>CDZL01001591.1_pt1 | contig 353535 bp, 319 predicted proteins | sample 557581 | NCBI WGS metagenome assembly CDZL01 (sample SAMEA3182063, study PRJEB8094) | gut metagenome | biome: human; feature: gut; material: Stool; isolation source: human stools | place: Canada | collected 2013-01-29 | reverse complement strand
TTTCAAAAGAGTTACAATATGGTTACAGCAAGGGCAAAGCCCTAAGGCTGTGTGTGAAATCTTTTTCTTCTTGTTTTTTGGGATACTGGGCGCGGGTCCTCCTCCTCCGGCTGTTCTCCTTCACAGCTATGACCCATGCGCCGCACAGGCAGTGTCCCGCTTCGTGTGCAAAAGGGCTCGTCCGGTGTTTCGGACGAGCTTTTTTGCATTCCGTAAGCCTGATTTGGCTTGCAAAAGTGATACTTCAAAAATCAAAGTATGACCAATGCCCGAAAACGCTTGTCAATTTGTCTGTTTTTCCGCAAAGGACAATTATAAAGTTTGGCGCGGCAGGGGTTTGTATTCTTGCGGGCTTTGTGGTAAAGTATATACAATCAATTTATAAGCAGCAAACATGAATGATTTTGATGCTGATTTGTATCGGATGCGTTAAGGTGTATCTGAAAACAAAGAAAATGACGAATATTTCGCAAGCACAAGCGGGATTTAAGGCAAATAGCCGCAGGAATCCTTTGTGGATTTCAAGGCTGTTTCACGCAAAATCCAGCTGTGCTTGTAGAAATAGACTAAATTTTCGACTTTTCAGATACACCCTAAGAGAAAAGGAGTTTGATTATGGCTTATTTCTACGAAGAACCCTCCCGCACCTTTGGCGAGTACCTGCTGGTCCCCGGCTATTCCTCTGCGGAGAATGTGCCCACGGCGGTCAGCCTGAAGACCCCGCTGGTCAAGTACCGCAAGGGACAGGAGGAGTGCCCGCTGCAGATGAATATCCCCATGATCAGCGCCATCATGCAGTCGGTCTCCGGCGATAAGCTGGCCATTGCACTGGCTCGTCAGGGCGGCGTTTCCTTTATCTATGGCTCTCAGAGCATCGAGAACGAGGCTGCCATGGTGCGCCGCGTCAAGAGCTTCAAGGCCGGTTATGTGGTGTCCGATTCCAATCTGGCTCCCACTGCCACCCTGCATGATGTGCTGGAACTGAAGGCACGCACCGGCCACTCCACCATCGCCATCACTGCCGACGGCACTCCTAACGGCAAGCTGCTGGGCATCGTGGCTTCCCGCGATTACCGCATCAACCACACCCCGGACGATGCCTGCGTTACCACCTTTATGACCCCCGTTGAAAAGCTGGTCACCGCTCCGGCCAACACCTCCCTGCACGACTGCAACAACATCATCTGGGACAACAAGATCAACACCCTGCCGCTGGTGGATGCCGAGGGCAATTTGGTGTATATGGTATTCCGCAAGGACTACGATTCCCACAAGGCAAACGTCAACGAGCTGCTGGATAAGAACAAGAGCTACGTTGTAGGCGCCGGCATCAACACCCGCGACTACGCCCAGCGCGTGCCCGCACTGGTAGAGGCCGGTGTGGATGTGCTGTGCATCGACTCCTCTGAGGGCTACTCCGAGTGGCAGAGCCGCACCATCGGCTGGATCCGCGAGCACTACGGCGACACCGTCAAGGTGGGTGCCGGCAACGTGGTGGACGCCGAGGGCTTCCGCTTCCTCGCTGAGGCTGGCGCAGACTTCGTGAAGATCGGCATCGGCGGCGGCTCCATCTGCATCACCCGCGAGACCAAGGGCATCGGCCGTGGTCAGGCTACCGCTGTCATCGAGGTTGCCAAGGCGCGTGACGAGTACTACAAGGAGACCGGCATCTATGTGCCCATCTGCTCCGATGGCGGCATCGTCCACGACTACCACATCACTCTCGCACTGGCTATGGGCGCAGACTTCGTGATGCTGGGCCGCTACTTTGCCCGCTTTGACGAGAGCCCCACGAACAAGGTGCGCATCAACGGCCAGTATATGAAGGAGTACTGGGGCGAGGGCTCCAACCGTGCCCGCAACTGGCAGCGCTATGACCTGGGCGGCTCCACCAAGCTGAGCTTTGAGGAGGGCGTGGACAGCTATGTGCCTTACGCCGGTCCTCTGGCAGACGGCGTGCAGACCACCCTGTACAAGGTGAAGAGCACCATGTGCAACTGCGGCGCTCTGTCCATCCCCGAGCTGCAGCAGAAGGCCAAGCTGACCGTTGTTTCTTCCACCTCCATCGTGGAGGGCGGCAGCCACGACGTTGTGCTGAAGAACGCCACCCCCAGCATCATGAACGGCTAAGCCTGTTCTGAAAAGAATCTATTAATTTAAGCGCAAAAAGACCGCTGCACAGCGTTTGTGCAGCGGTCTTTTTGCGCGAAAATACTTGCACCGGCAGGGGAATCGTGCTATCATGATAGAAACGCTCTGTCATGACAGGGCGGAGGATCCCCCTGCCGGGCAAGCGGCAGGCGGCGCGCAGTAGGGAAGAGCTGACGCCGGGTATAAATAGAGAGGAAAACATTCATGAACGAGATCAAGGTTGAGCCTTATATCCCCGATGAGGACTACGATAACCCCGCGATGGTGGTGGATTTTTATGAATTCACCATGGCAAACTGCCTGTTCCTGCATGGCTTTAAGAATACCACGCTGGTGTTTGATATGTTCTTCCGCAAAAACCCGGATAATCAGGGCTATTCCATTAGCGCAGGCCAGCGCAAATTGACCCGCTTTTTGCTGGAATATCACTTCAATGAGCAGGATATCCACTGGCTGCGCACCAAGGGCATGAGCGAGGAGTTCTGCGAGTATCTGCGCACCTACAAGTGGAAGGGTGATATGTACGCCCTGCCCGAGGGCACGGTCTGCTACCCCCATGTGCAGATGGTGCGCATCGAGTGCGATCTGGTGGGCGCGATCTTGATCGAGACCTACCTGCTGCAGACCATGAACTTCCATAGCCTGATCGCCACTAAGGCCACCCGCGTCACCGGTCTGAACACCCACACCCCCCGCAACGTCATGGAGTTCGGTACCCGCCGCGCACAGGGCGAGAGCGCCGGTAACGATGGCGCTTACGCCGCAGTGCTGGGTGGCTGCATCGGTACGGCCAACTGTCTGGCAGAGATGAAGTTCGGTGCAGAGGTCAAGGCCGTGGGCACTGTGGCACACAGCTTTATCGAGTTTTTCCCCACCGAGTTTGATGCCTTCAAGGCCTTTGCCGATACCTACCCGGATTCGGTCAGTCTGCTGCTGGATACCTATAACATTATGGAGAGCGGTCTGCCCAACCTGATCAAGCTGGACGATTATCTCATTGAGAAATACCCCAACGATCCCAACCGCCGCGTCAAGAGCGCCCGCATCGATTCCGGCGACCTTGCCCGCGGCTCCAAGCGGCTGCGCAAGGCACTGGATGCCGCCGGTAAGCCCTACATCAAGCTGGTAGCCTCCAACGGTCTGGATGAGAAGAAGATCGCCAACATGGAGCTGTACGAGCACGCACACTTCGACTCCTACGGCGTGGGCGAGAACCTCATCACCTCTGCCTCCGACCCCGTGTTCGGCGGCGTATACAAGCTGGTGGCGGTGAAGAAGCCGGACGGCAGCTACACCCCCAAGATGAAGTGCTCGGACTCCGCCAGCAAGGCCATCATCCCGGGCAAAAAGATGCCGTGGCGTCTGTACGACGAAAACGGTCAGGCACAGTGCGACCTGATTGCCATGGACGGCGAGGTCATCGAGGCTGGTAAGCCGGTCACTATGGTCAATCTGGACTCGGACGCTATCGAACGCACCATCACCTTTATCCCTACCGCTGTGCGCCCGCTGCTGGTGCCGCATATTCTGGGCGGCGAGCTGGCCATTGAACTGCCCTCTATTGCAGAAAAGAAGGCCTATATTGCAAAGCAGCTCACCGAGGAGACCTGGGAGAGCGAGTTGCGTCTGGAATGCCCTCACAAGCACTACGTCAACATGACCCCCGCAGTGGCCGAGTGCCGCTCCCGGATGTACGCCGAGCTGCACGGAGGCAAGGTGTAAGCAGCACCGAATAAGCGGTTTTTCTTGACAAAACAGGGAAACTATTGTATCATAAAAGCCGCTGATTTAATAAAAATGTTAATACCACCAGATTGCGAATAGCAGTGTGGTTGTATTAATTTTTCCTCACACCTGTTATTCCCGGCTCCCTCTCAAGCCAGAGGGCAGCAGGACTTTGTAAGCCGGGGCTGCGCCGCTGTGGTGAAATTGGCAGACACGAGGGACTTAAAATCCCTTTCTGGAGACAGAGTACGGGTTCGACCCCCGTCGGCGGCATGCAAAAGCTCAGAATTGTTCGTTGATTCGAATGATTTTGGGCTTTTTCTTTTTGTTCCATTTTCTGGAAGCGTTGAGCGGGCGAGAGGGATTTTTCGCGAAAAAAGGAGGAGTCTCTCTCGTGCGTAACCGTGATTTAAGACCCGCTGCCAAGGCAAACCCCACCATCCAACAGGCCTTTGAAAGGTTCCAAAAGTACAACCGGCTCAAGAACCTCTCCCAAGGCTCACTCGACTTCTACGCCGCAAAGGGCAGAAGCTTCTTTCGGTTTCTGGGGGATACAGAACAGCCCATTCATACCATCACAGAGGAAACGGTAGAGGATTATATCTTCTATATGAAGGACCAGCAGCTCCACGATACCACCATCAATACGAACCTCCGCATGGTGCGTGCGTTTTTGTACTGGTGCATGGAAAAGGGCTATCTGGAAAAGTATCCCATCAGACTGGTGCGTGCAGATGATCCGATCAAAGAACCCTATACCACCGACGAGCTGCAGAAGCTGCTGAAGGAACCGGACTGCAAGACCTGCTCCTTTGCCGAATACCGCAATTGGGTCATTGTCAACTTCCTGCTTGGTACAGGCTGCCGTGCGTCCACGCTGCTCAACCTGCAGATCGGAGATTTGGACCTTTCCGCCGGGACAGTGTTTTTCCGCCACATGAAGGCACGTAATCAGCAGATCGTGCCGCTTTCCAAGGCGCTGGTCAGGATCATGGAGGACTATCTGGAACACCGCAGCGGCGACCTCACAGCCCCGTTGTTTGTTTCGGAGTATGGCAACCAGATGACATTGAATTCGCTCGGCAATGCGATTTGGAATTATAATCATAGCAGAGGCGTGGATAAGACCTCTATGCACCTGTTCCGGCACACCTACGCCAAACTGTATATCCAAGCTGGCGGCGACCCGTTCCGCCTGCAAAAGCTTCTGGGACACGCTGACCTTACCATGACCCGGCGGTATGTGGCACTGTATGCGGACGACCTGAGAGCCAACTATGACGCCCTGAATCCCCTAGAGCAGCTGACCCGCCAAAATCGCCACGGAGATAAGATCAAGATGGGGAAGGGAAAGTAAAAATGGACCAATATCCCTTGAGCAGAACGAGATGATATGGTATAGTGAAATTAAAAAAGGAGACGCGGATCAATATGAGTGATGAGGAGAAGCGCTGGCCATTCGATGGTTTCTACCTGAAGCTGGCTGAGGCACAACGGGAGTATGAGCAGGAGCAGCACATTGACCCTGCCTCGTTGACGGAAGAAGAACGACAGCAAAAATTGCAGGAGATTCTGGATTGTATTAAGGCCTCTCGCAAAAAGAAAAAGGAGGCCGACGAACAGCTTGATCCCATTGTGCCGGAGGAAGAACCGGAAACCGCCGGGGCAACTCCACAGCCTGCAAAACAGTACATCACAGATCTTGTTGGTGAGGATTACAAGAACTGGCATGGAATCGTGGTGCTTGATGCGGGCACGAACTCCGGCAAGACCTATTTTATTCTGAAGACATTGCTGCCGTGGGCATATGAACATCGTAAGCGTATTCTGATTCTGTGCAATCGCGAAGCTCTGCGCAACCAGATCGAGCGCGATGTGAACCGTTTGGGGAGTATAGAGGTATCCTACGAGGACTATGATCCCGCGCTTGGAGGAATTGTCAACAAACCCGCCATAGATAACAAGTATGAGCACACCATCCGTGTTGAAACATACCAGTGGCTGGAAACCTTCCTGCAAAGGAATGAAGATGCCGCTAAAACTTATCTGAGATCGTTTGATTATATCGTGTCAGACGAGTATCACTACATGGTAACAGATGCCAGCTTCAACGATCATGTGGATGCAAGCTATGAGGCTATTAAAGAGCTGTGGACAACGAAGACCTGCATCTTTATGAGCGCAACCGCCCGCCCCTTCTTTGACTATTGGGAACTGCGGAAAATGATCCCGAAGGGACAGCACTATCGTCTGCCGATGGATTATCGGTTTGTGTCAAGCGTGAAGTTCTTCTACCGTGACGATGACGAGTTGGATATCATCCGCCGGGTACAGCCGGGAGAAAAGATCCTCGTTTTTGTGAATACCATCGCCAAGTTGCGAAAACTGCGGGACACTCTGAAGGCAGAAGGCATAGAGGATGTGGCGTGCCTGTGCTCCAAATACCGTCAGGAAGCGGAGGAATTTGACAAACTGGATGATGTGCTCGTGGGCAATGTTCTGCGGCATCAGGTCACACTGACCACAACGACCCTCTATAATGGTGTGGATATGAAAGACCGTGCGCTGAAATATATTGTCAGTGAACTGTGGAATCCGCTCGTTAATGCACAGATCCTTGGCCGCAAACGTCCCTTGGATGAGGGGGATACCTGCGCGGTGTATTTGCTGCATTACCCCAAAGAACGTCTGGAAGGGGAACTTAAAAAAGTCGAGAAGTATCAGCTGGAACCGGTCGAGGCATATCGGAAATGGTTTGATGATAGGAAGGCATGGAAGACATACCTGCATCAGCCTGAAACAGTGGAAATACTGAAAAAAAGCCATACAGTCGTTCTGGATCCACGGGAAGGTGAATACTGCTGGCGGAAACGTGCGACCTTGCAGGCTCGTGTGGAACGTGTTTTCCTGCTGCAAATGCTTGAACAGGGGTATCAGACAGAGCTGCTGAAAAAGATCGATGAAAGCCTGCTTGCAAAAGTAGAACGCCTTGAACCGCCGCCACTGCTTGCATATCTGGATGCCCATCTGAATGAGGAACGCTACTATCAAGACTGGCAGAAGATCTTCTTTGAGCTGGGGCACATCTACAACAAGGCAGATGGACACGCTGAAAAATCGTTGCCAAGCTATACCTGTGCACGTCAATGGCTACAGCACTATGGATATGATTTACAGAAGAGACGTGTAACAAGTGGAGAACTGCGAAATAAGAACGTTTGGTGGGTCACAAAGCAGTAAAATGCGCACAAAATTCACTATACTATATAACAAAGTGAAAAATATGCGCACGGGTGCCGCTCTTTATTCGACTTTCTTTATTTGATTTTTTGCGTGGTTGTGTTAGCCGAGTGCTTCTTGAACGGCCGAAGCATGAGGACGGGACAGAAACGCTCGGTTAACATGATCACGCCAACGGAAATCTTGACTAAGCGAACCTGTGAGCTTTTTCAAGATTGGAGTTGATCTAAATGGTATGAGCGCCAGCGAATACCTTCCTCTTTATTAATACGTCACTAATAGGACGCATAGCAAAAAAGGGCATTGATTCGATCATAGTGAAATACCTCAAATAATTGATGCAAATAAGTGCTGTCTGGAAATGTATAGGAGATACGTCAATTCGTCGATTGCTTATATTTTAGTAAGCGTCTGCCCGGCGGATGGTATCACAAGCTATTGTCCTATCTGGGTTGACACAATAAAAAAATGAATTTCAATCAGAATGTATCGTGCTATCGTATAATATAAGGGCGTCTGCGTGGTGGACACCGTTTGATGACTGAATTTTGAGCTGTCAAAAGGGAGTCGCATTCCACGACCACCCTGAAACATGACTCAAGGAGGGGGTTTCAATTTGAAATCCCCTTGAAAGCTTATCAAGACGGTCTTTGTTACGCTTGTGACAGACGGCAGATTTCCATGACGCCACGCATATTGTATACGTAGGTTTGCTGTTTTCCACCAGGGGTAATCAAATTGATTAACCCTGAAAGTGGGTCGAGACGCTCTTTATTCCGCCGATAGAATCGCCATACACGACCCTGTACCAAACAGTACGCACCTGCAACGGCCTAAATTGGAGTGAGGTCACTTAGACTGACCCCATCAAGAAAGGTGTCCCCAATTTTGGGGAGATGTAGACGGTGCTCAAAAATGTTCTCCGTGCGCACAAGTGAGTATGCTCAAAAATGAGCGGTCCTCCATGTTCTATAAAACCAATAACGTTTGACCAAAAGTGGTCGAATGAAACTGTTCCCCCACAATTTCGGGGAGACTCATAATCAAATCGAAAATCCGCCGGGATGTGTGCTGTCTGATATTAAACGCGGCTCTTTAAGTTCACTTTCTGACTGAATACTGTATAAAATAGAAGGAGCCCTGCTACTCGTGTCTGAGCGGCAGAGCCCTGTTGCTGCTATAGGAAATGATGGTTGGTGTTAGCGTTCAATGATCTCAGTGGTAATTCTGGTTTGACCTTCACCAAGAAGTTTGCCATATGCGCGGTCTGAGATCCGCTTGAATTCTTCTGCTTTTTCTCTTGATTCAAAGTGATCTTGTCCCAGCACGGAATTTCCGTTCTCATGATCGATAATTTGTACCAAGATTTTATTTTCAGCCATAAGCTTACCTCCTGCTGCTGATAGAAGTGGTGACGATGGGCGCGATGTCTATTACCGCAGCTTTCTCATATATGCTTGGGACGTTCTTTTCTGACTCTCATAGAAGGTAACGCCGGTAACATCATCCACGACCAGATCATCATAAGGGATGCCCTTTTTGTTCAGATGATCAATGAACCAGCGCTTTTTCAGATAGCACCACGGGGTTCTGCTGAGGTCGCCGTAACTCGATGCAGGCCGTTCACATGCGTTGTAGGTCTTGCCGCAGATACTCCACCATTCTTTACGCACCCGCTCCCGCATTTGCAGAACCTCAGAGGTGCCATGAAGGCCATGCTCTTCGCCATACTGATAATCTGCCTTCTTGATTTTTGCGTTCTGTCCCGCGCTGACTGCACCAGCCGCACCAAGACCGAACAACCCTAAAAATAACGAAAAAGCGCCTGCCATAATAGTTTCCTCCTGTATTTTGAAGTGTGTTTGCTTTTGCTGTACCTGAAGTCTATCAAACTATGCATCCGATAAGATGGACTTACAAGTGTGCTGTTAAAAATATGGAGCGTTGTGGCTGCCGTCGCGCGGACTGATGGTTGACCGCACTATAGCAGGCAAAAAGTATCCGGTAAGGCCTCCGGTGGCGGGGCACACCTCACTCCGTCAGCCCCAACAGATAATCGGTCGACACCTGATAGAATTGGGCAAGCTGGATCAGATGAGGGATCTCGGGACATTTGTCGTGCTCCCATGCGTAGACTGCCCGGCGGGTCACACCCATAGTTCGGGCAAGGTCGGTCTGGGTATAGCCGTGCGTCAGGCGCAGATGCTGCAAACGTTCTGATATAATGGTCATAGCTGCTCTCCTTTAAATAATGGGCGTCCTCTCACAGTCCGGCGGATCTCTGTCTTTACGGATGCATTTTTAAACAACGTCAAGGGTAATGGTGCCGCTCTCTTTGGTGATGATCTCATACTCGGTGGTCTGGATATCCCGCAATACCAGCTTTTTCAATGCTCAGGATGCTGGCAAGGGGGATGGAAAGCATGGTGTGTCCGGCCATGAAATGCAGCTCTGACTTGTTCCGGTGCGTGTGCAGCTGGATGTCTTGGAACGCGATGTCTGCCCCGGAAAAAACGGCGCACCCACTGGCTTTGCACTCGGATGTCTCGGCAAGAAAGGTGTCAACAGCGATTTTATAAGTATCCATGGAATGTCTCCTGTGATTTTATATAATAGCACTACTCTCACTCGTGCCCTCGCTCTCTGTCCTGCTATGATTAGTCAGCCTTCACGAATAGCTCCATGCAGTCCGCACAGATGACCCGCACTTCCTTGGTGCTCCGGATGATGGTACCGCACTTGGGACATACCCACCGCCGGGTGCTGCTCTTTGCCTTGGGAGGCTTGGGTGCGCCGGTCTGACTGCTGCCGGGTGCCTTGCTGCCTGCTCCGGTGCCTGCCATATCCGACCACGCCAGCCGCTCACCCATCTGGATGTCCTGCCAGCCCTGAAAGATGATGAAGTCCAACAGCTCCTCGGACGGGCTCGTGATGGTCCAGCCGTATTTCTCGTGGTGGTCGACAGTCAGCCCGTGTGCCTCGGCCTGCTCTTTAAAGCGCCGGTTGTGATAGACCCCGTTGTTGCTGGTATCCTTGATACCGGTCTCCATGCAGTACTCATGCACCATCTCATGCAGCAGGGTGGAAGCGGTCTCCTCGATAGGACGGTCAAGGGTAGCCGACGAAATATTGATCTCGTACTTGTTCTCGCCGCCTGCCTGCCAGACCTTGGAGCAGGTGATATGACCATAGGCGGACGGGGTCTTTTTCAGGCTGATGATGGGCTCGGGCAGCTTGCCTGCAAAGTAGTGCTTGTTGAGCTCGCGGAACATCTTTTCCAGCTGACCGGCAGCGCGGGAGGTTTTGACAGTCTGTTTCATGATTTTTCGGTCCTTCCTCTTGATAAAAAAGGCCGGGACAGGTATAATATTGGTGTAGCCCGCCCCGGCGGGTGTTGTGGGCTCTGTACAGCGCAAACTTTGGTCGGTAGGCGCTGTATGGGGCTTTTCTTTTTCAGGTGATGCTCAGACGGGTGCCGGTGACCGTTTTGCTGTACTGGTTGTACAGGTCGGGCGCTACGGCCTTGATGGCTTTGCTGTCTAGTCGGGTGCTGGAGAAATCAGACAGGCGGACTTTGTGGCAGCCTACTTCCAGATAGTTGGTGGAGCGCTCAGCCAGTGTCTCGCGGATCTGGATCTTCAGCTGTTCCTGTTCAGCCTGTGCGGCCTCGATCAGTTGGGCGGCCTCCTTGTACTGCTCGACAAGGGTCAGTAAAACGTTGATACTCATGTGCGTACCTCTCTTCAAATCGTTGGGTGAATGGTCGGATGTGAGAACCGGTGTTCCCGATGGCATGAGTATACAACTACTTGCGCAAGTATGCAAGATGGAATGTTGCACAAAGAAAAGATGGCTGAATTATGCAATTTGCATACTTGAGCAACTATGCACGGCAAAAGACAGAAAAGCTGATATGATATAATACCTATAAGAGTAAACAGAAAGATGGTGCTTCAGATGGGCGGCAAAACGAGCGCGGCAAGTAAGAATAAGTGGAACGAAAAAACCTATGACCGGATAAACCTTGTTGTCCGTAAAGGTCAGAAAGAGCAGATTCAGGAGTATGCCAAAGAGAAGGGGATGAGCCTGAACGCCTATATCAACGCCTTGATTCAGGCAGACATGGGCGAACACCTGACCCCGGGGGTAGTTAAAAATCTGGAAGGGGACACTGACCCGGTAGAATGAGATAGTTGTTTCATCTCCCCAGACCGGATTAAAATCTAGCAACAGAAGGCCTCTGTCTTTCACAGAAATGTGATCGGCAGGGGCTTTTTTGCGCGAACAAATAGCCCGATTTAGAGCAGGTGGTAGCTGCAGTGACGGGATGCTGATTGTACCTATATATAAATAGGGGCAGCAGGGGAGAGGGTAAAAATTATGTGGTACTGTGCGATATGCCTCGTCAGAACTCCTGATCAATGTGACGACATAAACCGGCTTTTCAGTGCGAGGGGCGCGTTCTATTTAACGGCTGTCATTACATCGGAGCGGCTATCACACCTGACTGCACTCTCCAGCGCCTTGGACAACTATATGACCACACATTTTGTCCATCGATGATTTCATCTGGAGCTTTCATGCGAAACTGGGCAATGTGCAAAAAAGTTCTGGCTGAATCGCATTTTTTTCTAAAACATGGATGGATACATTTCCTCGTATTTCTATTGATTCCCAGATATAACCATGATAGAATAATAAGAGAATTCAGACGGCCACGTAGAAGAACTGGTATCCGCTGTTTTGTGATGGAAGGATACGCCTTGATTGCGGTAAGAAGGTGAATCCAGTGGGCTTATGTCTGTTTGCGAACAATCATGTGATAGATCATGAGGAAACCCGAATGATAGATCAAAATAAAAAGCCCACTGCTGTTTCCCTTGCTGGCGTGATGCGCAAAGGTGAAAATGAAGTGGGCTTGTTGAGGTTCTACAAAAATGTGAAATATTGCATACTGGAAGCAATGCACATGCGGCGCTTGAGCTGTAGCATGACGTTCTGGTTTTCATTACGGTCACATTGCATTTGAAATGACCTTGGGCGAAGCGGTCGTCCGAGGGCTTTTGCTTGCCCGGAGATCAGGAATAACGGTCTGCCGATTTTAGGAAAAGAGGAACGGTTATCTAAAAGGAAGGTGCTTGCGGGAACGGTGTGAGTTAAAGGGATTACTTTATAGCAGTTTGTGTTTTTAATGCGCAAGCAGCATCCGCAAACTGCATATCGCAAATATGCCGTGTTGATAGGGCACTATTTCTGAAAATTGCGATAAAACGAATGACGATAAGAAGTGCATAGACAAGGATTTATGTGAGGAGAAAAAATGGCTACGAATACTGTTGGAATCGATAAGGAAGTTGAAGTTAACCGCAAGGAAAATCTGCGCGACCATCGCCTGTACTGGATCGGGCGTCGGACGCAGGACGTGATTTTGTCATCGCTGGCACTGGTGGTGCTGTCGCCTGTCATGCTGGCTACTGCCATCGCAATTGTGGTGGATGACCCGTCTGCAGGCCCTGTTTTTAGTCAGGAACGCATCGGCCGCAACGGCAAGCCCTTCAAGTTCTATAAGTTCCGCTCCATGTGCCCCAACGCAGAGGCAAAGCTGGACGATCTGCTGGATCAGAACGAGATGGATGGTCCTGTGTTCAAAATCAAGGACGACCCCCGCATTACCCGTGTGGGCAAGTTTATCCGCAAGACCAGCCTCGATGAGCTGCCCCAGTTGTGGAACATCCTGAAGGGTGATATGAGCATCGTTGGTCCCCGCCCGGCACTTCCCCGCGAGGTGGAGCAGTATGGCGACTACGAAAAGCAGCGTCTGTATGTGACCCCCGGCTTGAGCTGCTATTGGCAGATTGCCCCGCACCGCAATGACCTCTCTTTTGAGGAGTGGATGGATCTCGATGTGAAGTATGTCAAGGAGCGCAGCTTCTGGGTGGATTGGAAGATTATTTTTAAGACCTTCAAGGTATGTCTACTGGGGCGTGGAGAGTAAAAGATCGCGATACCGCCTTTCGGGATGAGTACATAGATATTGAAAAATTAGGAATATGGAGGAAATTTAAAATGTCTGCATTTGATAACGCAACCCTTATGATCACTGGTGGTACCGGTTCTTTTGGATCTACCGTTCTAAAGCACTTCTTGGATTCTGACCTGAAGGAAATCCGCATCTTCTCCCGCGATGAGAAAAAGCAGGATGATATGCGTCACGAACTCCAGGCTAAGCATCCGGAAGCTGCAAAGAAGGTCAAGTTCTATATCGGTGATGTCCGCAACCCCCAGTCTATCCGTGACGCCATGCCCGGCGTTGACTACATCTTCCACGCTGCCGCTCTGAAGCAGGTTCCGTCCTGCGAGTTCTTCCCGATGCAGGCTGTTCAGACTAACATCATCGGCACTGATAATGTCCTGCATGCTGCCATTGACGCTGGTGTTAAGCGCGTTGTCTGCCTGTCCACCGACAAGGCCGCCTATCCCATCAACGCCATGGGCATCTCCAAGGCCATGATGGAGCACGTTATCTACGCCAACGCCCGTGTGGCGGCGGAGCGGGGCGGCACGACCATCTGCTGCACCCGTTACGGCAACGTGATGTGCAGCCGTGGTTCCGTTATCCCTCTGTTCATTGACCAGATCAAGGCTGGCAACCCCATCACCATCACTGATCCCAACATGACTCGTTTCCTGATGAATCTGGACGAGGCCGTGGATCTGGTGATGTTCGCCTTCCAGCACGCCAATCCGGGTGATCTGTTCATCCAGAAGTCCGATGCTTCCACCATTGGTGACTTGGCAAAGGCTGTCCAGCAGCTGTTCGGCGATACTGGTACGAACATCATTGGCACTCGTCACGGTGAGAAGCTGTTTGAGACGCTGATGACCCGCGAGGAGCGTCTGCGCAGCGAGGATATGGGCCACTACTTCCGTGTGGCTGCGGACAACCGTGATCTGAACTATGACAAGTTCGTGGTCAAAGGCGAAGTTCACACTATGGCTGACGAGTCCTACACCAGTCACAACACCAACCGCCTGGATGTGGAAGGCACCGTCAAGAAGATCATGACCACCGAGTATGTCCAGAACGAGCTGAAGGGCATTCCTAATGTCTAAGGAAAAACTCCTGCTGGTCGGTGCTGGTGGATTTGGCCGTATGGTGGCGGAGCAGGCGATGCTCCAATACGACTGTGCCTTTGTGGATGATGGACAGTCTGTGGGGGGCGAAATCTGTGGCATTCCGGTGGTTGATGGTCTTGCTGATTTGCGGGAGCTGCGGAAAGACTATGACCTGCTGGTGGTGGGCATCGGCAATAACCGGTTTCGGGCACAGGTGTATGAGAAAGCAAAAGCACTTGACTATGCGTTCCCCAACATCATTGCTCCCAGTGCCTACATCAGTCCATACGCTAAGTTGGGATGCGGTTGTGTGGTATTGCAAAATGCCTGTGTCCAGAACGGTGCGTCCGTTGGCGACGGTGTTCTGCTGAATGCCGGAACAGAGGTCCACTGTGATGCGACGGTAGGGGACTACGCCCTTATCTACACCAACAGCGTAGTTCGCACAGGCGCAACGGTGGGAAACTTTGCCCGCATCGGCAGCAACTGCACCATCTGCAATCATGCAACTGTGCCGGATGGCGCAGATATTCCGGACTGCACCGCAGTACATTAAAGAGGTGATAGGATGAACATTCTAGTCACAGGTGCCAAGGGCATGGTGGGAACCGCCCTGTGTAACAACCTGAAAAACATCCGAGATGGGAAAAATAAGACCCGCCCGGCATTGAATATTGAAGAAATCTACGAGTATGACCTGAACTCCACCCCGGCGGAGCTAAATGAGTACTGCCGTAAGGCAGACTTTGTGTTCAATCTGGCTGGTGTGAATCGTCCGGAGAATCCTGAGGATTTCATGAAGGGCAACTTCGGCTTTGCATCCGACTTGCTGAACTGCCTGAAAAAGCACAACAACAAGGCGACCATCATGCTGTCCTCCTCCATTCAAGCCACGCTGGCAGGCCGCTTTGGCAACAGCGAGTACGGCCGCAGCAAGAAGGCTGGCGAGGAGCTGTTCTTCCAGTATGCTCAGGAGACCGAGGCAAAGGTGGCTGTCTATCGCTTTGTGAACCTGATGGGACACAGCCGCCCCAAGTACAACAGTGCTGTCAGCACCTTCTGCTGGGCAGTTGCCAACGATGAGCCCTTCACCGTCAACGACCGCAGCACCGAGCTGGAGCTGCTGTACATCGACGATCTTGTAGAAGGAATGTTCGACCTGCTGGAAGGCAAGGAGCAGCACTGTGAGTTTGATGGTGTGGAAACCGTCCTGAAAGCAGACGGTCGATACTGCTGCGTTCCCGTGACCCATAAGGTCACGCTGGGCGAAATCGTGGATCTGCTGCAAGAGTTCAAGGCACAGCCGACTACGCTCATGATGCCCAAGATGCCCGATGGCTCCTTTGCTAAGAAGCTTTACTCCCTGTACCTGACCTATCTGCCCACCGACAAGTTTAAGTACGCCCTCAAGATGAATGTGGATAACCGCGGTTCTTTCACGGAACTGGTGCATACCGCCGATTGCGGTCAGGTGTCCATCAATATCAGCCGCCCGGGCATCACGAAGGGACAGCACTGGCACAACTCCAAGTGGGAGCTGTTCATTGTGGTGGCAGGTCACGGACTGATTCAGGAACGGAACATCAATACCGGGGAAACGGTAGAGTTTGAAGTTTCTGGGGATAAAATCGAGGCTGTCCACATGATTCCCGGCTGGACCCACAATATTATCAATTTGTCAGAGACGGAAAATCTGGTGACGGTGATGACCTGCAACGAGATCTTCAACCCGAATCACCCGGACACATTCTTCGAGCCGGTGTAAGAGTGGGTACTGGTTGACGTTAGGAGATTTTTATGGAACACAATTTTACATGGAAAAATGACGGGCGCACCAAGGTTATGATTGGCTGCGGCACCCGTCCAGAAATCATCCGACTGGCTGCGGTTATCAAGCGCTGCCGGGAATATTTTGACTGCTGCGTGGTCTACTACAACCAGAACTGGGACAGAAACCTTTCCACCGTTTTCTGGGAAGACTTTGAACTGAAGAACACCTTCGGGGAGTATGGCCCGGACATTCTGGTGCCAGTAGTGGGCGAGAATCTGGGTGTGACCTGCGGCAATATTCTGGGGCGCAGCTATGAGCTTCTGTCTGAGTTGCAACCGGAGGGCTATCTGGTGCTGGGCGATACCAACTCCTGCCTGTCTGCCATCTCTGCGAAGCGGCTACACATTCCTCTGTTTCACATGGAGGCCGGCAACCGCTGCAAGGATGAGTGCCTGCCTGAGGAGACTAATCGCCGCATCGTGGATGTGATTTCTGACGTGAATATGTGCTATTCTGAGTTCGCCCGGAAGTATCTGGCAGATACCGGTTTGCCCAAGGAGCGCACCTACCAGACCGGTTCTCCCATGGCGGAAGTGCTGCACATGAATTTGGAAAAGATTCAGAGAAGCGACGTGCTGGAGCGTCTGGGGCTGGAGAAGGACAAGTACATTCTGCTGTCTGCCCACCGTGAGGAGAACATCGACTCCGAAAAAAACTTCCTGAGCCTGTTCACCGCCATCAACGCACTGGCAGAAAAGTACGATCTGCCCATCCTGTACTCCTGTCATCCCCGTAGCAAGCACCGTCTGGAAAAGAGCGGCTTCAAACTCGACCCTCGTGTCCGGGTCAATGAACCGTTGGGCTTCAACGACTACAATAAGCTGCAAATGAACGCGCTGGCAATCGTCTCCGACTCCGGCACCCTGCCCGAGGAGAGCAGCTTCTATCTGTCCATTGGTCATCCCATTGCAGCCGTGTGCATCCGCACCTCCACCGAGCGCCCCGAGGCACTGGAAGCTGGTGACTTCATTCTGGCTGGTATTACCACCCGGGAACTTCTCAACGCTACCGATATGGCGATCGAGATGAAGCAGAAGGGTGTTCTGGGTAAGCCCTGCCCTGATTATGTGGACGAGACCGTGTCCATGAAGGTGGTTCGCATCATTCAGGGGTATGTAAACGTGGTCAATAAGATGGTGTGGAGAAAATACTGAGTTACAAAGTGAGAATGCTATGCGACGAGTGAATATATTAGGCGTTGAAATTTCGGCTGTTAACAAAGAAACTGCAATTCAATATTTATTAAAAAACATGGACAAAGCACGAGGAAGATATATTTGTGCTTGTAATGTTCATACTACCGTAACAGCACATGAAAATTTGGACTATCAAGCGGTTCAAAACAATTCATTCATGACTTTGCCAGATGGAAAGCCCTTATCTAGTGTAGGCATTCGTCGCGGGTATTCGGAAATGGGGCGAGTGACTGGCCCCGATTTTATGGAACAAGTGATTGCAGCCACAGAAAAAAGTGATGCTCGTCACTATTTTTATGGAACAACGCAAGAAAATCTGAATGCACTACTCGAATACTTAAAGGTAAATTATCCCCAATTGTCCATTGTCGGTTGTGAGCCATCGTTGTTTAGACCGTTGACGATACAAGAAGAAACGGAACTGTGCGACAGAATCAACGAATCGAAAGCGGATTTTGTATGGGTTGCACTCGGTGCACCACGTCAAGAAAAATTTTGTGCGAAACTTAGCAAAAATACAAATGCCGTTTGGATAGCTGTTGGTGGAGCATTTAATGTTATTTCTGGAGTGATTCCACGTGCACCGCAGTGGATGCAGGATCACAGCTTAGAATGGTTGTATCGATGGAGCAAGGAACCAAAAAGATTGTTTAAACGGTATGCAGAAACAAATTCAAAATTTATTTTTTATCTGATAAAAGAAAAGGTTGAAAAAGATGAGAAAAAAGTCTGCATGGTCGTTCCGAGCTTTACGGCAAAGGGTGGAATAACAGCTGTAGTCAATGGTTATCAGAATTCTCAATTGACAGAAGATTACGATGTACGATTTATAGAAACCTATTGTGATGGCAATAAAATAAAAAAGGTCGCAATATATTTAAAGTCAATGTTTAAGTATTTATACGCGTTGATTTTTTGGAGAGCAGAAATTATCCACATTCATTCTTCCTTTGGCGGCAGTTTCTATAGAAAAAAGTTTTTTATAGATTTCGGTAGATTGTTTAACTGTAAAATTGTAAATCATATTCATGGATCATATTATGACGAGTTCTATTTTAAAGCTTCTAACTACAAAAAAAAGATGGTTCAGAAAACGTATGAGAAATGTAATATATTTATTGTCTTGAACGAATCGGCAGAGAAAAATCTAAAACAAATCGTTCCGGATAAGCAAGTAGTTGTTATTGAGAACTATGGTATCTTAGAAACATCGGCAATACACAACTACAAGAACAGGAACGAAAACGTTGTATTGTTCCTTGGCTTCGTTACAGAAAAAAAAGGGTGTTTCGATATGCCCCGAATTTCAGAGATAGTTTTACAAGAAGTACCAGATGCTCAGTTTGTTTTGGGTGGAGTGGGAGAACTCGAAAAACTTGAAAAACTTGTAAATATGAATCATTTTAAATTTTTAGGATGGATAGAAGGGGAGGAAAAAAAGGAATGGCTAGAGAGAGCAAAGGTGTTTTTTCTGCCATCATATTCAGAAGCTATGCCAATGTCAATTTTAGAAGCAATGGGATACGGGTTGCCTGTTGTTGCTTCTAATGTTGGCGGCATTCCTTCAATTGTGAGAAACAATATAAATGGATTTACCTTTATCCCCGGAGATGTTGAAGGAATGGCGGCAGCAATTATTGAGATTCTCAAAAATAGTAAGTTGGCAAACAAGCTATCCGAGAACAGTGCGAAAATTATTGCCGAAGAATATTCATTAAAAAGTCATATTGATGCAGTTGAGAAACTGTATGAGGTACAAGCATGAAATTAGTATATAGAATTCTGGACATTTTTCGAAGAGGGTTCAACAAGTTATTAATTGAGCCAGGAATGAAGAAAGGTTTATCTTCTTGCGGAAAAATGGTGAAAATTGGAGCAGGATGTGAACTTAAGCCGTTAAAAAATATAGCTATCGGAGATAGAACTGAAATTGATCCGAGAGCTTTATTTTGGACAACACGAGCAAAAATAATAATAGGGGATGACGTCATATTTGGGCCTGGAGTAACCATTATTACAGGAGATCATCCCACAAATATTAAAGGCCGAACGATTAACTCTATAAACGATGAAGAAAAGCCGCCATGCTGCGATCAAGATGTTGTAATTGATAATGATAGTTGGATTGGATGTAATGTCACCATCCTAAAAGGTGTGCATATTCATGAAGGTGCCGTCATCGCTGCAGGAAGTGTAGTAACAAAGGAAATTCCTCCTTTTACAATCTGGGGGGGGGTACCTGCAAGAAAAATCAAAAATAGATTTGAAGAATGAATATAAATCAGCGGTGTAATCATGAAAATCTCTTATAAAAAAATTAGTACTTTTATTTTTGCTCTGGCATTTTTTTTGCAGTCTTTTGGTGATGGATATTATATTGCGCATGGTCTAGAGCCAAGCATTCTAAAGGTCGCAAAATATGGTTTGTTTGTTTTGGGAATCGTATGGGGGACATACAGTACCTCTGGGAAGGATTTTCACTGTTATCAAAAAGAAACATTCAGAATCCTGATTGCACAGTTTGCAATCTTCATAATTTCGCTTACACTCGCAATAATTAATAATGGAAATATTTCAAACATTTTCGACCAGGTTTTTAGATATTGTATTGCAATTCTTTACGCTTATGTTATTTTGAATTCGTTTTCATTGCATGAAATATACAAGCTGATGGAATATATCATGATCGTCTCCATTGGAGGTTGGCTTTTGGAAAAGGGAACTGATATTTTTACTATGGCAAATTTCAGCTCCGTTTCTTTTTTTGATTCTTCATCCCCTTTTGAATCAAGCTATTTTGCAGCGCCCTCCATTAACTGCTGCGCATTTTTTATGTATTATCGAAAAAACAGATTTGTTACTGTAATATCTTTTTTGTTCGTGCTATTAACTTTTAAAAGGCCTGCTGTTGTTTTCGCCTTTATCCTTCTTATTGCTCCAATATTTATTGATGTTGATTTAAAAATCAGTTCTAAAATAGTGTTTTTAGGGGCGTTGCTTTGTGTGCTGACTACGTTTGTATGGTATTGGCTTCTTCTCCCTCAAAATGAGTGGTTAATTTTTAAATTGACTGGCGATACGGCCGCTCATTTTACGCAAGGCCGAAGCTTAACGCTATTAAGCGTCTTGAGATCTGGATATAAGCCCGCCGGAATAGGAACCTCTTATAATGTAGTCCATCGAATTATAGAAATGGATTTGATTCAATTCTATTTAGAAACCACAATTATTGGTTTGATAATCATTGTGTTTGCATATATTTTTTCCGCAGGAAACGTATTGTATGCTTTGATTTTTATGGCGTTCCAAATGTTATCATGTTTGACCGGATCTGGAATGTATAATGCATTTGGCTGGGTTCCAATCTTTATAACGTTTGGTTGTATTAATTATAAAAAAGATTCCAATTTGAATGTGAGTTATCCTGTTTTAAAATTAAAAAGGAGAAAAAGGCACCATGTCTGAACAATATGATTTGATATCCATTATTGTCCCTGTATATAATGTCAAGAATTATTTGGAACAATGTTTGAACAGTCTCGCCAATCAGACATATAAAAACATTGAAGTGCTCCTTGTAAATGACGGATCAACAGATGGTAGCGACAAAATTTGCGAAAAGTATTCTCTGAAAGATTCACGCTTTAAAAAATTTGATAAACCCAATTCTGGTCCAGCTGATGCAAGAAATTTGGGCATCAAAAACTCACATGGAAAATATATTGCATTTGTTGACTCGGACGACTATGTGGATCATGGATTCATCCTTGAATTATATACCATTCTGCAAAAATATAAGGCCAATATTTCTATTGCTGGCTACACTGTGTTTTATGAAAACACAAATTTTCGTAGCAGTTTCTCATATGATCGGTCTGGTGTTATTTCCGCAGAAGCTGTTTTGTCTTCTATCTTAACAGATGAAACAATTGCCAATTTTGTATGCAACAAACTGTTTGAAAAAGAATTATTTAACAGAGTCAAATTTCCATCAGGAAAAGCATATGAAGATGTTGCAGTGTTTTACAAGTTAGTTGCTGCATCTAAAAAACTTTGCATAACTTCAAAATGCCTATATTATTATAGAAAACGCTTTGGTTCAATTACAACATCTGTAAATCCTAAGAGCACTTTAGATGGATTAGAAGCTGCAACTGCCAGAAATTTATATGTTTCTTCGCACTTTCCAACTTTGAAAAAAGAATGTATCAACAGTGACTTTTCTATGTTGGTCTATTCTTATAATCAACTGGCAAAATCCGGAAAGCCTGTCAGCGATATCGAATGCATCCATAACAGAATTTCATATCAGTTGAAGCATCACTTCAAAGAATTACATGGAAACAAATACCGCCCATTCGGAATAGTGATATCCATCTTTCCTAAAACCTTCTATCGCACAGTCGGCCTCGTGGAAAGAGTAAAAAAAGGTTGGCATCGATGAGCAACATAAAATATTCTATCATTATCCCAGTTTATAATGCCGAGAAATTTTTAAAAGAATGTCTCTTTAGCGTTTTGTCATCAGATCGGTCTGACATTGAGATCATTGCCATCGACGACGGGTCTACAGACAATAGCTTGCAAATCCTGAAAAGCATTCAATCGCTTGATCATCGCCTTATGATTTTTTCACAGAAAAATGCTGGTGTTTCGGCTGCAAGAAATAAAGGGTTACTTGAGGCAACTGGTGAATGGATTCTTTTTTTGGACTCTGACGATTATTTCACAACGGAACCATTCAATTATTTCGATTGGATTATTGCAAGTCATATAAACTGTAAAGTCTTTTACTTCTCTAGCAAAGCAGATAAAGCCATCTCGATGGACCTTTTTCGGCAAGATGTTGTTTTAGCTACTTTGGGAACCCGCGGTATAAAAAATGAATTTACGGAACTGTGCCAATTTTCTTCTGTTTGGAGTAGACTATATAATTCGAACGATATTAAAACTAATGGAATGACCTTTGATACGGATTTGGTGATGGGAGAAGATCTTTTCTTTAATTTGAAGATTCAAAGCTTTGTAAAAGAAATTGTTCTATCAACTTTTTCATATTATTTTTATAGAAATAACAGTGATTCTATAACTCATAAATTGAATACTGAAATTCCGTTGAAAGATTATTTGTTTCAGCATAAATTGCTGAAATATTGTGAATCTAATAATTTTAAAAAAGTTATAGATTTAGCTTATAACAAATCTGTCTTGGAGGGCATTCTAGTTTCCTGTAACACTTGCTTTCATCGTTACCCATGGAATCAGTATATTACTGCAAGAAGAGCATTTTTTCAATTCATAAATCAAGAACCATATAAAACCATTTTAAAGAAAAAAATTAATTATCGCGACTTCAATATATTACAGGGAACAATTTTATGGTGTGCAAAACACAATTTCTTTTTTCCGGGCTATTTTATTCGAAGTGGAGTTACTTTGTATCAAAATAAAAAATAAGAAAGAGAGATGTCTGATGAAAAAAATATTGACAATAAGTGTTGCTGCTTACAATGCAGCGCGGGATCTTCCAAAATGTTTGGATTCCATAACTGCATGTTTGAATATCGATAAAATTGAAATATTTATTGTTGATGATGGTTCAACGGACGCCACAAGAGACGTTGCATTGAAATACTGTATCCAATTTCCGCAAAGTGTTTTTCTGATTTCCAAAAAGAATGGAGGCCATGGCTCAACAATTAATGCGTCTATCCAGAAGTCATCTGCTACCTTTTTTAAGATTGTAGATGCAGATGACTGGATTTATACAGCCAATCTAGATAAATTAATTGGCTATCTTGAGGGCACTAGCGCGGATATGATTTTAAACCCATACTACGAGGTTTCTGCCAATCAACAGTTAAACAAAAAAATTGTATTTCCGTGTAATCAAACATTGATTGAAAACAGAAAAGAAATATCAATCGCTGACTGCTCAAATGAGATATACTTATATATGCATTCTATAACTTTTCGAACGGCTTGCCTAAAGAAATGTGGACCTATAATCGATGAACATTGCTTTTATGTTGACGCGGAATATACTGTTTTCCCCATCCCGTATGTAAATACTGTTGCCTGTTTGGAATATCCTATTTATAATTATCTACTTGGAACCCAAACGCAAAGCATGAACATGAAAAATTTGCAAAAGAGAAGAGATCAGCATCTACGTGTTACAAAGCGGCTTGTTGACTTCTATAATAATTTATCAACAAATGTTTCAACTGCTCAAAAAAATGTCATAAGAGTTCGAATCATCGGCGTTGTAATTTTGCAATATATTATTTTGTTAACAGTTGATGGTAACGTTGGAAAGCAAGAAATAAAAGAATATGATTTATGGCTAAATGATACATCGCCAGAGTTGTATAATTTAGTGCCTCAATATGCAGAGGGTGGCTATATAAAAGTAGCGTTGTTTGCTCGGAAAACAAAATTCATATTTTATTCAGTTTATAGGACTATTTTGAAAAAGTTGCACCTTATTAAAGAGTAATATAAACTATGATGTTTTTTATGATTTAAAGGACGTTTGCCAAATGAAATACGATTATTTGATAGTTGGATCTGGTTTGTACGGCACCATCTTTGCCCATGAGGCCAAGACTCATGGTAAAACAGTTCTGGTAGTGGATAAACGGCCCAATATTGCTGGTAACATTTACACTAAAAAAATTGAAGGAATCAATGTCCATAAATATGGCGCGCATATTTTCCATACCAATAACAAAAAAGTATGGAATTATATCACGCAGTTTGCAGAGTTCAACCGTTTTACCAACTCTCCTGTTGCGAACTATAAGGGCGAACTCTACTCGCTGCCCTTCAACATGTATACCTTTAATAAGATGTGGGGCGTCGTGACGCCGGAGGAAGCTGCCGCCAAGATTGAGGAGCAGCGTAAGGAAATCACCCACGAACCGCAGAATCTGGAGGAACAGGCCATCTCCCTCGTTGGCCGAGACATTTACGAAAAACTCATCAAGGGCTATACCGAGAAGCAGTGGGGCCGTGACTGTAAGGAGCTTCCTGCGTTCATCATCAAGCGTCTACCTGTGCGGCTGACCTTCGACAATAACTACTTCAACGCGCTGTACCAGGGCATCCCCATCGGCGGATACACCAAACTGATTGAAAATCTGCTGGGCGGCATTGAAGTACGCCTGAATACGGACTATCTGGAACACAAGTCTGAGTTGGATGCATTGGCAGATAAGGTGGTTTATACTGGTCCCATTGATGCCTACTTTGACTATAAGCTGGGCACACTGGAATACCGTTCTGTCCGATTTGAGAATGAGCTGTTGGACAAGCCCAGCTTCCAGGGTAACGCTGCCGTCAACTACACCGACCGCGAGACGCCGTGGACCCGTATCATCGAACACAAGTGGTTTGAGTTCGGCAAGGATGAGAACGGAAATGACCTGCCCAAGACCATCATCAGCCGTGAGTATTCCTCCGAGTGGAAACCCGGTGACGAGCCCTACTATCCTGTGAACGATGCCAAGAACAGCGCACTCTATGCCGAATATAAGAAGCTGGCAGATGCAGAGGGTAAAGTGATTTTTGGCGGCCGTCTGGGCGAGTACAAATACTACGATATGGATCGGGTCATTGCTGCTGCGCTGTATAAAAGTTCCGTTGAACTGAAGTGAGTTTAAAGTGTAGGGAGAGAGTTAAACGATGAAAATACTGTATTATAATTGGGATATCATCGATGATCATTCAGGATGAGGCGTCACAGCCTATCAAAGAAATCTTTTGTCAGAAATGGTTAAACAGAAAGATGTCAATGTATATTTTATAAATTCTTGCTTTCTATATGTTGACATATTGATTAGCTTGGCGTGGATGATATCGAACAGCAATGTAGAATGACTGACATTGCATTTTATGTTGTGCTTCAATTTGTAAGAGAGAAAAGAAACAAAAGGAAACCAGTGAATGAAAGAGCCTAGCATAAAGAAAAATTTCATATATAGTACAGCTTATCAGATTTTGAACGTAATCACTCCCTTTATCTCCGCCCCATATATTTCGAGAGTACTTGGCGCAGAGGGAATCGGAATCCAAAGCTATACGGCATCTATACAGCAGTATTTTTTGCTGTTGGCATCATTGGGAACTTTGAGCTATGGCGCTAGAGAAATCTCGATGAATCGCAACGACGAGTATAAGCGAAGCAAGATATTCTGGGAAATTGAGTTGATGAGTATCGGAACAACGCTGATTGCATTGGCTGGCTGGATCATACTTTGCTTTTTGACACCAAAATATCGTGTGTATTACATTGTTCTGACGATAGGAATTTTTGCAGCGGCGTTTGATATTTCATGGTTCTTTAATGGCATTGAAGAATTTAAATTGACTGTTATCAGAAACTCTATATTTAAGATTTTTGGAATCATCCTGATGTTTCTGTATATTAAAACGAGGGAAGATTTGTTGCTATATGTTTTTATTACAGCGGCAACATCTTTCTTATCCAATTTGTCCTTGTGGCCGTATATGAGGCGTTATCTTGTTAAGGTCAATATTCGTGAATTGAAATTCAAAAAGCATTTCAGTGAGACGCTGGTTTATTTTATACCAACAATTGCGACATCGGTATATACCGTTTTGGACAAAACACTTCTCGGCTTGATCACAAACGATGCGGTACAGAATGGATACTATCAGCAAGCTGAAAAAATTATCAATCTTGCAAAAAGTGTAGTGTTTACAGCGATAAATTCGGTTGTTGGTGTAAGAAATTCTTATTTGTTTTCTGAAAAAAAGTTTGCGGAAATTCACGAGAAAATAGAGGCATCTTTTAATTTTATTTTCTTTATGGGATTTGCTTGTTGCTTTGGAATTATGGGCATTGCCAAAACTTTTGTACCATTGTTTTTTGGCGCAGGGTACGACCAGGTTGTTGGGCTACTGTACACCTTTTCTTCAATCATTGTTATTATTGGAGTCAGCAATTGTCTCGGCTCACAATATTATACACCTTGTGGAAAACGGAGAGAAAGTACAAATTATTTGATTTTTGGATCAGTTGTTAATTTGATTTTGAATCTCCTACTAATTCCAAATTTTGGAGCGGAAGGCGCAGCTGTTGCATCGGTTATAGCGGAGGCAATGGTTTCCGTTTTATATGTGCACTTTAGCTGCGGATATGGCGACTTTGCTTTGCTGGTCAAAACTGGAGGGAAAAAGCTACTTGTCGGTTTTGTAATGTTCGTTGTAATTTTTGCCATGAATAACCTGTCGTTAAATAGTTTAGTTTTGATTTCTTTACAGGTTGTTACGGGAGCTTTAATATACGTGCTTGGCTTGATTTTGCTACGAGACGACTGGACAATGGATATGGCGCAAAATATGGAAAGGAGAATAAAACGTGGTTGATCTAAATATCGTGTTGCCAGATGGCTTTTTGAATGAAGAAGTCCGATGCGGGTATACAGTTACCAAGCAGATGAAAGAAGTTTGGGCTGTGGAATTGGATATGTTGGAGAAATTGCTTTCGGTATGCAAGAAGCATGATATAAAGATTTTTGCAAGCGGTGGAACGATGCTAGGGGCGGTCAGGCACCAAGGATTCATTCCATGGGATGATGACATCGATATGATGATGTTTCGGGACGATTATGAAAAGTTGTGCAAAGTTGCGCAGGAAGAGTTTGAATATCCCTATTTTTTTCAAACAGAATATACGGATGTAGGGAGTCTTCGTGGACATGCGCAATTGAGAAATTCAGCAACAACTGGAATCCTGGCTGGAGAAAGAAATCAAAAGTATAGCTTTAATCAGGGAATATTTCTTGATATTTTTCCACTTGACAATATTCCAGATGATAAACGGCAACGGGAAAACCAAGCGAAAAAAATCAGACATTATAAAAATAGAGCATGTTTTTGGGCTAAATTTACAACACGGTATAGCGGGACAAGCAAATCGGTTTTAAAACAAAACGTAAAGAAAATGATATCTGGTCTCTTCGGAAATTTCATGGAGAAATATCAGCTCGAAAAACGGGATTATTGCAGATTTGAGAAAGCGTGTGAAGAGTTTGATTTTGATAAAACATTGCTTGTCTCTACATTGTCACTGGATGAATCAAATGAAGCGTTCTATAAATATAAAGAAGACTATATTGAGACGATAGATATGCCGTTTGAATTCATTTCGATTCCGGTTGGAAAAAAATATGACCATGCACTTCAAAAAAGATATGGAAATTATATGGAAATTGTAAAAGGCGGAAGTTGCCATGGGGGCGTTTTCTTTGATACAGAAAAGTCATATTGTGAGTATGTAAAGTGAAAGAGGTAATTGTATGAACATTGCAATTTTAACAGCTGGTGGTATCGGATCGCGTACACATCAAGATATCCCAAAGCAATTTTTGAATGTAGATAATAAACCGATTATTATCTATACCTTGGAAGCTTTCCAGCAACACCCTAATATTGACGAGATTTGTGTTGCGATTTTGGAAGGATGGGACCAAATCCTTTGGGCGTATGCAAAACAGTTCAATATAACGAAGCTGAAGTATGTCGTAACTGGTGGATCAACTGGACAAGAATCTATTTTTAATGGACTAAAGGCGATTCGGCAAGACCACAAAGATGATGATGTTGTAGTAGTACATGATGGAAATCGTCCTATGGTAAGCCAGGATATTATCACTGATAATCTCGTTAAACAAAAACAATATGGCTCAGCTGTAGCAACAATTCCATGTACTGAGGTTGTTTTTGTTTCTGAAAATAAGATGGATTCGGACAAATCTATTCCACGCGAAAATCTTCAGAGAACGCAGACACCGCATTCTTATAGATTGAGCGATTTGTGGGATGCCCACATGAGGGCAAAAGAACTTGGCATTACGAACACGGCGGCTTCATGTTCGTTGATGGAGGCTCTGGGAAAGAAAACGTATTTTTCTAAGGGTTCAGAGAAAAACCTTAAAATCACGACAGTTGAGGATATTGAGATTTTCAAGGCTCTTTTGAGCGCTAAGAATGAGGAATGGATAAAATGAATAATCTTGAAATGGAAGCAGTGAAACGAGTTGCATCACTACCATATGATTGGAGTAGATTTAATAATAAGGTTCTACTGATTTCCGGGGACACCGGTTTTATAGGGTCATTCTTGATAGAGGTTTTGCGCCATCGCACAAATTATTTCGGAAACACAATTAAGATTGTTTCACTCTCACGAAGAGGAGGAGTGTCCGATGATTATCTGGAGAATTTGGCGGTCGATGTCTGCAATCCGATAGATTATACAGGAGATGTGGATTTTGTTCTTCATCTTGCATCTAACACGCATCCGAAACAGTATGCAGAAGATCCGATCGGAACGATTCTGACCAATATAGATGGATGTAACAACCTGCTGAGACTGGCAGTTGAGAAGAAGGCTCGTTTTTTACTTGCATCGAGTGTTGAAATATACGGTCAGGGAACCGAGAAACCAATGGATGAACATTATTGCGGATATATAGATTGCAATCAAGCAAGAGCTGGCTATAACGAGGCAAAGCGTACCTGTGAAGCATTGACACAATCTTATCGTCAACGGTTCGGAATTGATGCTGTCATTGTAAGATTTGCAAGAGTTTTTGGCCCAGACAAGAAAAAAGACACAAAAGCAATGAGCCAATTCATGGACAAAGCGGTCTTAGGCGATGAGATAGTGATGAAAAGCTATGGTGAACAACGCTACTCTTATGTTTATATTGCAGATGCAGTAAGCGCTCTAATCAAGATTCTTCTGGATGGAGTAGACGGTGAGGCCTACAATATATCCGATGATGATGATGGAAGAACACTTCGAGGATATGCTGAGTATCTTGCGACCGTTTCAAATCAGAAAGTAAAATTTGAAATCGAAGATAACTCAGCAGTGTCGAAGGCTACATTTGCCTTAATGGATACAACTAAACTGAAAGACCTGGGGTGGAAGCCGCTCTATACGGTATGCCAGGGTCTAAAGGAAACATATACAATCAAACAACAAGAAAATACAGATAGCACAAGAAGATAATCCTGACGGACCTGAGGCATGAAAACTAACAAATCGTATTTACTATGTTTGTAAATGAGTAGACAAGTAGATTTTTATATGGAAAGATAGTTTTGAGTTTTATAGAAGTTTGATTTTAGCCATGCTCAAAGCATGGCTACGCCATCCAGATATGCTGCCTCTCCGTGGTGAGCAGCAGGCAACGAGAGTTCCCTCTCGGCTAAAGCATGTATTCGTTAATTCACTCTTTGGATGAGGAAAAACTATAATGGGAAAGTATTTTGGAACCGATGGCTTCCGTGGCGAAGCTGGAATCACGCTGACCGCTGACCATGCCTACAAGGTTGGCCGCTTTTTGGGCTGGTATTACAATATGCTCCGCGAGCGCAATGGCAACAACGAGCCTGCACGCATCGTCATTGGCAAGGATACCCGCCGTAGCTCTTATATGTTCGAGTATAGTCTGGTCGCTGGTTTGACTGCTTCCGGCGCAGATGCCTACCTGCTGCACGTCACTACCACTCCTTCTGTTGCTTACATCGCCCGGGTGGATGATTTCGATTGCGGCATCATGATCTCCGCCAGCCACAACCCCTACTACGATAACGGCATCAAGCTGATCGACTGCTACGGTGAGAAGATGCCCGAGGAGACCCTGCTGCTGGTGGAGGACTACATCGACGGCAAGCTCCACGTGTTCGACAAGGACTGGCCGGAGCTGCCCTTTGCCCACCGTGAGCATATCGGCTGCACTGTGGACTATGTGGCAGGCCGTAACCGTTACATGGGCTACCTGATCAGCCTCGGTATCTACTCTTTTAAGGGTGTCAAGGTTGGTCTGGACTGCGCCAACGGTAGTTCTTGGAACATCGCTAAGTCTGTGTTCGATGCGCTGGGTGCTGACACCTACGTCATCAATGCACAGCCCAACGGTCTGAACATCAACAACAATGCAGGTTCCACCCACATCGAGGGCTTGCAGAAGTTCGTGGTTGAAAAGGGCCTGGACATCGGTTTTGCCTATGACGGCGATGCTGACCGTTGCCTGTGTGTGGATGAAAAGGGTAATGTTATTACCGGCGATCATATCCTGTACATCTATGGCTGCTACATGAAGGAACACGGCGAACTGATGAACAACACGGTGGTCACTACCGTCATGTCCAACTTTGGCCTGTACAAGGCTTTTGATGAGCAGGGCATCGGCTACGCTAAAACTGCTGTAGGCGATAAGTACGTCTACGAGTACATGGCTAAGAACGGCTGCCGTATTGGCGGTGAGCAGAGCGGTCATATTATCTTCAGCAAGTACGCCAGCACCGGTGATGGTATTCTGACCAGCCTGAAGATGATGGAGGTCATGCTGGCCAAAAAACTGCCCATGAGCAAGCTGGCTGTGCCGCTGAAAATCTACCCGCAGGTGTTGGAGAATGTCCGTGTGACCGACAAGAAAGCTGCACAGAACGACCCGGCAGTGCAGGCAGCAGTCAAGGCTGTGGCAGAAGCACTGGGCGATACCGGCCGTATCCTTGTCCGTGAGTCCGGCACGGAGCCTCTGGTGCGCGTAATGGTGGAAGCCCCTGACCATGATACCTGTCAGAAGTACGTCTCTCAGGTCGTGGAGGTCATTAAGGATAAGGGCTACGCTGTCTGAACGTGGGTAGTAAATACAGGTTGATGTATATTTCACTGTTACCCTTGAAAACTAATTTTTAAAGGATTATATTTGAGCCGTGGGAAGTTTCTCACGGCTTGCTTTGTACACCTCTATGAGATGGACGGCAGACAACTCTTATTATCATATAAGCGGCTAGGATACAGAACGCATCATAATCTCTATATTGCCATGCTTACATATCATAAAATCTTCAAGGCTACCAACAACCTATCAATCTGCCTATCGAACCCAGAGCCAATTGCGGCCTGTAATGATGAATTTTTGCTTCGTCTTACAGAAGCTAAAAACAAAGGCGAACTTCATGAAGCAAAAGTCTCTATATTGAAGGACTTTCAGACTATTTATGCCTTTGATGTAACCGATGCTGAATTCCCGGAACCTGTTGGCCACTTTTCAAAAAAACAGGGGGAAGATGGATTTTTACAGGAAAAACGTGAATTTGTAAAGAAAAGAATTTTACTACAGGACGTATGGTTCTATTTGGGAAATACCTTTGGAGAATATCATGTATATAAGATTAATACAGAAGGCTCTCTTCCGGTAATTGAAGGGAAAAGACTAGCCATTAATTACAGAGAAATCTACTGTAAGGCGCTGGAAGACTATGTGGAAACAATCAGAAATGGAAACAAACATGCTATCGCAGCATCCTTTATTCTTCCCGCTTTGATTGAGCAAAGCCTTGGAATGACCTTACAAAACCGGATGTTAAGAAAATGTATGGCCGGAGTGAAAGAGTTATCGGAGGAAGAATCAAAACTGCTGACTCCCTTTCATGGTGAAAGCCATATCTTCTATGGCTCGGAAGAGTACATTATGGGTAAAGTCTATAAACTCTTTGTGAGAAAAGGTGTGTTAAAGGACTCTCCGGATAACGAGATAATATTGACTGGAAGTAGCCGAAGAAAGAGAAGAACACTGGGAGGGTTGATTAGTTCTCGGTATGCCAAAGAAGAGATGCTACCGGAGTATTATGAGTTGATGAAGGATATCTTTATTAAACTCAACATCCGAAATTGTATCATGCATGGGCTGGGGGAATCATTTGACTATTTGGATCGTGGAATCGCCGCCATTATGTTCCAACTGTTGTGGGATATAAGTGGTGGAGAGGTATTTCAAGCGGAAGTGTGAAGAATGTGGAGGTAAAAAGTTATGTCACTTAATACTTATTTGGATAATACTGCATCAAACTTGATTATTAAAGGCGACGAAAAAGATGCTATTGCCAAATCTCTAGATGTCTTTAAATCACGGATGGAGAATTACTTCTTTTGGAATGAAACAGTAAACTTAAAAGAAATCAAAGTATTTGGGTCTTATGCGCGTGATACAGATTTGCCACAAGCAATTGATAGCGGAACCGATGTGGATATAATGCTTGTGATGGATGATGACGGAGCAACTCCGCAGACGTATCTGGATCGAGTGCGGCGAGCAGTGGAGGCGAAGTATTCGACCTCAGATATCAAGCAATCTTCGCCCACTATCGTTTTGCAGATGAATCATATCAAATTCGAAATAACTCCAGCTATTCAGTCCTATTCACAGTATAAGATTAAAGATCAGTGGAGTGGCTGGATGTATACCAACTGCTTAACCGATTTTGTTAATTTGAAAACGGCAAATACAAATAACTACTGTAAAATCAAGCCAGTAATTAGACTTGTGAAATACTGGAATAAGACGAGAAATGGTCGTGGGTTTGCCTCGTACCAGATTGAAAAGAATATAGTTGACTATTATCAGAGCAATAGACATCAAGAATACGATACAAAGAGATATTTACTTACAGCGCTACAGTGTTTGCGCTCACTTCCAATATATGAGTTCCAGCGTAAAACTTTAGAAAGTGCAATCAGTAACGTCCAAGAAGCAATCAATGATGAAGAACAATTTCCAACGTCAGCAATGAGCGAACTCAAGAAGGTTATAGGTGAATTGTGATGTCAAATGGAATCAACCAGCGACAAAACGAAGAAAAATGCGTAGCAATGCTTGCGGCACAAAGGCAGTTGTACAATGATGCAAAGAAACTTGATTGGACATCTACAGTGCTTTCTGTTCTGATTCCATTTCTTTTATCGTGCATCTTATTATTCGTATCAAAGGATTCTCCGGTTGGAGTGATTTCATATATAGTTTCGATTGTCAGTATGATTTTTTCATTCTGTGTTTCAGGACATATTAAAAATGAAAAAAGAATGGCAGCTTTTATTCAACAAAAGTTTGATACCTATGTTTACACAATGCCGTGGAATAGAAGAATATTTGGCGACGACAAAAATGTGAGTTCGGAAATTGCACAGTATTCGGAGAAAATTCTGTCTAATAATGCTGAAAAGGAAAAGCTAAAAAACTGGTACACGGTTGAGGCAGACAGAAAGCCATTAAACGAGGGAATTCTGGTATGTCAAAGGGAAAACTTCACATGGGACGCTGGATTGAGAAAACGGTTTCGAAGGTTGAGCATTGGAGTAGTGGTGCTCTTATCTGGTGCTGTATTGATTATGGGAGTCATTTTGAATGAAAGCGTAATAGAGCTACTCTGTCGAATAGCATTCTGGGCACCAATGTTACAATGGCTATTTGAAACCGTGAAAATGCTAAATGATGACTTGGAAAATCTGAATGAACTGGACGTTGCGATAAACTCGAAAGAGGAAAAGAGCATGGAAGATCTTCAGGATATTCAAAAACTGATATACGAACATCGAAAAGGTTGCTTGACGATACCTAATTTCTTCTATGGATATTTCAAGGACAATGACGAAGACAGAGCACACAGAATGGCAAATATGTAATACGACGGAAAACTATTTGTAAAAAAGATGAAGAGGTTGCAGACTAATAGCATGCGCACGGACGTGACCCGTACAAACCTAAAATAATCATTCAAAACCTTAAACCGTGTGGGTGTGGTTGCAAAATCCCATCCACGCGGTTTTATAATAGAACGATTGTTTTGTATCGAACAAATGCGCACATTTCTCACTTCATCCCTCAAAATTACATCCGGTGAAATTTCAACAAAAGAACAGCAGGGGAGAGCGCAGGCAAAGTAGGGACTGAGCAAATAAACAGCAACGAACATCACAGACAAGAAATAATCAAGTCCATCTGCCCATCAAAACAACCTCAATCACTTCAAAAGTACTCTTCAAAAATCAGAAATACTGCATCGTCCAAGCCAGACCATCAGTACACCAATCAAACTATCATCCAACCCCTCATCACCCACCCAGAGGAGCGCATCTGGGCAGGGCGAACGCCCCCGGCGGAAGCCCCGGGCCCCGGACGCTCCGAAGATCAAGCACGACAAGATGAAACAATTTTACATGATTGACATGGAGCGAAAAAGGTGGTAATATTATCTTGTCAAAAAATGCGAATCCCTCTCGCTCGCGAAGGAAAAATCTCTCTCGCAATGAGAAATCAAGCGATACAACGAATAAAAAACGACTTTGCCGAAGGCTGGCAGACACGAGGGACTTAAAATCCTTTTCTGAAGACAGAGTATGGGGTTGCCCCCGCTGGAGACATTGAAAATCTCAGAATTGTTCGTTGATTCGAATGATTGTCGGACTTTCTTTTTGCTCTGCTTTCTGGAAGCTTTGGAGAGGTGAGAGAAATCATTCTTGCATAGACGATGCCGTATGGACGCGTTTACAAGAACCTTTCCATGCGGGGCCATAGTGAAATATTTTTATATCAAACAGACTGCCCCCAAAGTAGCGCGATTTGATGCGAGCTACTTTGGGGGCAGTTTTACGCTTTGCGGGGGATGGGCGGGGCGCTATCGTCCGTAAGGCCAAGAATATAATCGGTACTGGTATGGTAGAGACCGGCAAGCTGGATCAGCACCTCGGTGGGGATATCCCGCTTGCCGGTCTCGTAATTGGAGTAGCAGACCTGTGTGCATTTCAGATACGCCGCAACATCCTTTTGCAGCAGATCACGATCCTCCCGCAGATCCCGGATACGTTGATACATGGTATTTACCTCAAAGGCTTTATTTAAGGTAAAGTATAGGCATAACGAAATGTTATATTGACATATAAAACAAAATGTTATATCATAGTATCGCGCCGGGAACAGCTGTGAATCTCCGGCGCAAAAGGGGAGAGCATCATGAAACTGGAATTCCGGCAGACGGTGACCTGCAACCACCTTACGCTTGCAAGGGTCTGCAAAACTATCGACTGGCAGCAGCCACTGCCCCGGTGCGGAGAATATGTGGCCGGGCTGGATACGCTGGACGGCGAACCGGAACTGCCGGTGCGCAAACTGCTGCACCGGGTACAGGACGGCAGATGCCTTGCGGAGCTGCCGGGCTTCAACATTGCGCAGCTGAGGCTTTCTTACCGGGAGCTGGAGCAACTGGCAGCAAAAAAAGGCTGGACGCTGCAAAAGCTGTAAAAAACTTAAATTTCCCTCTTGCATTCTGGCCGATTCGTGCTATAATAATAAGGCAATCGTTTCCAAGGCCGCTCGACGGGGTAGCCGATATTGAAGGTTGTGATGGGCACATACATTAAATATGGCCCCAATACGTCAGAACCAGAATTGAGGTGAAAAGAATGAAACAGGGTATCCATCCGAACTACGTTGACTGCACTATTACCTGCGCTTGCGGTAATGTCATCAAGACTCGTTCCACCAAGCCCGAGATCCACGTCGAAGTTTGCTCTAAGTGCCATCCTTTCTACACTGGCAAGCAGAAGCTGGTTGACACCGGCGGACGTGTTGAGCGCTTCAACAAGCGTTTCGGCCGTAAGTAATTATAGGCTATCTCATGCCGCTTCCTTCGGGAGGCGGCATTTTTGCGTTTCGCGGTGGCAAATATTTCGCTTTCCCACACAGGATTGTCTTAATTTAAACACATTTTCCGTCTAAACTATAGCAGTTCCAAACCGGAAAGCGCTGGTTCTACGCCGCTTTCCACAAAACAGCTTCTGAAATAAAAGGAGAGTTTGCTGTGATCGAAGTTTCTCACCTGAGCAAGTCCTACGGCAGCCGCCCTGCTGTGCAGGATCTCTCATTTACGGTGCCGGACGGCCAGATCTACGGCCTGCTGGGGCCAAACGGCGCGGGCAAATCCACCATTATGAATATCCTTACCGGCTATCTGGCGCCCACCGAGGGCGAGGTAAAGGTAGCCGGCTTCCGTCTGCCTGAGCAGGCGCAGCAGGCTAAAGCCTGTGTAGGCTATCTGCCGGAGCAGCCGCCGCTCTACCCGGAAATGACTGTGCAGGAGTATCTGGACTTTGTGGCAGAGCTCAAGGGAGTCAAGCGTGCGCAGCGCAAACAGCAGGTACTGGCCGCTGCCCACCGCACCGGGCTGGAAGAAGTGCTGCCCCGGGTCATCCGCAGCCTGTCCAAGGGCTATCGTCAGCGGGTGGGCATCGCGCAGGCGCTGCTGGGCAGCCCGCAGCTTATCATTCTGGATGAACCCACCGTAGGGCTGGACCCCGCGCAGGTCATCGATATCCGCAACCTCATCCGGGAGCTGGGCAAGGCGCACACGGTCATCCTGTCCAGCCACATCCTCAGCGAGGTGCAGGCGGTATGCCAGCAGGTGCTCATCCTCTCTAAAGGCCGTCTGGTGGCGGTAGGCAGCCCGGAGGAGCTGGGCGAGACCCTGAACCCGGGCAGCCGCCTGCGTGCCACCGCGCAGGGCGAGCCCGACACCGTGCTGGCCGCTGTGCGCAGCGTGCCGGGCATCTGCAAGGTAGAACTGGAAAGCGCTGCGGACGGTCAGGTCACCTTTACTGCCGAGAGCGAGGACGCCGCTGACCGCCGCGCCGCTGTGTCCCGGGCACTGACCGAGGCCGGGTGCACCGTGCTGGCGCTTGCCGCCGAGAACCGCAGCCTTGAGGAGGTATTCCTAGCGCTGACCGAAAAAACGCCGGAGCAGAACACCCCGGCAGAAGGGGAGGAGAATTGAGATGCTTGCCATCTTTAAACGAGAACTCCGCAGCTGCTTTCACGGCATGATCGGTGCGGTGCTTACCGCCTTTATGCTGGCGGCTACGGCTATCTATTTTGTGGCGCTGAATCTGGGCTATGGTCTGCCGGATTTTGGCTACTACACGCTGTACCGCACCATTTTTGTGCTGCTGCTCTACATCCCGGTGCTCACCATGCGCTCCTTTGCGGAGGAGCGCCACAGCCGCACCGACCAGCTGTTGCTCACAAGCCCGGTGTCGGTGGGCGGCATCGTGCTGGGCAAATATTTTGCCCTTTGCGTCATTTTTGCGCTGCCCTGCCTTGTGGATGCGGGCATGATCCTTGTGCTGAAAGCACTGGGCGCTACCGGCACCAGCACGCTGGCCAATTTTTCCGCGCTGCTGTGCTATTACCTCATGGGCTGCGCCGCCATTGCCATCGGGGTGTTCCTTTCCAGCTTGACCGAAAACCAGATCATCGCCGCCGTGTCCGGCGTGGCAGCGCTGCTGCTGGCTTATATGATGCCCAGCCTGCGCACCATGTTCACCACTGGCAGCGCGGTGGCGCTGGCACTGTTCACCGCCATTGCCGCTGTGCTCAGCGTGGTGGCAGGGCTGCGCAGCAAAAGCTTTACGCTGGGCTGTCTTTCCTTTGCGGGGTGCTGCGTGGCGCTTACGGCGCTGTTTCTGCTCAAGAGCAGCTGGCTGACCGAGGCTTTCAGTGCAGTGCTCAACGCCCTGTGCCTGTTTACCCCCTTTGAAGAATTTGTCAACAGCAGCTTTTCCATTCCCACACTGGTCTACTACCTGACCGTGGCGGCGGTGTTCCTGTTTTTCACCGCACAGGGCTTGGAAAAGCGCCGCTGGAACTGAGAGGAGGCCATAACGATGAAATGGAACAAGAACGCAGCCTCCCAAAAGGGCAGGTTGTTCCGCAGTGGGCTGCTGTCCACCGCCATGCTGGCGGCAGTGCTGGTGCTGGCGGTGCTGCTCAACCTGCTGGTGCGGGCCATCCCTGCAAAATATACCGAGTTCGACCTCTCTGAGGCCAAAATGTACACCCTGAGCGACAGCACCAAAGCGCTGGTGGAGGGGCTGGAAAAGGATGTGCACATCTATTACCTCTGTGAAACCGGCAGCGAGGATACCATCATCACAAAGCTGCTGGATCACTACGCCGCCGAGAGCGGGCACCTGAGCTGGGAACAGAAGGACCCCACCCTGTACCCAACCTTTGCCGCAAAGTATGGCGCAGAGAATGTTTCCACCGGCAGTCTGATTGTCACCTGCGGGGAGAACAGCACCGTACTGGATGCCGCCGACCTGTACGAGTACGATTATACCGACTACTACACCACCGGCTCTGCCAGCGTGACTTTTGGCGGCGAAAAGCAGATCACCTCTGCCATTTATAAGCTTACCGCAGCCGGGCAGAGCCACGCCTACTATACCACCAACCACGGCGAGCAGACCCTGACCGACTCCCTGACCGATGCGCTGGACGCCCAGAATATCGACGCACAGCCGCTGGACCTGCTCACGAGCACCATCCCGGAGGACTGCGATCTGCTCATCATCAACGCACCCACCACCGATTTTTCCGCAGGGGACGGCCTTGTGGACGAGATCAGCCAGCTGCAAAATTATCTGGCGGCGGGCGGCAAGCTGCTGCTGACCAGCAGCGTCTACGCCCAGACCCCGCAGCTGGACGCTGTGCTGGCGCAGTTCGGCCTTGCCCGCGCAGAGGGCATGGTGGTGGAGGGCGACAGCGGCAAGGCACTGTATAACTCTGCATGGTCGCTGCTGCCGGACTACGGCACGCCCACCGAAAGCACCGCGCTGAACGGCGTGAATACCAATACCCATGTCATGCTGTCGGTGGCGCAGGGTATCACGATCACTGAGACCGAGGATGTCACCGCCGAGCCGCTGTTGAACAGTTCCTCCTCTGCCTATGCCAAGGTCGACATCAACGACCTTACCACTATGGAGCGGGAGGAAGGGGACGCAGATGGCCCCTTTGCGCTGGCCGTCTGGGCACGGAACGAGGATACCGGCGCCGAGGTCCTCTGGATCGGCTGTCCCAACATGGATAACGAGCAGCTTTATCAGTCCATGCCCGGCAACCTGACCTTTTTGCAGGGCTGCGCTGCCTCGCTGGTAGGGCAGGATGTCCTTGTGGACACCAAGGCGCTGGAAGCCGAGCCCATCACGGTGGCAGGCTCTACCGCCGCTGCACTGGGGCTGACCTTTGTGTTCGTGCTCCCGGCGGCGGTGCTCATTGCCGGGGCAGTGGTGGTGCTGCTGCGCCGCCGCAGATAAGGAGACCACCATGAAAACAAAACAGCGTGTCCTGCTGGCGCTGCTGGCAGCGGCAGTGCTGCTGGGCACGTTGCTGTGGGCGGTGACCCGCAGCAACGCCAAGGCCGAGCAGGCCGCCGGCGCCGCTGCCGAGGGCAGCATTCCGCTTTCCAGCTTTGCCGCCGAGGACTTGGAGCAGATCGAGTACACCTATAACGGCGAGACCTACACCCTGCAATATTCCGGCGGCAGCTGGCAGCTGGCGCAGGACCCCGCCTATCATCTGGACGAAAGCGCCTGCAACACCATGCGCACTGCCCTGATGGCACTGAATGCCAAGCGCAGCCTGACGCCGCAGGCAGGGGAGGACTACGGTCTGGACAGCCCGCAGCTCACCGTCACGGTCACGGCGGCAGGGCAGAGCAATACCCTGACCTTCGGGGCAGAAAACCAGGTCACCGGGGATCTCTATGCGCAAAAAGCCGGGGACGATGCCATCTATACCGTCAGCGGCAACAAAGCCGCCTGCTTCCAGCTGGATAAGGCCGGGCTTTTCGGCAGCTTCTGCCCCACCGGACTTACGGCTTCTGCCATTACGCAGGTAGCCTATACGCTGGCAGACGGCACCTCCGTCACCCTGAACGCCGTCAGCGAGCCGACCGAAAGCGCCGACAGCACGGACGCAGACAGCGCCTCTTCCTCTGCCTACGAGACGGTGTGGCGGCTGGCCTCTGACCCCGCCGCCAGCCTTGCACAGGACAAGGTGCAAAGCCTGCTGTCTGCCTTGTGCACCTACGTTACCGCCCAAGCCACGGACGCCGACCTTGCCGCCTGCGGTTTTGATGCACCGGTATTCACCGCCGCAGTCACCAGCGAGGACGGCTCCACCGTACAGCTGACCTACGCCTGCGGTACGGACGGGTGGTATCTGCAGGTGAAAGGGGATACCTCGGTATACACAGTGGATACCAGCACTGTGCAGGCGCTTCTGCTGACGGAAAGCGACCTGAAAACGCAGGAATAATTGCTTTGATACGCTGCACCGAAACCAAGGTGCAGCGTATATTTTTTTGCAGCTTTTTATAAAGTTGCGGCAAACATCGGCAGAGTGATTGACAATCCGACTATGATTGTTTATTATAAACCGTGACAGGGTAAGTCCGCCGCGCAAGATCATGCTTCTGTGCGGGGCGGAGCATCCCTTATACGCAAAAAAGATGGGGCAGGTTCCCTGTCTTTTTTCGTATCTGAGAACAAGGAGGATAACATATAAAATGGACAACTCGGTGGTCGTTTCACTGCGGGATATCGTAGTGGAATTTGATGGACAGCGCATTCTGGATGGGCTGAATCTGGATATCCATGACAAGGAGTTCGTGACGCTGCTCGGTTCCTCCGGCTGCGGCAAAACCACCACCCTGCGCCTGATCGCAGGCTTTCTGGAGCCGAACGCCGGCAAGGTGCTGCTGAAAGGGAAGGACATTACCGGTGTGCCGCCCTACAAGCGCCCGGTGAATACCGTGTTCCAGAAATATGCGCTGTTCCCGCACCTGAACGTGTTCGAGAACGTGGCCTTTGGTCTGCGGCTCAAAAAGCTGGACGAGGACACTATCCGCCGCAAGGTGCGCGATATGCTGGAGGTCGTGGGCTTGAAGGGCTTCGAGCGCCGCAGCATCAGCCAGATGTCCGGCGGTCAGCAGCAGCGCGTGGCCATTGCCCGCAGTCTGGTCAATGAGCCGGAGATCCTGCTGCTGGACGAGCCGCTGGGTGCACTGGACCTGAAGCTGCGCAAGGAGATGCAGCTGGAGCTCAAGCGGTTGCAGCGCGAGATGAACATCACCTTTATCTATGTCACCCACGATCAGGAGGAAGCGCTTACCATGTCCGATACCGTCGTGGTCATGAACGGCGGTAAGGTGCAACAGATCGGTACCCCGGAGGATATCTACAACGAGCCGAAAAATGCCTTTGTGGCAGACTTTATCGGCGATTCCAACATCGTGGACGGCGTGATGCACAAGGACTTTCTGGTGTCCTTCTCCGGCGTGGACTTCCCCTGCGTGGACCGCGGCTTTGCCCGGGAGCAGAGCGTGCAGGTGGTGGTGCGCCCGGAGGATATCGAGGTGGTATCCCCCGTGGAAGGCCAGCTTGTGGGCGTGGTGAATGATGTTATCTTCAAGGGTGTGCACTTTGAGATGCACGTGGAGTGCGAAGGCCGCGAGTGGTTGATCCACTCCACCCGTGCCTGCACCCCCGGCGAGACCATTGGTATGCGCATCGGCCCCAACGAGATCCATATCATGGCGCGGAGCGAGGGGTGATGTGCCATGAAGATCTATGATAAAAAGCTGGCCTATCCGTACTTTGTATGGATGGTGCTGTTTACCGTTGTGCCTCTGTTCATTGTGGTGTACTACGCCATGACCGATGCCGAGGGCAACTTTACCCTGAATAACCTCACCTCCATCAGCGGCTACGGTTCGGTGTTTGCCCGCAGTCTGCTGCTGGCGCTTATTGCTACCGTTATCTGTCTGGTCATCGCCTTCCCGGTGGGCTATTTTCTGTCCCGGTTGCGGGTGAACAAGCAGCACATCATGCTCATGCTGGTCATGCTGCCCATGTGGATGAACTTTTTGCTGCGTACCTACGCATGGATGGGTCTGCTCAGCGTCAATGGCCCGGTGAACACCCTGCTGGGCTTTATCGGCCTTGGCCCCTATACCATGCTCAACACCTCCGGTGCGGTAGTGCTGGGCATGGTGTATAACTATGTGCCCTACATGATCCTGCCGCTGTACACCAGCATGACCAAGATCGACCAGAGCCTTGTGGAAGCTGCGCAGGATCTTGGCGCCAACACCACCAAGACCCTTGTGCGGGTGCTCATCCCCATGAGCGTGCCGGGCATCAGCACTGGCATTACCATGGTGTTCGTGCCGGCAGTTTCCACCTTTGTCATCAGCCGTATGCTGGGCGGCGGCTCTAATCTGCTGATCGGCGATTTGATCGAGATGCAGTTCTTGGGTAACAGCTATAACCTGAACGTTGGCTCCGCCATGAGCCTTGTGCTGATGATCATCGTGCTGCTGTGCATGAGCTTTACATCCAGCTTTGACGAGGATGAAATGGAGGGCGTATCCTGATGAAAACAAAACATCTGCGCCTGATGCAGCGGGTCTACATCATCCTGTTCTTCTGCTTCATGTACCTGCCCATTGCCTACATGATCGTATTCAGCTTCAACCAGAGCAAGGGCTATTCGCTGTTTACCGGCTTCACCCTCAAGTGGTATCGCAGCCTGTTCACGAATGCGTCCATCCTCCATGCGCTGTGGGTGTCCGTTGAGGTGGCAGTACTGTCCGCCATCATTGCCACGGTGCTGGGCACGGCAGCCAGCCTTGGCATTGCCTCTATGAGCCGCAAAAGCCGCCTGCTGGTGACCAACATCACCTATATTCCGGTGGTTAACCCGGAGATCATCACCGGCATCTCCCTGATGCTGCTGTTCGTGGCCTACCAGCGCTTTGCCACGCAGTCCGCATGGCTGCCGGACAACATCATGGGTCTGCCCACGCTGCTCATTGCGCATATCGCGTTCAACGTGCCCTACGTTATCTTTAATGTAAGTCCCAAGCTCAAGCAGCTGGATATCAAGCTGTACGAGGCAGCGCTGGATCTTGGCTGCGACCCCCGGCAGGCGTTCTTCAAGGTCATTCTGCCGGAGATCAGCCCCGCCATCCTGTCGGCCTTCCTCATCTGCCTGACCTATTCCATCGACGATTTCATGATCTCCTACTTCAACTGCGGCACCGTGGAGACCCTGCCCATTGCAATCTACTCCATGACCCGCAAAAAGGTCAGCCCGGAGATCTACGCACTGTCCACCATCATGTTCGTGGTCATCCTCAGCGTCATTCTGGTGTCCAATGCCATGGAGAGCCGCAGCTACCGCCGGGATCAGAAAACGCTGCGAAAGGAGGGCGCATGATGAAACGCATTGCTGCAATACTGCTGACGATGGCTGTGGCGCTGTGCGCCGCATTGCCGGTGTTTGCCGCCGGTACCATCGAGGTGACCGAGGATGTCTCGGTGTCGGATGATTACGACTGGACCCGCTTCAAGGGGCAGAACGTCACCCTGAACGTCTATAACTGGGGCGAGTACATCTCCAACGGTTCGGACGACAGTGTGGACGTGGTTGCCGCCTTTGAAAAGCTGACCGGCATCAAGGTGAACTACACCACCTTCGACTCCAACGAGTCCCTGTACGCCAAACTCAAGTCCGGCGCAGCCAACTACGATGTGATCATCCCCTCCGACTACATGGTGGCAAAGATGATCAACGAAGGGATGCTTGCACCCCTTGACTACGAGAATATCCCCAATTTCCAGAAGATCGATACGGGCTACCGCAACCCGGATTACGACCCGCAGAACGCCTACACTGTACCCTATATGCTGTGCACCACCGGCATCATCTACAACACCACTATGGTGGACGAAGCCCCTACCTGCTGGGCAGACCTGTGGGATGAACAGTATGCGGGCAACATTCTCATGTTCAACAACAGCCGCGATGCCTACGCCATCGCCGCGTTCAAGAGCGGCCACAGCATCAACCCCGCCACCCCGGAAGATGTGGACGAGGTGGTGGAGGAGCTCAAGGCACAGAAGCCGCTGGTGCAGGCCTACGTCATGGACGAGATCTTTGATAAGATGATCGGCGGCGAGGCTGCCATCGGCGTGTACTACTCCGGCGATGCCATTACCATGATCGATGATAACCCGGATCTGGCTTGGGTGTTCCCGGAGGAGGGCAGTGTGCTTTCGGTGGACTGCATGGCTGTGCCTGCTGCCAGCGAGCACAAAGAGGCCGCCGAGATGTTCATCAACTTCATGTGCGAGACCGACATCGGTAAGGCTAACAGCGAGTATATCGGCTACACCACCCCCATGCACGATGTTTGGGAGGTGCTGGACGAGGATCTGAAGACCAGCGAGATCGCCTATCCGTCTGAGGAGGATGCTGCCCGCGAAAAGGTGTTCACCGCCCTGAGCGACGAGGTGAACAGCGAGCTGGATCTGAAGTGGAGCGAGATGAAGAGTTACGACGAGGGCGGCGGCAGCTACCTGTTTTTGCTGCTACTGCTGGCCATGCTGGCGCTGGCCTGCTTCAATATCTGGCGCAAGGTGCGCAGAAAGACCCGCAATCAGTATTGATCGTTTCAACCAAGGCTGCCGTCCCGGACGTGGTGCGGCGGCCTTTTTCCGATAGGAGGGAAAGACTATGGAACAATTTTATTATCAAGGTACTGCCGTGGTAGAAAATGCCGACGCAGACTGCCACAGCCTGCTCAAGGCCAGCGCTCTGCTGCGCTATGTGGAGCAGATCTCTTCCATGCATGCCCGCCACTTTGGCATGGACGATAAGTTTTTTGAGGATCACGGTGTAGCGTTTCTGGTGGGCAAGCAGGCGCTGCGGTTTAGCCGTGTGCCCCGCCGTGGCGAGACTTTGACCCTTTGCTCCCGCTCAGAAAAGGCTCTCCGCGGCTCTATCAAGCGCATCACCACCCTTACGGACGAAGCCGGGCAGGAAGTAGCCATGGTGGACAGCCGCTGGATCATGTCCAGCCTTGAGAATGGACATATCCTGCGCCAGCCGGGCTGGACGGTGGAGGGCTATTGGAACGAGACGGTGGAAGAGGAGCTGCCCCTTTTGCTGCATAAGCGCCGGGACAGCCTGACCAGCGCCGGTCTGGTTACGGCGCGCTACTCCCAGTGCGACCTGCACTACCACATCAACAACGCCTTTTATCTGGATATCGTCTGCGATGCACTGCCGCAGGAGATCATGCGCGATCATGTTGTGAAGTTCGCTTCCATCAACTATCACCGCGAAGTCCCCATGGGGCAGCAGGTGGAGGTGTTCTACACGCCTTCGGATGATGGCTGGTACTTTATTGCCAAGCACGCAGACAAAACGGCTTTCGAGTGCTATCTGGAGCTGGAGCCAGTCAAACAGTAAAAACATGGAGGGATGCCTATGTCTAAAACCGGAGAATTGTTCGGCACCTTTTTTAAGATCGGTGCCTTTACCTTTGGCGGCGGCTATGCCATGGTAGCGCTGCTGGAACACGAATTTGTAGAAAAAAAGCGCTGGCTCACCCGGGAAGAGTTTCTGGATATGGTCGCCATTGCCGAGTCCACTCCCGGCCCTGTGGCGGTGAACAGCGCCACCTACATCGGCTATAAGCTGGCCGGTGTTGCCGGTGCGGCGGCCTCTACCTTGGCGGTGTGCCTGCCGTCCTTTGCAGTCATCTACCTTATTTCGCTCTTCTTCGACCGCTTTTTGCAGCTGACGGTGGTGGCCAATGCCTTCAAGGGCATTCAGGCCTGTGTCATCTATCTGATCTTATCCGCAGGGGTCAAGATGCTCAAAAACTTGCAGCGCACCCCCTTCAACACGGCAGTGGTGGCGGTAGTTCTGGCGGCCATGGTGGGCTGCTCTATGCTGGCGGTAAAATTTTCCTCCATCTGCTGCATCCTGTTTTGCGGCGCAGCTGGGGTGCTGGCCTACGCAGTGGGGCAGGGGAAGAAAGGCGGCACAAAATGATCTTGTTGCAATTATTCTGGAACTTTCTGGTCATCGGTGCGGTGTCCTTTGGCGGCGGCTACGGCATGATCTCGCTGGTACGGGAAACAGTGCTGGGGCACGGCTGGCTGACCGAGAGCGAATTTCTCAGCTTTATCGCGGTGTCAGAGTCTACGCCCGGCCCGCTGGCGGTGAACATGGCCACCTTTATCGGCGCTTCGCAGGCGGGGCTGGCAGGCTCCTTTGTGGCAACGGTGGGGGTGGTGCTGCCCTCTTTTGTCATCATTCTGCTCATTGCAGCGGCGCTGCACAGCCTGATGAAGTACGCCGGGGTCAACGCCTTTTTGGCTGGGGTACGTCCCTGCGTGGTGGCTATGATCCTGGCCACCGCCTGCACCATGGGGCTTTCCACGCTGGGCGGCTTTACCACCGTTTCCGGCGGCTTTGCCCCGGATGTGCGGGCACTGGCGGTGTTTGCTCTGCTGGGCATTCTGCATTTTGCCTATAAAAAGAAAACGCAGAAAGCGCCGTCCCCCATCGGGATGATCTTACTTTCTGCGGTGCTGGGCGCGGTGCTGTGGAGCATCTGACCCGGAAGGAGAGGTTGACAAAATGAACATTACCGTGTATCTGGGGGCAAACCTTGGCACCGACCCTGCACTGCCGCAGGCCGTGCAGCAGCTGGGGCGCTGGATCGGCGAAAGCGGCAATGCGCTGGTGTATGGCGGCAGCAAAAGCGGCCTGATGGGGCTTTTGGCCGACAGTGTGCTGGCTGCAGGCGGCCGGGTGACCGGCGTAGAACCCAAGTGCTTTCTGGACGCAGAGCTGCAGCACGAGGGACTGACAGAGTTGATCGTCACCGAGGATATCCCCGCCCGCAAGACCAAAATGATCGAGCTGGGGGATGCTTTTATCGCGTTTCCCGGCGGCACCGGCACGCTGGAGGAGATCACAGAGGTCATCAGCAAGTTGTCTCTGGGGCAGCTGGACGCGCCCTGCATCCTCTACGACCTGAACGGCTACTACCAGCCTCTGCACCAGCTTTTGCAGCAGATGATCACCATGGGGCTTTCTACTCCGGCGCGGCAGCGGAACATCGCCTTTGCCGCCGACCTTGCTCAGATCCGCGCAATTCTTGAAAAATGATACTGGGAAGCTTACTTCTCAAACGTAAGGAAACTGCTGCACATGGCTTTGTGCGGCGGTCTTTTTTCATAAAAATGGGATACCGGGGCGTTCGCAGATGACCCGGTATCCCGAAAAAAATCATTCCGCTGGTTATGCCCATAGCGCACGCGGAGGGCATTTAAATCTTTCTGTGCAACCAAAAAGGCCGCTGCACAAAATAATGTGCAACGGCCTTTTGCTATTTTGTTATGTACGCTGTGCGCGTTAAACTTAGGCGGCAGTGGTGGAAGCAGCCTCAGAAGAAGCAGCCTCACTGACAGCAGCCTCAGAGGAAGCAGCCTCGGAAGATGCAGCCTCAGAGGAAGCGGCCTCGCTGGAAGCAGCCTCAGAAGAAGCAGCCTCGGAAACAGCGGTGGTGCTTGCGGAAGCAGCCTCAGAGGTGGAGGAAGCAGCAGCGCTAGAAGCAGAACCACCGCAAGCGGTCATGCCAGCAGCTAGAGCCAGAGCAACAACAGCGATGCAAATATTCTTGAGTTTCATATCAATGATCTCCTTAGTCTTCTTGTAAATGTTTAGCAGCGGGCTTTCGGTAGCACCTCACTGCGATGCTATATTCTAATCCGTTTTTGAAAAAAATCAAGAGGATTTTGGTCGAAAGTTATAATCTGCGTAAAGAATCAGCATAGTTGTCATAAAGTTTCGCCAAAAGTAAAAGACTTTTTGGCAAAAATAAAGCGCGGGATAGAGCCTGTACCGCCGGGTGAGAAGCACAAAAAACAAAAAAATTGAAAAATACTCATAAAATCCTTTTTATTGTACTGTAAATGTGGATAATAGAGACACAACGAGGGACGGACATCCCCCGGAGGGCTGAACGACAAGAAAATTTATGGAGGGTACTACAATGAAAGACTTTGATTTTGGCTACTTTGGCACCGGCGACGAGGGCTATGCCCAGTACATGACCGCATTCGAGCGCAATTTCAGCACGGACAACACCGACAGCTTTGCGTCCGATGACGCAGACTGCGATGCAGACAGCTGCGACAGCACTGAGGACGATTTCTGAGCCTGCACCCTTTTGCCCGTTTGTGCATACAAAGGGCAAAGGGGGAATGCGGCTTGAACCGGATCATTTTCACACTTGGGGTCTGGCTGTTCCCGGCGGCGTGTACAGCGCTGGGAGCAGCAGGGGTGTTTTTGCTGCGCAGGCAGACAAGGCCGGCAACCCGGCGTATTTTGTGCGGAATGGCGGCGGGTATCATGCTGGCGGCCAGCGTGTGGAGCCTGCTGCTGCCGGCCATAGCCCGGTCGCAGGGCAGAGCGGCATGGGTGCCCCCGGCGCTGGGGCTTATTTTAGGCGCTGTGGGGCTTTTACGGCTGGAGGATGCCGCCGGGCAGCTGCTGGCGGGCGGCCCCGGGCATTGCGGGCGCATGGTGCTGGCGGTCACCCTGCATAACCTGCCGGAAGGCATGGTGGTGGGGCTGGCTGCGGCGCTGGCGCTGCACGGGGACGCAGATGCCGTAAGCGGCGCGTTGGCGCTGAGCCTGGGTATCGGCTTGCAGAATATCCCGGAGGGGGCGGCGGTCAGTCTGCCGCTGACCCAGAGCGGGCGCACCCGGGGGCAGTCCTTTGCCGCCGGGGCGGCCTCCGGACTGGTGGAGCCCTTGGGCGCGGTGCTGGCCTTTGTTCTGGCCGAGTGGGTAGGCGCAGCGCTGCCGTGGCTCATGAGCGCGGCGGCGGGCTGTATGGTGTGTGTGACCGCACAGGAGATGATCCCTGAGGCGGTGGAACCGGATGAAGTGGCCGGTGTCATCAGCATCGTGCTGGGGTTTGCGCTGATGATGGCACTGGATGTGGCCCTGTGATATAGTAAAAGCAGCGCCGGACAGACTTTTTTGGTCTGCCCGGCGCTGCTTTTATGCAAAAAGGATTTATACCGTCTGCTGTTTCTGGCGCAGATGCCGCCGCACCACAAGCAGGCAGGCCAGATGCACCAGTGCGGTCAGCGCCCAGCTGATGGGGTAGCTGATGTACAGCATAAAAGGGGTGCGGTTCAGCTGGAAAATGGTGGCGATCCACACCAGCCGCAGCACGCACACACCCACAAGGCTTACCACCATGGGCAGCACGCTGTAGCCCAGTCCGCGCAGGCTGCTGGCCAGCACGTCCATGATGCCGCACAGCAGATAGAAGCCGCAAATCAGGCGCAGCCGCTCGGCGCCGGTGGCGATGACCGCAGTGTCCGAGGAGTAGAAGCGCAGCAGCTGGTGCCCCGCCAGTGCTGCGCCACCGCCCAGCACAAGGCCGGTCACCACGACACACAGCAGACAGTTGCGGATCACCCGGTCGAGGTTGTGGTACTTGCGCGCGCCGATATTCTGGCTGGTAAAGGTAACAGCGGCCTGTGCAAAGGCGTTCATGGCGGTGTACACAAAGCCCTCCAGATTGGAGGAAGCAGAGTTGCCCGCCACCACCATGGAGCCGAAGGAGTTGATGGAAGACTGGATGACCACATTGGAAAGGCTGAACACCGTGCTTTGCAGCCCGGCAGGCAGGCCGATGAGCAAAATCTGCTTCAGCGTCCCGGCGTGGAAGGCCAGCCGCCGCAGGTCTAGCCGCAGTGCGCCCTCCTCCCGGACGAGCATCCCAGTCACCAGCAGCGCGGACACAGTCTGGCTGATGATGGTGGCCAGTGCCACGCCCGCCACGCTCATGGAAAAGCCGATGACAAAGACCAGATTCAGCACCACGTTGATGATACCGGCAGCGGCCAGACAGTATAGCGGGCGCTTGGTGTCGCCCACGGCCCGCAGCAGCGCACTGCTGAAGTTGTACAGCATGGTCATGGGCATTCCGATGAAATAAATCTTCAGATACAGGGTGGAAAGGCTGATCACGTCCTCCGGGCAACTCATCAGCTCCAGCAGACCGCGCGCGGCGCAAAAGCCCACCACCGCCAGCAGCACGCCGCTGACTAAGCCCAGCGCTACGGCGGTGTGCACCGTATCCTGCACGCCCTTTTCGTCCCGGGCGCCAAAGCACCGGGCTGCCACCACATTGGCACCCAGCGAAAGCCCGACGAACAGGTTGACCAGCAGGTTGATCAACGCGCCGTTGGAGCCCACGGCGGCCAGCGCCGTGCTGCCCGCAAAGCGCCCCACCACCACAACATCGGCGGCGTTGAACAGCAATTGCAGAATGCTGGATGCCGCCAGCGGTACGGAAAACAAGATGATCTTTTGCAGCATGGGCCCGCTGGTCAGGTCTGCGGAACGGCTGGTCGTAGCCATGAGTTATCTACCTCCTATAATAAGCCTTGTGTGAACATAGCAATTGCCTATTATAGCGCGATATTAGGTAAAAAACAAGAGGTAAAACGCCCTGTTCTCTCCAAAAGCGGCAAATATCACCCGCCGGGTACAGCCTGCAATTGAAAAATGCTGCCCATACTGCTATAATAAGGCGGTAGACCCGTAGAAAACGGAGGAAGTTGGATTTATGTATCGGAATCGGATCAAACGGCTGCTGGATATTTTGCTGTCGGCCTGCGGCATTCTGTGCCTTTCGTGGCTGCTGCTGCTTTTGGCTGTTGCCATCAAGCTGGACTCGCCCGGGCCGGTGTTTTTCCGGCAGAAGCGTGTGGGCATCGGCAAGCGGCATTTCCAGATCCTCAAGTTCCGCACTATGCGCATTGATACCCCCCACGATATGCCCACCCATCTGCTGCACGACCCGGAACAGTATATCACCCGCATGGGGCACTTTCTGCGCAAGACCAGTCTGGACGAGCTGCCCCAGCTGTGGAATATCCTTGTGGGGGATATGGCGGTCATCGGCCCGCGCCCGGCGCTTTGGAACCAGTATGACCTGCTGGCCGAACGGGATAAGTACGGCGCAAACGATGTACGCCCCGGGTTGACCGGCTGGGCGCAGATCCATGGCCGGGACGAGCTGGAAATTGCCGAAAAGGCAAAGCTGGATGGCTGGTATGTGGAGCACATCAGCTTTGGGCTGGATGTGAAGTGCTTCTTTGGCACCATTACCGCTGTGCTCAAGCATGACGGCGTGGTAGAGGGCGGCACTGGCACCCTGCACGATGAAAAATGATCTATTATATGGAGACACCGGAGCCTTGGCTGACGCTCCGGTGTCTCCATTTTTACAGAAAGCACAGCACAGAGCGGCTGAAATTGGCATATCTCTTGATTTATCCCCTGAAAAGCGTATAATAAAACAGTACACAAGACGTTAAAGGAGGATTCCTGTATTATGGAACGCACCTATATCAATGAGGCTCAAAAGGCCATCGGCGGCACGGTGAAGGTGCAGGGCTTTATCGAGAACCTGCGCAACAGCAAGTATATGGCATTTATCGTGCTGAAGGATATTACCGGCAAGCTGCAGATTACGGTGGAAAAGGCCGACCACCCTGAGCTGGTGGATACCATCGACCAGCTCACCCCGGACTCTGTCATCACCGTCACCGGTAAGGTGATGGAGAACGACTACGTCAAGATGGGCGGCGTGGAGATGATCCCCGAGAGCATCGAGGTGGAGAGCACCGCCAATGCACTGCCCATCGTCCGCAAGGAGATCGCAGCCACCAAGAAAAAGAAGGCTGTGGAGCGCTCCAGCATCGACCAGCGCATCGACTACCGCTGGATCGATCTGCGCACCGACGAGAACCAGCTGATGTTCAAGGCACAGAGCTGCTTCGTCAACGCCATGCGCAAGTTCCTGCTGGATCGCAACTTCATCGAGATTCACACCCCCAAGCTGATCGCTGCTGCCAGCGAGAGCGGCTCTGAGGTATTCAAGGTGGACTACTTCGACCGCAATGCCTATCTGGCACAGAGCCCCCAGTTCTATAAGCAGATGGCCATGGCTGCCGGCTTTGAGCGTATCTTCGAGACCGGTCCCGTGTTCCGCGCCGAGAAGAGCTACACCAACAAGCACGCTACTGAGTTCTCCGGCTTCGATCTGGAGTTCAGCTACATCACCTCCTTCAAAGATGTGATGAAGATGGAAGAGGAGCTGCTGACCGCCGGTCTGCAGGCCGTTAAGGACAGCTACGGCGACCAGATCAAGGAGTTGTTCGGACTGGAAGTCATCGTGCCCACCACGCCGTTCCCGGTGGTCAAGCTGGCAGACCTGTATAAGGCTCTGGAAGAAGAGTTCGGCTACACCGTGGACGAGAGCGAGAAGGGTGATCTGACCACCGAGGCCGAGCGCCTGAGCTACGACTGGGTCAAGAAGCACTACGGCCACGAGTTCCTGTTCATCACCGATTACTCTGCCGAGAAGCGCGCTTTCTACCATATGCGCGACGAGAACGGCGTGCCGCAGGGCTACGACCTGATCTGGCGCGGCGTGGAGATCACCACCGGTGCCCAGCGCGAGCATCGCTACGAGGTGCTGAAGAAGCAGGCCGAGGAAAAGGGTCTGGCCGAGGACGTCAAGTTCTATCTGGAGTTCTTCCAGTACGGCTGCCCGCCCCACGGCGGCTTTGGTCTGGGCATCGACCGCCTGACCATGCTGCTGTGCGGCCTGAGCATCAAGGACGCCGAGTTCCTGTTCCGCGGCCCCAACCGCCTGACCCCGTGATTTTATAAAACCTTTCTGAGAGCTGCTGTGCGTTTCGCACTGCAGCTCTTTTTTGAGCCCCGTGAAAAGGCAATTGAGGAAAATCCGCAGATTTTCCTCAATTGCAATTATATAAAATAATTTTTCCGCTGATTATGCCCAGAGCAAAGCGGAGGGCATTCAAAACTGTCCCGGCATAATAAACGCTCCCTTTTCATACGATACAACGAGCACACCCACCCCTACGGGCGCGGTGCGCAGCGCAACAGGAAGGGGAGAAGGACCTTGGAGAAACAGGAACAGAACAGCATCTGTCATGAGATCGGCGCACGCACCGGCGGGGATATCTACATCGGTGTGGTGGGGCCGGTGCGCAGCGGCAAATCTACCTTTATCAAGCGGTTCATGGAGCAGCTGGTGCTGCCCGCCATGTCCGGCTCTGCCGCCGCCCGGGAACGTGCCCGGGACGAGCTGCCGCAGTCGGCAGCGGGGCGCACCATCATGACCACCGAGCCGAAATTCATCCCGGAGACCGCCGTGCCCTTGCAGCTGGAGGGCGGCGGGGCGTGCCGGGTGCGGCTGATCGACTGCGTGGGCTACATGGTGGAGGGTGCCATGGGGCACGAGGAGGACGCAAAGCCCCGCATGGTCAAAAGCCCGTGGTTTGAGCAGGAAGTGCCCTTTGACCTTGCCGCAGAGACCGGCACCCGCAAGGTGATCTGTGAGCACTCCACCATCGGGGTGGTGGTCACCACCGACGGCTCAGTCAGCGATATCCCCCGGGCGGGCTACGCAGAGGCCGAAAGGCGGGTCGTCACCGAGTTGGAAGCGCTGGGCAAGCCTTATATCATCCTGCTCAACAGCACCCACCCGGACGCGCCGGAGACCCGGCAGCTGGCCGAGGGCATGGCGCGAGACTACCGCCGCACCGTGCTGCCGGTAAGCTGCGTGGACTTGGACGCCGCCATGCTGGGGGAGATTTTGCGGCGGGTGCTGTATGAATTTCCGGTGCAGGAGCTGGATTTTGCTCTGCCCCGCTGGGTGACCATGCTGGAGCCCGGGCACTGGTTGCAAGCACAGGTGTACACAGCTGCCATGCAGCTGGCAGAGCGGGTGTCCCGCATGAAGGATCTGCCCGCCGGAACGGACGCCCCTGCGCTGGAATGCGATGCCGTGCAGCGCTCGGCAGTGGCGGGCGCAGATCTTGCCGCCGGCAGTGTGCGGGTGAGCTTGGAGTTAAAGCCGGAGATCTTTTATCAGGTGCTCAGCGAGCAGACCGGGCTGGACATCGGGGACGAGGCGGGGCTGATGCCCTGCATCATGGAGCTTGCCCGGGCAAAACGCGCCTACGAGAAGGTGCGCAGCGCCTTGGAGCAGGTGGAAGCCACCGGCTACGGCATTGTGATGCCCTCCATCGACGAGCTGCATCTGGAACCGCCGGAGATCGTGCATCAGGACGGGCGCTGCGGGGTGCGGCTGCAAGCCTGCGCGCCCTCTATCCAGATGATGAAGGCCACCATCCACACGGAACTGAGCCCCATCGTGGGCACCGAGAAGCAGAGCGAGGACTTGGTGCAGAGCCTGCTGGCCGACTTTGCGGACGACCCGGTGCAGCTGTGGGAGTCCAACATTTTCGGCAAAAGTCTGCACGAGCTGGTGAACGACGGCTTGCAGAACAAGCTGCTCCACATCCCGCAGGAAGCCCGCACCCGCCTGCAGGAAACGCTGGAGCGGGTCATCAACGAGGGCTGCACTGGACTGATCTGTATCCTGATCTAGGCGTATCTGAAAAAATCCCCGCCCGCCGTAAGTTCTGCTTACAGCGGGCGGGGATCGTTCTGTCTTATTTTTCTTCCTCGGTCAGCTTGTTGATCAGCAGCTGATAGATCTCGTTGCCCTTCAGGATGAACTGCTTCTTCACCAGTTCGGCGCTCAGCCGGTCGGGCGCACCCAGTTCCAGACAGAACAGTTCGCTGTCCAGCCCCTTTACGGTGCAGCGCACGGTGCAGTGACCATCGGCCTTTTCGGTGATGCGGGCGCTGTACTTGGCCTCCTTGCGGGCCCATGTCTGGCAGCGCAGCACGGCAGCCACCGCCCGCTCCCGCACGCTGCGGGGCAGGTCGTAGGCCAGCTCCTGCGCTACCTTGCGGCCTTTGTCGGTAATGGTGTAGCTGTCGCCGGTCAGGGTGACCAGCGCCTGTTTTGTGATATCGTCCAGACAGGAGCCGATCTCAAAATAGTTGACAAGGGCTTCCTCCATCAGGGCGTTCTCAATCTCCTGCCGGGTAATGGGACCGGCGTTTTTCACCAGATAGCACAGCAGCAACCGGATCTCGGTGCTGCTGGTCAGGCCGCCGGGACGGACACCGGCGGTAAAAGCATCATTGGCGCTCATCGTTCCTTACATCCCCCTTGCGCTTTCACATGGTATCAAAGGTCTGCGCCGCTGCCAAAAGGGCGGGCAGCGGGCAGACAAAAACCTCTTTCTATTAGTATAAAGGCTTTCAGCCCGGATTGCAAGCCGCAACGGCAAAATCTGTCTCAATGCGCTTGGGGCATTCCGGTGTGGAGTACACCCACCTGTCCAGATGTCCCTCGGTGATGAAGTACCGCAGCTCAAACCGGTGGGGCTGGCTCAGGGCGTGGTTCACGATGACCAGCTTGATCTTCATCTTTTCCGGCAGGATGTTTTTGATGTAGACACTTACCGCCTGCCCGGGCGCAAGACCGGAGCAGCTCTCCGCAAGCCCCGCAAGGTTCGGCGCGATCTCCACAAAGGTACCGTATTCCTCCACGCTGCGCACGATGCCTACCACCGTTTCGCCCACGGTGAACCGGGCGGCGTTCTCTGCCCATGTGCCCAGCAGCTCCCGGATGGTCAGCACAAAGCGCCCCTGCGCGTCCCGGTTCTTGATGGCACACAAAATCTGCTGCCCTACGCTTACTCGGTCGGCAGGGGAGGAGATGCGGCTTACCGACATACAGTCGATGGGCAGCAGGGCGCTGATGCCGCAGCCTACGTCACAAAACGCACCAAACGGCTCGATGTGGGTCACGGTACAGGGCAGGATATCCCCGGGCGAGAGGGTGTCCAGATACTCTGCCTTGCACAGCCGCTGCGCCTCGGCGCGGGAAAGCCGGTAGCAGGGCGCGCCGTCCTCGTCCGTGTCCAGCCCCTCGATGACAAAGCAAGTGGGGCGTCCCACCCGGGTCAGCACCGCAATATCTCGCACGGTGCCCGCCTCGGCACCGTCTGCGCACTGGGCAAAGGGCATCACCGCCTTTACGCCGCCCAACTCAAACCGCAGCTGCCGCCGGGTGTCAAAGGCAAGGGCAGTGGCTTGTAAAATCTCGCCGCTGGCCATGGCAGCCCGCAGCTCGGCAGGAGAAAGGCGGGCGGCAGAACGGTAACTGTTTTCGGTACGATAAGCTTGCATCATGTTTCATTCCTCTTTCTATATAGTTTTCGGGTCTCTGTGCGATGCTACAACGATATGCAGCAGTGTGCGCAGATATTTGCATTTTGTGCGGCTTTGCATTATACTATATCTGTATGCGCAGCACCCGCTCAGCGGGCGGCGGCACACACTGGCTCTGCCGGGCGTTTGCGCGGCAGAAAAGAAGGGAGAGGTCGGATAAATATGGACATCGCTGTGGGAGATACCATCCTCACCCGCAAAAAGCACCCCTGCGGGGCATCCAGCTTCGAGGTGCTGCGGGTGGGCATGGATTTTAAGATCCGCTGCACCGGCTGCGGACGCGAGGTCATGCTGCCCCGCGCCAAAATTGAAAAGAACATCAAAAAGGTGGTAAAGCCCGGCAGCGCGCAGTAGCGCAGCCAACGCACCCGGACCGGAACGAATTTGTAAGGAGAACTGCAAGGATGCAAGATATTTCTTCCCGGATGGATGCGGTCTGCCGCCGCTTTGAGGAGCTTTCCATGCGGCTGAACCAGCCCGATACCGCCGCAGACCCGGCGCTGTTCCGCAAACTGATGCGGGAGTATCACGACACCGAGCCGGTGGTGGAGGCTTACCGGGACTGGCAGACCGCGCTGGATCATCTGGCGCAGGCCAAAGCCCTGCTGGAGGAGCCCGGTTCACTGGACCCGGACTTCAAGCAGATGATACAGCAGGAAATCAGCGAAAAAAGTCAAGATGTGGCAAAGCTGGAAAATAATCTCAAAATTTTGCTGCTGCCCAAGGACGTGAACGACGGCAAAAACGTCATCATGGAGATCCGCAGCGGTGCCGGCGGCGAGGAAGCCGCTCTGTTTGCCCACAGTCTGCTGCGGATGTACACTATGTACGCCCAGAACCGCGGCTGGACGCTGGAGGTGCTCAACCTGAACGAGACCGAACTTGGCGGCGTAAAAGAAGCCATCGTCTCAGTGGATGGCGCAGGTGCGTATAACCGTCTCAAGTATGAGAGCGGGGTGCACCGGGTACAGCGTGTGCCGGAGACCGAGACCCAAGGCCGCATCCACACCTCCACCGCCACTGTGGCGGTAATGCCGCAGGCAGAGGAGGTGGACTTTGCGCTGGATATGAAGGATCTGCGCATTGACACCTTCCGCTCCTCCGGTGCGGGCGGTCAGCACATCAACAAGACCTCCAGTGCCATCCGCGTGACCCATATCCCCACAGGTACGGTGGTGGAGTGCCAGAACGAGCGCAGTCAGTTCCAGAACAAGGATAAGGCGCTGGAGATCCTGCGCAGCCGCCTCCTTGCACAAAAGCAGAAGGAACAGCAGGATGCCATCAACGCCCAGCGTCAGGGGCAGGTGGGCACTGGCGACCGCAGTGAGAAGATCCGCACCTACAACTTTCCGCAGGACCGCTGCACCGACCACCGCATCGGCCTGACCGTCCACAATCTGGAAAAGATCATGGACGGCAATCTGGACGAGGTCATTGACGCCCTTGCCACCCGCGAGCAGACTGAAAAGCTGCAAAGGCTGGGCGGGTAAAACCCGGTTTTGCGGGTGCAAAACCATCCAAACGACTGCCAAGCAAATATACTTTACAGATAGAAAGAACGATGATTCGTATGGAAATCAAAACCAGAGTTTTGCCTGCCGATGAAGCAGGCGTAGCCGAGGCCGCGCAGCTGCTGCGGCAGGGTCAGCTTGTGGCCCTGCCAACAGAAACGGTCTACGGCATTGCCGCCGATGCCCGCAACGGTGCGGCGGTGCGCGATATCTTTGTGGCCAAGGGGCGCCCGCAGGATAACCCCCTCATCGTCCACGTCACCGGGCCGGAGATGCTGCCGGGTCTTGTCAGCGAGGTGCCGGAGCGTGCCCAGCTGCTGATGGCAGCCTTCTGCCCCGGCCCACTGACCATCATCATGCCGCGCGGGCCGGAGGTGGCGGATGAGTGCTGCGCCGGACTGGATACCGTGGGCATCCGGATGCCCAGCCACCCGGTAGCGCGGGCGGTCATCCAGCAGAGCGGCTGCGCCTTTGCCGCCCCCAGCGCCAACCTTTCCGGCAAGCCCAGCCCCACCAACGCACAGGATGTGTTCACCGATATGGACGGCCGCCTGCCGCTGATCCTCGACGGCGGCGAGTGCGATGTGGGCGTGGAGAGCACCGTGGTGTCGGTGGTGGGTGATAAACCCACCCTGTTCCGCCCCGGCCACATCACGCTGGAGGACTTGGAACGCGCCCTCGGCGAAGAGGTGGAGGTGTCCAAGGCCATTCTGGAAAAGCTGCCGGAGGGTGCTGTGGTGCGCAGCCCGGGCATGAAGTACAAGCACTACGCCCCCAAGGCCGATGTGACTCTGCTAAACGGCACCTTTGCGCAGTTCAAGGCCTATGTGGACGCCCATAAAGACGAGAACCCCAGCTGCCTGTGCTTTACCGGCGAAAGCGCAAAGCTGAATGTGCCCTGCGTGGAATACGGCCGCGAGGGGGACGGTGCCGATCAGGCAAAGCACATCTTCCGCTCCCTGCGGGCGCTGGATGAGCAGGGCGACGGCGTAGTCTACGCCCGCTGCCCGCAGAAGGACGGCCTGTCCATGGCAGTGTACAACCGCCTGATCCGCGCCGCCGCCTTCCGGGTGATCGATCTATGATAACTTTAGGAATCACGGGGCGCAGCGGCTGCGGTAAGTCCACGGTCACGGCGGTATTTGCCGCCCACGGCGTGCCGCTGGCCGATGCCGACCAGCTCAGCCGGGAAATTTTGCTGCCCGGCTCGCCGCTGCTGCCGCAGCTTGCGGCGCGCTTCGGCGGGGATATTTTAAAGCCGGACGGCACGCTGGACCGCCGTCTGTTGGCTGACCGCGCCTTTGCCACCCCGGAGGGCAAGGCCGCGCTGGACAGTCTGACCCACCCTGCCATTGTGGCACGCATCCGGGCGGCAAAGCAGGCGGCTCAGACCGCTGGTGCGCCCCTTTTTGTGCTGGACGGTGCAGTCATCGTGGGCACGGCGGCACAGGCTGAGTGCGACCGCCTGTGCGTGGTCACTGCACCCTTTGAGACCAGTGTGGCGCGCATCGTGGCGCGGGACGGTATCTCGCCGGAGATGGCTGCCCGCCGCCTGAACGCCCAGACCCCGGAACAAACCCTGACCGCACAGGCAGACTACACCCTGCACAACGACGCCGGGTTGGAGGCGCTGCAAGCCGCAGCCGCCCGCCTGTGTGAGCGGCTGCAGGCAGAAGGGGGCGTGACGGCAGCGCTTTGAACGAACAAAATTATGAAAAAGCCTACGACCCCATCGCCGCCCGGGAGCGCCGCGCGGCGCGGGAAAAACAGCGCCTTCGTAAACAGCAGCGCCGCCGCCGGATGGTGCGGCGGCTGGTCGCTTTGTGCTTGGCAGTGGTGCTTACGGTGTGCGTGGTGCCGCCTTTGTGCAACCGGGCAGAGCAGCTTTTGTACCCCCGCAAGTACGAGCAGCTGGTGGAAAAATGGGCAGCAGCCTATGAGTTGGATCCGCTGCTGGTCTACGCCTTTATCCGCACCGAAAGTGGCTTCGACCCGCAGGCTACCTCCAGCGTGGATGCCCGGGGCTTGATGCAGATGACTGAGGAGACCTTTCTCTGGATGCGCAGCAAAATTGCCCCGGAGGAACCGCTGACCTTTGCCGACCTGTACGACCCCGATACCGCCATCCGCTTTGGGTGCTACTACCTGCACCTTTGCATGGTGCGCTACAAAGGGGATGTATCCACGGCGGCAGCGGCTTACCACAGCGGCTGGGGCACGGTGGATCAGCTGCTGCAAATAGAGGAGCACTCCGCAGACGGGGAAACGCTGCAGGGTTTCCCCTATAACCAGATGCACCACTACGTCAACAAGATCACCGCCTGCTACCAGACCTATCAGCGTCTGTACGCAGGTCAATGATAAAAAGTTAAGGAGCGAAAAATCATGAGCGAAAAACTTACTGCAAAAGAGTACGCCGAAAAGCTGCTCTACACCCCCGAATACGCTGCCGACAAGCAGGCAGACGTAAAGGAAAAGGCTGCTGCCTTTGCCGAGGGCTACAAGAAATTTATGGACAGCGCCAAGACCGAGCGCGAGGCTGCCGTTGTCAGCGAGCAGATGCTGCTGGCTGCCGGCTACAAGGCTTTTGAGCCCAAAAAGGCCTACGCCCCCGGCGAGAAGGTCTACTTCATTCAGGAGAACAAGGCTGTTGTGGCGGCTACCATCGGCCAGAAGCCCTATGAAGAGGGCTTCCGTCTGGTCATCGCCCACATCGACTGCCCCCGTCTGGACCTGCGTCCCAACCCCCTGTACGAGTCTGACCACATGAGCTACTTCCGCACCCACTACTACGGCGGTATACGCAAGTACCAGTGGGCTACCATCCCGCTGGCCATCCACGGCGTGTTTACCCGCGCCGACGGCTCCAGCGTCAACTTTGCCATCGGTGAGGACGAGAACGATCCCGTGTTCTGCATCACCGACCTGCTGCCCCATCTGGGTGCCGAGCAGAACGAGCGCAAGCTCAGCGAGGGCATCAAGGGCGAGGAGCTGAACGTGCTCATCGGCTCTGACACTGTGGAGGAAGAGGACATCAAGGAGGCTGTCAAGCTGAACACCCTCATCCTGCTGAACCAGAAGTACGGCATCACCGAGCGCGACTTCACCCGCGCTGAGATCGAGGTGGTGCCCGCTGCCAAGGCACGCGATGTGGGCTTTGACCGCTCCATGATCGGTGCCTACGGCCACGATGACCGCGTGGATGCTTACCCCGCACTGCTGGCCGAGATCGAGACCAAGGATCCCGTGCACACCACCATCTGCGTGCTGACCGATAAGGAAGAAATCGGCTCTGACGGCGTGACCGGTATGCAGAGTATGTATGTGTTCCACTTTATGCAGCTGCTCTGCCGTGCTGCCGGTCAGGACGACATTCTCGCCTTCCGCAACAGCGTGTGCCTGTCTGCGGACGTGACCGCTGCCTACGACCCCTCCTGGGCAAGCGCCTTTGAGAAGCAGAACGGCACCTACGCCGGCCGCGGCATTGCCATCTTCAAGTACACCGGCAGCCGCGGCAAGAGCTCTGCCAGCGACGCCAACGCCGAGCTGCTGGGCGACATCACCCGGATGCTGGATGCCAACAACGTGGCATGGCAGATCGGCGAGATGGGCCGTCTGGATCTGGGCGGCGGCGGCACCATTGCCAAGTATGTGGCAAACCGCGGCATCAAGGTGCTGGATATGGGTGTGCCTGTGCTGTCCATGCACTCTCCCTTCGAGGTCATCCATAAGACCGACCTGTACATGGCTTACCGCACCTTCTCTGTGTTCTGCCAGTCTGCGGACTGATCCCCCGCGCTGACGGATATTTTGCATTGAAAAACCGAGCTGCCTGCACATTTTTGTGCGGCGGCTCGGTTTTTTGCGCAAAACCCTTGACCTTCAACCGGCTTTAAGGTGTAATGTAAAGGCGGAGGTGAAGCAAATGAACATCAAACAGGCTTCCGAACAAAGCGGCGTGTCCGCCCCGAACATTCGCTTTTATGAAAAAGAAGGGCTCCTCACACCGGCGCGCAGGCAGGGCAATGACTACCGCGATTACACCGCCGGGAATGTCCGCACGCTTAAACTTATCCGTATGCTGCGTATGCTGGATGTGCCGCTGCCTACCATCAAGGCGGTACTGCGCGGGGAACAGCCCCTGCAACAGACGCTGCAAGCCCAGCAGACCGTGCTGGAGCAGCAGGCGGCGCAGCTGGCGGCAGCCATGCAGTTCTGCGCCGACCTTGCCCGGCAGGCTCCGCAGACGGACACGCTGGACGTGGACGCCTGCCTGACCCGCATGGAAAGCCCCGCCCCGCAGCAGGGCTTCTTCTTCGGCTGGCTGCAGGATTACTGCACGCTGGCGCAGGTGCAGCACCAGAAGCACTTTTTCTTTATCCCGCAGGGCAGCATCAACACCCCGCAGGAGTTTACGGCGGCTTTGCAGGCCTATGCAGAGGAAAAGGGGATGCAGTTCACCCTGACCAAAGAGGGAATGTATCCGGAGTTTTTGCTGGACGACATCGCGTATAAGGCCTACCGCAACCCGGGCAAGTACCGGGACGAGATCTGCTGCGATGCTGTGCATCCTGAGCAGCTGGACACCGGACTGCCGCCACAGCGGGAGAAGCTGCTGCATATCCTGCGCCTCGCTGTGCCGCCGGTATGTACCTTTGCCGCCATTCTGGCGGCGGGGTGGGTGGTGACCGGCGGCGCAGGCTGGCTCTGGCTGGCGGTGCTGGCCTCTGCCGGGGTACTGCTGGGACGCTGCTTTGAAAAATGGCTGTAAGGTGCACTACCCCAGCGGCAGCGCCTCGGCTACGGTCAAAAAGGTGTAGCCGTTATCCGTATACCATCGGATGATATCCGGTAGTGCTTCGGCGGTGGTGCGGGTGGTGGCAGAGTCGTGCATCAGCACCACGCAATGGGTCTGCTCGCCGGTCTCCCGCACCACGTTGCGGTAGATGGTATCCGCACTGGGGTGCCCGCCCACAGCGTCCTCGGCGCAGACGTTCCAGTCCACCCACTGCCAGCCGCGCTGCTCTACCTCGTTTTTTAGCTGTTGCATCAGCCCCTTGCCGCCGTAACGGCGGCTCACGGTGTTGGTGCTGCCGCCGGGAAAGCGCAGGTACCGGATGCTCTCAGCGTCCACATAGGGCGCAATGCGCTGTTTCAGCAGGGCGATGTCCTTCCAGTAGGCGGCGCTGCTGCGGTAGATGTCGCTGTATTCGTGGGAGGCAGAGTGCAGCGCGATCTGATGCCCGGCGGCAGCAGCCTGTGTGAGCAGGGGCAGATATTTCTCATTGTAGCCGGTGGCCACCACAAAAAAGGTGCCGTGCACTCCGGCGGCATCCAGCGCCGCCAGCACCTCCGGGGTAGTCTTGCTGGGGCCGTCGTCAAAGGTCAGGCAGACCCATTTTTCCGGCAGGGAAGGGGCGGCGGGCGTACCGGCATCGGATGTAGCCACCGCCGGTGCAGCAGGGGAAAAGGGCGAAAAGTCCGGCGCGGCGGTCAGCTCGTTCAGCTTGCAGCCCACCGGCGCGCGTGCCGGCACCAGCCACCCCGCCGCAAACGCTGCCAACGCAGCCGCCAGCAGCCCGCCCCATAGCCCGATGCGCCCGCCGGCGCGCTGCACAAATTGCTTCATATACAAACCCCTCCTTTGCTCTGGGCGCAGTGCCGCAGGCACACTTTCCGCGTACAAATGACCTGTGCAATTGCCCGCAAGGCTGCTTTTGCGCGCGCTGCGCTGCTATTATAGATATGAAGCATAAAAAAACTTATGAGAAACAAAGAAACCACTTGACGAATGGCCGGAAATATGTTACTATATCCAAGCAGTCCGCACCAACGGTTTTCTACCTCAAAAACCGGAGAACTGTATAACAGGTATGCGAGGGTGGCGGAACTGGCAGACGCGCACGTTTGAGGTGCGTGTGGTTTATCCTTGGGGGTTCGAGTCCCCTCCCTCGCACCAGAAGGCAAGTCGGTTTTTGACTTGCCTTTTTTCTATGAGCAGAAGTGGTGGAATGGCAGACACGCTGGTTTTAGGCACCAGTTCCTAGTGAGTGAGGGTTCAAGTCCCTTCTTCTGCATAACGTGAAAAACCGCATGAATACTGGAAAATCCGGTGTTCATGCGGTTTTTTGTATTTGCGGCTTGTCAAATACTATCGAATACTAACCGATATTTGCACTTACTTGCTATCCGAAAGTCTGCAAAAAGTCTGCAAGCTTTACAGGGCAACTCTGCGTGAATCGCCTTTGAAATGACACGAATCGCCCCATGGATGTGTTGACAGGCTTTTTTGCGGAATGGTATAATGTTATTAGGGATAGTGTCGGTTTATACGGGCGCTGACACGCAGCGGTTGTACACTTTTTGCAAAAAGCTGTGCACGATGCTTTGGCATAAAGCCTTTGGAAGAACGTATTGTGAAGGGGTTTGGCTGCGGGGCAGTCGGGGGAAATTGACCTTATGAAGAACAAACGAAAAAATATACTGCTCATAGCAGGGATGCTGCTGGCGCTGCTGGTCGGCATCCTTGCTTACAGTGCCTATACCCAGAAGCAGATCTATCAGGAAAGCACGGCAAACCTGCTTTCCACCTATGGGCAGTCTGCCAAGACCTTTACCATGTTTGCGCAGCGCAACTGGAACATCCTGAACGACTGGGACAGCTACCTGGGCACCCTTGCGGAGCTGGGAGAGCAGGAGGGGCAGTGGCAGGAGTATATCGCCCAAAAGGCTACCTGGCAATACACGGACTTTTACCTGTTCAACGAGCAGTGCGAGTTCTGGACCACCGCCGGGCGGCAGGGCACAGCAGAGTACATGAAGGCGACTTTTGAAAAGCTGTATACCGCAAACAAGCCAGTGATCTCCAGCTATATCTCCAGTCAGGGCATCCGCAAGATCCTGTTTGCCATCCCAATGGAGCAGCCGCTGCAGTTGGACGGCACTACCTATACGGCGCTGGTGGTCAGCTACGACAACGCCGTGCTGGAAAAGCTGCTGGGCAGCATGGTCTATGAGGGACAGAGCGATTGCTATATCGTGCGCTCAAACGGCGATGTGGTGCTTTCCACCGAGACAAAGACCGAGATCACCGAGCAGATGACCAACCTGTTTGATTACTTACAGCAGAACGCCAGCGTGGATCAGCCTTACTTTGACACCATGGTGCAGACCCTGCCGCAGGGCGGCGAGGGCTGCGTGCTGTACACGTTGAACCGGCAGAAATATTATCTGATCTATCAGCCGCTGGGGCTCATGGATTGGAGCATCATCGGTATCGTGCCCACCGGGGTGGTGGATGCCGGGATGCGCCGGGTGCAGGTGGCTACCATTCTGGTCATTGCACTGCTGGGGCTTCTGATCATGGCAGGCGTGATAAAGATCCAGCGTGACGCAGAGCGCAACCGCCGCCGGGAGCTGGAGCGCTGCCGGGAAAAGAGCGATATGATGTTCGAGGGCATGGTGCGCGTTGTGGAGCGTTTTGCAGTGTGCGATCTGGACCGCGACCGCTACCAGTACCACGAGCGGCGCGGAGAACCGCTGTACCCGCCGGAGGGCTCCTACCGGCAAATGCTGGAGCAGATATCGCGCAAGTATGTGGTGCTGACCGACAGTGAAAACGCCAAGATCCCCCAGATGCTGGCACCGGAAAACCTGCGCAGGCTCATCAAAACGGACAACGACTCCCTCAAGCTGGAATATGCCGCCCGCGATAAAAGCGCATTTTTCATGATGACGGTCGTTCCCATGGCGTGGAAGGAAAATCGCCTGACCCGCGTGATGATGATCGTGCAGGATATGGGCAAGCAGCATCTGCTGCAAAGCCTTGCCAACACCGATGGCCTGACCGGCCTGCTGAACAAGCGCTATTTTGACCGGGTGCTGACAGTGCTGGAGCAGCACAGCCAGCCCTTTGCGCTATTTTATATGGACTTGGATCGCTTCAAGCCGGTCAACGATACCTACGGCCATGATGTGGGTGATGAGCTGCTGAAGGGCGTTTCCCAGCGGCTTCAGGGCTGCATCCGCAGCCGGGACTACGCCTTCCGTCTGGGCGGTGACGAGTTCGCACTGTTGCTGCTTGGCCCAATGGAGTCGGAGGCCTGCGCCAGCAAGATGAACCTGATCTGTGAGATGGTCGCTGTGCCCTACGAGATCGACGGCAATACCGTGAGCGTGGGTGCCAGCTGCGGCTACGCCCTGTACCCCGCCGAAAGCGTGGACGTGCAGCAGGTGCGCTATATCGCCGACCAGCGGATGTACGAGAATAAGCAGGCAAATCACGCCAGACAGGACGGCGCGGAAAGCATTTAAAATCGTCTTACATAAAGCAAGGCCGCAGCACGGTATTTTGTGCTGCGGCCTTGCTGTTATATTATGCTGTTACAGATGCAGCATATCCCGCTGTGCGGCAGCGCGGTAGCGCAGCGCAGCGGCGATAAAGCCCTTGAACAGGGGATGTGCGCGGTTGGGGCGGCTCTTGAACTCCGGGTGGAACTGTGCACCCAGATGGAAGTAGCGGCCGGGCAGCTCTACGGTCTCCACCAGATGGCCGTCCGGGCTAGTGCCGGAAATGACCAGCCCGGCGTCCTGCATCTCCTGCCGGAAGTCGTTGTTGAACTCATAGCGGTGGCGGTGGCGCTCCCAGATCTCGCTCTCGCCGTAGCACTCGGCCATCTTGGTGCCGGGCGCCACCGTGCAGGGGTACTTGCCCAGACGCATGGTGCCGCCCTTGGGGATATTGCCCTGCTGGTCCGGCATCAGGGAGATGACGTTGTGGGCACCGTCCGGGGTGAACTCGCTGGAATTAGCGTCCTTGTAGCCCAGCACATTGCGGGCAAATTCAATGACCATGATTTGCATACCAAGGCAGATGCCAAAGCAGGGAACACGGTTCTCGCGGGCGTACTGGGCTGCCTGAATCATACCCTCAATGCCGCGGTCGCCAAAGCCGCCGGGCACGATGATGCCGTCCACATCCGCAAAGGCTTCTTTGCAGGCGGCCTGATCGGTCAGATCCTCGCTTTCCACCCAGCGGATTTCCACCTGACTGTCATTCTCAAACCCGGCATGATACAGGCTTTCCATCACCGAGAGATATGCGTCGTGCAGCTTGACGTACTTGCCCACCAGTGCAATGGTGCAGGTCTTGCTGCGGGTGGCAATGCGGGAGACTACCTGCTTCCACTCGGTCAGGTCGGCAGGGGGAACATCCAAGTGCAGCTGATACACCACAACATCGTCCAGACCGTTGGTGTGCAGCATCAGCGGGCACTGGTACAGGCTCGGCATGGTCAGGTTCTCAATGACGCACTCCGGCTTGACATTGCAGAAGGTGCTGATCTTGCGGCGGATATCGCTGCCCACGCTGCCGTCTGCGCGCAGAATGATGATGTCGGGGCTTACGCCCATGCCCTGCAGCTCCTTGACCGAGTGCTGCGCGGGCTTGGATTTGTATTCGTCCGAGCCGGAGATGTAGGGCACCAGCACCACATGGATGTAGCAGCAGTTCTCCCGTCCCTGCTCCAGACCAACCTGACGGATGGCCTCCAGGAAGGGCTGGCTCTCGATATCGCCGGTGGTGCCGCCGATCTCGGTAATGACCACATCCGCCTCGGTGGAGGAGGCCAGGTTATAGATGTAGCTCTTGATCTCGTTGGTGATGTGGGGGATGATCTGCACCGTCTGTCCCAGATAAGCGCCCTGACGCTCCTTGTTCAGCACGTTCCAGTACACCTTGCCGGTGGTCAGGTTGGAGTACTTGTTCAGATTTTCGTCGATGAAGCGCTCGTAGTGTCCCAGATCCAGATCGGTCTCGGTGCCGTCATCGGTCACGAACACCTCGCCGTGCTGCAGCGGGCTCATGGTGCCCGGGTCCACGTTCACATAGGGGTCCAGCTTCTGGCTGGCCACCTTTAGGCCGCGGCACTTCAAAAGCCGACCCAGAGATGCAGCGGTAATGCCCTTGCCCAGACCGGAGACCACGCCGCCGGTCACAAAAATAAATTTTGCCATAAAAATATACCTTCCTTTGTTGTAGAATAAAACTTTCCCATAAAAGGCACGCTCCCGGCGCACCCCTTTCCCTGCGGGTGCGGGGCGAAGCCCTGCTTTTTATTCGCTTCTGTCAGCGTATTCCTCCAGCACCTCCTGCGCCACCTCGGCGCGGTCGCGGCGGGTGTCCATAGCCTGTTTTTCAAGGTAGCGGTGCGCTTCGGCCTCGGTCATGTGGGCGTGCTCTACCAGACAGCACTTTGCCCGGCTGACCAGCCGCAGCTGCCCGATCTTGTCCTGCAGGCGGGCGTTCTCCTGCCGCAGACGCTGCAAGCGGTGGTTGCTGGCAGCCGCCATGTGCATGGCCTGCAAAAACAACGGGGTGGTGAAGGGTTTGCTCAGCAGCAGCACCCCCTGCTCGTTCAGGGGGGCAAGCAATTGCTCAGCCTGTGCGGCCTTTACCAGAAAGACCACACCGGCATCAGTCTGCTCCACAGCGGTGATGCACAATTCGTGCCCGAACTCATCGGGCAGGGGAGCGTTGACCACGATCAACTCAAAATCAGATTCCGACATTCTGCGCCGTGCCTCGGCTCCGCTGGGAATGATCACCGGGCGGCTGTAACCCATCTCGGACAGCCGCGCGGCAATATATTCGTTGGAGTTGGCACCGGCGCTTACGATCAGTGCGCGTCCCATTCCGCACTCCTTTCTCCTGCGCTGGCAGGGATCAGATGGCGTTAAAATAGTAGACGCGCTCGTGCTCGGCCCGGTCAGGCGCACTCCGCAGTGCGGCGCAGCGCTTGAGCTCCTCCGAGAAATAGCGTTTAGAAAGCCCCTCTGGCAGCACCCGGCGCAAGAACTCGCTCTCCTCGGCCACCTGCACCGCCTCCTCAAGGGTGGCGGGCAGGGTCTCAAGCCCCAGTCCCTTGGCTTCGGCGGCATCGAACAGGTTGCGGTTCACCGGCGGCTGCAAGACCATGTGCTGCTCAATGCCGTCCAATCCGGCGGCAAGGATCAGGCCAATGGCCAGATACGGATTGCAGGCGGGGTCCGGGCTGCGCAGCTCCATGCGGCAGTTGTCGCCCTTGACCATGGGAATGCGCACCAGCTGGCTGCGGTTCTGACGGCTCCAGCTCACATAGCGGGGCGCTTCGTCACAGCCAAAGCGCTGGTAGCTGTTGGGCAGGGGATTGGTGAACGCGGTCAGTTCTCGGCTGTGGGCCAGCACACCGGCCATAAAGCTGCCTGCTACGCTGTCCGGGGCAATATCGCCCTCAAACAGGTTTTTGCCGTCCATGTAAAGCGAGAGGTTGATGTGCAGCCCGCTGCCGGCCTGCTGGGGCAGGGGCTTGGGCAAAAAGCTGGCGTGCAGGCCGTTGCGCATGGCAATGGCACGGACGATCTGCTTAAAGGTCATCACGTTGTCGGCGGTTTTCAGCGGTCCTGCATAGCGGCAGTCGATCTCGTTCTGGCCGTTGCCGCTTTCGTGGTGGCTGTGCTGGGGTGCCATACCCATCTGCTCCATGGTCAGGCAGATATCCCGGCGCAGGTTTTCACCCGCATCCAGCGGCGCAACGTCAAAATATCCGCCGAAGTCAATGGGAATGCAGGTGGGACGGCCCCGGTCGTCCTTTTCAAACAGATAGAACTCGCATTCGGTACCCACGTTGCAGGTAAGACCCAGCTTTTTGAATTTGCGGTTCACATCCCGCAAAAAGCCCCGGCAGTTGCCGCTAAAGGCTGCGCCGTCCGGCTTTTCCACATCGCAGAAGAACTGCATCACTTGGCCTTCGGTGGGACGCCACGGCAGGATGGTCACGGTGGAAAGATCCGGCCGCAGTACAAGGTCGCTTTCCTCAACGTGCATAAAGCCTGCAATGGAGCTGCCGTCAAAGCACACGCCCTCTTCCAGCGCCTTGGACAGGTTGCTGGCCAGCACGGCAATGTTCTTCTGGGTGCCAAAAATATCACAGAAGGCAAAGCGCACAAATTTGACGTTGTTGTCCTCCACGAAATCCAGAATATCCTGTTGGGTGGAATAGCTCATAAATAACCCCCTTACAAAAACTGCATTTCAAATAAAACGCCCAAAGGCCTGCCCTCAAAAAGGGAGCAGGTCTTTGGGCTGGTGTAAGAAATAGGAAAAGGAGAATGGCTAATTGATCCGGCAGCCGGCGGATGCTTATTTTTTTACGCTGTCAGGAGATTATCAGACGTAGTAAAGCATCTTGCTGTAGCTGGGCAGAGGCCAGTAATCCTCGCCGCAGATAGTCTCGGCATCGTCGGCAGCGGCACGCAGGGCATCCATCACCGGGAGAACGTTATCGTGGAAGGCAACGGCCTTCTCGCTCTCGGTGGACAGTGCCTTGGCGGCATTCACGGCATCCTGCAGGGTGTCGATGGCATCGCTCATGGTATCGGCGTCAGAAGAAAGCTTTTCCAAAGTCTTGGTCTCACTGCGCACGCTGATGTGCTCGCTGACAGCCAGCTTGGAGGCGGCGGTATTGGCAACCTCGCTCATGTAGGCGTTGATGGCGGGCAGCAGCTGCTTGCGAGCCATCTCCAGCATGGTCAGAGCCTCGATATTGATGATCTTGGAGTAGTGCTCCATCTCGACCTCGTAGCGGCTCTCCATCTCCACCTTGGTCAGCACGCCGAACTCCTCCATCAGGGCGATGTTCTTGGGCTCGACCAGTGCGGGCAGAGCAGCGGGGGTATTCTTCTTGTTGGGCAGGCCGCGCTTGGCTGCCTCGGCCTCCCACTCGGCGGTATAGCCGTTGCCGTTGAAGATAACGCGGCGATGGTCGCGGATGGTGCGCTTGATCAGAGCGATGGCTGCGCTGGTAAAGTCCTCAGCACCTTCCAGCTCGTCGGCGTAGCCCTTCAGCTCCTTGGCGACAGCGGTGTTCAGGATGGTGTTGCAGTCGCTCAGGTTCTCGGCAGAGCCGGGCATACGGAACTCGAACTTGTTGCCGGTGAAAGCGAAGGGAGAGGTACGGTTGCGGTCGGTGGTGTCCTTGCTGAACTTGGGCAGAACGTCCACGCCCAGATCCATCTTCATCTTGACGGGGCCGGCATAGGGAGAATCGGATGCGATCGCATCGATGACAGCTTCCAGCTCCTCGCCCACGAAGATGGAGATGATGGCCGGAGGTGCCTCGTTGGCGCCCAGACGGTGATCGTTGCCCGGGGTGGCCACAGAGGTGCGCAGCAGATCGGCGTACTCATCCACAGCCTTGATAACAGCGGCCAGGAAGATCAGGAACTGCAGGTTCTCCATGGGGGTGTCGCCGGGGTCCAGCAGGTTCTCGTGGGTGGTGCTCATGGACCAGTTGTTGTGCTTGCCGCTGCCGTTCACACCTTCAAAGGGCTTCTCGTGCTGCAGGCAGACCAGACCGTACTTGGGTGCGATCTTGCGCATCATCTCCATGGTCAGCAGGTTGTGGTCGATGGCTACGTTGGTGGTATCGAAGATGGGAGCAAGCTCATGCTGGCAGGGAGCAACCTCGTTGTGCTTGGTCTTGGCGGGCACGCCCAGCTTCCACAGCTCCTCGTCCAGTTCCTTCATGAACGCAGAAACCTCGGGACGGATGACACCGAAGTAGTGCTCCTCCAGCTCCTGACCCTTGGCAGAGGGAGCACCGAACAGGGTGCGGCCGGTAAGGATCAGATCCTGACGTGCCTCGTAGTCCTCCTTCTTGACCAGGAAGTACTCCTGCTCGGGGCCAACGGTGGTGGAGACATAGTCCACATCCTTGCCGAACAGCTTCAGGATACGGACGGCCTGACCGGACAGTGCGTTCATGGAACGCAGCAGGGGAGTCTTTTTATCCAGAGCCTCGCCGGTGTAGCTGACGAATGCGGTGGGGATGCACAGCACGTCATCCTTCACAAAGGCATAGCTGGTGGGGTCCCATGCGGTGTAGCCGCGTGCCTCACAGGTAGCGCGCAGACCGCCGGAGGGGAAGGAGGAAGCATCGGGCTCGCCGCGTACCAGCTCCTTACCGGAGAACTCCATGATGGCGGTACCGTCGCCCACAGGGCTGACGAAGCCATCGTGCTTCTCGCTGGTGATGCCGGTCAGGGGCTGGAACCAGTGGGTGTAATGGGTGGCACCCAGCTCCATAGCCCAGCGCTTCATCACGCTGGCAACGACGTTTGCCACCTCGATATCCAGCGGAGCACCCTTGTGCAGGGTGTTCTTCAGGCTCTTGTAGGTAGCGCTGGGCAGGCGCTCCTTCATAACGTGCTCATTAAAGACCTTGCTGCCGTAGATCTCCATAACATTTGCTGCCATAAATCCTACTCCTTACTTGATCTTACTTTTTTCTTTCGCCTTGGGTCTGCCGCAATGCAAAAACCCAAAGCGTGCTTACATCTTAACAAAAACGGCGCTGCGAGTCAGGAGGTGACCCACAGCGCCGTTGCTGTCTATGGCTAAGATTATAGTCCTTGCGGGCAAAAAAGGCAATTGACAAAACTGACGATTCTGCACAAACACGATCTCGGATTTTTGGAATAACCGCGATTGGTATGACTTTTGCGTCGAAAAAGCCCCCTTCAGGACGGCTTTCTCCGGCTGAAAGGTGCGCAGTGCGCGGCAATTGTTCTTATTGTAAAAGCATCAGATGACCTGAAACAGGAAAAACTTGAGGTAGTTCGTCTCCGGCACGCCCCACAGAATGGGGTGATCCGGTGCCTGCTGCTTTACCTCGATCTGCCGCAGCTGCCGGTGAGCGTCCTTGGCGGCGGCGCGCAGCATCTTGATGAACAACTCCTCGGTGGCAAAGTGGGAGCAGCTGGCAGTGGCCAGATACCCGCCCCGGGGCAGCAGCTTCATGGCGCGGTAGTTGATCTCCTTGTAGCCGCGCATGGCGTTCTCCACCGTGCGGCGCGCCTTGGTAAAGGCAGGGGGATCCAGAATGATAAAGTCGTAGGGGTGGCCCTCCTTTTCCAGCCGGGGCAGCAGGGCAAAGGTGTCCTCGCAGAGGAAATCCATGTTGTTGAGACCGTTGCGTTCGGCGTTGCGCTTTGCCATGGCAATGGCTTCGGCGCTGATGTCGGCAGCAGTCACCCGGGCTGCCCCGCCCTTGGCCGCGTTCAAGGCAAAGCTGCCGGTATGGGTAAAACAGTCCAGCACGGTATGCCCGGCGGCAAGGCGTGCTACCGCCCGACGATTATATTTCTGGTCAAGGAAAAAGCCGGTCTTTTGCCCGTTTTCAAAGTCCACATGGTAGTACACACCGTTTTCACAGATCTCGGTTTGGGTGGTTTCCGGGTGGCTCTCGCCGGGCAGGGTGAACCAGCCCTTGTTTTGTTCCAGCCCCTCCTTGGCACGCAGGGCTTCATCGTTGCGCTCGTAGATGCCGTCAATGGTCTGTCCGTCCGCCCGCAGTACCTCAGCCAGCAGGGGGAAGAGCACTGGCTTCAGCTTTTCCATGCCCACGCTCAGGGTCTGGGTGACCAGAACATTGTTGAAACGGTCCACCGTCAGGCCGGGGAACTGGTCTGCCTCGCCAAAAATGAAGCGGCAGGCAGAGAGGTCGGCGGGCTCCAGCACCGTTTTGCGGTAAGCCCATGCGTACTCCACCCGGCGGCGCCAGAAGGCAGTATCAAAGGTATCGTTGGCATTGCGGGAAATGAGCCGCACCCGGATCTTGCTTTTCAGCGAGAGAAAACCGGTGCCGAGATAGGCGCCCTTGGGGCTGACCACATCCACCAGCGTGCCGTTTTCCGGCGCGGTGCCGGGGGCTTCCAGAATGTCGTTCTCGTACACCCAGGGGTGCCCGCCCACCAAAAGACCCTCGGCGTGCTTATTGACTTTATATACAGGATAAGTGCGTTCGCTTTTCATAAAATGCTCCTTCAACTGAGAATGCGCAAAATGATGCTTGTTCTGCTCTTTATCATAACATAAAAATATGGTAGAATAAATACAAAATTTTGCGGAAGGAAGAAAACGCTATGGAGATCGAACGCAAATGGATGGTGACCGGCTGGCCGGAGGGGCTGCCCCTTGAGGAAGAATTCACCATGCGGCAGGGCTATATCAGCGTGCAGCCCACGGTGCGCATCCGGGAGGAAGCACTGACCGGCGGCAGCACCGACTATATCCTCTGCTTCAAGTCCGCAGGGGGCTTGGCACGGGAGGAGATCGAGCGCAGCATCGACAAAGACCTGTTTGTGCAGCTGGAAGAGAAGATCATCGGCAAGCCCCTGATCAAGAAGGTGCGCCGGAGCTACCGCCTGCCGGACGGCGCGGTGCTGGAGGTGAACCATGTGGACGAGGGCTTGCCCACAGCGTTCTGGTACGCCGAGGTGGAGTACCCCACAGTGGAAGCCGCGCTCAGCTGGCAGCCGGAAGCCTGCGGCCTTGCGGCATACCTCAACGATGAAGTAACGAACCAGCCCGGCCAGAGCATGGGCGCATACTGGGTGCAAACCAGAGGGTAAAGCCAACAATACTGTGAAGGGAATGACTGTTTACGAAAAAGATCAAGCTGAAGCTGGAGCTCCAGTATAACTCGCCGGTGATTCTTACCTTTTTTCTGCTGTCCATGCTGGTGCTGTTGGCAGACGGCTGGACGAACGGCTGGAGCACCATGAACCTGTTCTGCGTGTACCGCTCTTCGTGGCGGGACCCACTGGGCTACATCCGGCTGTTCGGCCATGTGCTGGGCCATGCAAACTGGGAGCACTTTCTCAACAATATGCTGCTGCTGTTGGTGGTGGGCCCGCCCATGGAGGAGAAATACGGCAGCATCCCGCTGCTCAAGGGCATTTTGTTCACCGCGCTGGTCACCGGCGTGCTGCAATGTATCCTGTTCCCCAACACAGGGCTGCTGGGTGCGTCCGGCATTGTGTTCATGCTCATCATGCTGTCCTCGCTGGCGGGCTTTTCCGGCGGCATCCCGGTCACCATGCTGCTGGTGGCGGCGCTGTATTTCGGTCAGCAGGTGTATGATATCATCTTTGTGCACGATAACGTGGCAAACTTTATGCACATCGTGGGCGGCTTGTGCGGCACAGCCTTTGGCTACTACTGCACCCTCCACCGCCGCCCGGCGCGCAGCCGTAGATAAAAAGAGAAGAATTATAGATAGAAACAGGATACCGGAGCGTCCGTGGACGCTCCGGTATCCCGTTTATACAAGAAAGAAAAATAATGAGTGCGACAAACTGGAATTTGTTTACTGTTTCTTATCATTGAAGTAAATGATAAATGCTCCCATCACGGCAACAGCAAGAATAACGCCCCACTCTGGTGCATTGACCCAATTTGCAAAGATGGCACCACTTATATACCCAACAATTACGGTTACGATCATTGCTAAAATCGCTTTCCCCATACAATCACGCTCCTCGTCAAATTCCGATTTGTTGAACTAAGCCGAGTATACCATACCAGCCAATGAAAGAATACCCCTCTAGGGGAGAATTGGCTGAAAAAGCGTTCAAAGTGCGCCGCAGAGCACTTCAAACGCGAACAATAAAAAAATTATTTCCATCCCCGGTCGGTGGGGTCCAGCATCCCGGCGGCGGAATACACCAGCGCGTTGCAGATGGCAGCGGCAACGTTGCTGCCGCCCTTACGTCCCATGGCAACGATGGCGGGCACGCCGTGGGTGGTGCACACCTCAAACAGCCGCTCCTTGCTCTCCACCACGTTCACAAAGCCCACCGGCACTCCGATGACCAGCGCAGGGCGCAGCCCGGCGGTTTCAATCAGGTCGGCAATGGTCAGCAGCGCCGTGGGGGCGTTGCCCACCGCAAGAATGGCACCGGGGTGTTCGGCGGCGGCTCTTTGCATGGACGCCACCGCCCGGGTGGTGCCGTTGGTCTTTGCCAGTGCGGCCACCTCCGGGTCGGCCATGTAGCACAGCGCTGTGCCGCCCAGCCGCGCAAGCCCCGGCTTTGTAATGCCGGAAAGCGCCATGTTGGTGTCGGTAACGATGGGTGCAGCGGCTTGCAGCGCCGCCACGCCCGCCGCCACCGCGCCGGGGGTAAAGCGCAGATTGCGGGCGTAGTCGAAATCGGCAGTGGTATGGATGACCCGCTTGACCACGGCGGCAGTCTCCGGCGGCGGGGTTAGGCCCATTGCGTCCAGTTCTGCGGTGATGATAGAAAGGCTCGTCCGCTCAATGTCGGCGGGCAGATGATGCTGCGGGGTCATACAGTGTTCCTCCCTTCCAGTCCCATGGCGGCGTACAGGGCGTTCATGTCCAGCGCCCGGCGCACGCCGTCGGCCAGCAGGTCAAACTGCTGCTGACGGTACTCCTGCATGGAGAGCAGCGGCGCACTGGCAGGGGAGATGCCCTTACGGCTGCACAGCAGCTGCACCAGCTTTTCGGTCAGCTCCCCGGTATCGAACAATCCGTGCAGATAAGTGCCCGCCACGTTGTCCTTTACGCAGCCCTCGGCGCTGCCGTCTGCAAGGCGGCAGAAGGGCACACCCTGCACGGTAGTGCGCCCGGTATGGATCTGGTAACCGGTCAGCACTGCCCCCGCCAGCTGCGGCGCGGTGACGGTGGCAGTATCCTGTGTGCGGTGCTTGGCGTCCGTAAACACAGTCTGGATGGGCAGCAGCCCCAGCCCGCGCACGGTCTGGCTGCGTCCGCTCTCAGTGCCCTCGGGGTCGGCAAGGGTCTCGCCCAGCATCTGGTAACCGCCGCACACGCCCAGCACCGGTGTGCCGGCAGCTGCCAGCTTTTGCACGGCACCTTCCAGCCCGCATTGCCGCAGCCAGAGCAGGTCGTCTATGGTGTTTTTTGTGCCCGGCAGAATGACCACATCTGGTGCGCCCAGCTGCCGGGGGCTTTGCACATACCGCACGCTCAGCAGCGGGTGCTGCTCCAGCGGCATAAAATCCGTAAAATTGGAGATATGCGGCAGCCGCAGAATGGCAGCATCCAGCGGCTTGACGGCGGTGTTGCTTTCCAGCCGGGAGGAGAGGGAGTCCTCGTCCTCGATATCTACCCGCAGGTAGGGCACAACGCCCAGCACCGGCAGATGGGTCTTTTCCTCCAGCATGGTAAGGCCGGGTTTCAGGATGGCGGCATCGCCCCGGAACTTGTTGATGACCAGCCCCTTGATGCGTGCCCGCTCGGCGGGTTCCAGCAGCTCTACCGTGCCGTACAGCTGCGCAAATACGCCGCCCCGGTCGATATCTCCCGCCAGCAGCACCGGTGCATCCACCAGCTCTGCCAGCCCCATATTGACGATATCGTCCGCTTTTAAGTTGATCTCTGCCGGGCTGCCTGCGCCCTCAATAACGATGATGTCCACCTTTTCGGCCAGACTGTCGTAGGCGGCTAAAATGTCCGGGATCAGGCTCTTTTTCAGCTTGAAGTAGGCGGCTGCGGGCATCTGTCCGCGCACCTCGCCGTTCACGATGACCTGACTGCCCACATCGCTGCTGGGTTTGAGCAGAATGGGGTTCATGCGCACATCCGGTTCCATGCCGGCGGCCTGTGCCTGTACCACCTGCGCACGCCCCATTTCCAGCCCATCCCGGGTGACAAAGCTGTTCAGCGCCATGTTCTGGCTTTTAAAGGGGGCTACCCGGTAGCCGTCCTGTGCAAAAATACGGCACAGCGCGGTGCACAGCAGGCTTTTGCCCGCCCCGCTCATCGTGCCCTGCACCATAATGCATTTTGCCCGGCTCATGTAAGCACCTCCTGTAAGGCTTTTAAAAGCTGCTGGTTTTCCGGCGCGGTGCGCACGGCAGTGCGGTACCAGCTGCCATCCAGCCCGGGGTAGTTGCCGCAGCTGCGCAGCACGATGCCGCGCTGCCGCAACGCATCGCCCAGTGTTTCCGGCGCTTGGAACAGCAGATAATTTGCGCTGCCATCCAGCACCCGCAGCCCCAGTGCACGCAAACCATCCCGCAAAACAGGACGCTGCTCTGCAATCAATTCTTGCACCCGGGCTACATAGGCGGTCTCGTCCAGCGCCGCCAGCCCCGCCGCCTGTGCAAGGCTGGAAACTGCCCACGGCTGCCCGGCGGCCTGCATTTTATCCAGCAGAACGGTGTCACTGCACAGACAGTAGCCCAGCCGCACCCCGGCCATGCCGTACAGCTTTGTAAAGGCTTTCAGGATGACGAGGTTCGGGCTTGCCAGCAGCTTTTTGGCAGACAGCGCTTCGCTTTCCGGTAAAAAGTCCAGAAAGCACTCGTCCACCACCAGCAGCGCACCGCAAGCTTCGCACCGGTGCAGCAGCGCCTTCACCAGCGGCAGCGCAGTCAGCTGCCCGGTGGGGTTGTTGGGCTGACAGAGGAATACCATGTCGGTGTCCTCGTCCACAGCGGAAATGAACGCCTCTGTCACTGCAAAATCTTCGCTTTCCCGCAGAAAATGCCGCCGGACGGTGCAGCCTGCCGTTTCCAGCGCGGCGGCATACTCCGCAAAGGTAGGGGCGGGCAGCAGGGCGGTGCGGGGCTTTGCCGCCCACACCAGCCGGAAGATCAGGTCTGCTGCGCCGTTGCCGCACAGGATATGCGCTGCGGGCACGGTTTCGTGCACTGCCAGCTTTGCCCGCAAAGCGCGGCAGAGGGGGTCAGGGTAGCGGTCTGCGGTGGCAAGCGCGGCGGTGATGGCCTTTGCCACCCCCTCCGGCAGTCCCAGAGGGCTGACATTGGCCGAAAAGTCCAGCGCGTCCTGTCCGTACTGCGCCTGGTAACCGGCCCAGTCGCCGCCATGTACAAGCTGCATCATAAAATACCTCGTATCACCAGCCCAAGCGCCAGCGCCAGCAGGCTTTCGGCGTACATCATGCGGTTCGCGCGGCGGATATCCTCCGGCTCAATGGGACGCACGGCATCGCCGATGGTGGGCTTAGGGTAGTATTCACCAAAATAATAGGCGGGCCCGGCCAGCTGCACGTTCAGTGCACCGGCGCAGGCACTTTCGGTCTGGGCGCTGTTGGGGCTGGCGTGGTTGCGCCTGTCCCGCCGCCAGATGCGCCACGCGCTGCGGGCGTCGTTTCCGGTCAGGGCGGCAGCGGCTACCCACAGCAGGGCGGCAATGCGGCTGGGCAGGTAGTTCGCAATATCATCCAGCTTTGCCGCCGCACGCCCAAAGCGCAGATATCGCTCGTTTTTGTAGCCCACCATGCTGTCCATGGTGTTGATGGCCTTGTAGGTCAGTGCCAGCGGAGCGCCGCCCAGCAGCATATACAACAGCGGCGCGATCACGCCATCGCTGGCGTTTTCCGCCACGGTCTCCACAGCGGCCTTGGTCACGCCTTCGGCGGTAAGCGCCTGCGTGTCCCGCCCCACGATGCGGCTTACCGCAATGCGGGCGGCGGGCAGGTCGGGCTTTGTCAGTTCCCGGTAGACGTTCATACTTTCCTGCACAAGTCCCTTTGCCGCCAGTGCCTGCCCGCACCAGAACATCTGTACTGCCAGCCCCAGCAGCGGGTGCAGGGCGGCGGCTCCTATGCAGACAAGGCTTGCAAGCGCAAAGGTGCCCACCGGCAGACAAAAGGCTAAAATGCGCCCGCCCCAAAGCTCGCCCTCCGGTGTTTTGGGCAGACGGGCACGCAGCCCTTTTTCCAGCGCAGAGATGGCCTTGCCCATATACACCACCGGGTGCGGCAGCCACGCCGGGTCGCCGAAAATCGCATCCAGCACAAAGCCGCCCAGTACCGCGTAGCCGATCATGCCTGCGCCTCCTTTGTGTACTGTACGGACTTTACCAGATACAGTACCCGCTTGGACGCCCAGTCCTTGGCATCCAGCACAAAGCCGCCGGCGTTGGGGGCGCACCATTCGTAATAATCCTTGTGGGGCAGGGCATAGCGTTCCATGGCAGCCATCTGGGTGCCGCCGTGGGCTAAGATGACCAGCATCTCCTCGCCATCCGCAAGAGCTTTGTCCACCAGTGCGGAAAATGCTGCGCAGATGCGCTCACAAAACGCAGCCTTGGTCTCGCCGTCCGGGCAGGGGCTTTCACAGTTGGCGGCTACCCATGCAAGGTAGTCCGGATCGTGCTCCATTTCAATATAATTTCTCCCCTCAAAGCTGCCGAAGCACATCTCCTTCAGCCCGTCTATTTCTATAAGCTTTGCGCCCGGGAACAGTACCTCAGCGGTCTGCCGGGTGCGGCAAAGGGGAGTGATATACACAGTCTTAGGGAAAATATCTGCCCTGCACAGTACAGCGCGCCCGGCGGCAGAAAGCGGGATATCCCGCTGCCCCTGATAGCGCTTTTCGGCGTTGTATTCGGTCAGGCCGTGACGCAACAAATAGATCAGCATTCCGGCAATTCTCCTTTCAAAACGGTGGGGATGCCGCAGAACATCTGCACCACACACGCAGCGCGTGCCGCCAGCATACAGGCAAGCCGCCCGGCGTTTTCCCGCGCGGCACGCTCGGCCGGGTCTACGGGCACCACACCGCCGCCCACCTCGGTGGACAGCACGATATCATAAGCGGATAATTTGTCCGCAAGTTTCTCAAGTTCAGCGTTGTCTTTGCACCCGGCGGCAAGCTGCTGCGCATCCGCGATGCAGCGGCCGGGCAGGGTGCGGGCAAAGGTGCGCTTGCCGCTGTACAGCGGCCCGGTGATAAAGATCATAACAGCCCTCCCCACTGGCAGGCGCACAGCGCCGCCAGCATCCAAAGCTCAGTCTTTTGCAAAAACCACCCGGCGAGATCGCCGGTAATGCCGCCCAGCTGCTGCACAGCTACATGGTGATACCACAAAAACAGCAAGATTGCAACTGCCGCCAGTGCTCTGCCGCCTAAAGCCAGCAGCGCCCCGCAAAGCAGTATCGCCAGCACTGCCAGCACATTGCGCACAGCGGTGCGGTCGGCAGCGGAGGCAAAGGTATGGGCAAGGCCGGTGTTTTTTGCCATGGGAAAGGCCGCCACCGCAAGGCCGGAGAACGCCCGCTCCAAAACCAGTGCCAGCGTCCACAGAGCGCCCACCCGGGGCGTGAACTGCACGCAGGCGGCGAGGCAGAGGTAAGCCGCAAAATAGCTGCACAGCCGGATGACCGCAAAGGCACCGCAGTGCGGGTCTTTTAAAATTTCCAGCTTCTTTTCCCGGTCGCCGTAGCTGGCAAGGGCGTCACAGGTGTCGGCATAGCCGTCCAGATGGATGCCGCCGGTCACCCACACCGGCACAAGGCAGAACCCTGCCGCCCGCGCCGGGGCAGGCAGGGGCAGCACCCCGCACACGCACCACAGCGCCCCGCATAAAAGCCCCACCAGCGGGAAGGCGCACAGCGCGTACCGCATATTTTTTTCGTTCCACCCAAACTGCGGCACCGGCACTGCCGAAAACATGGCAAAGGCCACCGCAATGGTCTGCAAAACGATCATTTTTCCACTCCTTTATAATAGACGGGGACGCCGCACACCACCCGCACCACGGCATCTGCCCGGGCGGCAAGGGCGTTGTTCACCTGTGCCAGCGCCAGCAGATAGCGGTCCGTGTCCCCGGCATAGTCCGCGCCGCCACTGAACACTTCGTTGGAGACAACGATCAAATTTTCGCACTGCGCGGCAAGGCTATCCAGCCCCTGCAAAATGTGCTCGGCAGCGGCATCGCCCGCACCGGCGGGGTCGTACAGCTCGTTGGCGGTCAGATTGCCTAAGTCTTCCAGCAGCGCCGTGCCCCTGCAGGGCAGACGCACCGTCTCTAAATGCAGCGGACATTCGATGGTCTCAAACTGCTTCGCAGCGCGCATTTTGCGGTGCTTTTCCACTCGGGCGGCGCACTCGGCATCCCACACCTGCATGGTGGCCAGATAGTACCGCGGCAAAGCACTGCGCAGCACAAGAGCTTCGGCATATTCGCTTTTGCCGCTGGCTGCGCCGCCCAGTACCAGCGTCAGCATTGGGGCGTATACGGCGCAATGCCGCCCTCCGCAAAGGAATAGCACCCCTCGTACACCGCCAGCGCCATGTCCCACAGTGGGATACTGGCCACTGCGCCGGTACCCTCGCCCAGATGCAGCCCGGCGGTAAGCAGGGGCGTTTTGCCCAGCGCGTTCAGCACCAGCCGGGCGGCAGGCTCGGTGGAGCAGTGGCTGGCAAACACAGCCTTGGATGCTGCCGGGCACAGCCGCACGGCGCACAAAGCCGCCACTCCGCTGATAAAGCCATCCATCAGCACAGGCACACCCGCCAGCGCCCCGCCCAGAAACATCCCGCACAGCCCGGCGATATCAAAGCCGCCCAGCTTGCCCAGTACGTCCAAGGCGTCATCAGGGTCGGGGGCATTGCAGGCAATGCCCCGCCGGATGGTGTCCACCTTGCGGGCAAGCCCTGCGTCGGAAAGCCCTGCACCGCGCCCGGTCATGGTCTGCACCGGCTGTGCCAGCAGCACGGCGGCTACGGCGCTGGAGGTGGTGGTGTTGCCAATGCCCATCTCGCCGGTAGCCACCAGCCCGTAACCCTCGGCGGCAAGCTGCCGGGTCAGGGCGATGCCACGGCCAATGGCCTCCACTGCCTCGGCGCGGGTCATGGCAGGGCCTTTGGTAAAGTCCGCAGTCCCGGCGGCAATGCGGCAGTCCCGCACGCCGGGCACCGGTGCACCGGATATGCCCATATCCACCGGCAGCACATCGCAGTGCGCCGCCTGTGCCATCCTGCATACGCTGGTGCGCCGCGCAGCAAGGTTCTCGGCTACGGCGCGAGTCACGCTCTGGTCAGTCTGGCTTATGCCCTGCGCCACCACGCCGTTGTCCGCACAGAGCACCGCCACCGCCCGGCGGGAAAAATCAAACTGCGCTGTGCCGGTCAGCGCAGCGGCATCTTCCAGCAGGGTCTCCAGCGCGCCCAGCCCGCCCAAGGGCTTGGCAAGGCTGGCCCAGTGGGTATGGGCGGCGGCGCGGGCGGTTTCGTCCGGCGGGGTGATAGCAGCAAGCAGCTGCATCAGTTCAGCTTCGGTCATTTTCGTCATCCTTTGTGTTTCAAAAAGTGCTGCGCCGCCTGCACAAAGCGGCGGGGCAGGGCAGTGCCTGCCCAGTAAAGATGCGGGAAACCGGCATACAAATGCGCATTTGCAAAGCCACATTCCCACTGCCTTTTTTCGGCTTTGCGCACAGAAAAGTCTGCGCCATTCTCGGAGGAATCCCAGTGGTGGAATTCATGGACGGGCAGCGCTTCTCCGGCGCGGAAAAGCATACTGTCGGCCTTTGCCGTCATGGCGGCATAGCCAAAGCGTACCAGCCGTCCGGCGTTGTGCCCGCTGCCCGGCAGCACGCCCGCCATGGGGTAAGTTTTGCCGTCCATACCCTCCAGCGCCTGCCCTAAGTACAGAAAGCCGCCGCACTCGGCAGCGGTGGGCAGCCCCTCTTGCCCTGCGTCCCGGATAGCCGCACGCAGGGCGGAGTTTTCGCTCAATTGCTTTGCGTACAACTCCGGGTAGCCCCCGGGCAAGTACAGCCCGCCGATATTTTCCGGCAGGGCGGCGTCCCGCAGCGGGCTGAAAAACACAAGTTCCGCACCTGCGTCCCGCAAGGCGTCTAGCGTTTCAGCGTAGGCAAAGCAGAAGGCTTCATCCCGCGCCATGGCAATGCGCACGGCGGGTACGCACGGTGTGGCAAGTGGCGGCGCAGCCGGGGCAGGGCGGTCGGTCAGTGCCGCCAGCTGTGCCCAGTCCAGCACAAGGGCATCGGCTAATTGCAACAACTTTTGCTGCAAGTCAACGATCTCCCCGGCAGTTTTCAACCCGAGGTGGCGGCTTTCGATGGCGCACCCCGGTAGGTGGGGCAGATACCCCACCACCGGCAGACCGGTCTCGGCTTCCAGCATCGGGCGCAGCGTTTTGTACAAGGACTCAGAGCAATCATTGAGCAGAATGCCCACGATATGGCTGGGCGTGCGGAACTGCAAAAGCCCCTGCAGCTCGGCAGCAAGGGTGATGCTTACCCCTTTTGGCTGCACTACCAGCAGCACCGGCAAGGCAAGCGTATCGGCCAGCTCCCAAGCGCTTGCACGGGTTGTCAGTCCCTGCCCGTCGTAAAAGCCCATGGCACCCTCGCATGCGGCAGCGCCGTGCCCGGCGGCATAGCGGGCGTAAAGCGTGCGCACCGTATCCGGGGCAGAGAGGTAGAGGTCTAAATTATGGCTTTCCACGCCGAGCGCACTGCGGTGGAACATGGGGTCGATATAATCCGGCCCGCATTTGAAGGCGCAAGGGGCAGCCCCGCGCCGCTGCAATGCGGTAAGCACGGCACAGGTAACGGTGGTCTTGCCGCTGCCGGAGCGCGGCGCGGCGATGAGAAACTGCATCATGTCCGTGCCCCCGTAATGAGGAATACCGGGTTGTTGGCCATCAGCAGATGCAGACTGCCCGCCGTTTTTGTGCGGCTGACGGCGATCTGCGTCACCTCGGCGGCAAGGCCGTGGGCGGTCAGGGCAGCCACGGCGACGCTGAGTGTTTCCAGCGCAATGGCGGCGATGCACAGCCGCACGGCTGGATTTTTGTGCAGCACAGCGTTTATAACGGCGTCCATATTGCCCTTTGTGCCGCCGATGAATACAGCATCCGGTGTAGGCAGCGCGTCCAAAGCTTCAGGGGCTTTGCCCTCGATCAGGGTTAGATTATAAGCTGCGAATTTCTCACGGTTTTTCTGGATAAGTATACAGGCTTTCGGGTCACACTCTACGGCATATACCTGCCCGGCAGGGGCGGCAAGCGCCAGCTCCACGCTCACGCTACCGGTGCCCGCGCCCACGTCCCATAGGGTATCCGTGGGGGTAACTGCCAGCTTTGCCAGCGCGGCGGCGCGCACCTCCTGCTTTGTCATGGGCACAGCGCCCCGGATAAAAGCATCGTCCGGCAGGCCGGGGGTGCGGCGGGACGGCAAAGCCTCCCGTTCGATGAGCAATACGCTCAGCGGTGCAAAGCTTTGCTCTGCCAGTTCCCGGGCAAGGCCAAAGCGGATGGCTTCTGCAGGGGTGCCAAGGTTTTCGCCCACAAGGGCGTGAGCAGCGCCCAGCCCGGCGGCGGTCAGCTTGGCACACAGAGAGGCAGGGGTGTCCCCGCCGCCGGTGAGGAAAAACACCTGTGGATGCGCCAAAACCTCGGCTACCGGGTCGCAGGCACGGCCATGGGCCGATACCAGTTTCCAGTCCTGCCAAGGGCGTCCCACTGCTGCGGCTAAAAGCTGCACGCTGGAAAGCCCGGGCAGCACCCGGACAGAGTAACCCATAGCCCGCAGCAGGGGCAGCAGCTTTGCCGCACCGGAGTAAAACCCGGTGTCGCCGCTGTACAAAACAGCGGTGTCTGTATCCGGCTGTGCGGCAAGACACGCAAGGATTTCCTCCGGTTTATACACGGCTTTGCAGTTGTCAGTGCACCCCGCCGGTAAATGCTCCAACAGGCGCTTTGCCCCAAGGATGAGCCCTGCTCCTTGCAGTGCAGCCAGTCCTTGCGCGGTCAGGCTTTCCGGGCAGCCGGAGCCCATTCCGATCAGAGAAATCATACCAGAACCTCCTTGCAGCGTGCCAGAATTTGTGCAGCAGTTTGTCCATTTTCAGCCGGGCGACGCACCACGATCAGCTGTGCACCGGTATCCTGTGCGGCCTGTGCTTTTTCGGCAAAGCCGCCCACAGCACCGCCGTCCTTGGTGACCAGATACCGGATGGAGAATTGTTCCATCAGAGCACAGTTCAGCGCATAGCTGAAAGGCCCCTGCATGGCAATGATGTTCCTGTGCGGGATACCGGCGGCCTCGCAGGCGGCAATGCCCTCCCGCGTGGGCAGCACCCGGGGGAACAGCCGCTCCGGGCTGAGCGGTGCAAAGGCGGCAAGTTCTTTCGCGCCTGTGGCCAGCAGCACATTGCCGCTGCACCCGGCCAGAAATGCAGCCGCGTGGGCGGCGGTGGCAAATACCATGCTCCCGGCAGGCAAGGGGCTTCCTTCCCGCAGCAGCCGGTGGTACTCCACCCCGGCCACGGCACACGCAGCCCGGATGTTTTTTGTGGCGTCCACCGCGTAGGGGTGGGTGGCGTCTATGCACAGGGCAGCGCCCTGTAAAAGAGCGGTCATTTCCTCGGGGGTCAGCCGCCCGCAGTGCACGGTGATGCCGTCTGCTTTGCCCTGTTCCTCTGCACCCAGCGGGGTGGCAACACTGACCAGAACCTCCGCTCCCAGCGCCGCCAGCTGCCGGGAGAACACCCGCCCCTCGGTAGTGCCGCTGAAAACCACTGCCTTCATCTGCGGTACCCCCGCGGGGTGACCATTTTACTGCCAAGCTGCTTTGTGGCAGCGTTGCCGATGTACACGGTGGTAAACATATCCACCGTGGTGCTTTCCAGCTGGGCAAGGGTCAGGATGCGGGCAGTCTGACCCTCCCGGCCGATATTGCGCACAATGCCGCAGACGGTATCGGCGCTTTTGCCACTTTCCAGCAGGATGCACACCGCCCTTGCCAGATAGTCCGGCCTGCCCTTGGAGGAGGGATTGTACAGCGCAACGCAGAAATCTCCCATGGCGGCGCAAGCCAGCCGCTTCTCGATGACCTCCCACGGGGTCAGCCGGTCGGAAAGGGAAATGACGCAAAAATCGTGCGCCAGCGGTGCGCCCAGCACTGCCCCGCCGCTGAGGGCAGCGGTCAGCCCGGGCACGACTTCCACGGCAACATCCGGGTAGTCCGGGGCAAGTTCCAGCAGGGGGCTTGCCATGCCATACACCCCGGCATCGCCGGAGCAGACCAGAGCCACCCGCTTGCCGGTGCGTGCTTTTTCCAGCGCCCAGCGGCAGCGGTCAAGCTCCTGCGTCATGCCGGTGGCGTAGTATTCTTCGCAGGGAAATTCATCGCGGATGAGGTCAAGGTAGACCTTATACCCGCAGATAGCGTCAACGCTTTCCAGCGTGTTCGCGGCCTGCTGGGTCATATAAAAAGGTTCGCCGGGGCCAAGTCCCACGACATAAACCACCTTCTCGGGACGGTCAATGTCAATTTCCATCACGTCAAGCATTCTGCCACCTCCAGTCCGGGGCAAAGGGCCTGCACGCCAGCGCAAGGGTCACGCCGCTGCAAGCAAATTTCGGGTAAAACAGGCTGCCGCCTGCGTCCAGCACTGCCGCCCGCTCACAGACATTATCCACTCCGGTCACACTTTGTACAAAAGGGGAGGGGGTGAACTGTCCGGGCACGCTGCGCAGCTGTGCGGCAGAGTAAAACCGCACCGGCCAGCCGTGTGCCTGACAAAAGGCCAGCAAGCCCGGCTCGTTTTGCTTTAGGTCGATGCTTGCGGCGGCGGTGACTGCCCGCGCAGCAAAGCCGTACCGGGTGCAGAAGGCGGCAAAGGCAGCTTCCAGCGTTTCAGCGCTTGTGCCCCGCTTGCAGCCGATGCCCAGCACTCCGATGCGCGGCACAAGATGCAGTGCCTGCCCGGTGGGGCAAAGGGTGAGTGCAAAGTCGGCTTTTTCCGGGGTATCAGCGAGGAATAACCCTGCGGGCACGGTGCCCATTACCGGGAAATCAGCCCGGTAATATACCGGCTGCCCGGCCAGTAATTTGCCACTGACCAGCTTGATGCGTTCCGGCTCCAGTACCATGCAGTTTTGGTGCTTTGCCCACTCGTCCACCGCAAAAATGCCGTGGGCATCGGTGGCGGTGGTAATCACAGGCACGGCTCCGCATACAGCGGCAATGGCCCGCGCAAGATCGTTCGCGCCGCCCAGATGTCCGGACAGAATGGGCACGGCAAACCGCCCGCATTCGTCCACCACTACCACAGCCGGGTCGGTAGTCTTGCTCTTGCAGTGGGGCGCGATGGCCCGCACCGCAATGCCCGCAGCGCCTACAAATATCAGCGCATCCGACTGCACAAACTGTGCGCTTGCCCATTCTGCAAGAGAAACACCATCCTGCCCGCACCGGGCAACGCTGCCGGGCAGGGCAGCGGAAAGACGCTTTGCAAGCGCAAGGCCGGTTTCCGTAAAGGCAAGGTAAGCGCGGGTCATACCGGTTCTCCTTTGCGGAACTCGGTGGTAAAGGCGGGGTCGTACAGCTTGCTGCGCTCGTACTGCGTGCCGAGAAAATCTCCCACTACGATAAGTGCCGTCTTGGTAATGCCCGCTGCACGGGTGCTCTCAGCCAAAGAACCAACTGTGCACCGCACGATTTTTTCTTCCGGCCAGCTGGCCTTGTACACCACGGCGGCGGGGGTGTCCGGTGTATACGCGCCCTGCAAAAGCGCCGGCTGCACCTTGTCAATCAGCCCGATGGACAGAAAGATCACCATGGTCGCGCCGTGGGCGGCAAGGCTTGCCAACCTTTCCCGCTCCGGTACGGGGGTGCGCCCCTCCATGCGGGTGATGATGACCGTCTGGCTGACCATGGGCAGGGTATACTCGGCGTTCAGCGCAGCGGCAGCGCCGCAAAAGCTGGAAACACCGGGGGTATCATCGTAACAAATGCCGTCTGCATCCAGTGCATCCATCTGCTCCCGGATGGCACCGTACAGGCAGGGGTCGCCAGTGTGTAACCGCACAGTGCTTTTACCGGCAGCTTCCATCCGGCGCATCACGTCCAGTACCTGCTCCAGCGTCATCTCGGCGCTGTTATAGATAGCACATCCCGGCTTTGCCAGCCCCAGTAGCGCCGGATTGACCAGACTGCCTGCGTAAATAATGCAGTCTGCGGCCTGTAAAAATGCTGCACCGCGCTGGGTGATCAGATCCGGTGCGCCGGGCCCGGCGCCCACAAAATGTACCATGTGCATTACTCCTTCCATTCGTCTAACAGGCGGGCGGCAGTTTCGGTCTGTCCCAGCGGGCCATGCTGGTTTGAAAACAGCACGGCGCCCACCCGGAACGCCCCGCCCGCGCGGCGGTCAAGATACAGCTGGATGGCGGCAAGCAGGCTTTGCAGCACCGGCTCCCGCAGTCCGGCTGTATCCAGAATCTCCAGACAGGCATCCGTGGTGGCTGCATTGTACAGTGCGGTGCACACCTCTCGGTCAGCACCGCACAGGGCAGCATGGGTGCAGAACAGCTCCGTGCGGCAGTCTGCCGTGTGGGAATGGGTGTTCATAATGCCGCCCGCCAGCTTGCACAGCTTGCCGATATGCCCCACCAGCAGCACCTGTTTGAAGTGCGCCGCCGCTGCAATATCCAGCGTATCTCCGATAAAGTTTGAAGTTTTGACCACCGGGATATCAGCAAACTGCGGGTATGTTTCGTGCAGATAGTCCAACCCGTAATTGCCCGGGGCAAGGATGAGCCGCCGGTGGTCCTTTGCCCGCAGCGCCGCCTGATTCATCTCCAGCTGGATGGTGTCCAGAATGGCCTGCTGGCTCATGGGTTCTACAATGCCGCTGGTGCCCAGCACCGACAGCCCGCCCTCCACCCCGATATGGGGGTTAAAGGTGCGCCGGGCTACCTCCTCGCCGCCGGGGATGGAGATAGTCACGGCAAAGCCGCCGGGGTAACAGGCGGCTTCCGCCTCCCGGCGCAGCGCCTCGGTGATCATCTGCCGGGGCACATGGTTGATGGCGGCCTGCCCAACCGGCTGGTCCAGCCCGGGCTTCGTCACCTTGCCCACCCCCGCGCCGCCGGTAATGCGTATCTCGGGCGTGCCGGGCAGCAGCGTCACCGTGGCGGTCACCGGCAGACCGGTGGTCACGTCCACATCGTCGCCGCCGTCCTTTTCAATGGCGCATTCCGCACCCTCGGCAACGGTGCGGCAGAACAGGGGGGCAACCTCTACCACAATGCCTTTCGGCGTGCGCAGGGCGACGGTTTCCGGTGCTGTGCCGGTCAGCAGCAGCCGGGCGGCCCCGGCAGCGGCCAGCGCCGCACAGGTGCCGGTAGTGTACCCGCAACGCAGCAGCTTCTGCCCGCTGCGCACATAGTGCTCAAATTGGGGCTTTTCCGGCTTTGGTGGACCAAAAACAGCGCTGTACTGTTCCTCGGTCAGGCCGTAGAGCGCTTTGATATTTTCCCGGGCAAAGGCCTGTGCCCGGGACATGGGCGCAGAAACGCCGTGCGGCGAAACGCAGACCACCGCGTCCGCGATCTTCTGCGCCATGTCCAGTTCGTGCAGGGTCACGATGACCGCAAGCTGCTGCTCATGCGCCAGTTTTTGCAAAATGGTCAGCAGCTCTATCTTGCCTTTTACATCTAAAAATGACGTGGGCTCGTCCAGCAGAAGCACCTGCGGCTGCTGACAGACTGCCCGCGCCAGTAAAATGCGCTGCCGCTGTCCGTCACTGACGCAGTTGAAGTCCCGGTTGGCCAGATGCGCCGCGCCCACCAGCTCCAGCGCATTCTGTATCTGCTTTTTGTCCTCGGCGGAAAGGATGCCCAACCGCCCGGTGTAGGGGATGCGTCCTGCCGCCGCAAACTCAAAGCAGGTGGTCAACTCGGTGCGGCGGGTGTGGGGCAGCATCAGCGCCAGCTTTTGCGCCCGGGCGTTGCCGGGGATGCGGGCAAGCTCCTGCCCGTCCAGCAGCACCGCGCCGCCCAAAGGGGCCAGCTGCCCCGCCAACGTTTTGAGCAGGGTGGATTTGCCTGCGCCGTTCGGGCCAATGAGCGCCAGCACCTGCCCCTTGGCAGCGCCCAGCGCGATATCCCGCGCAAGGGCAGCTTTGCCGTAGCCGATGGCAAGGGCGTTGGTTTCAACAGAGTACTTCATCGCACATCCTCCCGGTTGCGGCGCAGCAGCAGCCCAATGACCACCGGCGCGCCGAATACGGCGGTGACCGCGCTGATGGAAAGTTCCATGGGCGCAAACAAGCTACGGGCGATCAGATCACACAGCAGGCAGAACGCCGCCCCGCCCAAGCAGCACCCGGGCAGCACATACAGCGGGCGGGCACTGCCCAGCAGCTGCTTGACAAGGTGCGGCACCGCGATGCCCACAAAGGAGATAGGCCCGGCAAAGGCGGTAACGCAGGCGGCCAGCAGGCTGGAAAGCAGCACCAGCAGCCGGGAAAACCGCCGCACATCCACGCCCACGCTGCGGGCGTAGGCTTCGCCCATCTGGTAAGCTGCCATGGGCTTTGCAAGGCAGAAGGCCGCCGCCAGCGCGGGCAGCACCACCAGCGCTGCCGTGCGCACGTTGCCCCACGTCATGCCGGAAAAGCTGCCCTGCGACCAGTTGTGCAGGTTGACGATGCTGCTATCCTGCGCAAAGGCCACCACAAACTCGGTGATGGCAGAGCAGATGTAACCGATCATTACGCCGCAGATTACAAGGATGCTCATGCGCTGCACCCGGCGGGCAGCGGCCAGCACAAAGGCCATGGCTGCCATAGCGCCCGCAAAGGCCGCAAGGATGAGCACGGCAGAACTGGTCAGCTGGCCGTAGTTCAAAAACAGCACCATTACCAGCGCCACCGCCAGCTTTGCTCCGCTGGAAATGCCCATGACAAAGGGGCCGGCAATGGGGTTTGCGAAAAAGGTCTGCAGCAGGTAGCCTGCCGCAGAGAGCGCAGCGCCCAGTAACGCGGCCATCACCGCGCGGGGCAGGCGCAGCTGGGTGATAATGCCCACGCTCAGCGCGTCCTGCCCGCGTCCTGTCAGGGCAGCAAGCACGGCCTGCGGGGTAAGCGCAACGCTGCCCCAGAACAGGCTCACGGCAAACAGCACCGCCAGCAGCAGGGCAAGGCAGCAATAGGAAAAAACAAGGCGTTTGCGGCTGGTCATAAGCGGCTCCTCAGGTGATCTTGGTCAAAAAATGCAGGGTGTCGGGGCTGGTTGCTTCCCCGGTAAAAACGGCATGGAGATCCAGCATAAAATCTGCCAGTGCCATGCTCTGCTGGAAAAAGCTGGGCGTCGTGCACCAGATATCACCGCTTTGCACCGCCTTGCACTCTGCCAGCAACGCGCAGCGGGCAAGCAACTCTTCTTTTGTGGAGATGGTGCCCTCGATGGTGCCGTTATAAATGAGCACATCGGCGTCTTTGACGCCGGCGTAAAGGTCCTCCAGCGGGATATTCATGGTGGAAAGGCTGTTGCCGCTGTCGGTAAGGTCTGCAAAAACATATTCGCCCCCGGCCATGCCGATCATCTGCGCCACATAGTCTCCGCTTTTGCGCACAGTGGCAAGGCCGCTGGAAGTAATGGAGAAAAACGCGCAGCGTTTGCCGGTGGAGGGCTGTTCCAGCAGTGGCGCAATGCGTTGCGCCTGCCGGGCGAACACCTCCTCGGCAAGGGGTTCTTTCCCCAGTAGGATGCCATACAGTTTGATCCATTCCATCCGTGCCAGCGGGCTGCTCTCGTAGCTGGAGCGCTCCACCAGCACTGGAATGCCGAACCGTTCCAGCTGCTCCTTCACTTCCGGGGTGTGGTAGATCATGGTGTTTTCCACCGCAAGGCCGCATTCTGCGGTCAGGATGCGCTCGTAGTCCGGGGCGCTGTACTTGCCCGCGTAGGCAATGCGCCCGGTCTGCATGGCCTGCTTTGCCTCGTCCAGATACCAGCCCTCGGCGCGGGTACCGGAAAGGGCAATGCTGTCCAGCGCGTCCAGATGGAGGAACAAGTCCATGGCAGAGGTGGACACCAGATAGATGTTCTGCACCGGCTGCTGCAATACAGTCACTCCCTCGGGTACGGTGTGCAGGGTGGCAGCGCCCTCCGGCCGGACAAGGAACTTTACCTGTGCGTCCGGGATGGTCAGCAGGGTAGAGCCGTCCGCATAGCAGTCGGCGGTAAACTGGGTGGCGTAGTCCAGCGGGTAGGCGTGGTCAAAAACCAGCTCGTCCGTATCGGCGGGTGCAGTGGGCGCGGCCGTGCAGCCTGCAAGCACCAGCGCGGCGGCGGGCAGAGCCTTTAAAAATTGAGCGCGGGTCAGCTTCATGGAAGGTTACTCCAAGGTAAAGGTCAGGGTGTATTCGATCTCGTGGGGCTTGCTCATGGCAACAGTGTCGGCGGTAACAGTCAGCGGGGTGCCCAGAGCAGCTACCGGGATCTCAAAGGTGGAGTTGCCCTCGGTATTGGTGGGCAGATACTTCTCGCCGTCCACGATCATGTAGTCGTAGTTGGGGCTGCTCCACACGATGGTGGCAGTCATCTTGCCCTCGGCCACGGTCAGGGCAGCGGGGCTGTCCACGGTGGCGCGGCCGGAGCCGCCCTCCAGCACCACGGCAGCGGTGTATGCACCGTCTGCGGGGGTCTCGGCGGCCTGCTCGGTCTTGGGCTCGGCGTTGCGCACGCTGACGGTGTGGTCGTACCACTTGCCCTTAGTGCCAAGCAGCGCCAGCTGGAAGTCGGTATCCAGTGCTTCCACCGGGATATCGTAGCCGTACACTTCCTCAGTGGTGCCGTCTGCATAGGTAACAGTGTCCACGGTGGGGATGAGCCATGCGGTCTTGTTGGCCTCGGCATCGGCGGCAAGGCCGGGGTAGAGGTTCACGATCTTTTTGGAAGCCAGACTGACGTGGAAGGTCATCACGCCGTTTTCCACGGTCAGGGTGCCCTTGCCGTTGCAGGCTTCATTGGGGTGGAACATACTGCTGTCGGTCTCGAAATCAGCGGTATATACGCCGTCCGGCAGGGCAGTCTCAGCAGCGGCAGAGGAAACCATCACGGAGGAAGCAGCCACAGAGCTTGCTGCAGCAGAGGAGGCGGGGACAGCCCCGCCGCAGCTTGCCAGAGAAGCAGCCAGCACCACACCGGCCAGAGAAACGATGATAAACTGTTTGCAACGCATAAAATAAATACCTCAGTATCCTAAATTTTTGCCCGGCGTCTAAGCTGCCGGGGCAGGGGGCACGTTCTCCTCGTGCGGGGAATACGCCCATAAAAGAAGCCCTCTCCGTATGCTTGGCAGCGCCGGAGAGGGCTTCTGAATCCATTAGCCGTTCAGAAGATCCATAGCGGCCTTGGTATGTGCAATGTACAGCTGCTGGACATCCGCAATGCGGCCCAGACCCGAGATCTGGCAGTCCACATTTTCAAAGCAGCCTGCGGCGGTAAACTGGCTCAGCCAGCTGTCGGCGTCCTCACCGGCCATGTCGTTGTTGGCGTGGTCGCCTGCCACCACCATCAGCGGGCGCAGGATGACCTTGGTGTAACCGGCAGCCTTTACAGCTTCAATGACGGCTTCGCAGGAGGTGTCCTCAGGCTCGCCCTCCACCGTGCCGATGAACACGTTGTCGTAGCCCAAGGTCTGCATGGTGGTCTGCATCTGGCTGTAGCTCACCTTGGCAGTGTGGGAAGTGCCGTGACCCATAAAGACGAAAGCGGTCTTATCGGCGGCGGCGGCAGCGGCGCTCTCGTAACCGGCATCCTTCACAGCGGCATCGGTAACAGCCTTGGCAACAGCTTCCTTATCTGCATTGATGACGGAAGCATCTGCGCCTACCTCGCCCAGCAGGGGCTCGGCCACAGCAACGCTCTCAAACTTGTCGCGGTACTGGTCCAGCATCTCGTTCATCTCGTCGTACTCGGCACCGTGCATCAGATGGGTGGGCTGCACGATCAGGTTCTTCACACCGTTTGCCACAGCGCGGTCCAGCGCCTGCTGCATGTTGTCGATCTTCTCGCCATCGCGTGCCTGCACATGGTTGATGATGATCTGTGCGGTAAAGGCGCGGCGCACGCTCCAGTCGGGGTATGCGGCCTGCAAAGCGTCCTCAATGCCCTTGATGTCGGCGGCGCGGCTGTCATTGAAGGAGGTGCCGAAGGACACGACCAGCAGCTCGTTCTCACCGATCTCATCGGCGTTGCGGGCATCGTCCTTGGAGGCGTCGCCGGTGTCGCGGCCAAAGTAGTCGGGGTCGGCATTTTCGCCCTCCACCAGCTCCTTCTGGGCATCGGTCAAAGCGTCCCAAGCGGCCTTTGCGGCCTCGCACTGGGCATCGGTGTCATCGGTGCGCTGCTGCACATAGATGGCGTCGATCAGATCTGCCACGTTCTGTGCGGCAAGCTCGTCAGCGTCTGCGCCGGAAGCCTCGCTGCTGGCGGCAGAACTGGCGGCAACAGAGGAAGCAGTGCCGGAGGCGGCCCCGCCGCAGCCGGTCAGTACACCGGCGCACAGAGCCAGAGCGGTCAGAGCGGCCGCCGTTTTGCGGATGTTGCGTTTTTTCATCTTGTTTTCCTTTCCTGATGTGGGTAAAATACGGCACCGAACAGAAGGGTACAGGAAAGAGAACCTGCAAAAAAACGGAGCCTTCCGCTTGCGAAATGGCAAAGCAAAAAGACCCCGTATCTTACAGGCTTTTTGGTACAACCAATTCCTCGTGATCTGGGGCGGCAAAGCCCCGGTACCAACAGCGGGCAGGTTTCCTGACTGAAAGCTCAACGCCCGCTGCCGCCTTCCCAAGCCGGATGGCTCAGTGACCGGTGCAAAAGCACCCTGACAGTGGACTCCCTTATCACAGTGACGAGATCGTGCGGGATTGACACCCGCTTCCCTTTTAACGTCCCTGCCGCCGCCCGGTGGGGCAAAGTGACGGAACGCACCTGCTGTTTTCTGTTCAGTTCGTCAAAAAGTATAGCACAGCCCTATACAAAACGCAAGAAAAAACGGAGAAATGCTTGACCTTCCCCCTGCCGGAAGGTGTATACTTGGCTCGAAACTGAAAGCAAGGAGGCAGCCCATGTTAAAGATCGAGCATCTGACCAAAACCTACGGCGGCAAGCCCGCCGTGCAGGACCTTTGCCTGCACATCCGCCCGGGGGAGTTGTGTGCCTTTATCGGGCACAACGGCGCGGGCAAGACCACTACCTTAAAATGCTGCTGCGGTATCCAGCAATTTGATGCCGGAGAAATTTATGTGGACGGCATTTCCGTGCGGGAGAACCCGCTGGAATGCAAGCGCCGCTTGGCCTATCTGCCGGATGACCCGCAGCTGTACGAGTATATGACCGGTATCCAGTACCTTGATTTTATTGCGGATATCTTTGGCGTAAGCGCCGCACAGCGGACGCAGCGCATCCGGCAGTACGGCGATGCCTTTGGCCTGACGCAGGATTTGGCGCAGTCCATCGGGGCATACTCCCACGGCATGAAGCAGAAGCTTGCCATTATTGCGGCGCTGCTGCACGAGCCGAAGCTGATTTTAATGGACGAGCCCTTTGTCGGGCTGGACCCGCTGGCTTCCCATCAACTCAAGACCCAGATGAAGGCCTTTTGTGCGCAAGGCGGGGCGATCTTTTTCTCCACCCATGTGCTGGAGGTGGCCGAAAAGCTTTGCGACAGGGTAGCTATTCTGCGTAAAGGTCAGCTGGTGCGCGAGGGTGCTATGGAAGAGGTGCGCGGCGACGATACGCTGGAGGAGGTCTTTCTGGAACTGGAGGATACGGGGGAAGCGCTATGATCCGTGCATTGCTCAAAAAACAGCTACTGGAATTGGGTGCGGCCTTTGTGCGCAGCAGCAAAACTGGTAAGCAACGCTCCCGGGTGGGGTCGTTTGGCTACACGCTGCTGTTTGCGGCATTGATGCTGCTGGTCATGCTCAGCTTTGGCTCAATGGCGCTGCCGCTGGCGGTAACGCTGGTTCCGCAGGGGCTGGACTGGCTCTATTTTGTGCTGATGGAGCTTTCGGCGCTGACGGTCAGTGTGTTGGCTAGTGCCTTTACCAGCTACGGGCATTTGTTCCGCTGCCGGGATAACCAGCAGCTGCTGGCGCTGCCCATCCCGCCGGGCACTATTTTTGCGGTGCGCTGCGGCGGGGTGTACCTGACCGGCCTGATTTATCTGCTGCTGGCGTGGGTGCCCTCGGTGGTCTGCTATGCGCTGGCGGCACCCCGCCCCGGCGGAGCCTTGCTGGCGGCGCTGCCGGTAGCACTGGCGCTGGCGGGGGTCTCTATGGTGCTGGCTGTTCTGCTGGGCTGGACGGTGGCGCTGCTCAACCGCCGCGCCCGGCACAAAAGCCTTGTCACTGTGGTGGGTACGCTGCTCTTTCTGGCGGTCTATTATGCGGTATTCCAATGGGTGGGCAACGCGGTGGAGGCCCTTGCGGTGGATGCCGTACAGGCGGGCGCAGCAGCCGGTCGTGCCGCCGCGCCGCTGCGTCTGCTGGGTCTGGCGGCAGTGGGCAACGTCCCGGCGCTGCTGCTATTGCTGGCGCTGGCTGCGGCCTGTATGGCGCTTTGCGGCAAGGTGCTGGCAAAGCCCTATCTGCGGCTTTTGACCCTTGAACCGGGCAGAGCCAAAGCGGAATACCGCGCAAAGACGCAAAAAAAGCAGCCCCCGCGTCGGGCATTGCTGCGGCGGGAACTGCTGCATCTGGGCGCTTGCCCCATGTGGCTGCTCAACTGTGCACTGAGCAGTCTGCTGTTGCCGGTGCTGGGCGCAGCAGCGCTGTGGAAGGCCTCAGATCTGCGCGCCTTTACTGCTGCTTACCTGCCGGAGAGCCTGCCTATGCTGGTGTGCGGGATGGTGTGCGCCATAGCCGCCATGAACTTTATCACAGCGCCCTCGGTGTCGCTGGAGGGCGGCACCCTCTGGCTGCTGCAAAGCCTGCCGGTTGCCCCGCAGCAGGTTCTGCGGGTAAAGGTGGAGCTGCAATTGCTGCTCACGCTGCCGGGGGCGTGGTTTTGCGCCGGGTGCGCCATGGCGGCGCTGCGCATTCCGGCAGGGCAGGGGCTGCTGGTGATGGTGGTGCTGGCAGCCTTTGTGTGGCTGACGGCGCAAATGGGCCTTGCCTTGGGATTGTGCCTGCCCAACCTCCACTGGGTCAGCGAAGCCGCCGTGGTCAAGCGGAGCGCCGCCAGTATGCTGGCGATGTTCGGCGGGTGGCTGCTGGCGGGCGGGGTGCTGTTTTTGCCCCTGACCTTACTGGATTATGCCGTGCCGCCGCTGGCCGCGCAAGGTGCTTGTCTGGCCGCGCTGCTGGGGCTGGATTTGCTGCTGCACCGTTGGCTGTGCACCCGCGGCGCAGCCCGGTTTGCCGCCCTGCACTAAAGTGGGAAAAACTTTATTAGAACAAAATCGGGCAGCTGCGGGCTGCCCGATTTTGCATTTTCACGGGAGGGGTGTAACGGAAAACAGCAGGATGCAGTGCCTGTTTCCTGCGGAAACAGGCACTGCGGGAAGAACGATGTTTTTTGCAGTTACAGCGCATCCAGTGCGGTGCGGGCGGCGCGGATATTTGCTTCACTGGTCTGCCAGATCTCAAACTCCGAAAAGCCCGGCAGCCCCATGGGCACGCCTTCCCGCCGGAAGGTCATGCGGCTGTCCAGCACCTGCTTGCCGGAAAGGTGGAACGCCCGGGCACCGGTCTGGGCGGCAAGAGCGGGGATGTTGGCAGCAGATACGCCTGCACCAACCAGAATCTCCACCTCCTGCCCGGCAGCTTCCACCAGCTGCCGCAGCAGGGCAGCGCCCTGTGGGGCACTTGCTGCCTGTCCGCTGGTCAGAATGGTAGCAAGCCCTAGCTGCTTTGCGGCTTCCAGTGCGGCGAAGGGGTCGCAGCAGACATCAAAAGCACGGTGCAGGGTGCAGTCCACGGTGCGGTGTGCTTTTTCAGCCGCCTGCCGGGCTGCGGCATAGATGGGGCGCAGGGCGTCTGTGTCCAGCGCTCCCGCCGGGGTCAGCACGCCGGTCACGATGCCGTCCGCACCGGCGGCTACCAGCTCGGCGGCGCATTCGGCCATCTGTGCCAGCTCGTAGCGGTCGTAGCAGAAATCGCCAAAGCGGGGACGGATAAGTGCCCGCACCGGCAGGCCGGTCTCAGCCTTGACCTGACGCAGCAGGGCAGGGGAAGGAGTGGTGCCGCCGATGATCAGGTCGGCGCACAGCTCCAGCCGATCAGCGCCGCCGCGTTTTGCCGCCAGTGCGCTGGCGGTGCTGTCTACGCAAACTTCCAGAGTGCAGTGCATAGCGATACCTCCATCTACAAAAAACGATTTTGAATGGCCGCCGCGCTGCTTTGGCCATTTTCAGCGGAATGAATACTTTAATTTATCAATGGGAAAATCTGCGGATTTTCCCATTGATTTTTTCACAGGGGGGAGAGCAAAGGAAAAGTGCTTTTGCTCAATGCTGTGCTCTAAAAAAGGCTGTTGCGCCATGATATGTGCAACAGCCTCGGGGATTTATGGTTTATTTTACGCTTTCAAGGAAGCGGACAAAACCGGCGCGGCCTGCTTCGTCCAGCTTGTACACACCGGCATCGGCCAGCACCTGTGCGAACACATGGCCTACCTCGTCCTGCAAGATCAGGTGCACATTGTCGGCGTTCAGCTCCGGGTGCTTTGCAAGGATCTCCTCTGCCCACGCAGCATGCTTTTGCAGGGCTTCGGGGTACTCTGCGGTGGGCAGATGCGCCACCAGCACATCAGCAAGGTCGAACAGCTCCTGCTTCAGGCGGCTGGGCAGCACGGCCAGACCCATCACCTCAATCAGGCCGATGTTCTCCTTTTTGATGTGGTGCAGCTTTGCATGGGGGTGGTACACGCCCAGCGGATGCTCCGGGGTGGTGATGTTATTGCGCAGCACCAGATCCAGCTGATACTTGCCGTCCCGCATCCGGGCGATGGGGGTAATGGTGTTGTGGGGCTCGCCGTCGGTCTCGGCAAAGATAAAGCAGCTCTCGTCGGTGTAGCTGCGCCAAGCAGCCAGCAGCTTATCGGCCAGCTCCACAAGGCGTGCATCGTCCGCACAGGTCAGACGGATGCAGCTCATGGGCCAGTGCACGATACCGGCCTCCACGTCCTCAAAGCCGGGGAACACCCAAGGCTTTTCAATAGGAGCTTTGGCCATGGCAAACTCGTAATGACCGCCCTGGAAATGGTCATGACTCAGGATGCTGCCGCCCACGATAGGCAGGTCGGCGTTGCTGCCCACAAAATAGTGGGGGAACAGACCCACAAAATCCAGCAGCTTGCGGAAGGTTGCCCGCTCGATCTTCATGGGGGTATGCTGGTTGTTGAATACGATGCAGTGCTCGTTGTAGTAAACGTAGGGGCTGTACTGCAAATTCCACGCGCTGTCGTTGATGGTCAGCGGGATGATGCGGTGATTTTCGCGCGCAGGGTGGTTCATGCGGCCGGCGTAGCCCTCGTTCTCCACGCACAGCTGGCACTTGGGGTAAGCACTCTGGGGTGCAAGCTTTGCGGCGGCAATGGCCTTGGGATCTTTTTCCGGCTTGGACAGGTTGATGGTGATATCCAGATCGCCGTACTCGGTCTTGGTGACCCACTTCAGATCGCGCTTGATACGGTAGCGGCGGATGTAGTCGGTGTCCTGACTGAACTTGTAGAACCAGTCGGTGGCGGCCTGCGGGCCCTCGTTTTCGTACCGCTCCTCAAAGTTTGCGCGCACGATGCTGGGGCGCGGGGTCAGCACGCCCATCAGCTTGGTGTCGAACAGATCGCATGCGGTGGAGTTATCCTCGCACACGCCGCGGGCAACGGCATCGTCCACAAGGGTCTTGAGGATGCTTTCCAGATCGGTATAGCACACCTCGCCCTCCGGGGCGGTAAAGTCGTCCAGCTGCATGGTCATCAGCAGCTGATTGCGGATATAGATCTCGTCATCAGGCAAAATCAGCCCGGTGTCCAGCCCGTAGTTCACGAGCTGCTGGATGGTGGTAGAGATCACAGCACAGCACCTCCCTCAGGACGAATGCTCAGCACATGGCAGCGGCCTGCGCCGAGGATCTTTTCCATGTTTGCCTTAAAGTCTGCCAGCATCTCCACCGGCACAAAGGCCTGCACCGTACCGGCAAAACCGCCGCCGTGCACGCGCACAGCGCCCTTGCCGCCCAGATAATGCTTGGCAGCGGCGATGGTCACAGCCACCTCCTGATGCTCCTTGTAACCGGCAGGGATGACGTTCTGCAAATACTCCCAGCTACTGTCGCCGGAGGCAGTCACCATCTGCAAAAAGGCATCAAAATCGCCCTCGCGCAGGGCAGCCACCTGCTGGGGCACACGGTCGTTATCGGCGTAGAAGTGGAAGGCGCGCAGCACAGCGCGGTCGCCGCACTGCTTGCGGCAGGCCGGAATATTTGCAAGGAAGGTTTCAAAGGGCACGTCCCGCAGCACCTCGCCGCCGCACACAGCGGCCACAGCGCGGCACTCGTTGGGGATGGCGGCGTACTCGTCGGTCAGGTCGGCATGGTCTGCACCGGAGTCCAGAATGCACAGCGCCAGGCCGGCCTTGGAAAAGTCCACCTGCACTGGCTCCACGTCGGGGTTTGCCTTGTCGGCAAAGTCGATGGTGATAATGTTGCCCACGCTGGAGGCCATCTGATCCATCAGACCACAGGGCTTGCCAAAGTACACATTTTCAGCCCACTGGCCGATCTGTGCAATGGCAATGGGGGAGACTTTTTCATCCATGAAGCAGTCGTTCAGAATCACGCCGACCAGCACCTCAAATGCGGCAGAGGAAGAAACGCCGCTGCCCTTGGGCACATTGGAGGAAATGTACACGTCCAGACCGGACAGCTTTGCGCCACGCTGACGGAAAGCCTCGCACTCGCCGCGCAGTAGGGAAGCAGTGGTGTTCTCCTCCTCCTTGCGGGCGGTCAGGTCATCAAGGTCGATGACGCACAGGTCGTAGCCCTCGCTCTGCACGCGCAGCTGGTTCAGGCTGTTGGGGGCGGCAGCAGCGATCATATCAATGTTCACGCTGCCTGCCAGCACGCGGCCATGCTGGTGGTCGGTGTGGTTGCCGCCGATCTCGGTGCGGCCAGGGGCACTATACAAACCGGCCTCGGTATGTGCGCCGAAGGTGGTCTCTAACCCGTCCAGAACAGCCGCATAGCGGGCTGCCTGTGCAGGGGTCTCGTCGGGGGTGCAGCAGTACAGCGCAGCCAGACGCGCAGCGTGTGCGCCCTTGGTCAGCTCCTGCTTCCAGGTGGAAATGGACTTCATCATGGAAATTTCCTCCTACTATTATGATCGGAAAAGTCGATGCAGCCGTTCGCAGCTGCCGTAGCTGCTTCTATAATAGTCAAACGCAACGCAAAAAACCATGTGTTATTGTTGCATCTCGATGAAAAGTTGCAAAAAGCGCCTGTGCAGCTCAATCGACTGCTGTCGAACAAATAAAATAAAAGTTTTTCGGGCGAATCAAAATGCTTGGCATAAATGCACACAAATCCCGGAATTTTGAGCGCAGCGCCCAAAAAAGACGGGATGGAAAATTGCACTTTGCACAAAAAAATACCCCCGCACCGATGCAGCCATCGGGCGCGGGGGGTGTAGTTCAGCGGGTAAATTCGCTGCCAGTCAGACCATCAAGGTTCAGCATTCCTTCCAGAGCGGCAATGTCGGCGTTCACGTCCAGCGCGTCGGCTTGGAACAGCTTGTCCAGCTGGTTTTCAAAGGCGGTCACCAGCAGGTCCATGCTGCGCTCGATGCTGTGCTTGGCCTCGGTAATGTTCGTGCCCTCCACCGCCTGCCCGGAAAGGCTGGCGTAGGTGTTCAGCAGCTTGAGGGCGGTAGGCAGATAATAGTTCATAAATTTTTGCAGCTGTGCTTTTTTGTCCGGGTCCTTCTGCGCCAGCGCAAAGATGCGCCCGCTGACCTCTTCCAGCCGGGAGATCTTCTGGCTCATCACCGGGTCGGGGATGGCATCGTTCACCTCCCGCAGTTGGCGCAGCAGGGCGGCATACTCGTCCTCTGCAGCGGGATGAGCTTTAGGTGTCGGGGCTTGCGCGGGCTTTTTCGGCTGCGGGGCTGCGCCGCGCACCACCAGCGTGTCGGTGCGGTTGTCAATATAGGCATCCGCGCCGAAGTATCCGTGCTCGATGGCGCTTTTCACCGCAGCACGTCCCCGGGCAGCGTCCACCCCGGCGGCGGCAAACAGTTCTGGCAGGGGGATATTATCGCGCTCGCCCACAACCTTATCCAGCAGCTGCTCCAGCTTGCGGGTGCGGTTCATCCGCAGACCGGTCAGCAGCGCACCGCCGCCGCCAATGGCCATGACGATATCGGAAAACAGCTCCCCGGGGTCGGGCAGAATCTGCCATGCACCGATGATATCCACCGCATCCGTCACCCCGGCAAACAGGAAAACGGCACCCATGATGGTGCAGAGGACGGCAATATTTTTATGCCACTGCTTTGCACTTTTCTGCTCTGCCGTTGGGATATCGTGGCCGTAGACAGGCTCGCTCTTCCGGTCGGGCTCCGGCCCAAGGTCGGCGCGGTAGTCGCCCCGGTCACGGGCAGCCTCCTGCTCCTCCTTCTGCATCTTTTGGTCGATGCCCTTCAGGATGAACAGCAGCACCCCCAACGGCCCGGACATCGCCATGACGATAAAGATGGCAATGGTGGGGATCTTTGCAAAATAATGTTTTCTCGGCTCCATGAAACAGAATTCCTTTCACAGAAAGATAAAAATAAGACCGCGTTCCACTCTATTATAGCGGAGCGCGGCCTTTTTGTTAAGGGGGTATTTCTGTTCTCGTGAAAATGCGCTTGGAACGGTCCACAGACCGTGACAAGCGCAAAATTAAAACATCTCTTCCACAAAGAGGCCGCTACGCAAATGCACAGCGGCCTCTCCATAAAAGTTTACTTCATCAGGCTGCAAACGGCCTCGGCATAAGCGGCGGGGTCATCCACGGGCAGACCCTCGATCAGCTGTGCCTGTGCGTACAGCAGGGCGCTGTACTTGTTCAGCTTCTCGGTGTCGCCAGCCTCCTGTGCGGCCTTCAGGGCGGCAAACACGGGGTGGTTCACGTTCAGCTCCAGCACCTTGTCGCTCTTCACGCCCTCGCTGCCGGGCTGCTTGGACAGCACCTTCTCCATCTCAATGGACAGCGGGCCGTCAGCGCTCAGGCAGACGGGGTGATCCTTCAGGCGAGTGGAGACCTTGACCTCCTTCACCTTGCCGTTCAAGGCGTCCTTCATGGCATCGAACAGAGCCTTGTTCTCGGCAGTGGCATCCTCGGCGGCCTTCTTCTCCTCTTCGGATTCCAGACCCAGATCACCGCTGTTCACGTTCTTGAACTCCACGGTGCCGTCCTTGCCCTCGGCATCCTTGCGGGGGTAGCTGTGCAGGATCTGCAGGCAGAACTCATCCACATCCTCGGTCAGCAGCAGTACGTCAAAGCCCTTGTCCAGCACAAGCTCTGCGGAGGGCAGCTTTGCCAGACGGTCGGTGGAATCGCCTGCGGCAAAGTAGATGTACTTCTGCTCAGCGGGCATCTTGTCGATGTACTCCTGCAGGGTGACCATCTTCTGCTCCTTGGCGGACCAGAACAGCAGCAGGTCGCGCAGCAGTTCGGCGTGCATTCCGTAGTCAGAATAAGCACCAAACTTGATCTGACGACCGAACTCCTTCCAGAACTCCTCGTACTTCGCACGGTCGTTGTTTAGCATGGCGTGCAGCTCGTTCTTGATCTTCTTTTCCAGTGCGTTATGGATCAGCTTCAGCTGGCTGTCCTTCTGCAGCATCTCACGGCTGATATTCAGGCTCAGATCCTGACTGTCCACAATGCCCTTTACAAAGCTGAAGTAATCCGGCAGCAGGTCGGCACACTTTTCCATAATGAGCACACCGGAAGCGTACAGAGCCAGACCCTTCTCGTAGTCCTTGGTATAGAAATCGTAGGGGCGGTGGCTGGGCACGAACAGCAGGGCGTTGTAGTTGGCAGTGCCCTCGGTGCGGCTCACGATGACCCGGGCGGGATCGGCGTAATCGCCGAACTTATCCTTATAGAAGCTGTTGTACTCCTCGTCGGTCACTTCGCTCTTCTGCTTCTTCCAGATGGGGATCATGCTGTTCAGGGTCTCCAACTCGGTGTAGGTCTCCCACTCCGGCTTGTAGTCCTCAGGCTTGGGATCCGGTTCCGGCTTCTGACGGCTCTTTTCGCGCTCCATCTGGATGGGGTAGCGCACATAGTCGCTGTACTTCTTCACGATAGCCACGATGCCGTATTCGTCCAGGAAGTTGTCGTATTTCTCAGTGTCGGTATCCGGCTTGATGTGCAGAATGATCTGGGTGCCCACGGTATCCTTCTGGGCGGGGGTCATCTCGTAGCCGTCCACACCGGAGGACTCCCACTGCCAAGCCTCGTCCGAGCCGTAAGCCTTGGAGATGACGGTCAGCTTATCGGCCACCATAAAGGCAGAGTAGAAGCCCACGCCGAACTGACCAATGATATCGATGTTTTCGTCCTTGTTGTCCTTTTTGAAATCCAGAGAGCCGGAGTGAGCAATGGTGCCCAGATTCTGCTCCAGCTCTTCCTTGGTCATACCGATGCCGTTATCCTCTACGGTAAGGATGCGGTTTTCCTTATCGCGGGTGATGAGAATGCGGAAATCGCCCTTGTTCATGCCCACGGAGGTGTCGGTCAGGCTCTTATAATACAGCTTGTCGATGGCGTCTGAAGCATTGGAAATCAGCTCCCGCAGGAAGATCTCTTTATTGGTATAGATGGAGTTGATCATCATGTCCATCAGCTTTTTGCTCTCTGCCTGAAATTCTTTCTTGGCCATAATACAAAACCTCTTTTATCACATATTTGGTGCGCCGTACCCGGTAAACTGCCGGGATGCTTAGCACTCATAACTTCTGAGTGCTAATATACAACGACTTGCAGGGAAAATCAAGGCTTTTCATAAAAAGTTAAAAAAGTAAAAGATTTGCTGCCCCGGTGCACGAAACGGCGTTCCGGGATCGTTTGTTATATAAAGAACGAAATTTTTTCGGAAAAGCTTTCCCACTTTTGCGCAGACTGTGCTATAATGGAGCGAGTATGCCGGAAGGATGTGAGAAAATGTCAAAACAGGGCGATGCCGCCTACGCATGGTTCTTAAAGGGCTATAATTGCAGTCAGAGCGTGGTGGCGGCGTTTGCACCCCAGCTTGGCCTGACCGAGGAGATGGCGCTGCGCCTTTCCGCAGGGTTTGGCGCAGGCATTGGCCGGATGCGGGAGGTGTGCGGGGCGTTCTGCGGTGTGGTGACCGTGCTGAGCATGGTCTACGCCGACCCCGCCGACCCCAAGGATAAATCCCGGATGTACGCACTGGTGCAGCAGGCGGCAGAGCAGTACCGCGCCCGCAACGGCGGCAGCATCATCTGCCGGGAATTGCTGGCAAAGGCGGGTGCTGCCCCTGCCGGGGGCACAGCGGCAGAGGAACGCACCGCAGAATACTATAAAAAGCGCCCCTGCCCGGAGCTGTGCCGCATCTGCGCCGACCTGTGCGCAGAATTTATCGCAGCCCACCCGGAGGGGCGGCACGGCTTTTATAAGGAGGATGCGTAAATGCAGCTTGAGCAACTGGAACTGACCGGCGGCGGTACGCTGACGCTCTACCTGCGGGAGAGCGTGGAAGCCATGCCGCATTTCCGGCAGCGCCCGCTGGTACTGGTGGTGCCCGGCGGCGGTTATAACCACGTCAGCCCTCGGGAGGGCGACCCCGTAGCGCTGCAATTTGCAGCGGCGGGATATCACACGGCGGTACTGCACTACGCAGTAGGGGAGAACGCCCGGGATGCGCTGCCCATGCGGCAGCTGGCACAGGCCATCGGCCTTGTGCGGCAGCACGCAGAACAGTGGAATATTTTGCCGGATCAGATCGCTTTGTGCGGCTTTTCGGCGGGCGGGCATCTGGCACTGTCCGGTGCAGTGTGGGAGATCCCCAGCATGGCAGACCAGCCGCGGCCCAACGCCCTGCTGCTGGCCTACCCGGTGGTCACCGCCGGAGAATACGCCCACAGGGACAGCTTTGTGCAGCTGACAGGCACGCAGGATGTTGCCGCCCACCAGCGCTTTACACTGGAGGATAAGATCACCCCCGCCACACCGCCGGTGTTCGTCTGGCATACCATGGAGGACGAAACTGTCCCGGTGGAAAACACCTTGCTGCTGCTCAGCGCCCTGCACAAGGCAGGCGTGCCGTGCGAAGTGCACCTGTTTGAAAAGGGCTGCCACGGCACCAGCATCTCCACCCCGGAGGTGGACGCCGACAGCACCCACCGCAACCGCTGGGTGCAGCTTGCGGTGGAATGGCTGAACGATACCTTTTCCTTCCACGCCTGAGATAACCGACTGAAACAGGAAAAACGTGTGTAAATTTTAGTCATACCTACAAAAAATTCACAAATAAACCGTTGACTTGCACAGGCGTATGCCGTATACTGTCCAACGGGGATAAAACCACGAAAGAAGGAAACAAAAATGGTTATGGATCCCACACTGCCGCGCATCAAGGTGCGCGATCTGCTTATGCAGGCATTTCTCACCGGCTGGGAGCGCTCCGATAAGAGCACCTCGCAGGACGAGTACCTGCAAAGTTCCATTCAGGTCATTGAGATGCTGCAGGTAGAGCCGGAAAACCTCTACGCAGAGGAGGGTCTTGGCCTGCCGGACGGCGAAGAGGTGGATCATCTGGACGATCTGCTGCGCGCGGACGGCTTCTGGCTGTACTACGGGGTGGAAGCGGAAAACTTCTTCCTCATCCAGTGGTACCCGGACGAGGCTTCTGCCAATGCAAAGCTTGCCCAGCTGGAAGAACTGGGCGACGGCAAGCAGTATCTGGTAGACCTGACCCTCAAGCGGGCAAACCCTTCCGAGGCTGAAAACTTCGGCAATTCCAACCCGGTGCAGCTCCGCTCCTGAAACAAACGTTAACGTATTGAGTTGAAAGGAAATTTTGCTCATGCAGCTTTCTGTTACGGAACGCGAACGGCTTTATGCCATTTTGGAAAAATACGATCAAAACCCCAAGGTGCAGCAGATGCGGGAGTTCATCCAGCACGGGGACGTTACCACCTATCAGCACTGCAAGAATGTGGTGCTGGTCAGCTGTTGGCTGAACCATCGCCTGCATCTGGGCGCAGACGAGACCTCGCTGGCTGTCGGTGCTTTCCTGCACGATTTTTATCTGTACGACTGGCATAAAAAAGGTACCTTCCATGGCATCCGCCGCCTGTTCGAGATGCACGGCTTCTCCCACCCGGGCTGCGCCTGCGTCAACGCAGAAAAGGTGTTCCATATCACCAAAAAGGAACAGAGCATCATTTCCAGCCATATGTGGCCGCTGACCTTCCGTCATGTGCCCAGCTGCCGCGAGGCTATCATCGTCTGCCTTGCCGATAAGTACTGCGCTGTGGTGGAAAGTATGTTCAAGCACAGCCGTGTGGCTGCCGCCAAAAACGCCAACGGCGAATACGACGAGTGGTAAAACCGAAGCATCACAAATAACAGGAGCCGCTGCACTTTTGGGGTGCAGCGGCTCCTTCTGCCTTATACGTCGTGAAAAAAGCAGAGCGGGAAAATCTGCGGATTTTTCCGCTCTGCAAATAAAAATAATTCTGCGTCCGGTGGGGCTGGTTACAGCTTTTTGAACCCCTCCGGTTCGTCTGCGGCGGCGCGGCGCTCCATCAGATAGGTGTCCAGCCAGTGGCCACGGCAGTCCCGCGCAATGCGCTCCCGATGCCCCACCAGCCGGAAGCCGCACTTGGCGTGCAGGGCACGGCTGGCAGCGTTATCCTGTAAAACGGTGGATTGCAGCGTCCAGTACCCGGCTTTTTCGGCAGCGGCGCACAGGGCGCTCAACAGCTGAAAGCCCAGTCCGTGCCCACGGAACTGCTCGCCTACATAGATGCTTACCTCAGCCACGCCCCGGTAACACCACCGGGGGTCTACCCGGTGCAAAGCACACCACCCTGCCAGAACCCCGCCGGAAAGGATGACCAGACGGCACTCCTTTGTGTGGGAAGCGTCCCACGCGGTATAGGGCGGGCATTCGGTCTGGAAGGTGGCGTATTCCGTGGCAATGCCCTCAACATAAATTCTGGAGACCGCGCCCCAGTCCTCCGGCGTCATAGGCCGGATGATGATCTTATCCATACTTTCATCCTCGGCGGGCCGAAAATTGCCCGCATTCTCTTTCCACTCCCGGATAAATTTCAGTATAGCAGAATTTGCCGCGCGGTACAAGAAGCGGACTGCACAGAAATTGTTTTGACATCTCACCTGTTTGTGATACAATAAGGGAACAAGAATGCGGCGGGGGCTGCGCCGTCTCCCATGGAGGATGTATGAGAAAAACGGTCTGGGTACTGCTGTGTATGGTTTGGCTTATGCTTTGCGCGGCGCTGCCTGCCTTTGGCGCAGAGAGCGCACCCCATGTCACGGCAGAAACTACAATGGCTCAGCTGCGCGCAAACCCGGCGATCCAGGGAACCGGCTATTATACATATTGCCGTGAGATGACGCCGCTGATGGTGGAACGCTGGAAAAACAAGACCTTGCACGATTATTTTGGCGACACCGACCGGGAATCCGGCATTGCTGCGCTGAACCTTATCATTGATAACTATAATAAGGGCGTCAAGGTCACCTATCAGGTCTACACGCCTGAGGAGATCGAACACAATTCCAGTCTGGGCTGTGTGCAGCTGTTTTATTATCCGGCCGAGACCCCCAACGCCAAAACCGCTATCGTAGTGCCCGGCAACGCCTTGACCGCAACCTCGGAGATGGGTGAGGGCGGCTCCACGGCCTACGAGCTGCATAACCGGGGCTATGCCGTGTTCGTGTTGCGCTACCGCACCTTTTTGGATCTGGGCAATAACGCCCCGCTGGAGGATCTGGCAAGGGCGGTGCAGCTGGTGACAAGCCTTGACGAGGAGCTTTCCATCCATACACAGGGCTATGCGCTGGTGGGCTACTCCTCTGGCGGCCAGCTTGTGGGCGTGTTCGCAAATAAGGAGCGCGGCTACGGCCATTACGGCGCTGCAAAACCCGGTGCACTGCTGTTGGCTTATCCGGTAGTGAACTTTTCAGAGGTAAAGATCGCGTATCAGGCGCTTATGGATACCGGCAACTATGGGTGGCACTATTACTGCTCCAGTGTGGCAGATCTTATCACGGACGATTATCCGCCGGTATTTTTCTGGTACGGGAAGGACGACAAGGTGCTGCCCTGGATGATCAATCAGGTGCAGGGCCCGGCGCTGCAAGCGGCGCTGGAAGCCCACAAGGTGCCTTATGTTATGAAGGTGTTTGAGTCTGCGCCGCATAGCATCGGGGTGGGCTATACCACCGATGCCGAGGGCTGGCTGACAGATGCCGTGGCTTTCTGGGAGCAGCAGACCGCTGCCTGACCATAAATAGAAAAGGAGTAGAACATGATGGATCAGAATACTTGTTTTGCATACCTGAATATGGAGCTGCCGGATGATATCCGCCGCCTAAAAGAGGCCGGTTACTACGACGCCGCCATTGCGCGTATCGATGCCTGTCTGGCCGAGGACTGGACTGCCAGCCAGAACCAGCCCCTGCACCCGCAGGGTGCGCTGCCGGTAAACCCCACCCCACACGGCGTGGATGCATGGCGGCAGGGTCTATTGGCACACCGGGAAATTCTGCGCCGTCTGCCGCAGGACTATACTCTCACCGCTGAGCAGCTGCTGAACCAGCTGCAGGCCACCCTGCGGGACTTTACCGCCGAGGAATTTGCCGCGCTGGACGCTGCCGGACAGATGGACTGGCGCTTTGTGGAAGGGCAGAAGCGCTACATCTACCGCGCTGCTGAAACGCTGGTGGCCACCCATCCCGACCTTGCCGCCCGTCAGCTGAACGCGCCCGTTCCGGAGCGCAGCTGGGATCGTTTTGAGCCCCAGCACGACCAGATGGTGCGCACCGGTGCAGTCAGTGCAGACATCACCCTGCGCACCAGCATCGGCATGACCGATGAGACCTTTGCCCGTGCCCTTGCCGCCGCAAAGGCCGAAGGCAGAGACACCGTGCACGTCAAGGTGTGGCTGCCGCTGCCCGCTGCCTGCCCGGCGCAGAGCAATATCACGCTGGACAGCTTTACCGTGCAGCCCACTTATATCGCCCCGGAAACTGCACCCCAGCGCACCGCATACTGGGAGACAGACCTTGCCGAGAACTGCCGCTTTGGGGCACAGTACAGCTACCGCAGCACCGCGCACTACGCCGCCCCGCTGGAGCTGCACGCCGACCCGGTGCAGCCGGATTTCGACACCGCCGAGCAGCTGCCCCACATCGCCTTTACCCCCTATATGAAGGCACTGGCTGCGCAGCTGACCGAGGGCATCACCGACCCGGTGCAGAAGGCAAAGCGCATTTATGATTTTGTCACCCTGAATGTGCACTACCACTTCCAGCCTATGTATTTTGTACACGAGAACATCACCGATAATTGCGCCCGCAGCCGCCGGGGCGATTGCGGCGTGATGGCCGCTACTTTTATCACTCTTTGCCGCATTGCAGGCATCCCGGCAAAGTGGCAGAGCGGCATGGTGGCACGGCCGGAGACAGCCGGCTGCCACGACTGGGCAATGTTCTATATTGCCCCCAAGGGCTGGATGTACGCCGATTGCTCTGCCGGTGCCTCCATGGCGCGTGCGGGCAACGAGAAGATGCGTCTGCACTACTTCGGCAATCTGGACACCGACCGCATGGTGGCCAACAGCGACATCTGCGCGCCTTTCGACCCGCCCATGTGCTCCTTCCGCGCCGACCCCTGTGATAATCAGGTAGGCGAGATGGAGGTAGACGGCGTGGGTCTGTACGGCCAGCAGGTGGAGACCACGCAGGAGATCGTAAAGCATCAGGAAGTATAAGCACATCCGGGTCTGCCATTACCGCAAGACCCGGATTTTTGAGTTAAAAGGAGAATGTCTATGGAATTTTTGGCAGGACTGTACACGCTTCTGCTGGTGGCTATCTGCCTGCTGCAGGCGCTTTTGCTGCACCGCACCGGCAAGCCCGCAGCTCAGCAGGACGATGAAGCCCTGAAGGAGTGGCTGCGCCAGCAGCTGGAAGCGCAGGCGCGGGTGCTGGAAGAAAAGCAGGCGCAGCAGGCACAGCAGAATCTGGCCGCGATGGCGCACATCAGCGATACCCTGCAAACCGCAGTGCAGGGCATGAGCAGCACCCTGACGGCAGGGCAGAACACCCAGCAGCAGACCATGGAGCAGCGCTTGCAGGGGCTGGAAGCCTCCAACGCCCGCAAGCTGGAAGAGATGCGCAAAGCGCTGGCAGACGGCCTTGCCGCCATGCAGGCACAGAACGCCCAGAAGCTGGACGAGATCCGCCACACTGTGGACGAGCAATTGCAGGACGCGCTGCAAAAGCGGGTGACCGAAAGCTTTAAGGCGGTCAACGACCAGCTGGAACAAGTGTACAAGGGCTTGGGCGAGATGCAGAGCCTTGCCGCCGATGTGGGCGGGCTGAAGCAGGTACTCTCCGGCGTTAAGACCCGCGGCATTCTGGGCGAGATCCAGCTGGGTGCGATTCTGGAAGAGATCCTTGCGCCGGAGCAGTACGACACCAACGTAGCCACCATCCCCGGCAGCACCCAGCGGGTGGAGTACGCCATCCGTATGCCCGGTGTGGACGGCAACAGTGTCTGGCTGCCCATCGACTCCAAATTCCCCGGCGATACCTATGCCCACCTGCAGGATGCGCAGGCCTCCGGCGATGCACAGGCAGTGGAAAACGCCCGCCACGCACTGGAACTGGTGCTGCGCAGCGAGGCAAAGGATATCCGGGAAAAATATGTGGAGCCGCCCTATACCACGGCTTTCGGCATTCTGTTTCTGCCCTTTGAGGGTCTGTATGCCGAGGTGGTGAACGCCGGGCTGCTGGAAGTTTTGCAGCGGGATTATCAGGTGAACGTGGCCGGCCCCAGCACCATGGCGGCGCTGCTCAACAGTCTGCAAATGGGCTTCAAGACCCTTGCCATCCAGAAGCGCTCCGGCGAGGTGTGGCAGCTGCTGGGTGCGGTCAAGACCGAGTTCGATAAGTTCGGGCAGGGGCTTTCCAAAATGCAGCAGCGCCTGCGCCAGACGGACGAAGAGCTGGATAACCTCATCGGGGTGCGCAGCCGCGCCATCAGCCGCAAGCTGCGTGCAGTGCAGACACTGGACGAGAACACCGCTGCCACCCTGCTGGAACTGGACACCGAGCCGGGCAGACCGGTAACGGCACGTCTGCCGGAGAGCGGGGAAGAGCTTTGATGCGCAGAAGCTCCCCGCATTATCCCTTGCGAAATTTCTGACGATGTGCTACAATAGGAATTGTTCTCAGAAATATTTGCCAATTTACGGCACAAGATAAACCCAAAAGGAGTCTGAACGGTATGAGCATGAAAAAAATCAGCGAAGCCATCCTTGGTGTGGGCGTGGACGATACTACCATCGACCTGTTCGAGAGCCAGTATCCGGTGCCCACCGGGGTCAGCTATAATTCCTATGTCATTCTGGACGAAAAGACCACCATTCTGGACACGGTGGACGCCCGCGCCACCGAGCCTTGGCTGGAAAACCTTGCCGAGGCACTGGGCGATTGCAAGCCCGCCTATCTGGTGGTCTCCCACATGGAGCCGGATCACGGTGCCAACGTGGCAAAGCTGGCAGCCCTCTACCCGGAGATGCAGATGGTGGGCAACGCCAAGACCTTCCAGTATATGGAGCAGTTCTTTGGCGCAGATGCCATTGCCCCGGAGCGCCGCGTGGTAGTGAAGGACGGCGAGAGCCTGAGCCTTGGTGCCCACACCCTCACCTTTGTGTTTGCCCCCATGGTGCACTGGCCGGAGGTCATGGTCAGCTACGAGAGCAGCGAGAAGGTGCTGTTCTCCGCCGATGGCTTTGGCCGCTTTGGTGCAGTGGCAAAGTTTGACGAAAACGCCGACTGGGCCAGCGAAGCCCGTCGCTACTACCTGAACATTGTGGGCAAGTACGGCCCGCAGGTGCAGGCATTGCTCAAAAAGGCTGCGGCACTGGACATCAAGACGATCTGCCCGCTGCACGGCCCGGTGCTTACCGGTGATCTGAGCAAGTACCTGAACTACTACGATCTCTGGTCCAGCTACAAGGCCGAGGAGCCGGAAAAGATTCTGGTAGCCAGTGCCTCCATCCACGGCCACACCCGTGCCGCTGCCCACACCATGGCTGAAAAGCTGCGTGCACAGGGCGCAAAGGTGGTGGAGATGGATCTGACCCGCACGGATGTTTCCTATGCCGTTACCGAAGCCTTCCGCTGCGGTAAGATCGTGCTGGCCTGCGCCACCTACGACGGCTTCCTCTTCCCGCCGATGGAGAATCTGCTGACTCACCTCAAGACCAAGAGCTTCCAGAACCGCACCGTCGGCCTGATGGAAAACGGCACTTGGGCACCCATGGCTGCAAAGCTTATGCGTGCCGAGCTGGAGAGCATGAAGAACATCACCCTCTGCGAGAATGTGGTCACCATCCGCTCTGCCGCCAATGCCGCTGCCGAGGCACAGATGGACGCCCTTGCCGCAGAGCTCGTTGCAAAGTAACACGGCATAAAATCAAGTAAACGCAAACACTCCCGGGCTTTCTAAAAAAGTCCGGGAGTGTTTTTTTGCTCCTTTGTTTGCTCCATTATCTGCTAGATTATGAGCGAAAAACACAAAATTTTACGTCATTTTTTGAAATGGACACAAACAAAAAAGCGGTGAAACAAACAAATTTTGAACGTTTCACCGCCATATTCTGGAGCAGGATACGGGACTCGAACCCGCCGCCTACTGCTTGGGAAGCAGTCGCTCTACCGGATGAGCTAACCCTGCAAGTGCTCCATTATTGTAACAAAGCAGGGCAGGAATGTCAAGGCTTTTCCGCACGAAATTTGCGGTCAGCTCATTTTGGCCCAAGTCAGGTCCAGCACCGGGAAGAATGGGTCGAATACCAAGTCCCGCACGCCGTTTGCCAGCAGCAGACGCTTCTGCTGCGCCAACAGGGGCACCACGGTGCAACTTTCCAGCAGCTGCCGCTCGCACTGCGCCAACAGAGCGCAACGGTCCTTGCCGGTCTGCTGTGCGCTCAGTGCCAGCCGGTCGGCATAAACAGTATCGGCGTAGCCGGTCAGGCTGCCGCCTGCGGTGGTGAACTGCTGCAGCATCTGATATACGCTGCCACCCTCGGCACGGATGGGCGCAAGGGCAATGGTGTATTTCCCGGCGGCAATGCGGGCATCAAACTCGTCCTGCTCTACCTCTTCCACCGAGAAGAACAGGGAACACTCCTTCTGCCATGCGCTGTTGATCTGGTCGGCCAGTTCGCCCAGCCCGGCGTTCTTGGGCAGCAGCAGGGTCACGCCGGAAAAATCCGAGGTAGCCATGCCCTGCCGCGCAGCCAGATACAGGGCCTTTGGCTCCGGGATGGTGGGCAGGGGATCCCCGGCAGTTTCGCGGTAGTCCAGCCCATCCACGGTCAGACCCTCCGGCACAAGTCCCTTTGCAGCGGCGTACAGGCCGCTGGAGGGCACATCGGCGTTTTCCCGGGCAATACCGGCCAGCGCCTGCCGCAGCTGCTGGTTCTGGAACACCGACCCCTCCGCCGCGTTGAACAGCAGTGCCCATGTGGTGTCGGAATAGCTTACCGTCTGTAAGCTGGTGGTTTCGCCGCTCTCGTCCAGCGCGGCAGAGCATTTGTCATCAGCAATGAGCTGGGCTGCGCTCTTGCCGCTGCCGCTGGTGTCCTGCACCAGACGCAGACTGCCGACCAACGGGCTTTCCACGGTACGGCGCAAAAACAGGCCGCTTGCCGTCCAGTTATACAGGTAAAAGCTACCGCTGGCAAGTGTGGTCTGTGCGGTCAGCCCGTAGGTGCCCCGGGTGCTCTCAAAAAAGGCCTCGTCACAAGGGGCTGCACCGGGCATGGCCAGCTTTGCTAAAAAGTTATCGTCCCGCTCGCTCAGCCGGAACACCAACGTCAGCGGCCCATTGGCCGAAACGCCCAGACTGCTTTCGTCTGCAAGTCCCGCCAGCACGGCGGCGCTGTTCTGAATGGCGGAAAACTCCACCGCATAGGGCGAGGCGGTCTCGGCATGGAAAATGCGCCGGAACGCAAATACAAAATCCTCGGCGGTAATGTCGTACTCTGTGGCGGCACCCTTGGCGGCAGCGTAGGTCAGGCCGTCCTTCAGGGTAAAGGTGTAGGTCAGCCCGTCTGAGGAGACCGTCCACTTCTCACAGAGCCCCGGCACAAGTTCGCCGTCCGGGTCCTTGCGCACCAGCGTGCCGTACAGATTCTCGCAGGCGATGACATCCGATGCACCGGAGGCTACCTGCGGGTCCAGATTTGCGGGGATGCTGTCCACAAACCAAGTAAAGCTGGCAGAGTTTGTGGAGCTGCCACAGCCGGTCAGAGCAAAAAGAAACGCAGCAGCCAGCACCGCTGCGGTAAAACGCAACCATCGTTTCAAAAAGAATAACCTCATTCCGTTTATCTTCGCGCAGAAACGGCAAAAAACGCTCTGCAACGACAAGTGTAGCAGAAAGCAGCAGAAAAAACAATTGCCTTTTTGTGAATTTATCGGGCTTTTTGAAGCAGACTGTGCGGTTTTCCGTTGCCAATTGCGCGCAAATGGACTATAATGGTACAGCGAAGTGATCCCCGCGCTGCCCGTGCGGCGCGGTGTTATACCATGATCCTATTAGAGGAGGAACTGTTTTTATGCAGAAAGATCAGCAGAAGCTTGCCCAGCTTATTCAGGGCAAAAAGGTCGCCTTTATCGGCGCAGGCGTCAGCCACAAGACCCTCATCAAGGAGTTTGTGGAGCTGGGCGCTCATGTGACCCTGTGCGACCAGAAAAAGAGCGTGGAGGACTTTGGCGATTATGCCGCCACCATCCGGGAGCTGGGCATCGACCTGAGCCTTGGCGAAAACTATCTGGACGGCTTCAAGGGACAGGACATCATCATGCGCACCCCGGGCTTTGTGGGTTATTTTGAAAAGCCCCTGCAGGATGCCATGGCTGCCGGTACCATGGTCACCAGCGAGGTGGAACTGTTCTTCGATTTCTGCCCCTGCGAGATCGTGGCCGTGACTGGCTCGGACGGCAAGACCACCACCACAACCCTTATCTCCAAATTCTACGAGGCCGCAGGCCGCAAGGTGCATTTGGGCGGCAATATCGGCGCAGCACTGCTGCCCATGCTGCCGGAGGTGTCCCCGGAGGATGTGGCTGTGGTGGAGCTTTCCAGCTTCCAGCTGATCAGCATGCACGCAAGCCCCAACATTGCCGTGGTCACCAACGTGACCCCGAACCATCTGGATCACCACAAGGATATGCAGGAATACATCAATGCCAAGCGCAATATCCTGCTGTACCAGAAGCAGCCCTGCCGCGCCGTGTTGGGCTATGAGAACGAGATCAGCCGCTCCATGCAGGCAGACTGCAAGGGCAAGCAGGTGTGGTTCACCCGCCTGCACGATACCGACAACGGTGCCTTCCTGCGCAAGGAGGACGGCATGCTCTGCATGGCCGAGGATGGTGTCGTGACCCCCTTCCTTGCCCAGAAGGATGTCAAGCTGCGCGGTCTGCACAACATTGAAAACCTGCTGGCTGCTGCCGCTGCCGTGTGGGGCGAGGTGCCCGTAGAGGCTATCCGTCAGGTGGGCAGCACCTTTACCGGCGTGGAGCACCGCATTGAGCCGGTGCGTACTCTGGACGGCGTGCTGTACTATAACGATTCCATCGGCACCAGCCCCACCCGTACCATTGCCGGTCTGCGCAGCTTTGACCGGAAGGTCATCCTCATCGCGGGCGGCTACGATAAGCACATCCCCTACGAGCCGCTGGCACCGGAGATCATCGCCCACGTCAAAAATCTGGTGCTGATGGGCGCGACTGGCCCCCGCATCGAGCAGGCTGTACGGGAGTGCTCCGGCTTTGACGAAGCCGCTCTGCCCATTCAACACGCAGACAATATGCAGCACGCCGTAGAGCTGGCGCGTGCCGCCGCAAAGCCCGGCGATATCATCATCCTGTCCCCGGCAAGTGCTTCTTTTGACCTGTACCCCAACTTTGAAGTGCGCGGCCGCGAGTTCAAAAAGATCGTCAACGCGCTCAAGTGATCGCACAGGTAAAGGATGTAAAGCGCCGCACCCGGTTCGCGAATGCCTGCCGGGGTCTGCCGGTGCTGGACGCTCTGCTGCCGCTGGACTGTGCGCTCTTTCGCAAAAGTCAGCCGTGGCGGTTCTACGCGGGCCCCACGCTGGCGCTGGAACTTTCCGGCAGCACGGCATGGCTGGCTGGGCACGCAAACCCCGCAGAATTGGCAGGCTTTTTGTCCTTCTGCGGGTGCGAGAGCGCCATTCTGGACGAAGCCGTTTGCCCGCCGCCGGATGGCTGGCGGAAAGCAGAAACGCTGACCGTGTTCGGGTTGCCGCAGGCTGGGCCGCTGCCCCTGCCCGCCGTGGACGAATCTTTGTGGACGCAGCTGACCCTCTGCCGGGAAGCTTCTGCTGCCCGGGTGGCAGAAGCACTTTATCCCGCAGACCTCACCCGGCAGGCAGACTTTTACTCAGAACTGTGCACAAAGCGCAGCCGGGGCAGGGCAGTGGCATGGACGCTGGAGCAGGGAAGTGCCGTCGTTTGCACCGTGGGCGCTTATGCCCTGTGCAATGGGCAGGCATATATGGCCTGTGGGCAGACCGCAGAGCCGCTGCGGGGCAAAGGCATCGGCGGGCGGCTCATTGTGGAAATGGCAAACAGCCTTGCCGCCGAAGGGCTGCGCCCGGTGTTCCTCTGTGCACCGGAGCGGGTACGGTTTTATACCCGCCTTGGCTTTGCAAAACAGGCCGAGTACGCCCGCTATGTGCCCGAGAAATAATAAAGCTTTTGCGCAAAATAGCCAAAAATAACAGGAAGGAACTATCACGTTATAATGTCGATTCTGAACCACTTTTTTGATTATAAGCCCGAGGTGCTGGCGCTGGACGAAAAGGCCATGGAGCTGTGCCAGCCCTACTTCCGCCAGATGGAGGAGATCCGGGATTTCAACCAGCTGAAGATGCTCAAGGCCTTTGCCGATACCCAGATGTCCTCCACCGATATGCTGGGCACCACCGGCTACGGCCTGTGGGATACCGGCCGTGCCAAGCTGGAGCAGATCTTTGCGCAGGTCATGGGCGCAGAGGATGCACTGGTGCGCAGCCAGTTCCAAAGCGGCACCCACACGCTGGCGGTGGCGCTGTTCGGTCTGCTGCGGGCAGGGGACACCCTGCTGGCCGCCACCGGCCGCCCCTACGATACGCTGGAGGGCGTCATTGGTCTGGACGGCAAGGGCAAGGGTACCGGCACCCTGATGGACTACGGCGTGAACTATGACGAAGCACCCCTTAAAGCAGACTTCACCCCGGATTATGACCTGATCGCCAAAAAAGCCCCCGGTGCAAAGGTGTGCCATATCCAGCGCAGCCGCGGCTATTTACAGCGCAATGCCTTTGATCTGGCTACCATCCGCAAAATTGCCGATACCGCCCGCGCCGCAAACCCGGAGATCATCATCTTTGTGGATAACTGCTACGGCGAGTTCACCCAGACGCAGGAGCCCTGTCAGGTGGGTGCAGATATCGCAGTGGGCAGCCTGATCAAGAACCCCGGCGGCGGCATTGCTCCCACCGGCGGCTACATCGTGGGCCGCAAGGATCTGGTGGAACTGTGCGCTTACCGCCTGAACGCCCCCGGCCTTGGCAAGGAGCTGGGCTGCACGCTGGAGACCCCCCGGGATATGTATCTGGGCTTCTACTACGCTCCCGGCGTGGTGTGCGAGGCCATCAAGACCGCCATCTACGCCCAGTGTATGCTGGAGCTGCTGGGCAAAAAGCCCATCCCTCGCTACTGCGAGGCTCACAACGATATCGTCACCTGCTTTGATGCCGGTACGGCAGAGGCGCTCATCGGCTTCTGTCAGGGTATTCAGGCTGCCAGCCCCGTGGACAGCTACGCCGCCCCGGAACCCAGCCCGGAGCCGGGCTACACCGACGAGGTGGTCATGGCCAGCGGCAGCTTTACGCAGGGCAGCACCATCGAGCTTTCCTGCGACGGTCCTCTGCGCGCCCCTTATACCTGTTATTTGCAGGGCGGCTTGAACTTTGCCGCCAGCCGCGCCGGTGTGCTGCTGGCTGTCCAGAAAGCTTATTTTAAGGAGTAATGTTTGCTCTGCGGGCAGGATATCATTATAACAAAAGGAGCTATCGCACAACACGCTGCGATAGCTCCTTTTTTCCCTCTATACACAAAGTAACACACAAATAAAGGCTTACACGGCACGGGCCTGTATGGCGGGGATCGGCTCGATCATAGCCGGGTGCATCCCTTCGCGGTAGTCCAGATCTCCCTGATCCAGACCACGCAGCAGCACCTCTGCGGTAGCAATGTTGGTGGCAATGGGTACGCTGTGCATATCGCACAGGCGCAGCAGATTCTGTTCGGTCAGGCTGGCGGCATCGGCCTTCAGCGGGTCGCGGAAGAACAGCACCAGATCCACCTCATCACAGGCAACGCGGGAGGTGATCTGCTGTACACCGCCCAGCTTGCCGGAGAGGTAGCAATGCACCGGCAGACCAGTGGTCTGCGCAAGCATCCGGCCGGTGGTACCGGTGGCGATAACATTATTGCGGGAAAGGATTGCACTATAAGCGGTACAGAACTGCAGAGCCAGTTCTTTGCGGGAATCGTGGGCAAGAATTGCGATCGTCATAGGATGCTCTCTCCTTTACTTATTTTTACATAGTACCAGTTGTGATGTACGAATTTTTGAAGTTCTGTGAAACGAGAGTGAAATCGATATCAAATCTTACAATATAGTTTTACCGCACAAAAAACGCTCTGTCAAGAGAAGATTTTGCTTTTTTAACCTATAAAAACGTAAAAGTACTACTTTTGCATTGTGAGAAACGGCGAATTCTTGGATACATACCACCATCCAAGAACGCTCGTTTTATGGGAAAGGTGAAAAATTTTTCAGTTTTCATATTCATTTTAAAATACAGTCCATCCCGGTAAAACAAAAATACAGGCCGAAGCAGCTTGCATCGGCCTGTACAGGAAATTTTTTTCAACTGTGAAAAACTTGCTCTGCCGCGCCCGCAGGCCGGACAGAATTGTAAAAAAATTATGAAGAAGCTGGGGCAGGGGAGATCAGCGAATCTGCCCGTCACCGTGGATAACGTACTTGTAGCTGCAAAGCTCCTCCAGCCCCATGGGTCCCCGGGCGTGCAGCTTCTGGGTAGAGATGCCCATCTCGCAGCCCAGACCAAACTCGCCGCCGTCGGTAAAGCGGGTGGAGCAGTTCACATACACAGCGGCGCTGTCTACCGCAGCGGTGAACCGGTCGGCGTCTGCCTGCGTCTGGGTCAGGATGGCCTCGCTATGGCCGGTGGAGTGCTGCGCAATGTGGGCAATGGCCTCATCTACACTGTCCACCACCTTGACGGCAAGGATGTAGTCCAAAAACTCGGTGTCAAAGTCCGCAGGGCCGGCAGGCGTGCCGGGAATGATGGCGGCGGCGCGTGCGTCCAGCCGCAGCTCTACCGGCAGCTTGCCCGCAGCCACGCGGTCGGGGCCAAGACGCTGTGCAAGCTTGGGCAGAAACTCCTGCGCAATGGCAGAGTGCACTAGACACACCTCCTCGGCGTTGCACACGCTGGGGCGGCTGGCCTTGGCGTTTTCAATAATATCCAGCGCCTTGGCCTGATCAGCGGTGTCGTCCACAAAAATGTGGCAGATGCCGGTACCGGTTTGGATGCAGGGCACCTTGGCGTTTTCCACGCAGGCGCGGATCAGCCCTGCGCCGCCCCGGGGGATCAGCAGATCCACATAGCCCACGGCGGTCATCAGGGCGTTGGCAGAGGCGTGGGTGGTGTCCTCGATCAGGCAGACCGCGTTTTCCGGCAGGCTGTTCTCCCGCAGTCCCTGCCGCAGCGCCTGTACAATGGCGTTGGCGCTGCGCCATGCCTCCTTGCCGCAGCGCAAGATGCAGGCGTTGCCGCTCTTGATGGCAAGGGCGGCGGCATCGCTGGTCACGTTGGGACGGCTCTCGTAGATGATAGCAATCACACCCATGGGCACGGCGGTCTTTTCGATCACCAGCCCGTTGGGGCGCTCCACCCGCTTCAGCACCCGGCCCACCGGGTCGGGCAGGGCAGCGACCTCTTCAATGCCCTTTGCCATGGCGCGGATGCGCTCCTCGGTCAGGGCAAGACGATCCAGCATCACCTCGCTGATATGTCCCTTTGCAGCGGCCATATCGTCGGCGTTGGCGGCAAGGATAGCCGTCATGTTTGCCGGGCTGCACAGCTGCGCAGCCATACTGCACAGTGCCTGTGCGCGGCTGGCGCTATCAGCCAGTGCCAGCGCAGCCTTTGCCCCGCGGGCGGCTTCCAGAATTTCCTGTGTGGTCATAGGTCAAACCTCCTGTGTGGACAGCACGGGCTGCTTGTGCCCGGCAAAACGGGTGCCGATGGGCTTGCCCGCAGCGATATCATACAGCAGTTCCGGGTGTGCGCCGTTGGCAATGACCATATCTGCACCGCTGCCGGTCACCATGCGGGCAGCCCGCAGCTTGGTTGCCATGCCGCCGGTGCCCAGTGCCGAGCCTGCACCGTCTGCCAGCGCCATCACCTCCGGGGTGATCTCCTCCACCAGCGGGATCAGTGCCGCATCCGGGTGGGTGTGGGGGTTCGCAGTGTACAAGCCGTCGATGTCGCTCAGCAGCACCAGCAAGTCGGCCTTGCAGCAGCAGGCCACAATAGCGGCCAGCGTGTCGTTGTCGCCAATGGAAGTGATCTCATCGGTGGCAACACTGTCGTTTTCATTGATGATGGGCAGTGCACCCAGTTCCAGCAGACGGGTCAGGGTGTTCTGGATGTTCACCCGGCGCTCGGTGTGCTCCACGTCCACGCCGGTAAGCAGGATCTGCGCTACCGTGTGATCGTAGGCACTGAACAGCCGGTCGTAGGTGTACATCAGCTCGCACTGTCCCACGGCAGCGCAGGCCTGCTTGGTGGTGGTATCCTTTGGGCGTGCAGGCAGCGAAAGCTTGCCCACGCCCATGCCGATAGCGCCGGAGGACACCAGAATGACCTCGTGTCCCTCGTTCTTTAAATCGCTCAATACCTTGACCAGTTCCTCTGCATGGCGGATGTTCAGCCGCCCGGTGGGGTATGCCAATGTGGAGGTGCCCACTTTCACAACGATGCGCATGATTCCATTAACCCTTTCCCATTTCCTTTGTTTTGTCGTAAGCAGCCAGCACGGCATCCATCACCGCACCGCGCAGCCCGTGTTCTTCCAGTACCCGCACGCCCTGAATGGTGCTGCCGCCGGGGCTGCACACAGCGTCCTTCAGCGCACCGGGGTGTTTGCCGCTTTCCAGCACCAGTTTTGCGCTGCCCAGCACCATCTGTGCGGCGTATTCCTGTGCCTTTGCCCGGGGCAGACCGCAGGCCACGCCGCCGTCGGCCAGCGCTTCAATAAACTGGTACACCCATGCCGGGCCACAGCCGGAAACGCAGCTTGCGGCATCGATCATACCCTCGGCTACGGCGTCCAGACGACCGGCGGGAGCCATCAGCTGACAGAATGCGGCCTCCTCCTCGGCGGTCACGTTGACGGAGCAATACTGGATCATGCCTTCGCCTACCGATGCCGGGGTGTTGGGCATGATGCGGATGACAGGGTAGTCGCCGCCCGCCATCTCCTGAATGCGTGCCACCGGCAGACCGGCGGCCATGGTGCACAGCACGAACCGCTTGGTGCGCTCGGCAAGGATGAACCGCAGGGGCTCCAGCATGGCCTCCATCATCTGGGGCTTCACCGCCAGAAAGATCAGGTCGCAGTCACCGGCCACCTCGGCGTTAGTGGATGTCTGACAGCCCAGCTCTGCAGCCAGCGCTTCGGCCTTGGCCGCCGTGCGGTTGGCCAGAAATACATTCTCAGGCTCAGTAGCCTTGCATACGGCGCGTGCAATAGCGCCGCCCATGTTTCCGCAGCCTAAAAACCCAATGGTTTTCATCATAATAATAACCCTCCCTCGGCAGATATGCACTGCATAAAATTCTGCTTCTTATTCATTCTAAGCAACCGCTGGGAGAAAATCAAGACTTTTGTCTTATTTTTGGCGGGCAGATTGAAAAACAGCACCTTCGCGGCGGGCAGCGCACACACAAACTTCATAAAAAGGTAAGAATCTCTACTTGAAATAAGGTCGTATTTTGCGGTAAAATAAACTATGGGGTATCATTTACGGAAACGGCAGAGGAGTCTGCCGGGAAAGGATGGGTTTTTGTGTCACAAACGACAAAACGGGCACTGGAGGCATCTTTCAAGAAGCTGCTGCTGGAAAAGCCCCTGAACAAAATTACGATCAACGATATCACCGAGGACTGCGGGGTCAACCGCATGACCTTTTATTACCATTTCAAGGATATTTACGATCTGGTGGACTGGATCTTGGCGGAGGATGCCGCCAAGGCAATGGAAGGCCGCCGGGGTTTTGGTACATGGAGCGAAGCCTATCTGGACGTTCTGCGCCAACTGCAGGATAACAAGACCCTTGTGCTCAACGTTTACCGCTCGGTGGGCAGGGAACAGGTGGAGCAGTACCTTTATAGGCTGCTGGACCCCATCCTGAAGGATTTTGCGGACCGTGAATGCCACGATATCACCGTGCAGGACGCAGATAAGCAGTTTGTTGTCGATTTTTACAAGTATGCACTGGTGGGTATGACGCTGGAATGGACCCGCCGGGATATGAGAGGCGACCCCAAGAAGATGGTGGAGCGCGTGAGCACCATGATCCACGGGGATTTCCGCCGGGCGCTGTGCCGCCTGAGCAGCGGCAGCTTGAAAATAGAGGAATGATGTGCTTTGTGGCTGTGCGGCTTCAATAAAATTTTATCAAAGAATACGCCGTGATGGGTTTTCCATCACGGCGTATTTTCTGTTTATGGCACAAAAACACGCAAAGTGGTAGGATGTGGTCAAGCAAAATAAGGATTTCCAAAGGAATCATTTCGGGAGGAAAAAGTTATGAATACATCTCTTGATAATCTGACTCACAAGATGCAGCGTGCTGCGCTTGGTAAAATAGTGGACGTGGCGCTTTCCCGCGCCGAGCAAGACCGTGAAAAAACAATGTGCCAGCTGGTAGATACTGCAAAACAGTTCTACGGCAGCGGCTTCAGCGATGAGACCTACGAGAACGCCAAAAAGGTGCTGACCGACCCCAATAGCAAGTGGACGAAACTCATCAACTGCGTGCTGGACCAGACCGACCCCCATGTGGCGCGTACCACCGCGCTGAATCTGGGGTACGAAGCCTTCTTCCGCGGCACTAAGATGATCCGTGAGAACCGCGTCAAGTACCAGTGCAACATCCCTTGGCTGATTTTGTTCGACCCCACCTCTGCCTGCAATATGCACTGCGTGGGCTGCTGGGCAGGCGAGTACGGCCACAAGAACAACCTCAGCTTTGAGGATATGGACAAGATCGTCACGCAGGGCAAGGAGCTGGGCGTGTACCTGTATATGCTGACCGGCGGCGAGCCGCTGGTGCGCAAGAAGGACGTGCTCAAGCTGGCAGAAAAGCACAACGATGTGCAGTTTGCCATCTACACCAACTCCACCCTCATCGACGAGCCCTTCTGTGAAGAAGTGCAGCGTCTGGGCAATATCGCCTTTATGCTGTCCATCGAGGGCACCCCGGAGACCAACGACGCCCGCCGCGGCGAAGGCCACTATGCCGCTGTGATGCACGCCATGGATCTGCTCAAGAAGTACGGCATCCTCTTCGGCACCTCCATCTGCTACACCCGCCAGAACATCGACGCCGTCACCAACGATGCGTTCATGCGGCTCCTGTGCGAGAAGGGGGCACACTTCGGCTTCTACTTCCACTATATGCCCGTTGGCAACGAGGCCGCCCCGGAGCTGATGCCCACCCCGGAACAGCGCAAGTATATGATCGACCGTATCCGCTATCTGCGCTCTTCTGCGTGCGATATCCCGTTCTACCCCATGGACTTCCAGAACGACGGCGAGTTCGTGGGCGGCTGCATCGCTGGCGGCCGCAACTACTTCCATATCAACTCTGCCGGTGACGCCGAGCCCTGCGTGTTCATCCACTACTCCAACGCCAATATCCACGACCAGTCTATTCTGGAGATTCTGCACAGCCCGCTGTTCATGGCTTACCACAACGGCCAGCCCTTCAACAAGAACCATCTGCGTCCCTGCCCGATGCTGGAAAACCCCGAGCTGCTGGAAAAGATGGTGCACGAGACCGGTGCCCACAACACCGACCTGCAGTCCCCGGAAAGCGTCGAGCACCTGTGTGAGAAGTGCAAGAGCTACGCCGCCAACTGGCAGCCCACCGCTGACGAAGTGTGGTCTCATCACAAGGTCCGCGAGAGCCGGTACGAAAACTATAAGGACTGGAAGCCCTCTCAGCCGCTGGACTGAGCTGAAATCTGATTCAAAACAATAACAAGACCCCCGCCCTGTGTTCCTGCCCGGAACATAAGGCGGGGGTCTTGCTGTGCATGTTGGCGGCTATTTATTTCTTATCGCTTTCTTTAATTGCCTTTAAAATACAAATTCCCATAGCTAAAACAGGAAACAGCACTCTGAGATCTAAAAACCCTTGTGGGTCTCCAAAATCGATGTTTACGTCTGCAAATAGTCCAACGAACCATGCCGCTAAAGTAGAAATGATCGCGATTGTGTAAGTCATTTGTCAAACCTTCGTGAATTATTTCTCGGTTGTGTTTTTGCCCCGTACAAGCATACCGGTAATTGTGATTAAAAGACCTGCGGCTCCACCAACAAAAGCAAAAATATTACTTATAGATAAGGCAATCCCAGCCAGAATAACGGCGATACCCAATAACATCATTTTAATACCCATTAAATCGTTCTCCTTTATATACGTTCTTATGATACGGCATGGCTAAAAAATACCCCGCATCGGAAGTGCTCTGATGCGGGGCAGGGAAGGTTTACTGGTTCTCAGCAGATTGCGGTGCAGTGGGCTGTGCGGCTGCATCGTCTGCGGGGTCGCCGAACTGGTCGTGATAGCTGTTCAGCAGGGTCAGCTCCTGATGGCGCTGCAAGCCGTGGATGACCAGCTTTTTGATGACATCGTAGATAACGGCAAACAGCGGCACACCCACGATCATGCCCACGAAGCCCCACAGGCCGCCAAACAGCAGAATGGCGAACAGTACCCAGAAGCTGGAAAGGCCGGTGGTGTTGCCCAGAATTTTAGGTCCGATGATGTTGCCGTCCAGCTGCTGCAAAACCAGCACGAACAGCACGAACCACAGCGCCTTGATGGGGCTCTGGATGAGGATGAGCAGCGTGGCGGGAATGGCACCGATGAAGGGGCCGAAGAAGGGAATCACGTTGGTCACACCAATGATCACCGATACCAGCAGCGCACTGGGGAACTTGAAAATCAGGCAGCCGATATAGCACAGCACGCCGATGATGGCAGAGTCCATGATCTTGCCGTTGATGAAGCCGCCGAACATTTTGTCTGCGTACTTCACTTCCTCAGTGATCAGCTGCGCCCAGCGGGGGCGGACGATGCTGTGCAGCACCAGCTTGCCTTGCTGCACGAACCGCTTGCGGCTGGCCAGCATATACACCGCCACGATGATGCCGATGATCAGGTTTTTGGCCACCGTCACCACGTTCAGCACACCAATGGCTGCACCACTTACGATATTCTGCATGGAGGGCAGCAGGGTGTTCTTGAGCCATGTGTTCCATGTGTCCAGATTGGTATTCAGGGCAGCGTAAGCCGAATTGAGCAGCTCCGTGATCTGTTCGTTCTTTTCAATAAACTCCAGATGGTTTGCCCAGTTCATGAACTTTGTAATGTTGGCCTGCGCGGTGTAGTACAGGGTAGTCACGCTGGTGATCAGCTGCGGCACGATCATCATGACAAGCGCATACACCAGCAAAAGCCCGAACAGGATGGTAAGCGCCACGGACAGCGCGTTGATCAGACCGTTCATCTTTTCCGGGATGAACCGGCGCAGAAAGTTTTCGATGCTGTTGCACACCGGCTTGAGCAGATAGGCAATGACGGCACCGTAGATAAAGGGCATCAAGATGCCGGTCAGGGTAGAGATGGCCGAGCCGAAGCCGTCAAAGCGGTAAATAAGGAAAAAGAAGATGATGCTCAGTGCAATGGCACCAAACCCTGCGAGCATCCCATAGAGATACGGTTTGATGTGCGGCTTTTTGTCCATCATGACAAACTCCATTCCTGCTGCGGGCAGCGGGAATGCCCGCAGCGCTTATTAAATTTTGTTGCTTCTGCGCCAGATGTGCAACTTTTCAGCCTCGCGGATCAGCTCCTCACGGAAGTCCGGGTGTGCCACGCTGATCAGAGCCTCGGCCTTTTCCCAAGAGGTCAAGCCCTTCAGGTTCACGCAGCCATACTCGGTGCACAGATAGTGCACGTTGGCGCGGGTGTCGGTAACGATGCTGCCATTCTCCAGCGTGGGACGGATGCGGCTTTCCAGCTGACCGGTCTTTTTATTAAAGAAGGTGGAGGACAGGCAGATAAAGCTCTTGCCACCCTTGGAAAGGTATGCGCCCAGCACGAAGTCCAGCTGACCGCCTGCGCCGGAAATGTGCTTCACACCGGCGCTCTCGGCGTTCACCTGACCAAACAGGTCGATATCCACGGCATTGTTGATGGAAATAAAGTTGTCTAGTGCGGAAATGCTACGGATGTCGTTGGTGTAGTCCACCGGGGCAGACATACACTCCGGGTTATCGTTCAGGTAATCGTACATCTTCTGGGTGCCGGCACCAAAGGCGTAGACCTGACGGCCCTTGTCCAGCTGCTTGCGGCTGCCGTTGATCTTGCCGGCCTTGGCAATATCCACAAAGGCATCCACATACATTTCGGTGTGCACGCCCAGATCCTTCAGATCGCTCTGCGCGATCAGCCCGCCGATGGCGTTGGGCATACCGCCGATGCCCAGCTGCAGGCAGGCACCGTTAGGAATCTGCGGCACGATGAGGTTGGCTACCTTCAGGTCAACCTCGGTAGCGGCACCGGCAGCGGCCATCTGGCCGATGGGGGGATTTGCGCCCTCCACAATGCCGCTTACCTGAGAAACGTGTACGCAGTTCTCCATGCCGCCAAGGCAGCGCGGCATATTGGTGTTGACCTCCACGATGATCTTCTTGGCCTTTTCGCACACAGCACCCAGATGCGAAGCGCTGGGACCGAAGTTGAAGTAGCCATGCTCGTCCATGGGGGTCACCTGAAATACTGCCACATCCACGGGGTCGCTGCTCTCGCGGTAGTAGCGGGGCAGCTCAGAGTAGCGGATGGGGGAGTAGAAGGAAAAGCCCTGCGCAATAGCCTTGCGCTCAATGCCGCCCATGTGCCAGCTGTTCCAGGTCATGTGGGCAGCAGGGTCGTTGATCTGGAAGATCTCCGGCACCCACATCAGAATGCCGCCCCGGAAGTTGACTCCTTCCAACTCCGGCAGGCGTTTTGCCAGCTCGGCGTCCACGGCCACAGGGGTGTTCACAGCCCAGCCGTAATCCACCCAGTCGCCGCTTTTGACCAGAGCGGCAGCCTGCGCAGCAGTCATAAGCTTCTGTGCGTACAGTTCCTTGCAATCCATTATAAATCATCCTCTCTTAAAATACATAAAAGAATTGTAAACAATTCTGTGCGGACAAATTACGCAGCTGCTTTACGCCTGTTTTGCGGAATGCACACCGTTTTGCCACATCTGTATGGTAACCTTATAAACAAGGAGGCAGTGTGTGCTCCGCTCCGCGCAGAACAGCTCAACTTAGTTATAACATTAACAAAGTGTAGAATCAATAGTTTTGGCTAAAAAACAGTCAGTATAGCATAATGAACAGTTTTCTTAGCTTTATGTGGGGATTGTTTGGTACGCAAAAAACAAAAAAGTTGAGAAAAAGACTTGATAAAATTTTGACGATGTGCTTTACTAATAGCGTGGGAAGCAACTGCGGAGCAGTGCGGGATGATTCGTTTAAAATTTAACGATAAAACGCACCGCAGCAGTTTCAGGTTGCACCCAAGGCTGGAAAGTGCTATCATGGCAGAACCACATCGCGCTTAGTAATTACAGCGCACAAGGAGGACACTGACCGATGGCAACAGCAGTTTATCCCGGGTCGTTCGATCCGGTCACCAAGGGACACCTTGATATCATCAAGCGCGCAGCAAAGATCAACGACCACCTCATTGTGGCGGTGCTGATCAACAGCGCCAAGCATCCGCTGTTCACAGTGGAAGAGCGGGTGGCTATGCTACAGGAATGCTGCAAGAACATCCCCAACGTGACCGTGGAAGGCTTCGACGGCCTGACCGTGGAGTTCGCAAAAAAGCGTCACGCATCCGTAATGGTGCGGGGGCTGCGGGCGGTAACGGACTTTGAAAACGAGATCCAGCTTGCGCAGACCAACCACGCACTGATGCCCGGCATCGAGACCATGTTCCTTGCCACCAGCATCAAATGGAGTTATCTTTCCTCCACCATCGTAAAGGAAGCAGCGTACTACGGCAGTGACATCAGCAAGTTCGTCACACCCAATGTGGAAAAGGCCGTTAACGAAAAATACGCACAGCTTCGGGAGAGGGAAGAAATCTGATACCGCAAAAATGCCGCAGGGCGTTTTGATAAATGGGTAACCGATAAGTAACACACATACACAATTCAGGAGGCTATTCACATGAAAAAGATCGTTATCGCATCTGCATGCCGCACCGCTATCGGCAAGTTCGGTGGCACTCTGGCCAACGTTCCCGCTACTGAGCTGGGCTCCATCGTCATCAAGGAGGCTCTGAACCGTGCAAACGTCAAGCCCGAGCAGGTCGATCATGTTTACATGGGCTGCGTCATTCAGGCTGGTCTGGGCCAGAACGTCGCTCGTCAGGCTGCCCTGAAGGCTGGCCTGCCCATCGAGACCCCCGCTGTCACCGTCAACGTGGTCTGCGGCTCTGGTCTGAACTGCGTGAACATGGCTGCTCAGATGATCGAGGCAGGCGATGCTGATATCGTTGTTGCAGGCGGCATGGAGAACATGGATATGGCTCCCTTCGCACTGCAGAAGGCTCGCTATGGCTACCGCATGGGCGCTCCCATGGGCAAGAGCGAGATCGTGGATACCATGGTCAACGATGCACTGTGGGATGCCTGCGGCTTCAACAAGCACATGGGCATGACCGCTGAGAACGTTTGCACCAACGAGACCTACCAGAAGAAGTACGGCTACAGCCCCATCACCCGCGAGATGCTGGACGAGTTCTCATACAACAGCCAGCTGAAGGCTGACAAGGCCATCAAGGACGGCGCCTTCAAGGACGAGATCGTTCCTGTTGTCATCAAGGGCAAGAAGGGCGACACCGTGTTCGATACCGATGAGGGCCCCCGTCTGAGCGCTCCCGAGGTTCTGGCAAAGCTGAAGCCCGCCTTCACCAAAGACGGCATCGTCACCGCTGGTAACTCTTCCGCCATCAACGACGGCGCTGCTGCTCTGGTCGTCATGAGCGAGGAGAAGGCTAAGGAGCTGGGCGTGAAGCCTCTGGCAACCTGGGTCGCCGGTGCTCTGGCAGGCGTTGAGCCCGAGGTCATGGGTCTGGGCCCCATCGCTGCTACCAAGAAGGTCATGGCCAAGACCGGCATGACCGTTGCTGATATGGATCTGGTCGAGGCCAACGAGGCATTCGCAGCACAGTCCATCGCTGTCGGCGAGGCTCTGGGCTTTAATAAGGACAAGCTGAACGTCAACGGCGGCGCAATCGCTCTGGGTCACCCGGTCGGCGCTTCCGGCGCTCGTATTCTGGTCACCCTGCTGTACGCTATGAAGCACCGTGGCGCTCACAAGGGTCTGGCTACCCTGTGCATCGGCGGCGGCATGGGCTGCGCTACCATCGTTGAGATGGACTAAGCACTCTTTCTCTGAATCCTGACTGAACCACAGACCCGGAGCGCCGGAGGGAACCGGAGAGCTCTCCCGCGTTCCGGGGGCTGTTTTGAAAAAACTGAACTGTATGAAATGGAGGTTTTCACAATGGCATTTGTAAAAACCGAGGTGCAGGGCGCTGTTGAGATCATTACCATCGACCGTCCCAAGGCACTGAACGCCCTGAACCCCGAGGTTCTGGCTGACCTGAAGGCTGCTTTTGAGGCAGTCGATCAGGAGACTGTCCGCTGCATTGTTCTGACCGGCGAAGGCGACAAGAGCTTCGTTGCTGGTGCTGATATCGGTTCTATGAGCACCATGACCAAGGCAGAGGGCGAAGCCTTCGGCAAACTGGGCAATGATGTGTTCCTGATGATCGAGCATTTCCCCATCCCCGTCATCGCAGCCGTCAACGGCTTTGCACTGGGCGGCGGCAACGAGCTGGCTATGAGCTGCGATTTCCGCATCTGCTCTGACAACGCCGTGTTCGGTCAGCCGGAAGTCGGTCTGGGCATCACCCCGGGCTTCGGCGGCACCCAGCGTCTGGCTCGTCTGGTCGGCATGGGCATGGCAAAGCAGCTGGTCTACTCTGCTCTGAACATCAAGGCTGACGAGGCTTACCGCATCGGTCTGGTCAACGCCGTGTATCCGCAGGCTGAGCTGATGGAGAACGTCCTGAAGCTGGCCGGCAAGATCGCAAAGAACGCTCCCATTGCTGTGCGTAACTGCAAGAAGGCAATGAACGACGGCATCAGCCTGCCTATCGAGAAGGCTGTTGAGGTCGAGGAGAAGCTGTTCGGCGATTGCTTCGAGACCCACGACCAGCAGGAGGGCATGGCCTGCTTCCTGTCCCGTGAGAAACCGAAGCCCAAGGCAGTGTTCACCAACAACTAATCCATTACATAATTTTTGATATTAAAGGAGAGATTTCCTATGAAGATCGGTGTTATCGGCGCTGGCACTATGGGTCAGGGCATCGCAAAGGCATTTGCACAGGTTGAGGGCAACACCGTTGCTCTGTGCGACATCAAGCAGGAGTGGGCCGAGAATGGTCTGGCAAAGATCAAGAAGGGCTACGAGAAGCTGGTCGCTAAGGGAAAGATGACCCAGGAGAAGGCTGACGCGATCGTCGCCGCCATCACCCCGGGCCTGAAGGAAGATCTGTGCGCAGACTGCGATCTGGTCGTTGAGGCTGCTTTCGAGGATATGAAGGTCAAGCAGACCACCTTCGGCGAGCTGGATAAGATCTGCAAGCCCGAGTGCGTTTTCGCTTCCAACACTTCTTCTCTGTCCATTACCGAGATCGGCAAGGGTCTGTCCCGTCCTCTGATCGGTATGCACTTCTTCAACCCCGCAGACCGCATGAAGCTGATCGAGGTCATCGCCGGCTGCAATACCCCCGCTGAGACCGTTGAGAAGATCAAGGAGATCTCCGTTGCCATCGGCAAGAGCCCCGTTCAGGTCAACGAGGCTGCCGGCTTTGTGGTCAACCGCATCCTGATCCCCATGATCAACGAGGCTGCCTTCATCAAGATGGAGGGCGTTTCCGATATCGCTGGCATCGACACCGCCATGAAGCTGGGCGCTAACCACCCCATGGGTCCCCTGGAGCTGGGCGACTTCATCGGTCTGGATATCTGCCTGGCCATTATGGACGTGCTGTACAACGAGACCGGCGACAGCAAGTACCGTGCCTGCCCGCTGATCCGCAAGATGGTGCGCGGCGGCAATCTGGGCTGCAAGACCGGTAAGGGCTTCTACGTTTACAACGCAGACCGCACCAAGACCCCTGTTGACCAGCTGTAAATTCTGATAAACATTTCTCCCGGCTGCGGGGAAAGCGGTCGGGAGGAATTTGTTTGCACCGGGCTATTCCGGTAAATGAAAAAAGACCTGTTAGGAGGATATAGCGATGGATTTTATTCTGTCCAAGCAGCAGCAGATGGTGCAGAAAATGTACCGCGAGTTTGCTGAGAACGAAGTCAAGCCTCTGGCAAAGAAGGTTGACGCAGAGGAATACTTCCCCAAGGAGACCGTCGAAAAGATGGGCAAGCTGGGCATGATGGGCATCTATTTCCCGACTGAGGTCGGCGGTGCAGGCGGCGATGTGCTGTCCTACGTCATGGCCGTGGAGGAGCTGAGCAAGGTCTGCGGCACCACCGGTGTCATCGTCTCTGCTCACACCAGCCTGTGCGCTGCCCCCATTTACGAGAACGGCACCCCCGAGCAGAAGGCTAAGTACCTGCCGAAGCTCTGCAGCGGCGAGTGGCTGGGTGCTTTCGGCCTGACCGAGCCGGGCGCTGGTACCGATGCACAGGGTCAGCAGACCATTGCCAAGGAAGATGGCGATTACTGGGTGCTGAACGGCTCCAAGATCTTCATCACCAACGCCGGCTTTGCTGATGTGTTCATCGTCATCGCCGTTACCGATAACGTGCTGGATAAGCGCGGCCGTCCCACCAAGCTCTGCTCCGCCTTCATCGTGGAGCGCACCGACCCGGGCTTCTCTGTTGGTAAGGCAGAGGACAAGATGGGCATCCGCGGTTCTTCTACCTGCGAGCTGATCTTTGAGGATTGCCGCATCCCGAAGGATCGTATGCTGGGCGTGCGCGGCAAGGGCTTTCAGCTGGCAATGGCTACGCTGGACGGCGGCCGTATCGGCATCGCTTCTCAGGCTCTGGGCATTGCCGAGGGCGCTCTGGAGGAGACCATTGCTTACGTCAAGGAGCGCAAGCAGTTCGGCCGTGCTATTGCTGCTTTCCAGAACACTCAGTTCGAGCTGGCTGAGATGAAGGCTCGTGTTGAGGCTGCTAAGTATCTGGTTTATGCTGCCGCTCTGAAGAAGCAGCAGGCTATGGATGGCGCAAAGGTTCGTTACAGCGTCGAGGCTGCACAGGCTAAGCTGATCGCGGCCCGCACCGCAAGCGATGTGACCCGCCGTTGCCTGCAGCTGTTCGGTGGTTACGGCTACACCCGTGACTACCCCATCGAGCGCATGATGCGTGATGCCAAGATCACCGAGATCTACGAGGGCACCAGCGAAGTGCAGATGATGGTCATTTCCGGCGCGCTGCTGAAGTAAGGGAGGCAAGAGTTACAATGAAAGCAATTGTTTGTGTAAAGCAGGTTCCTGATACCTCCGGCAAGGTGTCCGTCAAGCCCGATGGCACTCTGGATCGTGCATCCATGGCAACCATCACCAACCCCGATGACCTGAACGCTCTGGAGGCCGCCCTGAAACTGAAGGACGCCACCGGCTGCGAGGTCGTTGTTGTTACCATGGGTCCCCCGCCGGCAGAGGGCATGCTGCGTGAGCTGCTGGCCCGCGGCGCTGATAAGGCTGTTCTGGTCTCCGGCCGTGAGTTCGGCGGTTCCGATACCTTTGCAACCAGCCAGATCCTGGCTGCTGCCGTCAACAAGATCGGCGTTGGCCCCGAGGACGTTGTGTTCTGCGGCCGTCAGGCAATTGATGGCGATACTGCACAGGTCGGCCCCCAGATCGCTGAAAAGCTGCATCTGCCGCAGGTCACCTATGTTGCCGACATCCAGAAGGACGGCAACACCCTGACCGTGAAGCGTATGCTGGAGGACGGCTACATGATGGTCAAGGTGCAGACTCCCTGCCTGCTGACCTGCATCAAGGAGCTGAACGACCCCCGCTACATGAGCGTGAACGGCATCTTTACCTGCTACGACAAGCCCATGGAAGTGTTCGACTACAACGCACTGAAGGACGATCCGCTGATCGAGGTGGACACCATTGGCCTGAAGGGTTCTCCGACGAACGTCTTTAAGTCCTTCACTCCTCCGCAGAAGGGCGCAGGCACCATGCTGCAGGGCGACGATGTTGCCGCCCAGCTGGCTGGCATCCTGGCCAAGAAGCACCTGATCTGATGAAAGGAGCATAGGATTACAATGGCTGATTTTAACGAATACAAAGGCGTATGGGTCTTTTGCGAGCAGCGCCAGGGCGCACTGATGTCCACTGACTTCGAGCTGGTTAGCGAGGCCCGTAAGCTGGCCGACGAGCTGGGCTGCGAGGTCACCGGCCTGCTGCTGGGTGACAACGTTGAGGGCATTGCCAAGGAACTGGGCGGCTACGGTGCCGACAAGGTTCTGGTCTGCGACAGCCCCCTGCTGAAGGATTACACCACCGACGCATACGCTAAGGTCGTGTGCGATATGGTCAACGAGTACAAGCCTGAGGTGCTGCTGATCGGCGCTACCAACATTGGCCGCGACCTCGGCCCCCGCTGCGCAGCCCGTCTGCACACCGGCCTGACCGCCGACGCTACCCATCTGGATATCGACACTGCAAAGTACATCGACTTCCTGAAGGAGAGCTCCACCATCGACCTGTCCAAGCAGAAGTTCGATATGGAAGACCGCAACCTGAAGATGACCCGTCCCGCATTCGGCGGCCATCTGATGGCTACTATCATCTGCCCCCGCTTCCGTCCCCAGATGTCCACCGTGCGTCCCGGCGTTATGAAGAAGGCTCCCTTCGATCAGGCCAAGGCTGATGCCTGCCAGATCGTCAAGCCCGCCTTCAGCCTGACCGCTGAGGACATCAAGACCGAAGTGCTGAGCGTGGAGAAGGCCGCTGAGAAGCTGGTCGACCTGATCGGCGCAGATGTCATTGTCTCCGTTGGCCGTGGCATCAGCAAGGATGTCAACAAGGGCATCGAGCTGGCCGAGCAGCTGGCAGCCGCTCTGGGCGGCGGTGTCGTGGGCGCTTCCCGTGCCGTCACCGATGCAGGCTGGATGACCGCTGACCATCAGGTCGGTCAGACCGGCAAGACTGTGCACCCCAAGATCTATGTGGCTCTGGGTATCTCTGGTGCCATCCAGCACACCGCCGGTATGCAGGATTCTGAGTGCATCATCGCTGTCAACAAGAACGAGGGTGCTCCCATCTTCGGCGTTGCTGACTACGGCATCGTGGGCGATCTGTTCAAGGTCGTGCCTGAGCTGATCAAGCAGATCGAGGCAGCAAAGGCTGCTCTGTGATCGCCTGTTCCTGAGCATTGTTCAATAGCATAGCCTGAATTGTGAGAGGCCGTTGCACATTTTTGTGCAGCGGCCTCTTTTTTGTGTTTTTTATAAAGGAGCTGTTGTGCCAGCCACTGCACAGCAGCTCCGATTTGCTCCACAGGAAAGGAACGCAGAAGGGAACACAGCGAAGCGCCACAAAAACGTACACAGAAACCACGATATGCAAAGCGGTGCATATAAATACAGCGATATACAAAACGAAACGCACCGAAGTGTCCCAAAAAGTGTGCGGAAGCTGTTGCACTTGACTTGTTTTGGCGAGAAGCGCAACACAACTGTAACGTTTTCGGACTCTTTGTTACGCTTGAGTTGCGATAAAAAGGCGAGAATTTTTTAAAAAATCTGTATTTTTTCTGCAAATCAAGCTCTAAACCTCTTGACGTCTGTATGGCTTTGTGATACTCTTGTTGCACAAGAGTTGCGGATGTGATACGACAGAGTTGCAAACGAGTTGCAATATCCAAGATCACACTGCATAAGGCAACAGACCGGAGGCAATTTTATGAAGCGTGCAATGAATACCGTGAAGAATATCGCAGCAGCTGCAATGACGCTGGCTGTGTTTTTTGGCTTTGCAGGCTTCAAGCCCGTCACCGCAAACGCTGCACAGGCTGCCATGCCTGCCACCGCTTCTGTGGAAGAAGAGAACTCCTACTTTGAGGAAGACGCTTACCAGCGCAGCTTCCTGACCCTGATTAATAACGAGCGTGCACAGGCTGGTCTGGCTCCTGTTGCTCTGGGCGACAGCAACCACAACGCCGCTGCAATGGAGCGTGCCGAAGAGCTGGCAGTTTCTTACTCCTACGTTCGTCCCAACGGTCAGCGCGATTTCACCGTTCTGGCAGAGAACGGCATCAGCGATGTCTCCATCGGCGAGAACTACATGGCCGGCTGCTCCACCCCTGATTCCGCAATGGATCAGTGGATGGCTACCGACTTCACCCGTGAGCGTATCCTGAACGCCGATGCTACCACCGTGAGCGTTGGCTACTATGAGGGCGGCGTTTACAATAACTACTGGGTGCTGATCTTCTCTTACCCCGAAAATTCTCACACCGAGGATTACCGTCAGGAAGTTCTGAATCTGGTCAATGCCCAGCGCGCAAAGTATGGTCTGACTGCTCTGAAAATGGGCGATGACGCTTTGACCGCCGCTGCACAGACCCGCGCCGAGGAGATCGCCGTTGTGAACTCCCACGTCCGTCCCGATGGCTCTAAGTGCTTCACCGTCCTGAAGGACTATGGCGTCACCGATACCCCCACCGGCGAGAATGCCGCATGGGGCAGCGTCTCTCCTGAAGAGGTCGTCAACGCATGGATGAACTCCGAAGGCCATCGTGCCAATATCCTGAACCCTGAGGCTCGCAAGATGAGTGTTGGTTACTACTACAACAGCAACAGCACTTGGGGCCATCAGTGGATCCAGATCTTTACCAAGTGATTAACTGCTTTCTTCTTATAAAAAGACTGGCGGGGCCGCAAGGCTTCGTCAGTCTTTTTATTTGCGCCCGTTTGTGTTATACTTATTCTGAGTTATTATCAGGAGGATCTAACGTGGAGGATTACCGCACCGTCCGGGGCACGGCCACCGGCGAATATGAAGAGAAAAAAAGCCGCTTTATCGCACAGCTTTCCTTTGCTGACAGTGAGGAAGCTGCGGTGGCTTTTCTGGAGCAGGTGCGGGCGGCTAACCGCACCGCGCGGCACAACGTTTACGCTTACCGCCTGCGGGCGGGCAACCGCGAGCGCTATTCCGATGACGGCGAGCCGGCCAAGACCGCCGGTACGCCCGCGCTGGAAGTGTTGCAGCACAGCGGCCTGACAGACCTGATCGTGGTGGTCACCCGCTACTTTGGCGGGGTGCTGCTGGGCACCGGCGGCTTGGTGCGCGCTTACACTACCTCCACTGCCCGTGCGCTGGAAAACGCCGAGGTGGTCACTGTGCGCAGCGTGGTGGAATTACAAGTGACAGTGGACTACGCCCTTTACGAGCGTGCATCTCTACTCATTGACGCCGCCGGGGCAAAGCAGGCACCGCCGGAGTTTACAGACCGGGTCACCCTGCGCTGGCAGATGCCGGAGCATACCGAAGCCCCGCTGCTGGAGCAGCTGCGGGAACTGACCCGGGGCAGCGCTCAGGTAACGGTGTCTGACCCGTTCTACGCACCATTTTAAAAAACAAAGTCTTTTTTGCAAACCGACACGGAACTTCCCCCTTCGACACGGCCGATGTGCTACAATTGCCGTAGCGCAGCAATTGGGATCGGCTGTGCGCAGAGGGGAGGGGAGAAGCCCGAAAAACAAAAGGAGGATCTGTATGGATGTGCGCCGGAGAACCGAGGAGATCGAACACCTCACCTTTGCACCGTGGGCGACCTTCAGCGATGCAAGCCGCGGCAGAGTCGTGCCGGAGCCGCAGGACCCGCTGCGCCCGGTGTTCCAGCGGGATCGCGACCGGGTGCTGCACTGCAAGGCCTTCCGGCGTCTCAAGCAGAAAACGCAGGTGTTCCTCTCGCCGGAAGGTGACCTGTACCGCACCCGGTTGACCCATACGCTGGAAGTTTCGCAGATCGCCCGCACCATTGCCCGGGGTCTGCGCCTGAACGAGGATCTGACCGAGGCCATCAGCCTTGCGCATGATCTGGGGCACACTCCCTTTGGCCACGCAGGCGAAAAGGCACTGAACGACCTTTGCCCGGACGGCTTCCACCATTATATGCAAAGCCTGCGTGTGGTAGACCGGCTGGAAAAGGACGGCGAGGGCCTTAACCTGACATGGGAGGTGCGCAACGGCATCGTTACCCACACCAAGGGCACATGGGCGGCTACCCCGGAAGGGCGCATCGTGCGTCTTGCGGATCAGATCGCCTTTGTCAACCACGATATCGAGGACGCCGTGCGCGCCGGTGTGCTGGACGCTGCCACCCTGCCCAAGGACTGCACGGCAGTGCTGGGGCAGACTAAGTCCGCCCGCATCACCACTATGATCAACAGCATCCTCACCCACAGCGAGGAAGATGTCCGCATGGGCACCGAGGAATACGAGGCTTTTCTCGCTTTGCGGGATTTCATGTACGCCACCGTGTATGTGGACAAAAACGCCAAGCGCGAGGAGCAGAAGGTGGACAAGCTTATCGCGGAACTGTACGAGTACTACCTGACCCATGTGGATCAGATGTCCAACTTTTATGTGCAGCTGGCCTATCAGGAGGGACGGGAACGCGCCGTCACCGACTATATCAGCGGTATGAGCGACGAGTTTGCCATCCGCACTTTTGAAGAACTGTTCGTGCCCCAGAAATGGCACGTCCTTTAAAACTGGAGAGGTCGTTTAAAACAACATGATCCCACATGAATACATCGAGGAACTTACCCGCCGCACCGACATCGTGGAACTGGTGGGCAGCTATGTGCAGCTCAAGCGCAAGGGACGGCTGTACGGCGGTCTGTGCCCCTTTCACAGCGAAAAAACGCCGTCCTTCTATGTGTACCCTGACACCCAAAGCTTTTACTGCTTCGGCTGTCAGGCAGCCGGAGATGCCATCAGCTTTGTCAAAAAGATCAACAATATCAGCAGCGGCGAGGCCATCAAGATGCTGGCTTCCCGCGCCGGTATGCCGGAGCCGCAGGAGGACGACAAGACCGGACGTCTGCGCAGCCGGGTGCTCTCCATGAATAAGGAGGCCGCCCGCTTCTTCCACGCCTGCCTGAACTCTACCGTGGAGGAGGCACGGCAGGCGCGCGCTTACTGGCGGCGGCGCGGGCTGGACGATAAGACTATCGTCCGGTTCGGGCTGGGCTATGCCCCCAACGATGGGCAGGCACTGTACCAGTACCTGCGGGATAAGGGCTACAACCAGCAGGAACTGGACGCCAGCGGCTTGTTCAAACGCAGCCAGTCCGGGCGCATCTACTGTCTGTTCTGGAAGCGTGTCATGACCCCTATTTTTGATCTGCGCGGCAACATCATTGCCTTTGGCGGGCGCGTGATGGACGACTCCAAGCCCAAATACGTCAACAGCCCGGAAACGCTGGTCTATCACAAATCCGAGACGGTGTTTGCCATGCAGATCGCCAAGCGCAGCGCCTCCCGGCGGTTCGTGCTGTGCGAAGGCTACATGGATGTCATCAGTATGCAGCAGGCGGGCATCGATACCGCCGTCTGCGCCTGCGGCACCGCCCTGACCCCCGGACAGGTGCGCATCATCAGCGAATATGCCGATGAGGTCATTCTGAGCTATGACTCGGACGAGGCTGGCCAGAAGGCGACCCTGCGCTCACTGGAACTGTTCCGCAACAGCCCGGTAAAGGTGGGCGTTTTGCAGATTCCCGGCGCAAAGGACCCGGACGAATACATCAAAAAATACGGCCCGGAGCGTTTTCAGGCACTTCTGGACGGGGTGGGCAATGCGTTGGACTTCCGGCTCAAGCGCCTGCGAGACCAGTATGATCTCTCGCAGGATGCGCAGCGGCTGCAATATGTAAAGGAAGCCGTGGAGATGCTGGCCGAGCGCTCTAACCCCACTGAGCAGGAGGTGTACGCCGGGCGGCTGGCAGAGGAGACCAACATCTCCAAAACCGCTATTCTGGCGCAGCTGGGCACCGCAGCAAAGCGGGCGGGCGGCAAGTACCGCCGGGAGAAAAACCGCGAGCTGCTGCGCTCCGGCGAGATGGATCAGATCAAGGTGCCTTACAGCGCAGGCGGCAGTCAGGCGCTGGGCATCGCCAGCGCCCAGCAGCGGCTGCTGGCAGCTATCCTGCGGGAGCCGCGCTATCTGGAACTGGCCAAGCAGCAGCTGACGGCGGAGCAATTCATCCAGCCGCAGCAGAAGGAACTATACGAAGCGATGCTCAATTGCAGCCGGGAGGGCGTGGAACTCAGCCTGACTGCACTGCGGGCATTTGTAAGCGAAGAAGCATTGAATGAACTGAGCCGGCTTGCGGCACAATACAGCGATGTGAACTGCACTCCGGACGATATCCGTCTGTATCTGGACAGGATCGCCCGGGGAATGCCGGTTGCTAGCAAAGCTGCTGCAATGTCTGGCGATGAGATCACACAGTATCTTCAGTCGATGCGCGAAAAAAAGCAGGGGACGCTGCCCGAACAAGACTGATCCCTGTTTTCCCTCCGGCTGGAGCTGGAGAGAAAAGGAGCAGGAATCATGCAGAAATTGTCGCAAACGGAAGAACTTGCCCGCAGCCTTGCCGCAAAGGCTCACCGTCACACCCTGACCACGGAGCAGATCAGCCGTGCCATGGAAGAAGCGGATTTTGATATTGCACAGCTGGACGAGCTTTACGCGGCGCTGGAGCAGCGGGGCGTTCATCTGGCAGAGGAGGAGCCTGCCGAGCTGCCTGTGCTGGATGATGCCCAGATCGGCAGGCTGGAGAATGAACTTTCCTCAGAGGGCGTAGCACTGGATGACCCAGTCAAGACCTATTTAAAGGAGATCGGCCGGGTGCCGCTGCTGACCGCCGGACAGGAGATGGCGCTGGCAAAGGCTGCCCGGGCCGGGGATGCAGATGCCCGCCGCGCCTTGAGCGAAGCAAACCTGCGGCTGGTGGTATCGGTAGCCAAGCGCTACGCCGGGCGTGGACTGCCTTTTCTGGATCTCATTCAGGAGGGCAACCTCGGCCTGATGAAGGCTGCTGAAAAGTTTGAGCCGGAGCGGGGCTTCAAGTTCTCCACCTACGCAACCTGGTGGATCCGTCAGTCCATCACCCGCGCCATTGCGGATCAGGGACGCACCATCCGTATCCCGGTGCATCTGGTGGAGAGCATCAACCGGGTCAAGAAAACGGCAGGCGATCTGCTGCACAAAAATGGGCGGGAGCCCACCGTGGAGGAGATCGCCGCCGCACTGGATATGGAGCCGGACAAGGTGCGGGAACTGTTGCAACTGTCGCAGGAACCCATCAGTCTGGAAACGCCGGTGGGGGAGGAAGAGGACGCCCATCTGGAGGACTTTATTCAGGACGAGGACGCCGGTGTCCCGGTGGACGAAGCCGGGCGCCAGCTGCTGCGGCGGGAACTGCTGCACGTCCTTAAAAGCCTGACGCCCCGGGAGGAGAGGGTCATCACCCTGCGCTTTGGTCTGGAGGATGGCCGTGCCCGCACCCTGGAAGAACTGGGCAAGGAGTTCAACGTGACCCGGGAGCGGGTGCGTCAGATCGAAGCAAAGGCGCTGCGCAAGCTGCGCCACCCCAGCCGCGCAAAGCTGCTGCGGGATTATCTGGACGAGTGAGCATTCTATATAATAGGACAAGGCCGCTGCACGGCGTTCCGTGCGGCGGTCTCTTCTTTTTGCGGCAGGGAAGCGGAAAAGTAATACCTCCGGGCGCAAGAGCAAAGATAGACAAATTGCACAAGGGTATTATGAACAGGAACGTGCAAAATAAAAAAATCAAGTACTTGGAAAACAAACGGCTACACGCTGCCGGGCGTTCGAAAACAAACCGAAAATTAAATTTATTTCGGCAAAAAACTGAAAAATGGCTTGACAACAGGGGTTTTGGGGTGTATACTGCATTAGTATCACATAATGGACTAGTGCGTCAAAAAGGGAACTGTGATGGCTGCCGCTTGAGGGGTCACCCCGAAAAGTTTGTGCAAAATGCCGGAAGGTTCCGCAGGACGCGGGTCGAATTATGTGTGTCTGCTCAAATTTGACCCGCGTATACGACATCCCGTAGAATATAAAAGTAAGGAGTGGTTGATTTTATGATGAAAGTCAAGCCCGTAAAGCTCGGCAAAACCGAGCGCATGAGCTTCTCCCACATCGACGAAGTCATCAGTATGCCGAACCTGATCGAGGTGCAGAAGAACTCGTATCAGTGGTTCCTGGATGAAGGCCTGAAGGAGGTCTTCCACGATATCGGCACCATTGAGGACTACACCGGCAATCTGGCACTGAGCTTTGTGGACTTCCGGCTGGATAAGGAGCCGAAGTACAGCATCAAGGAGTGCAAAGAACGCGACGTTACCTATGCAGCCCCCCTGCGCGTCACCGCCCGTCTGCTGAACAAGGAGACCGGCGAGGTGAAGGATCAGGAGATCTTCATGGGCGACTTCCCCCTGATGACCGACGCAGGTACCTTTGTCATCAACGGTGCCGAGCGTGCAATCGTCAGCCAGCTGGTCCGCTCTCCCGGTGTGTTCTACGGCCATGCTAAGGATAAGGTTGGTAACGACCTGTACAGCGCCACCATGAACCCCAACCGCGGTGCATGGCTGGAGTACGAGACCGATGCCGCCAACGTGTTCTATGTCCGTATCGATAAGAACCGTAAGCTGCCCGTCACCGTGCTGTGCCGTGCACTGGGCCTGTCCTCTAACGAGGATATCCTGAACTACTTCGGCGAGGACGAGCGCATTCTGGCCACGCTGGAAAAGGATACCACCAAGAACCGCGAGGAGGGCCTGCTGGAGGTCTACCGCAAGCTGCGCCCCGGCGAGCCCCCCACGGTGGAGTCCGCTACCAGCCAGATCGATATGCTGTTCTTCGATCCGCGCCGGTACGACCTGTCCCGCTTCGGCCGCTATAAGATGAATAAGAAGCTGTCTCTGGCACGCCGCATCATGGATCATGTGGCCGCAGAGAACGTGGTGGATCCCTTCACCGGCGAGATCCTTGTCGAGGCCGACAAGAAGATCGACCGCAAGCTGGCTGAGCAGATCGATGCTGCCGGCGTGAATCTGGTCGTGCTGAAGATCGATGATCCCATGAAGGATCAGCCCCACAAGGTCAAGGTCATCACCAACGGCTGCGTGGACGCACAGGCCATCATCGACAGCTACTACCCCGCATTCAAGGGTGTGGATGTCAAGGAGTGCGGCATCAACGAGCGCTGCTGCCTCAAGGAGCTGCGCAAGATCCTTGATAACGCCTCCAGCGCCGAGGAGGTCATGGAGAGCCTGAAGAAGGATCACGACCTGCTCATCGGCCGTACCGTCACCATCGACGATATCCTGTCCTCCATCAACTACCTGAACGGTCTGGGCTACGGCATCGGCACCACCGATGATATCGACCATCTGGGCAACCGCCGTATCCGCAGCGTGGGCGAGCTGCTGCAGAACCAGTTCCGCATCGGTTTCTCCCGTATGGAGCGCGTCATCCGTGAGCGCATGACCCTGCAGAGCCAGGATCAGAGCGTCATCACTCCGCAGGCACTGATCAACATCCGTCCTGTGGTGGCAGCCATCAAGGAGTTCTTCGGCTCCTCTCCGCTGTCTCAGTTCATGGACCAGAATAACCCTCTGGCTGAGCTGACCCACAAGCGCCGTCTGTCTGCTCTGGGCCCCGGCGGTCTGAGCCGTGACCGCGCAGGCTTCGAAGTCCGCGACGTTCATTACAGCCACTATGGCCGTATGTGCCCCATTGAGACCCCTGAAGGCCCCAACATCGGTCTGATCTCCTATCTGGCATCCTACGCCAAGATCAACGAGTACGGCTTCGTGGAGGCTCCCTACCGCAAGGTCAAGAAGATCTACGACGAGAACAACAATCTCATCGAGCAGGTCGTCACCGACGAGGTGGAGTATATGACCGCCGATGTGGAGGACGAGTACGTTGTGGCACAGGCCAACGAGCCGCTGGATGAAGGCAAGCACTTCATCCGTCCCCGTGTGTCTGCCCGCCGCCGCGACGAGATCTTGGAAATCGACGCAGAGAAGGTCGATTACATGGACGTTTCTCCGCGAATGATGGTCTCTGTTGCTACCGCTTGCATCCCCTTCCTGGAGAACGATGACTGTAACCGTGCACTGATGGGCTCTAACATGCAGCGTCAGGCAGTGCCTCTGATGGTCACCCAGCAGCCCATTGTTGCTACCGGTATGGAGTACAAGGCTGCTACCGATTCCGGCACTGCTGTGCTGGCCAAGAGCAACGGCGTTGTGGAAAAGGTCGATGCCGACCATGTTGTGGTGCGCAACGAGCAGGGCGCTCTGGAGGATTATTCTCTGATCAAGTTTGCCCGCTCCAACGCAGGCACCTGCATCAACCAGCGCCCCATCGTAGAAGTGGGCGAGACCGTCACCGCCGGTCAGGTGCTGGCCGATGGCCCCGCAATGCGCAACGGCGAGATCTCTCTGGGTAAGAACGCCCTGATCGGCTTCATGACCTGGGAGGGCTACAACTACGAGGACGCCGTCCTGCTGAACGAGAAGATCGTGCGTGAGGACGTGTACACCTCCATCCACATCGAGGAGTACGAGACCGAGAGCCGCGATACCAAGCTGGGACCCGAAGAGATCACCCGCGACATCCCCAACGTTTCTGAGGACGCCCTGAAAGATCTGGACGAGCGCGGCATCATCCGCATCGGTGCCGAGGTCAAGAGCGGCGATATTCTGGTCGGTAAGGTCACCCCGAAGGGTGAGACCGAGCTGACTGCTGAGGAGCGCCTGCTGCGTGCCATCTTCGGTGAGAAAGCCCGCGAGGTGCGCGATACCTCTCTGCGTGTGCCCCACGGCGCATACGGCATCATTGTGGATGTCAAGGTCTTTACCCCGGAGAACAGCGATGAGCTGCAGCCCGGTGTGCGCGAGGTCGTCCGCTGCTATATCGCTCAGAAGCGTAAGATCAGCGTCGGCGATAAGATGGCAGGCCGTCACGGTAACAAGGGTGTCGTTTCCCGCATCCTGCCGCAGGAGGATATGCCCTACCTGCCCGACGGCACTCCGCTGGACATCGTGCTGAACCCGCTGGGCGTGCCTTCCCGTATGAATATCGGTCAGGTGCTGGAAGTCAACCTCGGCTACGCTGCCAAGGCCTGCGGCATCAAGGTCATGACCCCTGTCTTTGACTCTGCCCGTGAGAACGACATCGGCGATACTTTTGATACCGCCCGCGAGATGTGGCACGGCGAGAATGCTCCCGCATATCCCACCAAGCTGCCCAAGATCATGGGCGAGAAGGGCCACATCATCGACTTCTCCAAGATCGAGCTGGATCGTGACGGCAAGACCACCGTTTACGATGGCCGTACCGGTGAAAAGTTTGATAACCGCGTTACCGTTGGTTATATGTACTACCTCAAGCTGCATCACCTGGTCGACGATAAGATCCACGCCCGTTCCACCGGCCCCTACTCTCTGGTCACTCAGCAGCCTCTGGGCGGCAAGGCTCAGTTCGGCGGTCAGCGCTTCGGCGAGATGGAGGTCTGGGCACTGGAAGCTTACGGCGCCGCTTACACCCTGCAGGAGATCCTGACTGTCAAGTCCGATGATGTGGAGGGTCGTGTCAAGACCTACGAAGCCATCGTCAAGGGCGAGCCCATCCCGCAGCCCGGCATCCCCGAGTCCTTCCGCGTTATGCTGAAGGAACTGCAGTCTCTGGGTATGGACGTGATCGTGCAGGATAAGGACGGCAACGAGATCGATATGCGCCAGAACTTCGACGATGAAGAGACCGGCTTTGATATGCGTGACGTTGCCGGTACCGAGACTGTGGTGCAGGAGAGCGAACTGACTGATTACAACATCAAGGACGCCGATGCAGGTTTCGATGATCCTTCTGTGCTGGAGGACGATAACTCCGGTGCCGAGGCTCCGGCTGCTTCTGACGAAGTAGATTTCTGATTTGGATACACAACACAGCCTTCCCCTTTGGCCGCGTGCTGCGGCAGGGGAGAAGCGCCTGTGATCCTGTAACAGAAAAGCCGCCTGTATCATCGAAACAACTAGAGATTAAGAAAGGGTTCGTTTCATGGAAAACAACGTTTTCGATTCCATTAAAATCGGCCTTGCCTCCCCGGAGCAGATCCGCGCTTGGAGCTACGGCGAGGTCAAAAAGCCCGAAACCATCAACTACCGCACCCTGAAGCCGGAGCGTGACGGCCTGTACTGCGAGCGCATTTTTGGACCTACCAAGGACTGGGAGTGCCACTGCGGTAAGTACAAGCGCATCCGTTACAAGGGCAAGGTGTGTGATCGCTGCGGCGTCGAGGTCACCAAGGCCAAGGTCCGCCGTGAGCGTATGGGTCACATCGAGCTGGCCGCTCCTGTGAGCCACATCTGGTACTTCAAGGGCATCCCCAGCCGCATCGGCCTGATGCTGGACATCAGCCCCCGCCTGCTGGAAAAGGTGCTGTACTTTGCAAGCTATATCGTCACCGATCCCGGTCTGACCCCGCTGGATAAAAAGCAGCTGCTGACCGAGAAGGAATACCGCGAAATGTGCGAGCGCTACGGCGACGAGTTCGAGGCTGCCATGGGCGCCGAGGCTGTCCAGACCCTGCTGAAGGAGATCGATCTGGATCAGCTGAGCGCTGAGCTGACCGCCGAGGTGGAGAAGTCCTCCGGCCAGAAGCGCGTGCGCATCCTCAAGCGTCTGGAGGTCGTGGAGGCTTTCCGCATCTCCGGCAACCGCCCCGAGTGGATGGTCATGGACGTGCTGCCCGTGCTGCCGCCTGACCTGCGCCCCATGGTTCAGCTGGACGGCGGCCGCTTCGCCACCTCCGACCTGAACGATCTGTACCGCCGCGTCATCAACCGCAACAACCGTCTGCGCCGCCTGCTGGAGCTGGGCGCTCCCGACATCATCGTGCGCAACGAGAAGCGGATGCTGCAGGAGGCTGTGGACAGCCTGATCGACAACGGCCGCCGCGGCCGTCCGGTCACCGGCCCCAACAACCGTGCACTGAAGAGCCTTTCCGATCTGCTGAAGGGCAAGCAGGGCCGCTTCCGTCAGAACCTGCTGGGCAAGCGTGTTGACTACTCCGGCCGTTCCGTTATCGTCGTCGGCCCTGAGCTGAAGATGGATCAGTGCGGTCTGCCCAAGGAGATGGCTCTGGAGCTGTTCAAGCCCTTTGTTATGAAGGATCTGGTGGAGAAGGGCATTGCCAACAACATCAAGTCCGCCCGCAAGATGGTCGAGCGCGCAAAGCCCGAGGTCTGGGACAGCCTCGAGACCGTCATCAAGGGTCACCCCGTGTTGCTGAACCGTGCACCTACCCTGCACCGTCTGGGTATTCAGGCCTTTAACCCCGTGCTGGTGGAAGGCCGTGCAGTCAAACTGCACCCGCTGGCCTGTACCGCATTCAACGCCGACTTTGACGGCGACCAGATGGCAGTCCATCTGCCCTTGAGCGAGGACGCCTGCCGTGAGGCTAAGATGCTGATGCTGGCTTCCGGCAACCTGCTGAAGCCCTCTGACGGCGCACCTGTTACCGTGCCTACGCAGGATATGATCCTGGGCAGCTACTACCTGACCACTGTCCGCGAGAACGACGAGGGCGCAGGCAAGGTGTTCCGTGATGAGAACGAGGCTCTGATGGCTTACGCCGAGCACGTCATCACCCTGCACGCACCCATCAAGGTGCGCCGCACCATGACCATTGACGGCGTGGAGCGCACCGGTCTGGTGGATGCCACCGCCGGCCGCATCATCTTCAACAATCCCATTCCCCAGAACCTGGGCTATGTGGATCGTACCGATCCCGAGCACTGGCTGGAGTACGAGGTCAGCTTCCGCGTGACCAAGAAGACCCTGCCCGAGATCATCTCCCGCTGCATGACCCGCAACGGCACCCGCAAGTGTGCTAAGATGCTGGATGCCATCAAGGCACAGGGCTATAAGTACTCCACCCTGTCCGCTATCTCCGTGGCTGTGTGCGACGCTGTGATCCCGCCCCAGAAGCAGGAGCTGATTGCCGAGGCCGATAAGGAGATCGCCAAGGTCGGCAAGCTGTTCAACCGTGGTCTGATCTCGGATAACGAGCGTTACAACAAGACCATCGATATCTGGCAGAAGACCACCGATAAGGTCTCTAAGGCTCTGGCAGACAACCTGCCCAAGGACAACGAGATCTATATGATGGCAGACTCCGGTGCTCGTGGTTCTATGAACCAGATCAAGCAGCTGGCTGGTATGCGCGGCCTGCTGGCAAACACCGCCGGTCACACCATCGAGATGCCCATTCGTGCAAACTACCGCGAAGGTCTGAACATTCTGGAATATTTCGTTTCTGCCCGTGGTGCTCGTAAGGGTCTGGCTGATACCGCTCTGCGTACCGCCGACTCCGGTTACCTGACCCGCCGCATGGTCGATGTTTCTCAGGACGTCATCGTCCGCGAGATCGATTGCGGCACCACCGATGGCCTGTGGGTCTCTGAGATCCACGAGGGCAAGGAGAAGATCGAGAGCTTCCGCGAGCGTCTGATCGGCCGTTTTGCCGTGGGCGATGTGGTCAATCCCATCACCGGCAAGGTTATCGTGCCCGAGGGCAAGATGATCGACCTGTACGATGCCAACGAGATCGAGGCAGCCGGTATCACCCGTCTGAAAATCCGCAGCCTGCTGACCTGCCGTGCAAAGACCGGCGTCTGCGCACGCTGCTACGGTTCCGATATGGCCAACGGCGAGCCGGTCCGTCTGGGCGAGTCTGTCGGTGTTATCGCCGCAGAGTCCATCGGCGAGCCCGGTACTCAGCTGACCATGCGTACTTTCCATACCGGCGGTATCGCATCTGCCGAGGATATTACACAGGGTCTGCCCCGTGTTGAGGAGCTGTTCGAGAGCCGCCGTCCCAAGAGCATGGCCATCATGAGCGAGATCTCCGGTGTGGTCTCTCAGGACGACACCAAGAAGAACGTGGTCATCAAGGTCACCGGCAAGGACGAGAACGGTGCAGAGGAAGTCAAGAGCTACTCCATCCCGTTCACCCAGCATTCCCGCGTGATGCCCGGCGACCGTGTGGAGAAGGGCGACATCATCACCCGCGAGGGCGTGCTGTACCCGCAGGATATTCTGGCCATCAAGGGTCTGGAGGACGTGCAGAACTACCTGATCAACGAGGTCCAGAAGGTCTACCGTCTGCAGGGCGTTGAGATCAACGATAAGCATATCGAAGTCATCGTCCGTCAGATGTGCCGCAAGGTGCGCGTGACCGACTCCGGCTCCTCCAACCTGATCGGCGGTGCTCTGGCAAGCCGTCTGGAGGTGGAGAACATCAATGCCGATCTGCAGAAGCGCATTGATGCAGGCGAAGAGGGTCTGAAGCTGGTGGAGTACCAGCAGGTGCTGCTGGGCATCACCAAGGCTGCTCTGGCCAACGACTCCTTCCTGTCCGCTGCATCCTTCCAGGAGACCACCCGCGTGTTGACCGAGGCCGCCATCAAGGGTAAGGTTGACCCGCTGTCCGGTCTGAAGGAGAACGTCATCATCGGTAAGCTGATCCCCGCCGGTACCGGTCTGCCGGAGGTGCGTGAGGATCTGAAGAACCGTGAGGCTGAGCGCGATGCCGAGATCGCAGCCGAGCTGGCTGCCTCCGCACAGTAAGCGCGGCATCTGTCAGGATCTGATCCGTTAAACAAAACCGCTCCGTGGGCGAAAGCCTGCGGGGCGGTTTTTGCGTGCCAAAGGCAGCGCAGCAGGGGATGGAAAAGGCACTTTTTCTGCCAAAAACTGTCTGAAAGAAAAAATCTGGAATAAATACAAAAAAATTTGCAAAAACTGTTGACATCCGGCCGCAAAGCGGGTATTATATAACTGTTGCGCGTCCCTCATGGGGATAGTGCGGCAAAAAAGTCGGAAAATCTTCCGATGTTCATCATTAAGAAAGGAGAAACAAAATGCCTACTTTTAACCAGCTTGTACGCAAAGGCCGTGAGGTCCTGACTACCAAGAGCACCGCTCCCGCTCTGCAGAAGACTTATAACTCTCAGAAGAAGCAGTACTCTGATCTGAGCAGCCCCCAGAAGCGTGGTGTCTGCACTGCAGTTCGTACCATGACCCCCAAGAAGCCTAACTCTGCTCTGCGTAAGGTTGCTCGTGTCCGCCTCACGAATGGTATCGAGGTCACCTCTTACATTCCCGGTATCGGCCATAACCTGCAGGAGCACTCCGTCGTGCTGATCCGTGGCGGCCGTGTTAAGGACCTGCCCGGTGTGCGTTACCACATCATCCGTGGTACCCTGGATACTCAGGGTGTGGCAGGCCGTAATCAGGCCCGCTCCAAGTACGGCGCAAAGCGTCCTAAGGCCGGTGCTGCAAAGAAGTAATTGAGGACAACCGCCATAAACGGCTTTCCTTTATATAAATAACAAGTCCGCTTAAAAGCGGAGGGTAACGGTTTATGTAAGGTCAGCTCTTTGTGACACAACGGGAGTTTTATTACTTTCGAGTACCGATGATATCATTCTGTGAAGGAGGGAAGAAAGATGCCTAGAAGAGGTAACATTGCTAAGCGCGATGTCTTAGCTGATCCTATTTACAATTCCAAGATGGTCACCCGCCTGGTCAACAGCGTCATGCTGGATGGCAAGAAGGGCGTCGCTCAGAAGATCGTTTACGAAGCTTTCTCCATGATTCAGGAAAAGACCGGCAACGATCCTCTGGAGACTTTCGAGAAGGCGATGGAGAACATCATGCCCAGCCTCGAGTGCAAGACCCGCCGTGTTGGTGGCGCTAACTACCAGGTTCCCCTGGAGGTCAGCCCCGCTCGCCGCGAGACTCTGGGTCTGCGCTGGCTGACTGCCTACAGCCGCACCCGTGGTGAGAAGACCATGGCACAGCGTCTGGCTGCTGAGATCATGGATGCTGCCAACAACACTGGTAACGCCGTGAAGAAGCGTGAGGACACTCACAAGATGGCAGAAGCTAACAAGGCTTTCGCACATTTCCGTTATTGATCTGTTCTGTAGGAGGTTAATTTCATGGCTACACCCAGAGAAGTTTCTCTTCAGATGACGAGAAATATCGGCATTATGGCTCATATCGATGCCGGCAAGACGACCACTACCGAGCGTATTCTGTACTACACCGGTATCAACCATAAGATCGGTGAGGTCCACGATGGCGGCGCCACGATGGACTGGATGGTTCAGGAGCAGGAGCGTGGTATCACCATCACTTCCGCTGCTACCACCTGCTACTGGTCTCACTCCGAGACCCAGAAGGATCCGGTCGCATTCAAGAAGAATCGTCACCGCATCAACATTATCGACACTCCGGGCCACGTTGACTTCACTGTTGAGGTTCAGCGTTCTCTGCGTGTTCTGGACGGTTCTGTGACCGTTCTGGCCGCAAAGGGTGGTGTCGAGCCTCAGTCTGAGACCGTTTGGCGTCAGGCTGATGAATACAAAGTCCCCCGTATGGTGTACGTCAACAAGATGGACACCATGGGTGCTGACTTCTTCCGCTGCATCAAGATGCTGCATGATCGTCTGCACGCCAACGGCGTGGCCATCCAGCTGCCGATCGGTCAGGAGGATACCTTCCGTGGTATCGTTGACCTGGTCGATATGAACGCTGAGGTCTACTACGACGACATGGGCAACGATATGCGTACCGAGCCCATTCCCGAGGATATGCGTGAGCAGGCTGAGGAGTATCACAACATCCTGATCGAGGCTGTTGCTGAGAACGACGAAGAGCTCATGGAAAAGTACCTTGAGGGCGAGGAGATCACCCGTGCCGAGCTGAAGGCTGCGATCCGCAAGGAGACCATCGCTAACACGCTGGTTCCCGTTGTCTGCGGTTCTTCCTACAAGAACCGCGGTGTGCAGAAGCTGCTGGACGCTATCGTTGACTATATGCCCGCTCCTACCGATGTCCCTGACATCAAGGGCGTGAATCCCGAGACTGAGGAAGAGGAGACCCGTCCGTCTTCTGACGACGCTCCCTTCGCAGCTCTGGCTTTCAAGATCGCTACCGACCCGTTTGTTGGTAAGCTGGCATACTTCCGTGTCTACTCCGGTAAGGTTGAGGCTGGTACTACCGTCTACAATTCCGTGAAGGACAACAAGGAGCGTATGGGCCGCATCCTGCAGATGCACTCCAATCACCGCAAGGATATCGACTGCTGCTACGCAGGTGATATCGCTGCTGTTGTTGGTCTGAAGAACACCACCACTGGTGATACTCTGTGCGATGAGAATCATCCCATCATTCTGGAGTCCATGAAGTTCCCTGAGCCCGTTATCCGCGTTGCTATCGAGCCCAAGACCAAGGCTGGCAACGAGAAGATGGGCATCGCGCTGGCAAAGCTGGCCGAAGAGGATCCGACCTTCAAGACCTACACCGATGAAGAGACCGGCCAGACCATCATTGCTGGTATGGGCGAGCTGCATCTGGAGATCATTGTTGACCGTCTGCTGCGTGAGTTTAAGGTCGAGGCAAACGTGGGTGCTCCCCAGGTTGCTTACCGTGAGACCATCCGCAAGGAGGCCAACCAGGAGACCAAGTACGCACGTCAGTCCGGTGGTAAGGGCCAGTACGGTCACGTTAAGATCAAGATCGAGCCCAACGAGCCCGGCAAGGGTTACGAGTTCGTCAACGCTATCGTTGGCGGCGCTATCCCGAAGGAATACATCCCTGCTATCGACAACGGTATTCAGGGTGCTATGAAGTCCGGCGTTCTGGCAGGCTATCCTGTTGTTGATGTCAAGGTCACCCTGTGGGATGGTTCTTATCATGAGGTCGACTCCTCTGAAATGGCCTTCTCCATCGCAGGTTCCATGGCATTCAAGGATGCTATGCGCAAGGCTGATCCCATCATCACCGAGCCCATCATGAAGGTTGCTGTTATCGTTCCCGATGAGTATCTGGGCGATGTTATCGGTGACCTGAACGCCCGCCGTGGTCAGATCCAGGGCATGGAGGCTATGGCCGGTACCCAGCGTGTCAACGCATTTGTGCCTCTGGCTCAGATGTTCGGCTACGCTACCGACCTGCGTTCCAAGACTCAGGGTCGTGGCCAGTATGTTATGGAGCCCTCTCACTACGAGCCGGTTCCCAAGAACATTGCTGACCAGATCATTGCTGGCCGTACCAAGGGCTAAGCGCTGAAAAGCATAAGAATTTTGCCGGGGTAGTGTAACTCCGGCAAAATTTCCTGTAAAAGCACTTGATTTTACAGGGCAAATTTAGTAGAATAGCCTTGCAGTGCAATGTCTGCATTCTGCAGGGTTGTTGTAACCAATATCAAAACCTAAATTAAGGGAGGATATTCCAATGGCTGAAAAGGCAAAGTTCGACCGTTCTAAGCCGCATGTTAACATCGGCACCATCGGTCACGTTGACCACGGCAAGACCACTCTGACCGCTGCTATCACCAAGTACCTGGCTCTGAAGGGTGATGCAGAGTTCATGGACTACGCTAACATCGATAAGGCTCCTGAGGAGCGTGCTCGTGGTATCACGATCAACTCCGCTCACGTTGAGTACCAGACCGAGAAGCGCCACTACGCTCACGTTGACTGCCCGGGCCATGCTGACTACGTTAAGAACATGATCACCGGTGCTGCTCAGATGGACGGCGCTATTCTGGTCGTTGCTGCTACCGATGGTCCCATGCCCCAGACCCGTGAGCACATCCTGCTGGCTCGTCAGGTCGGCGTGCCCTATATCGTTGTGTTCATGAACAAGTGCGATATGGTCGACGACGAAGAGCTGCTGGATCTGGTCGAGATGGAGATCCGTGAGCTGCTGACCGAGTACGACTTCCCGGGCGACGACACCCCGATCATTCGTGGTTCCGCTCTGAAGGCTCTGGAGGCTCCCAACGATCCCGAGGATCCTGCTTACGCTTGCATCAAGGAGCTGATGGACGCTGTTGACTCCTACATCCCCAACCCGGATCGTGAGGAGGACAAGCCCTTCCTGATGCCCATCGAGGATGTCATGACCATTTCTGGCCGTGGTACCGTTGCTACCGGTCGTGTTGAGCGTGGTATCGCCAAGGTTGGCGACGCTATGGAGATCGTCGGCATCAAGCCCGATCGTCTGAACACCACCATCACCGGTCTGGAGATGTTCCGTAAGTCTCTGGACTTCGCTGAGGCTGGCGATAACATCGGCGCTCTGCTGCGTGGTGTTGATCGTACCCAGATCGAGCGTGGCCAGGTTCTGGCTAAGCCCGGCACTGTGCACCCCCACAACGTCTTTGAGGCTCAGGTCTACGTCCTGACCAAGGACGAAGGCGGCCGTCACACTCCCTTCTTCTCCAACTATCGTCCTCAGTTCTACTTCCGTACCACTGACGTGACCGGCATCATCACCCTGCCCGAAGGCACCGAGATGTGCATGCCCGGCGATAATGTCATGATGCACGTTGAGCTGCTGACCCCTGTTGCTATGGAAGAGGGCCTGCGTTTCGCTATCCGTGAGGGTGGCCGTACCGTTGGTTCCGGCGTTGTTGGCAAGATCATTGAGTGATTTTGTCCTTGAACGTAAGTTCCAAGGCTAATTAGCAATTTATAAAGACCTTCCCGTTCCGGAGAGCGGGAAGGTCTTTTTGTTTGTTTATAGCAGCTGCAAACGGCTTTGTTTCACAGCTCCTTTACTGGGTCAGGGTGTTATAGCAGTCTGCAAAGGCGTGCAGAAAGGCGGTCGCTTCCTCTTCTGTGGTAAGGTGGCTCAGGCTGATGCGCCAAGAGGAAAGGGCGTTGCGCCGGTCTTGACTGACTGCAAGCACTGCGCGGGAAGGCAACCCATCGGACGAACAGGCGGATTTGACCGAGACGCATACCCCGCGTGTGTCCAGCTCCCGCTGGAACACGGTACCCTTTACGCCCTGCACACTCAGGTTCAGGATATGCGGCACAGCGTTTGCCGGGCTGTTGATGCGTACTTTTGGATAGCGGGAAAGCTCTGCACGCAGCCGGTCATTCAGGCTGCGCACAGTTGCGGCGCGGGCTGGCAGCTCCGCAGTAGCCTTTTCCAAAGCCAGCGCCAGCGAGCAGGCAAGGGCTACGGTAGGTGTGCCGCTGCGGTAGGGGGTAGTGCTCTCTCCGCCGTGGATGAGGGGCGGCAGTGCCAGCCCCAGCCGCTTTACCAGCACACCGATGCCGTTGAGCCCGTAAAACTTATGGGCTGTCAGGCTCATGGTGTCCATGCCCTCAAACTGCACAGGAATTTTCCCCACAGCCTGCGTGGCGTCCACATGGAAATGGCAGTTGGGGTATGCCTTTAAAAGCTCTGCAATCTCTGCAATGGGCTGTACTACACCCAACTCGCTGTCCACAGCGGTCACAGCAACCAGAACGGTGTCCGGGCGCAGCCGCTTTTTCAGGTCTGCAAGGTCTACTGTGCCGTCCGGCAGGATGTCCAGCAGCTCCACCTCGTACCCCTGCTTTTGCAGCGCCTCCAGACTGCCGCTGACGGACGAATGCTCCAGCGGAGTAGAGAGGATGTGCCTGCCCGCTGTACCTCCCAGCGCTGCCAGCCCCTTCACGGCAAGATTGTTGGCCTCACTTGCACCGGAGGTATAGATGATGCCCGCAGGCGGTGCGCCCAGACAGCGGGCAATGCTGCGGGTCGCCTCGTTTATAGCAGCCTTTGCGGCAGCGCCTGCCTGATGGTGGGCATTGGCATTGCCCGGGTAGCGCCGCTCGGCTTCGCAGAAGCATTGCAGCACCGCCTCGTCCACGGGGGTGTTGGCAGAGTAATCCAGATAGAGCATAGAGCCTCCTGTTATATCAACATATTATGATAGTAGGAAATAAGAACAGGCTCTATTATAGGGCATTCCGTCCAAAAGCGCAACCCCCGCAGCCCACGGCACAGTGTAACCGGCAAGAAAAAGCTGTCAACACCTTGCTGGAAAGCCCAAAATCTGCTATACTTAACAAAAAGGCTGCGGCGTTGCTGCTGCCTTGCCGGAGCGGTTCCGGTTGTTGGAAAGAACACAAAAAGAAGGGGAGGAGCACAATGTTCAAGCGCGAGCGACTGCATAGCTGCTTCTTTCCCATTTTTGTGTGGAGGTCTTGTTCCTGAAATTCAGAGGCACTGCTGTTTCAACGGCAATGCCTCTTTTTTTGGGAATAACAGGATAGGAGGTTTTCTATGAGCGAAAAGATCGATTACTCCAAGGGCGTATACGATGCCAAAAAGCTGGGCACCGGCAGAATGTTTATTCTGGGTGTGCAGCATATGTTTGCCATGTTTGGCGCAACGGTTCTGGTGCCGCTGCTCACAGGCCTGAGCGTTTCCACCACTCTGCTGTGTGCCGGTCTGGGCACGCTGCTGTTCCACCTTATCACCAAAAAGAAGGTCCCGGCATTCCTCGGCTCCTCCTTTGCGTATCTGGGCGGCTTCTCCATCGTGGCTCCCATGCTGGCTGATGCCGACGGCAACCTGACCGTTGCCAACACCAAGATGCTGCCGTATGCCTGCGCTGCCATTGCATTCTCGGGTTTGGTCTATCTGGTGGCCAGCCTGCTGATCTCCACCTTTGGCATCCGCCGCATCATGAAGTTCTTCCCGCCGGTGGTCACCGGCCCCATCATTATCTCCATCGGTCTGATCCTTGCTCCCTCCGCTATCACCAACTGCCAGTCCAACTGGCTGCTGGCCTTTGTGGCGCTGGGCACTGTCATCGTGTGCAACATCTGGGGCAAGGGCATGGTCAAGATCCTGCCCATCCTCATCGGCGTGCTGGTTTCCTACGCTGTGGCACTGGTCACCGGCGCAGTGGACTTCCAGAAGATATCCGAGGCCGCTTGGCTGGGCATCCCCCTGCACAGGGAGGCTATGGGTCTGTTCGCCATTGACGGCAGCCCGGAGTTCATCAGTGCGCTGTTCACCATTATCCCCATCGCACTGGCTACCATGATGGAGCACGTTGGCGATATTGCCGCTATCAGCGCTACTGTCGGCCACAACTATATCAATGACCCCGGCCTGAACCGCACCCTGATGGGCGATGGTCTGGCCACCACCATGGCTGGTCTGCTGGGCGGCCCCGCCAACACCACCTACGGCGAGAACACCGGCGTGCTGGCACTGAGCAAGATCTACGACCCGCTGGTCATCCGCATTGCCGCTGTGCTGGCCATCATCCTGAGCTTCAGCCCCAAGTTTGAGGCTGTCATCAACACCATCCCCACCGGCATCATCGGCGGTATCAGCTTTGTGCTGTACGGCATGATCTCTGCCATCGGTGTGCGCAACGTGGTGGAGAACCGCGTGGACTTCACCAACAGCCGCAACCTGATCGTTGCCGCCGTCATTCTGGTGTGCGCACTGGGCTTCAACTCTGTGGGCGGCGTTGGCTTTACCGTTGGCAGCGTTACTATCAACCTGTCCGGTCTGGCTGTGGCTGCGATTGCAGGCATCCTGCTCAACGCTATCCTGCCTGGTAACGACTACGAGTTTGACGCTACCGCCGGTTCTGATGCTGCTACCAGCGGCAACCTGCAGGTCTGATCCTCAGGAATACGTCCAGTTTTCTGTAAGGGAATTTGGGCATCCTGCCAGATTTTAATAAATAGGAATAATTCTTAAAAATATACTTGACTAACTAGGAATTATTCGCTATAATAGAGCCATGGAAAGGGAAGTACACAAAGCCCCCTTCCATGGCTCTTTCTATACCCGGCAGCGCGGCTGCCCAGCATAGAAGCAACAGGCGGGTGGTTTCCGTCCTGTATCATTTTTAACAGATCGAATGGAGGTAAATTCTTATGAAGAAATACGTTTGCACCGTTTGTGGTTATATCGCTGAGGGTGAGATCCCCGCTCAGTGCCCCGTTTGCAAGGCTCCCGCTTCCGCTTTTGTGGAAAAGACCGGCAACACCTACGTCACCGAGCATGTTGTTGGCATCGGCAAGGCAGAGGGCGTGCCGCAGGAGATCGTTGATGGTCTGCGCGCAAACTTCGAGGGCGAGTGCAGTGAGGTCGGTATGTATCTGGCTATGGCTCGCGTGGCAGAGCGTGAGGGCTACCCCGAGATCGCCGAGGCCTACAAGCGCTATGCTTACGAAGAGGCTGACCACGCATCCCGCTTTGCAGAGCTGCTGGGCGAGGTCGTGACCGACAGCACCAAGAAGAACCTGATGATGCGTGCTGAGGCCGAGTGCGGTGCCTGCGCCGGTAAGATGGATCTGGCAAAGAAGGCTAAGGCGCTGAATCTGGATGCCATCCACGATACCGTCCACGAGATGGCAAAGGATGAAGCCCGTCACGGCCGTGGCTTCGAGGGCCTGCTGAAGCGCTACTTCAACACCGAAGTCTGATAAGGGTTCCCCGGTTATCTATTCTGCCCGCTGTAAGGACAATCTGCCTTGCAGCGGGCTTTTTGCGTTCTAATTGCGGCAACGGCTTTTGGGGAAAAATGGAGCACCGGAGCGTCCGCAGACGCTCCGGTGCTCTAAAATAAAAAAGAATCTTTCCTCTGAAGATGCGCAAAGCGAATGCGGCGCGCATTCAAATCGTCCCGCTACAAAAGAGGCAGCTGCGCAGATTTTTGCGCAGCTGCCTCTTGCATTTTGTGGTGGCTGATACCCTTTACTGGATGCTGGTAACAGGGTAATCCTGTGCCTCCACGGCTTTCTTCAGCACTTCATCATCCACCTCTGCGTTCAGGGTAACGATGGCAGTACCGGCTTCATGGCTGACAACAGCCTCGTCCACCTGCGGCAGAGCCTCCAGCGCCTTCTTGACGCGGGCTTCACAGTGGGGGCACATCATGCCTTCTACGGTCAGGGTCTTTTTCATAGCGGTCTCCTCCTTTTGAGTTGTATCTTCCTCCGCTGCGGGCTGCACAAGGGCAGCGGGCAGGGCAGGGACGTGTTTGGGCGGGTGGTCACGCTTTGCGCTGTGCAGGTCAAACAGGTTCAGCCGCAAGGCGTTGCTCACCACGCAGAAGCTGGAAAGGCTCATGGCAGCTGCGCCGAACATGGGGTTCAGCGTCAGCCCCAAGGGGATGAACACACCGGCTGCCAGCGGAATGCCGATGATGTTATAGATAAACGCCCAGAACAGGTTTTCGTGGATGTTGCGCAGGGAAGCGCGGCTCAGCCGGATGGCGGCGGGCACGTCCGACAGCTTGGAGTTCATCAGTACTACGTCTGCGGCGTCAATGGCTACGTCTGTGCCTGCGCCAATGGCAATGCCGGTGTCAGCGCGGGCCAGGGCAGGGGCGTCGTTGATACCGTCACCCACCATAGCTACCTTGCCGTACTTTTGCAGCTGCCGGATGACGGCCTCCTTGCCCTCGGGCAGCACCCCGGCAATCACCTCGTCCACCCCGGCCTGTCGGCCAATGGCCTCGGCGGTGCGCTGATTATCGCCGGTCAGCATCACAACCCGGATACCCATATTTCGCAGCTCCCGGATGGCCTGCGGGCTGTCCTCCTTGATGGTATCTGCTACCGCGATAACGCCCAGCAGACGACCTGCGCCGCCAAAGAACAGGGGCGTTTTACCCTGAGCGGCCAGTGCAGCAGCCTGCGTTTGCAGCGCAGCGGGGATAGAGACCTTTGTGCCAATAAAAGCAGCGTTGCCGCCAAAAATCTCCTTACCCTCCAGCTTGGCGGTAAGGCCGTTGCCCGGCAGGGCAGTAAAATCGGTAACAGAGGGCAGCTCCAGCTGCTTTTCCTCCGCATAGGCCAGCACTGCCCGCGCCAGCGGGTGCTCGCTGCGACCCTCCAGCGCGGCTGCCAGCGTGAGCAGTTCGGTCTCGGTCACGCCTTCAGCGGGCAGAAGGTCGGTGACGGTAGGCTCGCCGCAGGTGATGGTGCCGGTCTTGTCCAGCGCCACGATGCGGGTGCGCCCGGCCTCCTCTAGCGCCGCAGCGGTCTTGAACAGGATGCCGTTCTTCGCACCAAGGCCGTTGCCCACCATAATAGCTACCGGCGTTGCCAGACCCAGCGCACAGGGGCAGCTGATGACCAGCACCGAGATGCCCCGCGCCAGCGCGTAGCCTACATCCCGCCCCAGCAGCAGCCAGACAAGGGTGGTGACCACTGCAATGCTGATGACCGCAGGCACAAAAAAGCCGGATACGGTATCTGCAATCTTTGCAATGGGTGCCTTGGTAGCAGCGGCATCGCTGACCATGCGGATGATCTGCGCCAGCGTGGTGTCCTCGCCCACGCGGGTGGCGCGGCACTGCAGATAGCCGGACTGATTGGTGGTGGCAGCGCTTACCTTATCGCCCACGGCCTTGTCTACCGGGATGCTCTCGCCGGTCAGCGCGCTCTCGTTCACGGCACTGCTGCCCTCCAGCACAATGCCGTCCACCGGGATGTTCTCGCCCGGGCGCACCACAAAGATGTCCTCCTTCTGTACCTGCTCAATGGGTACGGTCACCTCGGTGCCGTCCCGCAGCAGGGTAGCGGTCTTGGGGGCAAGCTTCATCAGGCTCTTGAGTGCATCGGTGGTCTTGCCCTTGGAGCGTGCCTCCAGCATTTTGCCCACGGTGATAAGGGTCAAAATCATGGCGGCAGACTCAAAATAGAACTCCATCATATAGTGCATGACAAGTTCTTCGTTGCCGTGCAGCTGCGCATCGGTCATGGCAAACAGGGCGTAGGTGCTCCACACAAAGCTTGCCATCGAGCCCATAGCCACCAGCGTATCCATGTTGGGGGAGCGGTGCACCAGCCCCTTGAAGCCGTTGATGAAAAACTTCTGGTTGATCACCATCACGATGCCTGCCAGCAACAGCTGTACCAGTCCCATGGCAATGTGGTTGCCGTCAAACCAGCGGGGTAGCGGCCAGCCCCACATCATGTGCCCCATGGAAAAGTACATCAGTACCAGCAAAAAGCCCAGCGAGGCGATAAGCCGCCGCTTTAGCTTGGGTGTTTCGTGGTCGGCAAGCGCATCCAGCTCTGCGCTGGTGCTGGCCGCTGCGGCGGCTTTTTTGGGGCTTGCGCCGTAACCGGCCTGCTCTACGGCACGGATAATGGCAGCATCCTCAGCGGTGCCTTCTACGCCCATGGAGTTGGTCAGCAGGCTTACCGAACAGCCGGTAACGCCCGGCACGCTCTTTACGGCCTTTTCTACCCGGGCAGAGCAGGCCGCGCAGCTCATGCCGGTAACGTTGAATTGTTCCATTGTTGTTTCTCCTTGTGGTCAGTCTGCCCGGCGGGCGGTCATTTCATCAGTTTGGGCAGCAGCCGGAGCAGCTCCTCCAGCTTTTCGTCACTGCCGGCACGCAGGTCATCCGCCACGCAGCTGCCGATGTGCTGTGCCAGCAATTCCCGGGAAAAGCTGTTCAGCGCCGCATTGGCTGCGGCTACCTGTACCAGAATGTCCACACAGTAGGCGTCCTTTTCCAGCATCCCGCGGATGCCGCGCACCTGTCCTTCAATACGGTTCAGCCGGTTGAGCAGAGCTTTGTGTTCCTCCGGGCTGCGCACTTTGTGGCGGCAGCAGCAGGGGACAGCAGTGTCTGCCGCAGCGTCCGCTTCCGGCGTATCAACGCAGCAGCAACAGTGCTTTTTGGTCTCTTCCATATCGGAATCGCTCCTTTCATAAACCCCCATGGGGTATATTTTCTTGCAACAGCAGTATAGCACATAATATCCGACAATTCAAGTAGGAAATGAAATATAAATAGTACAGCTGACAAAAAATGGTTCGGAAACGCCGCAGGCGTTTCTGGACCATAAATTAAAAGATGAAATTCCGCTGAACATGGCCAGAGCGCACGCGGAGGCCATTCAAAACCGCTGTATATAAAAAACGAGGGAAGCCCCGCAGGCTTTCCCTCGTTGTAAGCTCTTACTTTACTTCCAGAATGCGCGGTGCAAACAGGCTCCACATCTTGCCCCACCAGTACCAGTCGTGGGAAACGTCACCGCCCCAGACCTCCAGATGTGCGGGCATTCCCTGATCCTTCAGCAGATCGGCCAGTGCCTGCGTATCGTCCAGTGCGTCGCCCTCGTAGGCGCCCTGACCGGCACAGAGGATCAGGCAGTTCTCTTCTGCCTTGGTCAATGCCAGCTTGTTGGCAATGCCGCTTTCCTGCAGATAGGCAAGGGGAGAGCAGCGCAGCACCATGTCGTCGCTGTCGGTGCCCCAGAAGCGGGTCAGGTCGTAGATGCCGCCCATGCCCACAGCACCTGCAAACAGGGTGGGACGGCGCAGGCGGCAGTGGACGGCGTGGTAAGCGCCCAAGTCCACACCGGCAGTCCAGATCCGGGTGCCCTTTTTGGCGTTGTTCAGGGTCAGAATGCGGGGAGCCAGCTCAGCGGTCAGGTAGACGAAATACTTTTCCTGCAGCTCGGCGCGGCGGCGCTGGGGCAGATCACCATTCAAAAGACCCTCGCCGTCCACGGCATCCGCGCAGAACAGCTGCACCTTGCCCTCGTTCAGCAGCTGGGCAATGGCATCGGGCATTCCGTTGTTCTCCCAGTCGTAAAAACGGCCGCCGCGGGCGGGCAGTGCCAGCACCGGCACACCGGCATGGCCGTACACCTTAAACTCCATCTCACGGCCAAGAACCGTGCTCCACTCTTTGTAATAGGTACCCTGGATCATAAATCAAGCACTCCTTATTTTATCATTCACCGGCCCGGGCACAGTCGTTGCGCACCGGTGCCGGATTTGGAAGCTATAATCAGATAAACTGGTTGCGCTGCGGGTCGTAATCGTAGCCCACAGCGTGCAGCTTTGCGCACAGACCGGCCTTGTCGGCCTCCAGATCCTCGCACAGCGCATCGAGATCTTTATACTGATCCCGCAGTTTCAGGTTCACCACGCTCAGCAGCATGATGGGATCAACAGGCAAAGACATTTTATTCCACTCCTTGCGGCAAATAAAAAAGCCGGCCACTCGACAAAGTGACCGGCCACATACACCAAATTAGACAGCGCGGGTAACTTTGCCAGCGCGCAGGCAACGGGAGCATGCGTAGACATACTTGGGAGAGCCCTCCACGACCGCCTTGACACGACGGACATTCGGCTTCCAGGTACGGTTGGAACGGCGATGAGAGTGAGAGACCTTGATACCAAAGGTAACACCCTTGCCGCAGCATTCACACTTAGCCATGGTAATTGCACCTCCTACAGTGAAGTATGGAATCAAAATAATCAGCTTGACTATTTTACCAGAGTTACAAAGAAAAAGCAAGCCTTTTTTAAAATTTCTTGCAGCTTTTTTCATTCCCGGTGCTGTGGGGCTTGTGCAGGGCACAAAAAAATAGTATTATAAAAGAAGAAATTCGTTTTGACAGGAGATTTACATGACCACACAGGCAACCTATTATATCATCCGCGCACTGGTGGCGCTGGTGGCCATTCCGTTCCACGAGGCTGGCCATGCGCTGGCAGCATGGCTGCTGGGCGATGCCACCGCCAAACGCGAGGGGCGTCTTTCACTGAATCCCTTTGCGCACTTTGACCTGCTGGGCACCCTGTGCATGGTGTTTGCAGGCGTGGGCTGGGCAAAGCCTGTATCCACCAACCCCCGCAACTTCAAAAACCCCAAGTGGGGCATGGCGCTTACGGCACTGGCAGGCCCGGTGGCAAACCTTGTGCTAGCTTACCTTGGCATGGTGGCATGGAAGGTAATGTACTACTGGGCGCCGGTCAATAACGCTACCATTTACATTGCCATGTTCCTGCGCTATCTGGTGCTGATGAACGTCAGCCTTGCAGTGTTCAACCTGATTCCGGTGCCGCCGCTGGACGGCAGCCGCATTCTACTGGTGGTGCTGCCGCAGCGCATCTACTTTGGCCTGATGCGGTATGAAAAATATATTATGATCGTCATGCTGGCAGCGGTGTGGGGCGGCTTTCTGGATACGCCGCTCTACTACCTGAACAACGTAGTGTGGTCGCTTTTGGGCGCAGGCACCGGGTATATTGATAAGATCGCCTACGCCGTTTATGCCAGCAGCCTTGGGGCGGTGATCTGAGTGGCAGAGGAATTGACCTTCCATCTGGAAGATTTTGACGGCCCGCTGGAATTATTGCTGGCTCTGGTGGCCAAACATAAAATGGACTTGCATAATATCCCCATCCTGCAGCTGATCGACCAGTACACCCGCACCGTGGAGCAGGCTGACCCTGACCCCGAGACCGCCAGCGCCTTCATTGAAATGGCGGCGCATCTGGTGGAGATGAAAAGCTTTCTGTTGCTGCCCCGCAGCGAAGAGGGCGAGCGCATGAAGCAGGAACTCACCGGTCAGCTCATCGAGTACGACCAGTGCCGCCGCATGGCGGCTCTGCTGCGCGCAAAAGGGGAGGCTGCCCCGGTATTCGTGCGCCGTCCCATGGAAGTGGAGTGGGATAACACCTACGCATTGCACCACGCCCCGCAGATCTTGGCGGACTACTGGCAGGCGTTGGCAGGCCGCACCAAGACCCGCCGCGTACCCACTCAGCAGCAGTTTGAGCCGCTGGTCACCGCGCCCATGGTATCGGTCACCAGCCGGGTGGTGTACATCCTGCGCCGGATGCTGGGCGGCACCGTGGCAAAAATGGAGCAGCTGTTTTCCCGCAGCCAGAGCCGCAGCACCAACGTAGCTACCTTTCTGGCACTGCTGGAACTGGTGCGCGGCGGACGCATCGCGCTGGACGACCGGGGAGCGCTGACCATGCGCCGCACCCGCCCGGAACGCAATAAGGAGAACCCATGAACCAGAAACAAACCCTTGCCGCCGTGGAGGCTATGCTTTTTGCCTGCGGCGACCCCATAGGTGCCGATAAGCTGGCACAGGCGGTGCAGCTGCCCCAGTCCAGCGTGGATGCCGCACTGGAGACCCTGCACACCCGCTATCAGCGGGAGGACAGCGGCCTGTGTCTGTTGCATCTGAATACCCGGTGGCAGCTGGCTACCAAGTCCCAGTGGGCAGACTGTGTGCGCCGCGTGCTGGACAGCCGCCGCGCCGTACCGCTTGGCCCTGCGGCCATGGAGACCTTGACCGTCATCGCCTATAATCAGCCGGTGTCCCGCGCCTTTATTGAGCAGGTGCGCGGTGTGGATTCCTCCTCCAGCGTGTCCGGTCTGCTGGAAAAGGGGCTCATCGAGGAAGCCGGACGTCTGGATCTGCCGGGTCGCCCGGTCAGCTTCCGCACCACCGATACCTTTTTGCGTGTGTTCGGCCTGTCCAGTCTGGCAGACCTGCCGCCGGTGCACAGCGATGCACCGGCAGATGATCCGACCGAAAGTGAGGGCTGATCCATGGGCATGGTTCTTTCCGCAGTGGGCGCTTGTCTGCTGTTCATCCTCAAGGTGGTGGGCATCCTGCTGCTGATTTTGTTGGTGCTGGCGGCGCTGTTGCTGCTGTGCCCCTTCTGCGCGGATGTCTGCTGGCAAAACGATACGCTTACCGTAAAGGCCGGGGCACTGGGCATCACTTTTCCGGTGTTCCAATACCCAAAGCCGGAACCTCCCGCCCAGCCGGAGGAGCCCAAGGGCTTTACCGGCAGACTGAAAGCAAAATTCCGCGCATGGCGCGCGGAGCGTAAGCGCAAAAAAGCTGAAAAAAAGGCTGCGCAGCCCGCAAAGCCCAAAGCTGAAAAGCCGCCCCGCCAAAAGGCAAAGATCACGCTGGATGTGATCTGCACCATGCTGCGGGGCGTGGGTACGCTGCTGCGGGCAGTGTTTGGCGCGCTCCGCTTTACAAGGATTTCGGTCTGCCTTGGTGTGCGCGGGGACGACCCCGCCGCAGCTGCCCGCAATTACGGCAAGCTGCAAGCGTGGCTGTACCCGACCCTTGGCGTGCTGGACCATTTCTTCTTTCTGGAATTTGACCAGCTGCGCGTTCTGCCGGACTTCGGCAGCGCCCAGCCTACTGTGCAGGACAAGGTGTCCTTCCGGGTCAGCGCACAGGCGCTGTTCATCGTCATTGCCGCTGTGCGGGTGCTGTACGAGTTCTGGCGTAAAAAAGTATTGGACATTTTTATTTGAAGATGATACACTAAATCTATCTCAGAATGCTTTCCGGCGGCCTGTTGCCTGCACGGATGAATAAAGGAGAGTTGTTTTATGGCAGAGCATCCTATTCAGGGCCTGATGAACGTTACAATGGAAAAGATTCACCAGATGGTAGACTCCAACACCATTATCGGCAAGCCCATCACCACCGAGGACGGCATCACCATTCTGCCGGTGTCCAAGGTGAGCTTCGGCTTCGCTTCCGGCGGTACCGATTTTAACGGCAAGAACGCTGCCAACAAAGATCTGTTCGGCGGCGGCTCTGGTGCCGGTGTCAACATCCAGCCGGTGGCATTTCTGGTCATCAAGGATGGCTGCGTGCGCACCATCCAGCTGTCGGATAGCTCCAACAGCATCGACCGCGCCCTGACCATGCTGCCCGAGCTGGTGGAAAAGCTCACCACGCTGGTCAAAAAGGACGATAAGGCACCCGCAGAGGAGCCTAAGGCAGAGTAACCCTTTATAGCAACCTAACCGCAGCCGCAGGCCTTTTGGCCTGCGGTTTATATAGCCGCGCACCGTGCCCCGCAAAAGCAGGGGAGCGGTGCGCGTTTTGAGCGCCGTGAGGCGCACAAGGAGTAATATTATGGCAGAAGAACGTATTCAGAAGATCATGGCCGAGCAGGGTCTGTGCTCCCGCCGCGCCGCCGAGCAGATCATTGCCGAGGGCCGCGTCAAGGTGAACGGCCACCCGGTCAAGGTGGGCGACAAGATGGACCCCAACCGTGACGTGCTCCATGTGGATGACGAGCGCATCTACATCCAGAAAAACCAGCAGCTGTATTATCTGGCGCTGTACAAGCCCCGCGGGTATGTGACCACCGCCAGCGATGAACTTGGCCGCAAGACCGTGATGGACTTGGTCAGCGACATCCCCGCCCGCCTGTACCCGGTGGGCCGCTTGGATAAGGACAGCGAGGGTCTGCTGCTGATGACCAACGATGGCGCCTTTGCACAGGCTGTCACCCATCCGTCCGGCGGTATCTCCAAGCTGTACCGCGTTACCGTGCAGCCCCGCGCCGACGAGGCCACCATCCTCAAGCTGAGCAGCGGCGTCGTGCTGGATGACGGCACCAAGACCATGCCCTGTGCTATCAACGTGGTCACCGACGAGCCCGGCCGCACCGTGATGGAAATGACCCTGAAAGAGGGTAAGAACCGCGAGATCCGCCGGATGTGCGAGAGCGTGGGTCTTGAGGTGGTGCGTCTGAAGCGCAACGCAGAAGGCGTGGTAAAGCTGGGCATGCTCAAGCCCGGCACCTACCGCGAGCTCACCAAGGCCGAGGTGAACGGTCTGCGCGCCGCAGCGGTCAAGGGTCGTGCACAGACCCGCTCTGCTGTCCAGCAGTCCAAGGCTGCTGAGCGCCGTCCCCGCGGCCCTGTGGGCAAAAACGCACCCCGGAAGCAGAAGTAAGGAGTTATCGGATTATGGAACGAGAAACTCTGAAATCCCGTCTGGGCTTTATTCTGCTTTCTGCAGGCTGTGCCATCGGCATCGGCAACGTATGGAAGTTCCCGTATATTGCCGGGCAGGGCGGCGGCGGTGCTTTTGTACTGTTCTACCTGATCTTTCTGGTCATTCTGGGTCTGCCCATCATGACCATGGAGTTTGCCGTGGGACGCGCCTCCCGCAAAAGCCCGGTGCGGGCGTATCAGGCGCTGGAAAAGCCGGGGCAGAAGTGGCACATCCACGGCTACTTTACCCTCATCGGCTGCTACCTGCTGATGATGTTCTACACCACCGTAGCGGGCTGGATGCTGCACTATTTCTACATGACCGCTGCTGGAAAGCTGGCAGGCCTCAACGCCGAGCAGGTGGCTGGTAAGTTTACCGAAATGCTGGCCAGCCCCGCTACTATGACCTTCTGGATGGTATTTGTGGTGGTAGTGAGCATTCTGGTGTGCGCCAAGGGTCTGCAAAGCGGTCTGGAGCGCGTGACTAAGGGCATGATGATCGCCCTGCTCCTTATTATGGTGGTGCTTGCCGTCAACAGCCTGTTCATGCCCGGGGCAAAGGAAGGCCTTTCCTTCTTCCTTGTGCCGGACTTTGCCCGGATGCAGGAGGTGGGCGTGGTCAACACACTGGTCTCCGCCATGAATCAGGCCTTCTTCACCCTGAGCCTTGGCATCGGCGCTATGTCCATCTTCGGTAGCTATATCGGCAAGGAACATTCCCTGCTGGGCGAATCTGTCCGCATTGTGGTGCTGGATACCTTTGTAGCCATCACCGCCGGTTTGATCATCTTCCCGGCCTGCTTTACCTACCATGTGGACCAGACCAGCGGCCCCAGCCTTATCTTTATCACCCTGCCCAACATCTTTGCCAATATGTCCATGGGTCGGCTGTGGGGCAGCCTGTTCTTTTTGTTCATGGCTTTTGCAGCCATGTCCACCGTGCTGGCAGTGTTCGAGAATATCATCTGCTGCGGCATGGAACTGACCGGCTGCAGCCGCAAAAAGTCCAGTCTGGTGAACCTTGTGCTCATCATCCTGCTGTCCATGCCCTGTGTGCTGGGCTATAATCTGTGGGCATGGGATGGCTTTGCAGTGTTCGGCGGTGCTGTGCTGGATGTAGAGGACTTTCTGGTCAGCAACCTCTTCCTGCCGCTGGGCAGCCTGGTATATCTGCTGTTCTGCGTTACCCGCTACGGCTGGGGCTGGCAGAACTACAAAAAAGAGGTCAACACCGGCAAGGGTCTCAAGGTGCAGGACTGGATGCGCGGCTACCTGACTTATGTGCTGCCGCTCATCGTGGTGTTCATCTTTGCATTTGGTCTCTACGACAAATTCCTTGCATAAGTGATCCCAGCGTCTGCTCCGTCTTTGATTGACGAACAGGCGGAACAAGTGTAATATAAAAGCATATAGGGTGCTTCTCCCGGCGGGAAACACTGCTATATGCTTTTTTGTATTCAAAAAGGAGGAAACACACCCATGCACATTCTGGTCTGTGACGATGATGCGGCCTTCGCTGCACAGATGGACGAGTACATCTCGGAATGGTTCCGCGCCCGGGAGATTCAGGTGCAGAGCACCGTCTGCACCAGCGGCGAGCAGCTGCTGGCTACCCCGGAGCTGGAACGCTACCAGCTGGCGTTTCTGGATGTAGACCTGAAAACCACCGACGGCATTGCGCTGGGGCGCAAATTGCGGCAGATCGCCCCAGACATCGTGCTGGTGTACATTTCGGCTTATCTGGAATTTGCCCCGCAGGGCTACACGGTCAACGCTTACCGCTACCTACTCAAGCGGGATATTGCCGCCCAGCTGCCCAGCTGTCTGGAGGATATTTTTTCCGGCATGTCCGACCCCCGAAAAACGCTGGAGGTGCACCACAACCGTACCACCAGTGAGATCCCGCTGGATCAGATCTATTATCTGGAAAGCGATCTGCGGCAGATCAACGTCTACGGCGATATTCCGCACCAGCCCATCTGCACCTTTTACGGCAAGATCGCTGATCTGCCCGCCATGCTGTACGAAAACGGCTTTTTGCAGGTAGGGCGCAGCGATGTGGTCAATCTGCAATATGTGCGCTCCATCCGCAACTATAAGGTGGAGCTGCGCAGCGGGGTAGAACTGAGCGTCAGCCGACAGTACTATACAGCCATCCGCAGCGCATGGCTGGAATGGAAGGGGCAGTTCGGCGATGAATGAAGAATTCTGGCGCTGGTATATGTACGGCCACTGGATCTGCCTTGCCCAGTGGCTCGGCTTTATCATGGTGGAATATGCTTACCTTGGCAAGGGCAGGGTAAAGCACCCGCTGGTGTGGTCCGGTGTTATAACCATGCTCACGATGACCCTCTCGGTCGTGTACAACTTTGGCTTTTTTACGCCGAGGGCAGTGGCTCTCACGATCCTTTTTCTGTTCATCACCGTCATGCTATTTGGCGGCACACCGGGTCAGAAGTTTACCGCCTGCCTGATCAACGGTACCATGTGCCTGTTGGTCGAAAACAGTATGAGGTATGTCATATCATGGATCCTGAAGTGTGAACTGCAGCAGGTCATCCAGCGCGCAGACTGTCTGATCATCATAGCGGTGGCAAATATGGTGGTGGGCGCAGCTGTGGCCTTTTTGGTAGGCAAGTGGCGCAGGCGCAATGCGCTGGAGCCTTTGCAGGCGCTGACCATGAGCTTTTTTCCGGGCGTGGTCGTGGTGCTGAACATCCTGCTCATGCTCACAGATAACAACAAAAGGGCTACCATGGCCACCATGGGAATGACAGTGGGGCTTACGGTGGCCGTCATGGTGCATCTGTGCATCGTGGCAATGTTCAATGATCAGGTCATGCAACGGCGCAGCCTGCATTTTCAGGCCGAACTGGAGCAGCAGCGGGCTTCGGCTCTGCTGGATTCCTACACCGCCCAGCGCCGCCTGACCCACGAATTCACCAACCATATCGGTGCGCTGCGTGCCTTGCTGGCACAGGGAGATGTGGCCGGTGCGCAGGACTATATTGCCGGTGTGGATAAGGCTGTGGCAGCCAGCACCACCATTATGGATACCCACAACCCGCTGCTGGATTCCATCCTGACCCGCAAATACGAGGAAGCCACCCGGCAGGGCGTAAGTGTGTATTTTGACCTGTGCGACCTGCGGGATTTCCCGTTGAGCGGAGTGGACATGGTCACCGTACTGGCCAATCTGCTGGATAACGCCATCTGTGCCGCAGCGCAGGCATACCCACCGGAGGTGTATGTGCGGGTGCGAAAAACGGAGGAGGAATATCTTCTCTCGGTGCGCAACCGGGTGCAGCGGGACGTGGAGCTGCCGCCGGATGGGCAGTTGCCCCGCACCACCCGCAAGGAGCCCGGCCACGGCATGGGGCTTTCCAATGTGCGGGACGTTCTGCTGCGCCACGGTGCGGAGTATACCCTGAGCTGCCGGGACAATTGGTTCCGCTTTACCTGTGCGGTGCCCACCGGCAATTCATGACATCTGCACCGTCAGAATATGACAATTTTTGTGCAACAGAAGCGTAACTCTGCTATACTGTGGTCAGTAAAGGAAACCTTCCGTGCGGACATGGTCACGTTGCGGTGGGAGGGTTACACCCCTCTTTTTAAGAGCTTTGTTGCTGGATGGAAAAACAGCCTGCGGTGCGTGTAAGCAGGCTGCCTACCTTTGCTTTTTTGGGCTGTGCAGGAATGCACAGTACCTTGCTGACGGGACTTTCTGCGGCGGGCCTTTTGGGGGTTGCAGTCGATAAAGTTTCTCGATGCGTCGCAATTCCGGCGCTGCCTGCTGTACGGGAATGGCATAGGCAAGCCGGGGTATCGTGCGCTGCAAAGAGTCCCGTTAGTTTTCTTTTGCACCAAAAAGGACTGCTGTACATGGGTTTTGCCCAGTATAGCAGTCCTTTTTATCTATTAAATCATCGTATCTGCCAGTCAGCAGAAAGCCGACCCGCCGCGCGACTGTTTCGGTAGAAAACCAGCGCGGTAGCTGCAGTTTCTCTCTGCGTCCCTCCCGTGAAAAAGCAGCTCAGCCAAGCCCGCAGGCTTGGCTGAGCTGCAATACTAAAATGCAATTCCTTAAACTATGCGCAGAGCGAAGCGGAGCGCATTTAAAATCGTAAAAAGCGCAGTTACTCCGGCTTTACCTGCAGCTCCTGCTCGCAGTAGATGCAGCGGTACTTGCCGTTGGAACTCAGCTCAAAGATCTGGTCGCACTCCTCTTCAATGCTGGAGATGCAGCGGGGGTTCTTGCAGCGTACAATGTTCACCAGACGCTTGGGGGGCTTGGGCTGTTCCTTGCGGACAGCCTTGCCGTTTTCAATAATGGTCACGCTGATGTTCGGGTCCAGATAAGCCAGCACATCCAGGTTCAGCCAGGAGGCATCGCCCTCTACCTTGATGATGTCCTTGCGGCCGCTGGCCGTCTTTTTGCTGCGGGCGTTCTGGATCAGCGCCACGCTGGCAGTGCGGTTGCCCGCAATGCCCAGCAGATCCATCAGACCAACGGCAGTACCTGCCTTGATGTGGTCGATGACAATACCGTTCTGAATCTCGTCAATATTCAACATATCAGTTCTCCTCCTTCGGTGCTTTGGGGTCTGCAAGCCCCAGCAGGGTCATAATCAGTGCCATGCGGACGTAAACGCCGTTCTGCACCTGTTCAAAATAAGCGGCGCGCGGGTCGTCGTCCACGTCCAGCGCGATCTCGTTCACACGGGGCAGGGGGTGCAACACCGCCATGGTGGGCTTGGCCTGTGCCATCTTTTCGCGGGTCAGCACATAGCTGTTCTTCAGGCGGATGTAGTCCTCCTCGTTGAAGAAGCGCTCCTTCTGCACGCGGGTCATGTACAGGATATCCAGCTCCGGCATGGATTCCTCCAGACTGCGGGTCTCCTTGTAGGGGATGCCGTTGGCCTCCAGCACGTCGTTGATGATATAATCCGGCACCCGCAGCTCCTCCGGGCTGATCAGCACAAAGCGCACATTCTTGCAGCGCGCCATGGTCTTGAGCAGGGAGTGGACGGTGCGGCCAAACTTCAGATCGCCGCACAGACCAATGGTCAGATCATCCAGTCTGCCCATGCGGCGGCGAATGGTCATCAGGTCGGTCAGGGTCTGGGTGGGGTGCTGGTGGCCGCCGTCACCGGCGTTGATCACCGGAATGCGGGAGTAGCGGGAAGCACGCAGCGGTGCGCCCTCCTTGGGGTGGCGCATGGCAACGATATCGGCATAGCAGGACACCACCCGGATGGTGTCGGCCACGCTCTCGCCCTTGGTGGCGCTGGATACGTTCTCGCTGGGGAAGCCCAGTACATGGCCGCCCAGGTTCAGCATGGCTGCCTCAAAGGACAGGCGGGTGCGGGTGGAGGGCTCGTAGAACAAAGTAGCCAGCTTTTTGTGGTTGGCAACCTCCTGATAGGCGGCGGGGTCGGCGCAGATACGGTCGGCAAGATCAAGCAGCTGTGTGATCTCCTGCTGGGTGAGATCCAAAGGATCGATCAGATGACGCATGGACAGTATACCTCCGTTTAAAGCAGTTTGCGTAAAATGGAAAAATCAAAAAAGTTTGTGTAGTAGCTCAGCGAGCGCATCACCGGCCTGCACAAACGATTGAAACACACTTCGTCCAGCAGCAGCATGGCCTCGCCCGGGGCAAGACGCATGGCTACACGGATGGCCTCGTCGCCGCAGCTGGCCTTCAGGTGCGCCACGTTGGAGGAGATCTGCTGGTGGCACTCCTGCTCCAGGATCTCAAAGATGTCGCCGGTCAGGTCGATGCGGGTGTAGTCCCGGTTGCCGAACAGGCTGCGGGGCAGGTAGTCGATGGAGTAGATCACCGGGGTGGTGTCGGCAAGGATGCGCTTTTTGATGCAGATCACCTCATCGCCGACTTCCAGCGCCAGCGCGTGGGCCATCTCCTCGCCTGCACGAAGAAGCATCACCTGAATGCCGTCGGCATGGGGGTAGCTGCCAAAACTGCGGATCAGCGGGTAGTACTCCAGCTTCTGGTCCAAGCGGCTGCGCAGCCCCAGCACAGCGCGGTTCACTACCGTGCCAATGCCGCGCACCCGTTCCACATAACCGGCGCGCTCCATCTCGCTCAGCGCGTCACGGATCACGGTACGGCTCACCCCCAATTCGGTGGCAAGGTCTACCTCGGCGGGCAGGCGGTCGGCTTGGGCATAGCGCCCGTTGGTCAGCTCCTCCAGCAGGCTTGCAACAATGCGGTCACTGATCACAGCGCCGCCCAAGCGGCTGGACGATGCCAGTGCGGGATCTTTCATGGATGGTTCCTCCGTTTCCGGGCGGCAGCGCCGCCCCGAACTTCATACGAACGGGCCGGGAGGATTCCTCCACAGCCCCTTCTCTCTTATTATAGCATAATTTGACATTTAGAAAAGCGTCATTTATACTGGAATCTGCTGAAAAGTACGATTTTATTTTGGAGGGCATAGTACAGATGGACTATTTTCTGCAAAAAGTAGGCGGCCGGCCCACCCGGCAGGCTGTCACCCTGCGGCGCTGCACCCCTGTCGAAGCTCCGGCAGTGTTCGCGCTGCAAAACGAAGTGCGCGCCGCCATGCCGCACCCGGAGCAGTTCGTGCCGGATACGCTGGAAAACATTACCGGCTATCTGCGCACTGGGGTGTGCATTGGCGCGTGGCAGCAGGGGCGGCTGGGGGCGTACCTCATCCTGCGTCTGTGCGGGCAGAGCAGTGAAAACTACGCTGCCTTTCTGGGCGTGCCGCAAAGTCAGTGGCAACACTGGGCCAACGCAGACAGCGCAGTAGTGCACCCGGACTGGCGAGGCAACGGTTTGCAGCGCGCCATGCTGGAAGCGGCTCTGCCGCTGCTGCCGCCACAGATCACCCATCTGGGGGCTACCGTCAGCCCGGACAACAGTTACAGCCTGTGCAACGCACAGGCTTCCGGCTTTGTCATCCGCTGCCGCCGGGAGATGTACGGCGGCTACGACCGCTATCTGCTGGAAAAGCAGCTGTAACTCTATGCAGTTTTGGTGTACAACTATTTTGAAATGTGTTATACTATACGGTATGAATAACAGCGAAGGAAACAGGTGAAACCATGGCAGCATCTCTCGGGCAGGAATTCTGCACCCTGCGTGATACTTACATTGAAAAGCAATTCGGCCGCCTGAACGATATGCAGCGGCAGGCTGTGTTTACCACGGATGGCCCGCTGCTCATCCTTGCCGGTGCCGGCAGCGGCAAGACCACCGTGCTGGTCAACCGTATCGCCAACCTCATCCGGTTCGGCTCGGCGCACGGCTCCAAAGAAACGCCCCGCCCGGTGACCGAGGAGGACGTCAAAGCCCTGCGCACCGCCATTATGACCGGTACAGATGCCCCCAGCTGGCTGGACGGGATGCTGCGCCAGAACGCGGTGCGCAGCTGGAACGTGATGGCCATTACCTTTACCAACAAGGCAGCAGGGGAGCTGAAAGAGCGTCTGCGCCGGATGCTGGGCGGCGAGGAAGGGGACGAAGTGTTCGCCTCCACCTTCCACTCGGCCTGTGTGCGCATTCTGCGCCGCTGGGCCGAAGAGATCGGCTACCCCCGCAGCTTTACCATCTATGATACAGACGATGCCCAGCGTGTAATGAAAACCGTATATAAAGAGCTGAGCATCGATGATAAATTCCTGCCCATCAAGGCCGCCATCAACCAGATGAGCCGCTGGAAGGATCAGCTGGTCAGCCCGGAGCAGGCACTTGCAGACCACGCCAGAGACGTGAAGAGCACCCAGACCGCCCGCATCTACGCAGCTTACGAGAAAAAGCTGAAAGAGGCCGGTGCGTTCGATTTTGACGACTTGATCTACCAGACCGTGCAGCTGCTGGCTGAACACCCGGACGTGCGGGAGTTCTACCAGAACAAGTACCGCTACCTGCTGGTGGACGAGTATCAGGATACCAGCGTGGCGCAGTTCCGTCTGGTCAGCCTGCTCACCGGGCCGGAGCGCAACATCTGCGTGGTGGGCGATGACGACCAGAGCATCTACCGCTTCCGCGGCGCTACCATTGAGAACATTCTCAACTTTGAAAAACTCTATCCCGGCACCAAGACCATCCGTCTGGAGCAGAACTACCGCTCCACCTCCAATATCCTCAACGCAGCCAACTGTGTCATCCAGCACAACACCGAGCGCAAGGGCAAGACCCTTTGGACGGACAACGGCGAGGGCGATAAGGTGCAGGTGTATACCGCCGAGAATGAGCAGGACGAAGCCAGCCATATCGCGGATATCATCGGCCAGCACCTGAAGGAGGGCGGGCATCTGGCAGACCACGCCATTCTCTACCGTATGAACGCCCAGTCGGCTCCCATCGAAAGCTACTTCACCCGCGCGGGTATTCCGCATAAGATCGTGGGCGGGCAGCGCTTCAACGACCGCAAGGAGGTCAAGGACATCCACTCCTATATGTCCATTGTGGCCAACCCCCGGGACGATGTGCGGCTGCGCCGTATCATCAACGAGCCCGCCCGCAAGATCGGTGCTACCACCGTGGATGTCATTGCAGACCTTGCCGGGCAGCAGGGGGTCAGTATGCTGGATATCATCAGCCATGCAGACCAATACGCGAAACTTTCCCGCGCGGTCATGCCGCTGCTCAAGTTTTGGCAGATCTACCAGCGTTTGCAGGATTCTCTTGCCACCCGCACGCTGGACGAGTTTGCCTCCGATGTCATCGAGCTGACCGGCTACAAGGCCATGTTGGAAGCAGACGCCGCCAAGGGGCACGAGGATGCCGCCGACCGTCTGCAGAACTTGGGTCAGCTGGTGAACAATGTCAAAAACTACTGTGACCAGCACGGCGAGGAAGCCACGCTGGAGGGCTATCTGGAGGATATCGCCCTCATCAGCGATATCGACAGCTACAACGAAAGCAGCGACCAGGTGGTACTGATGACCATCCACTCTGCCAAAGGCTTGGAGTTCCCCTATGTGTTCCTCATCGGCATGGAGGAGGGCGTTTTCCCCAGCGAGATGAGCAAATACTCCGAAGCAGATCTGGAAGAGGAACGCCGTCTTGCATACGTTGGCATCACCCGTGCCAAAAAGGAACTGTACATCTCCAACAGCGTCACCCGGATGTTGTACGGCCGCACCCAGCGCAACGAGCCCAGCCGCTTTCTGCGGGAGATCGAACCGGAGTATATCGAGGAGACCCGCAGCCCTGTACTGGAACAGCGTTCCCACATGGGCGGCTGGGGCTCTGAGTACAGTGATACCGTGCCCGGTGGAGCATCCGGTTACTCCGGCCCCTCCGGTTACAGCCGCAGCAGCTACGGCGGCGGTTATGGCTCGAGTTACAGTTCGGGCAACCGCAGCGGCTACCTGAACCGGGAATATAACGCCGGCGAAAGCCGTGGTTTCGGCTCTTCTTACGGAGGAAGAAACCCTGCTTCCTCCGGTTTTGGCAGTCACTATGGCAACAGCTCCACCCAGCCGACCACAAGAAGCAGCGGATTTGGCTCCGCATATTCCGGCGGAAATGCGACAAAAAATACTGTAAAGCAAACAGCCTTTACGGTAAATTCTGCCGTGAAACCGGCGGCTTCCGGTTCAAAGCACTATGAGCCGGGCGACATCGTGGAGCACAAAGTGTTCGGCCGCGGCACGGTGCTGAAGGTAAAGCCCGCTGCCGGGGATCAGATCGTAGAGATCAACTTTGAAAAAGTTGGCATCAAGAAAACGATGGCCAATTTTGCGCCCCTGACCAAGATTACGGAGGAAGAATGACCCTATGATGACTGTTCGTTTGATCGCCCACACCCCGGAACCGGAAAAGGTGGTGGCGGCTGCCGCAAAGCTCTGCTATTCCGACGCCCACATCACCGACCTTCTGGACGGGCTGGACGAGGAAAAAACTGCAAAATTCCTGACCATGCTCAGCGACCTTGGCCATGCCAGCCCCATCGAGCACGCCAGCTTTACCTTTGGCATCGAGGGGGTCAGCCGCACTCTGCTTGCCCAGATCACCCGGCACCGCATCGCATCCTTCAGCGTGCAGAGCCAGCGCTATGTGCGTCTGGATGATTTCCGCTATGTGACGCCCCCGGAGATCGAGGCTATCCCGGAAGCAAAGGCGGCTTTCCTTGCCAGCATGGAGGAGGATGCCCAGCGTTATCTCGACCTTGCCCACAAGCTGGAGGAGGGGCACACCGCCCGCCTGATGGCCGAGGGAATGCCGGAAAAGCAGGCACGCGCCAAGGCTTCTAAACAGGCCAACGAGGACGCCCGCTTTGTGTTGCCCAACGCCTGCGAGACCAAAATGGTGGTCACCATGAATGCCCGCAGCCTGATGAACTTCTTCCAGCTGCGCTGCTGCAACCGCGCCCAGTGGGAGATCCGGGAACTGGCTGAAAAGATGTTCACGCTGGTGTACCCGGTGGCACCCCATATCTTTGCCAAGGCCGGCCCCGCCTGCCTGTGCGGCCCCTGCCCGGAGGGCAAGATGTGCTGCGGCAAGACCGCCGAGGTGCGCGCAAAATATGCCGCCATTAAAGAAGGTGCCGCCGTATGAGCAAGGGCAAACTGATTGTGCTGGAAGGGCTGGACGGAAGCGGCAAGGCCACACAGGCAAAGCTGCTGGCAGAGCATCTCGCCGCGCAGGGTGTGCCGGTACAAAAGATCACCTTCCCGGACTATGCCAGTGATTCCAGCGCACTGGTCAAGATGTATCTGGCCGGGCAGTTCGGCCAGCACCCGGACGATGTAAACGCCTATGCGGCTTCCAGCTTTTACGCGGTGGACCGCTATGCCAGCTATAAAACCAGCTGGGGCAGCTTTTATGAGCAGGGCGGTGTGATCATCGCTGATCGGTATACCACCTCCAACGCGGTGCACCAGTGCTCGAAGCTTCCGCAGGAGCAGTGGGAGGAATATCTGCACTGGCTGTTTGATTACGAGTTCCGTCTGCTGGGACTGCCCGCACCGGACAGGGTCATCTATTTGCAGGTAGACCCGGCGGTCAGCCAGCGGCTGATGACCCAGCGCTACCACGGCGACGAGAGCAAAAAGGACGTGCACGAAAAGGATACGGCTTATCTGGCGCGCAGCCGCGCTGCTGCCGAGTTCTGCGCCCGGCATCTTGGCTGGGATACCGTGCACTGCACCAGCGGGGACGCCATGCGCAGCATTGAAGATATCCAGCAAGAGGTACAGCAGCTTGCTCGGAAAACACTGGGCTGAACGATAAAATATGATAAGAGGGGGCATCCTGAACGATGTATCGTCTGATGCAGCCGTCCGATGAGGCGGCAGTGCTGGCTTTGTGGCAGAGCCAGCATCATGATACCGAAGATTTTGCAAAAATGGTACTGGAACGCTTTGCCGGTATGCAGAACATTTATGTGGCCGATGAAAACGACGCCATCGTGGCGGCTGCGCTGGCTGTGCCGGTCACCCTGCAGGGGCGCACGGGCAATTACCTGTGCCTGTGCGGCGAGGGCAGTCTGCTGCTGGCGGGTCTGCTGGATACCCTGTGCGCCCACCAAAAGCTGCGGGGCGCAGGCTTTACCGTGACAGTCCCGGCAGATGCAGCACAGGCCGCTCTGCTGCAGGATAAAGGCTTTGCAAAGGCTTTTGCCCTGCGCTGCCTGCCTCGTGAGGTGAGCCGCAACCTGTGGAGCCAGGCGGAATTTGACACGGTGACGGCCAAAAAGCTGTGCGAGCTGCGGGAACAGTTCTGGAAGGATACCGTGCAGCTGAGCCCGGAACGCATGGCGGTGGTGTTGCAGGAGCTGTACGCCCGGGGCGCTACCATCGTGTCCAACGAACATGGCTACGGCATCTACTTCCGCAAGGAGGATACCCTGTATTTTGTGGAGATGATGGCCGACAGCGACCGCGCCGCCGAGATCCTGATGGAAGCCGCCCGCGAGAAGGAAGTCATCGTGGAAAAGGCGGTCATCACGGTAGGCGCTGCTCAGCCGCTGTTTCTGGGCGAGGGCACCCGGCAGGAATACGGCATGATCCGCTTTGACGCAGAGCCCTTTGACGTGAGCGAAAGCTATCTGCGTCTGATGCTGGAAAACTGAAAAAAGGAAGGTGCGTATGGCACACAACGATACACACGCAGCCCGCAAAAAGGGCGGTGCAGGCAAAATTCTGCTGGTAGTGCTTCTGCTGCTTCTTCTGGCAGCGGGCGCAGCGGTGCGGTTTGCCTACAATGAGATTCACGGCAATGGTGCACCCGGCAGCACAGAGGTGATTGTAAGCATCCCGCAGGGCAGCGGCGTAGCGGCGATCGCCAACAAGCTGAAGGAGGCGGGCGTCATCCGCTCTGCCTACCTGTTTCGCTGGTATGTGGGACAAAAGGGCGCTGCCGCAAAGCTGCAGTACGGCGATTTTGTCTTGCAAACCAGTGCGGTTTCCTACGATGCGATCATTGCCACCCTTTCCCAGTACGCCAAGGCAGAAACGGTGCGTGTGACCATCCCGGAGGGCACCACGGCCATTGCCATTGCCCAGAAGATGGAAGCCGCCGGTCTGTGCACCGCCGAGGAGTTTCTGAAGGAAGCCAACGAGGGCGATTTCAGCGCATATACCTTCTGGCAGTACGTCCCGGAGGATAAGGATGCCCCGAACCGCTTTATGAAGTGCGAGGGCTATCTCTTCCCGGAAACCTACGAGTTTTTGAAGGATGATACGGTGCATAACTATGTAGCTACCTTCTACGCCCAGTTCGATGCACAATTTACCAAGGAAATGTACGCAGCGCTCAAAAAGCAGGGAATGACCCTGCCGGAGCTTGTCACCCTTGCCTCCTTTGTGCAGGAGGAAGCGGGCAACAGTCAGGACTCCAACGTGGCGCAGGTGTTCCGCAATCGTCTGGCAGAGGGCTCGCCCTACCCCCGGCTGCAAAGCAACACCTCCAGCCATATCCAGAGCGACGCCGACAACAACTATCTCTGGAACTGGGTCGCGCCCTACTACGACGGCTGGGACAATATCCCGGAAAATATCCTTACAGCCTACGACACTTACAGCTGTATCGGCCTGCCCGCAGGCCCCATCTCGAACCCCGGCCTTGCCGCCATCAAGGCAGCGCTGGAGCCGCAGCCCGATGAGGAAGCCAAGGACGCTTACTTCTTTGTGACCGACCTCAAGGGCAATTACTACTACGCCCACACGCTGGCAGAGCACAATGCCAACTGCAAAACTGCCGCAGCTGTGAACAAAAGCCTGAAAAACTGAGGAAAGGCCGCTGCACCGTTTTTTGTGCGGCGGCCCCTTTCCGGCTAAAACTGTGATACATAAGAGAGGAACCTACAAATGTTACAGATCCCGGAACTGCTTGCCCCGGCGGGCGATGCGGAACGTCTGCGTTATGCCATCAACTACGGTGCCGATGCCGTTTACTGCGGCCTGCCGGAGTTCGGTATGCGCTCGGCTCCGGCCAATTTCACCCCGGAGCAGCTGACGGAAAGCGTCATCTACGCCCATGCCCGCGGCCGCAAGGTCTACCTGACCATGAACACCCTGCCCACCAACGAGGAGGCCGACCGTCTGCCGGAGGCCATCAAGGAGGCTGCCAAGGCCGGTGTGGATGCCTTTATTGTGGCAGACCTTGGTGTGCTGGATGCCTGCAAGACCTTTGCCCCGGACATTGACGTGCATCTTTCCACCCAGACCGGCATCACCAACTGGGCAGCCGCCCGCGCCGCCTACAAAATGGGCGCAAAGCGGGTGGTGCTGGCCCGGGAGATGACCTTGCAGGATATTGCCATCCTGCGCGATAAGACTCCACCGGAATTGGAGATCGAGGCCTTTGTGCACGGTGCGATGTGCATGAGCGTGTCCGGCCGGTGTCTGTTGTCCAACTATATGGCCGGGCGCGACGCCAACCGCGGCCAGTGCGCCCAGCCCTGCCGCTGGAAGTATTACCTGAGCGAGGAGACCCGCCCCGGCCAGCTGTACGAGATCGGCGAAAACGAGAACGGCAGCTACATCCTTAACGCCAACGATCTGTGCACCGCGCCCTTCATTGACCTGATCTGCAAGGCGGGCGTGGACAGCCTGAAGATCGAAGGCCGTGCCAAGACCTTCTACTATGTGGCCAGTGTTACCGTTGCCTACCGCAAGGCACTGGACGCCTATCTGGCCGACCCGGCAAACGATAACTTTGAACTGCCGCCGGAGGTGTACGCAGAGCTTACCCGCACCAGCCACCGGCACTACTCTCCGGGCTTCTATTTCGGCCGCGAGCAGGCCAAACAGGCCACCGACAGCGCTACCTATATCCGCGAGTGGGAGTTCGTGGGTACGGTGGACAGCTGGGAAAATGGCATCGCCCACTGCCAGCAGCGCGGCAAATGGAGCCTTGGGGATACGCTGGAGGCACTGTGCCCGGACGGACGCAGCATCCCGCTTACCCCGGAATGGATCGAAAACGAAACAGGGGAGCGGGTGGAAAGCACTCCTCACGCCATGGAAAAATACACCATGCCCACCCCGGAGCTGCCGCCCATGAGCCTGCTGCGCCGGAAAACGGTGTAACAGCGTGACAAAAAAGAAGGAATCCGACGTGAAGTATAGTGACACTTCTGGCCGCTACGCCCTTCTGGACGAACTGCGCGGGTTGGATCTGGTCAGTATGATGCTCTATCACGGCTGCTGGGATCTGGTCAATCTCTTCGGTATTCAGGCCGACTGGTATTATGGTCTGCCCGGGCATCTGTGGCAGCAGAGCATCTGTTGGGTGTTTATTCTGTTGTCCGGCTTCTGTGTGCAACTGGGGCATCATACCTTGCGCCGGGGCGCACAGGTGTTTGGGGCAGGGGCGCTTGTCACGGCAGTCACGCTGCTTTTTATGCCGGAGGACAGAGTTATCTTTGGTGTGCTGACCCTGCTGGGCAGCGCTATGCTGCTGACCGGCCTTTTGGAAAAGCCACTGCGGCACATTCCACCCGCAGCAGGGTTTGCTATCTCCGCAGTGTTGTTTGCTCTTACCCGCAATGTCTCGGCAGGCTATCTGGGTTTTGGAAGCCTGCGCCTTTGGCTGCCGCAGACACTGTATGCAAACTGCGTTACAGCGTACTTTGGCTTTTATCCGTGGTGGTTCTATTCTACGGATTATTTTGCCCTTCTGCCGTGGCTGTTTCTGTTCTGGGCGGGGTACTTTCTCTACGACGTTGTAGGGCGGCAGCGCATGGAGCCCTTGCGCCGCTCGGTCTGCCCGCCGCTTGGCTGGCTTGGGCGGCACTCGCTGCTGTTGTATCTGCTGCACCAGCCGGTCATCTACGGGGTGCTGTTGGTAGTTTTCCGCGTATTAGGCGGCTGAAATACACGCTTCATGCACTTTTGAGAAAGGCGGGATTGTTGCACCGTGCAAACATTGCACGAACGTCTTGACAAGCAGGGCAGGGCTGTGGTATCCTGTTGACGGTTAGAAGATACTAACCGCAAAATGCGTCATGAAACACGGACGCATTTTTACAGAACATGAAGTTATTCTAAACTAACTACGCAGAGAAAGAGGTAGAGTTTTATGAGCAAAGTAGCAATCGTATTCTGGAGCGCCACCGGCAACACCGAGACCATGGCAAACTGCATCGCCGAGGGCGCAGGCGCCAACGGCACCATCGTACCCTGCGCCGAGATGACCCCCGCAAAGTTGGCAGAGTTTGACGTTGTGGCCTTTGGCTGCCCGGCTATGGGTGCAGAGCAGCTGGAGGAGAGCGAGTTCGAGCCTATGTTTGCTGCGCTGGAAGGCTCTCTGAACGGCAAAAAGATCGCACTGTTCGGCTCCTACGGCTGGGGTGACGGTCAGTGGATGCGCGATTGGGCGCAGCGCGCACAGGACGACGGCGCACAGCTGTTCAGCGAGGAAGGCCTCATCTGCAACGAAACGCCCGATGATGATGTGCAGGCCGCCTGCCGTAAGCTGGGCGCAGATCTGGCTGCTTGGTAAAACCCATGTATAAACTCTTGCTCCATAGGGCAACCTATGGACAAAGAGGTGATAAACATGGAAAACATCGGCGTGACCTGTGATGTCTGCGCGTGCTGCCACAACGTGGACGGCTGCAAATGTGATCTGCCGCAGATCAAGGTGACGGAGCAGTGCAGCTGCACCACCCAGCAGGTGGAGACCCCGCACTACTGCCAGAGCTACGAGGAAAAGTAAGTTCCCCACCAACGCACAGCAGCCCCTGCCGGAGAAACCTTTCCGGCAGGGGCTGCTGTTTGTTATATGAACATTCAGCGCAGCGCCACGTTACAGGTGGCAAGGCTGCGGATCAGCGTACCAACGCTGTCCTTCATCTGGATGCCGGCAAAGCCCAGCGCAAAGGCGGCCTGCACGTTTTCCAGTCTGTCGTCGATAAATATGCATTCGCTGGCCTTCAGCTGATACTTTTTCAACAAAGCCTTGTAGATCTGCGGGTCAGGCTTATTCACCTGTACCTCGCAGGAGGCTACACCGCCGTCAAACTGAGCCAGTACGCCGCGCTCGGTCAGCAGCTCCAGCACATCCTGCGGGATGTTGCTCAGGTAATACACGCAATAGCCGTGGTTCTTCAGCCGCCGCACCAGCTCCAGCATCCGCAGACGCGGGCGCAGAATGTGCATCCAGTCGTCCAGAACGCCCTGCACCTCAAAGGCACAGCCCTCGGCACGGGCGTGCTCCAGCATTCGCTGGTTGCCGTCATAGCGGGAAAGTTTGCCTGCGTCCAGCAACTGCCACTCCTCGCTGCCAAAGGTCAGGTCGTAAACTTTCTCTTCCATTTCGGCGTTGCACAGCCGGTCTACAAGGTATGCCTTGGGGTCAAAATCCACCAGTACACCGCCGATATCAAAAATAATGCTTTTATACATAAATACTGCCTCGCTTGTATTGGATGTTTTCCAGATATTTTCCATAGTATACCACAACCGGGCGGGTGCTTTCCACCCCTTTGGCATAGAAAATGCCGCCCCGGCGTATGCTGTGACAGAAAGGGGAGAGCGCCATGACGATCCGGGAACTTTGTGAGAAGGAGGTCGTTCAGCTGGAGCAGGGGATGTGCCTTGGCCGCGCGGACGATCTGGAGCTTGACCCCGCAACGGCGCAGCTGCAAAGCTTGATTTTGCTGGGCAGACCGCGGCTTTTTGGCCTGCTGGGCCGGGACGAGAGCCTGACCATCCCGTGGCAGGAGATCGAGACCATCGGCACAGACGCAATTCTGGTGCATACTGCTGTGCCAAAAGCACCGGCAGCACCTCACGGCTTCTGGCAGCAGCTGCGGGCAAAGCTTGGTCTGTGAAAAATAGGGGAATATTTTGAAAAATAAAACTGTAATTTTTGTAAAATCATGAATGGACATTTTCGGCGAAATGACTATAATAGGCACGAAAGGCTTGTGCAAATAGCAAAGCCACTTTGGAAATAGGGTTCGGGACGTGGAAAGGGGATATCGACTATGAAAACATCCAAACCGCTGTTGACCCTGCGGATGCTCTTCCCGGCGGCAGCTTCCTTTATTGTGCTGCTGCTGGGTGAGTGGATCGCGCGCGGGTCACTGACCGCTGATACCTTTATCAGCTTTATTTTCCCCCATTTCGGGGCGTATCTGCTGGCATGGCTGCTGCTGTTTCTGGTGTGGGAGCTGCTGGACTGGGTGCTGCGCATCCCGCCGCTTGCTACGCTGGGCATGGCCGTTTTGGGCTGTGCGCCCTGCGCAGTAAACTTCTATACCATGCAGCTGCGGGGTGAGCCCTTTCTGCCGTGGGACCTGATGCAGGTGTCCGAAGCCGCCGGTGTGGCCTCTGCTGCCGGGCTCAAGCTGCAGACCAGCATGGTGGTCTCCATTGTGCTGGTGCTGGCACTGACGGTGGCAAGCTTCTTTGTTTACCGCGGGCGGCTGCGCCAGCGCTGGCTGCCAAGGCTTGCGGGCACCGGTGCCTCGGCAGCGGCGCTGTGTCTGCTGATCTTCGGCGTTTATTTACAGCCTGCAGTCACGCAGGTTTTGGGCATCACGCCGGATGCGTGGATGCAGGACCGCTACTACCGTTACTACGGTGTGCTTACCGGTTTTATGACCAACCTCACCAATTTGGAGATCGCCAAGCCCGAGGGCTACTCGGAGCAGGCAGTGGACGATATTCTGGATAACGTGGCCGAGAGTGAGAAATTCTCCACCGGCCCCATGTATGCAGGCAGCTATGCCGCCACTACCCCCAAGGAGGAGCAGGCAAAGCAGCCTACCATTATTTATGTAATGGATGAATCCTACTGGGATGTTTCGGAGCTGGAGCAGTGCGGCATTACCTTTGATACCGATGTATCGCAGAACCTTCACGCTCTGCAGCAGACCAGCGCTTACGGCAGGGCGTACAGCCCCAGCTTTGGCGGCGGCACCTGTGATGTGGAGTTTGAAGCTCTGACCGGCTACTCCGTGTCCTTCCTGCCCAGCGGCAGCAAACCCTACCAGCAGCACGTCACAAAGCCCATGTTCGCCCTGCCCAATTACCTCAAGCTCAAGGGCTACCAGACCGCTGCGGTGCACTGCTTCTGGGCAAAATACTGGAGCCGCGATAAGGCCTACCCCAACCTCGGCTTCAGCGATTTTATCAGTCTGGAGGATATGCACGGTGTGACCAAGGTGCGCAAGCACTACTGGACCAGCGGCCTTGTGACCGATGACTCCATGGCCGACCAGATCATTCAGCAGTACGAAAAGATGAGCACTTCCTCTGATAAGCCCATCTTCCTGCACGCGGTCACCATGCAGAACCATACCAATTATAATAGGGATAACTACCCGGACGACGAGCGGGTACACGTTGTATCTCATCCGGTGGGGCTCAAGAGCAGCACCGTGGGCGCGCTGGAAGATTTTGCTACCGGCATCCGGGATGCAGACGCCATGCTGGGCAAGCTGACAGCGTATTTCTCTCAGGTGGACGAGCCGGTCATTCTGGTATTCTGGGGCGACCACTATAACCCCATTGATTCCAACTACGATGTCTACACCACCACCGGCTACGCAAGCGGCTCCAGCACCGACCCCCGTCTGCACCAGACCACGCTGCTGATGTGGTCGAATTACAGCCAGCAGCAGGTGGACTTTGGCACCATTGCCGCCTACGATATCTCCCCGGTGATGATGGAACTGTTCGGGCTGGAGCAGCCGCTGTACTTCCAGTTCCTCAACCGGCAGCTGCGGGTCGCCAGCCGCAGCTGCACCCGCGGCACCACCATGAATCTGGATGGCACCACCACCCAGCAGCCCACGGAGTTCCAGCAGCGCTGGACAAACGAGCACTGGATGCTGCAATACGACCTGATGTTCGGCAAGGGATACGCCCTCAACCGTATGGGTGTTGCAGGTTTGAGCGGGATGAATACGGGCAAATAAGAGAAAAAGTAAGCATTTCTTTATACAAAACAGAGAAAACCACTTGCAACCGCATTCTTTTTGTGCTATTATAACAAAGCATTACACACGCATCACTATGCCCTTTTGTGCCCTTTTGGGTTGAGGGCAGTCCGCCGGTACCCGATGTACCGTGCAGATCACGGTGTGCGGAGGCAAAACAATATCTGGAGGTATTTTATTATGGCAGTCGTTTCTATGAAGCAGCTTCTCGAGGCAGGTGTGCACTTCGGTCACCAGACCCGCCGCTGGAACCCCAAGATGGCTAAGTACATCTTCACCGAGCGCAATGGTATCTATATCATTGACCTGCAGAAGACCGTGAAGAAGCTGGACGAGGCTTACAACTATGTGAAGGAAGTTGCAGCTGAGGGCGGCGACATCCTGTTCGTTGGCACCAAGAAGCAGGCTCAGGAGTCCATCCGTGACGAGGCTCTGCGCTGCGGCATGCACTACGTCAACGCTCGTTGGCTGGGCGGCATGATGACCAACTTCCGCACCATCCGTAAGCGTATCGACCGTATGGATCAGCTGGCTAAGATGAAGGAGAACGGCACCTTCGAGCTGCTGCCCAAGAAGGAAGTAGCTAAGCTGGAGCTGGAGATGGAGAAGCTGGACAAGTACCTGGGCGGCGTCAAGAACATGAAGACCCTGCCGAAGGCTATGTTTATCGTCGATCCTCACAAGGAGCGCATCGCTGTTGCTGAGGCCCGCAAGCTGAACATCCCCATCGTTGCTATTGTTGATACCAACTGCAACCCCGATGAGATCGACTACGTGATCCCCGGCAACGACGACGCTATCCGCGCTGTCAAGCTGATCGCCGGCGCTATGGCTGACGCTGTGCTGGAAGGCAAGCAGGGCAACCAGGAGGCCGCTCCCGCCGAGGACGCAGCAAACGCCTGATTTCCCATTCCGCAACCAATCAAATAACGTGTAAGGGAGAAAACAAAAATGGCTATTTCTGCAAAGGACGTTATGGAACTGCGCAAGCAGACCGACTGCGGCATGATGGAGTGCAAGAAGGCTCTGACCGAGGCTGACGGCAACTTCGAGAAGGCAATCGAGATCCTGCGCGAGCGTGGTCTGGCTACCGCCGCCAAGAAAGCAAGCCGCGTTGCTGCCGAGGGTATGGTCTACGCTGACTACTGCCCCGCCTGCAAGGTCGGTGTTGTCATCGAGGTCAACGCTGAGACCGACTTCGTTGCCAAGAACGACAAGTTCGTTGACTTCGTCAAGGAGGCCACCAAGGTCATCATGAAGCAGAACCCCGCTGATGTCGAGGCTCTGATGGCTTGCAAGACCGAGGCTGGCGAGACTGTTGACGAGGCTCTGAAGAACCTGATCCTGGTCATCAAGGAGAACATCAAGGTTCGCCGCTTCACCCGTTACGAGGGCGTCTGCTCTGCATACGTCCACGGCGGCGGCACCCACGGCATTCTGGTCAACTTCGAGACCACCAACGACATCGATGCAAAGGACGAGTTCGTTGCTTACGGCAAGGACATCGCTATGCAGGTCGCTGCTGCTAACCCCGGCTACGTTGACGAGGCTTCTGTCCCCGCCGAGGTCGTGGCTAAGGAGAAGGAGATCATGCTGGCTCAGATGGCTCAGGATCCCAAGACCGCTAACAAGCCTGAGGCTGTGAAGGAGAAGATGATCGAGGGCAAGATCAAGAAGTTCTTCAAGGAGAACTGCCTGGTCGATCAGGAGTTCGTCAAGGATGGCGACCTGACCGTTGCTCAGTACACCGCTAAGGTCGCTAAGGATCTGGGCGGCGAGATCAAGATCGTCAAGTTCGCCCGCTTTGTCAAGGGCGAGGGTCTGGAGAAGCGTGCTGACGACTTCGCATCTGAAGTTGCAAGCATGGTGAAGTAATTTAAACTTCCAAAGACAAAAGGGGAGCCGTAGTACCTGTAACAGGGGGCTGCGGCTCCTTTTTTATGTTTATGAAAATACAAATATCGGGCAGCCCGCAGCCTGCCCGGTATTACCGTACCCGCAGCCTGCCCGGTATTACCGTATAAATCTTCTTACGCTTCGTCCAAAACCTCTTCGGGATCCTCAATAGCATCCTCGATGGTTTCCTCCACCTCCATCGCTTCTTCAGCGTCCGGGGCGGCAAGCAACTCCTGAATCTGATCCCGCAGCCAGAGCAGACGGTTGTCCAGTGCCTTGTCCCGTGCCAGCAGCGGCGCAATGATCTCGGGCTTGTCAGTGATCAGGTCATCCACACCCAGCTGCAGCAGCTTTTCCGCATCCTGCTGGCGGTTGATGGTCCATGCAGAGATGGTCTTACCCCGCAGATGGATCTGCTGCACCATACCGGCGGTGATAAAGGTGGATTCTACGCTGAAAAAGTCTGCGGCAGGCAGGTCGTAGTAGGTGCCCACGCCCAGCGCCAGAATATACCCTGTGGTAATGTCCGGGTCCAGCTCCTTCACCTTGCACAGGGTCTCGTAGCTTTGAGAGGTGACCACGCAGTCCGCGCCGTAGTCATATGCGTGAATCAGCCGCACCGTTTCTGCCTCCAACGTTGGCGTAAAGGTGCTGGGCTTGATCTCAATGTTCAGCTCAGCCTTGCCCTTGCACAGCGCCAGAACTTCTTCCAGCGTGGGAATATAAGAGCCTGTGAACTGCCGATGGAACCAGCGCCCGGCATCCAGCTGCTGCACCTGCACATAGGGCAGGTCGTAGATGTTGGCGTTGCAGCCGGTGCACCGGCGCAGGCTGGTGTCGTGGGTCACCACGGCTACGCCGTCGGCGGTCATCTGCACATCCAGCTCAATGCGGGGGCAGCCATCTTCCAGCGCGGCCTCGAAGGCGGCCATGGTGTTCTCCGGCGCACGGGAAGAATAGCCCCGGTGGTAGGTGATCACCGGGTCAGAAAGACCCAGCACGCTTTGCAGCGGCTGCGTTTGCGGGAACAGCAGATACACCGCTGCTACGCCGCAGGTGACCAGTGCGGCGCAGGCCATCATCCCGGCCAACACCGTCTGCTCACGGGGCAGGGTGGGGAGCTCTCCGGAAATGGTCGGCTGCGCTGCATCGGACTGTCTGGTCACTTCATACAGTGCCTCTGTAAGGGTGCTTTGCGCCGCCGTCATGGCGCAGTCCATGAGCAGACAAAGGAACGGCAGTTCGATCAGCAGTGCCGCGCGAGAAAGCGCCAGCAGGGCAGCAGTGCTGGCAAAGCCGACACCAAGAATGACACAATAGAACAGCAAAGCCCCGCACAGCAGCATCAGTCCGGTGCGCACGGCAGCGGTCAGCATCCAGCGCAGTGCCAGCGCAAACAGCTGCCCGGCGCGGCTGCACAAAACCCGCAGACTCTCCTCAAATGCACAGCCAAAGCTTTTACGTTCCAGCAGGAATTTTGGCAGCACTACAAGTCCGTCCAGCAGCAGCGCCAGCACACAAAGCACTGCCAGAGCAAATAGAAAACGATTGGCAGCGCGCGCTTTCAGCAGCCCCCAGAGATATTCCGGCACGGCAAACTGGGTCAGGTGGTTTGCTGCCAGAAAAAAGTTCGTCAGCGGGATCAGGGCAGCGCCATACAGCAGCAGTGGAAGATTCTGCGGCAGAAACACCCGCACAAGGCTGCAAAAGGCATTCCGGAACACCGCACCCACCCGCAGCGGTTCACCGTGCCGCACCCGCGTCAATAGCTGCAGCATCGCGGCAACCTCGTACAGGCTCCAAAAGGCTGCCAGCACCGCCAGCACGACGATGCACCCGATGATGGCAGGGGAGGCAAAGATGCGGGATGCAGTTTTGTTGTTGAGGTAGCGGATGGGCGCGAACCGCAGCGTCAGCGCCCAGATCAGCTGCAGCGCTGGTACGAACAAGAAGTTTGTCAGCACCTTATAAAACAACAGAAAAAGCAGAAACACCCGCCCCTTTGACGAAAGCAGGGAACGAGCGGCAGCGTGCAGAGAGCGGTAGGTCTGCTCCTGCTGCTGGAACTTTACGGAAATTTGTTTCAAGATAGCTTCAACCTCTTTTGCATATTTGCCGGGCTTTTCGTGTGCGCTATATAGGTACAGTTTGGCAGATTGCCCGGAAATATATGATTTTTAATATAGTGTAACATAAATGCAACGGAAAGAAAACGCAGCAGACGGGTGCAGTTTTGCCAAAAAAACCGGGAAAATTTCTACATCCACAAAATGGTCGTGTGATAGCATTTGTCCAGATAAAACGTGCAAAACGATGAATCGTTAAAAATTTGAGTATCTATAAGTGACGGATGTTGAATCGCATGGAATTTTATAGAATCCCTTGCATTTTTTTGCCAGCTTCTGTATAATGAATATAATTTTGAAAGCTCACACAGACAACCAGGAGGTCTAATTATGGCTTCAAAGATCAATAAGGGAGAAATCCTCGCCAAGTTCTTCGATGACGGGGAGTACACTGCGCTGTTTGCTGATGGTGCAGTGAGCGCTGCCTGCGGCTATGCTGCAGGTCAGCAGGCTTACGCCGTTTATCAGAATGGCGAGGCTGTCACCGTAAAGGATGTTGAAAAGAACATCAAGGTTCTGGAAATGGCTGCACAGACCGGCTGCCCGGTGGTCACCTTCTATAACTCGGTTGGTGCAAAGCTGGCCGAGGGTCTGGACGTGCTGACCGCCAGCGCAAAGCTGAATGCACAGATCGCAAAGGTCTCCGGTGTTGTTCCGCAGGTGGCCGTTGTTCTGGGTGTCTGCGGCGGCACCAGCGCTCTGAGCGCTGCCAACGCAGACGTCTGCATCATGGCCGAGGGCGCAGAGCTGTTCTTCACCGCTCCGTTCACCTCCGCTGCCAAGGGCGATAAGGTCGCCGACGCAGGCAGCGCCGCTGCTGCCGCAAAGGCAGGCGTGGCTTCCATCGTGGCTGCCGATGCCGCAGAGGCTGCTGAAAAGGCCGCTCACATCGTGGGTCTGCTGCCCGCCAACAACCTGACCGGCCCGGCAATTTTCGAGTTCGAGCAGCCCACCGCTGTTCTGGCTGCCGGTGCCGAGCCCGCAAAGGCTGCTGCCGCTGTGATCGATAAGGACAGCGCCGTGGAGTTGTACGCAGGCTTTGGCAAATCTGTCTATACCGCATTTGCAACCATCGGCGGCAACGCCGTGGGCGTTGTGGCAACCGGCAAGCAGCTGTGCCACAACTGCGTAGCTAAGGCTTCCCGCTTTGTGCGCCTGTGCGATGCCTTCAGCGTGCCTGTGGTCACCATCGTGGACACCGAGGGCTTTGTGCCCAGCGTTACCGATGACGTGGCTGGCGGCATCCGCGAGGCTGCCCGTCTGGCCGCTACCTACGCCGATGCTACCACCGCAAAGGTGGCAGTGCTGGCCGGCAAGGCTGTGGGCCCTGTGTACACCACTCTGGCTGCTGCCGACCTGCGCATCGCTGTGACCGGCTGCACCGTCAGCGCACTGGAGCCCAGCGCCGCTGTCAGCGTGCTGTATAAGGATGAGATCGATGCTTCCGACAACATCATTGCCGCCACCAAGGCTAAGACTGCTGCCTACACCGCTGAGGTGTGCAGCGCTGCCAGCGCAGTGGCCGCCGGTGCTGCCGATATGAGCTGTGATGCCGCTAATGTGCGTGCCAGCGTTGTGGCTGCACTGGAGCTGCTGAGCACCAAGCGCGCTGCCCGCCTGCCCAAGAAGCATGGCAATATGGCCCTGTAAGCGTCCGAATGTAAGTTAATTGAGTTCGATTTTGAATTGGAGGATCCTTCCATGAAGTACTACAATATTACTGTCAATGGTGTTGCTTACAGCGTTTCCGTTGAGGAAACTGCCGCAGGCGCTGCTCCTGTTGCCGCTGCTCCCGCAGCACCCGTCGCACCCAAGGCCGCTCCCGCTCCTGCAGCTGCTCCTAAGGCAGCCGCCGGTGCAGCCGGTGCTGTTGCCGTCAAGGCTCCCATGCCCGGCAACATTCTGGATGTCAAGGTCGCTGCCGGTGCTTCTGTCAAGGCCGGCGACGTGCTGGTCATCCTCGAGGCCATGAAGATGGAGAACGAGATCGTTGCTCCGCAGGATGGCACCGTGGCTTCCATCAACGTGAACAAGGGCGATACCGTCAACTCCGGTGACGTTCTGGTTTCCATGAACTAAGGAAGAGGTGACAACCATGGCAAAAAAGCCGATCAAGGTGACCGAGGTCGTCCTGCGTGATGCGCACCAGTCTTTGCTGGCTACCCGTATGACCATGGACGAGATGCGCCCCATCCTGCCCGAAATGGACAAGATCAACTACTTCTCCGTGGAGTGCTGGGGCGGCGCTACGTTCGACAGCTGCATCCGCTTCCTGGACGAGGATCCTTGGGAGCGTCTGCGCATCCTGCGCAAGGAACTGCCGCACCAGAAGCTGCAGATGCTGTTCCGCGGCCAGAATATGCTGGGCTACCGTCCCTACGCAGATGACGCTGTGGAGTACTTTGTACAGAAGTCTGTTGCCAACGGCATCGACGTCATCCGCATCTTTGACGCTCTGAACGACCCCCGCAACCTGCAGACTGCCATCAAGTCTGCCAACAAAGAGGGCGCTCATGTGCAGGGCTGCATCAGCTACACCCTGAGCCCCGTGCATAACAACGAGTACTTTGCAGCCTACGCCAAGACTTTGGAGGAGATGGGCGCAAACTCCATCTGCATCAAGGATATGGCAGGTCTGCTCACTCCCTATACCTGCTATGATCTGGTCAAGAAGCTGAAGGAGGCCGTCAGCATCCCTGTGGACATCCACAGCCACTACACTGCAGGTCTGGCTTCCATGTCCATCCTCAAGGGCATCGAGGCAGGTGCCGATATCATCGATACCGCCATGAGCCCCCTGAGCCTTGGTACCAGCCACATGCCCACCGAGAGCCTGGTGGCTGCCCTGCAGGGCACCGATTACGACACCGGTCTGGATCTGAAGCAGCTGAATGTCGTGCGCGCTTACTTTGCAAAGCTGCGTGAGAAGTACATCGCCAACGGCCAGATCAGCCCCAAGAGCTTGGGTGTGGACGCCAACACCCTGCTGTATCAGGTGCCGGGCGGCATGTTCTCCAACATGCTCAAGCAGCTGAAGGATGCCGGCAAGGAAGACAAGCTGGACGAAGTGCTGGCCGAGATCCCCCGCGTTCGTGAGGATGCAGGTTATCCGCCGCTGGTCACCCCCACCAGCCAGATCGTTGGCACGCAGGCTGTGTTCAACGTCATCATGGGCGAGCGCTACAAGATGGTTACCAAGGAGTTCAAGGGTCTGGTCCACGGCGACTACGGCAAGACTCCCGCTCCCATCAAGCCCGAGTTCACCAAGAAGATCCTTGGCGACGAGCAGCCCATTACCTGCCGCTTTGCCGATACGCTGGCGCCCGAGATGGACAAGCTGAAGGCCGAGGCCGCTAAGTGGGCAACGCAGGAAGAGGACGTGCTGACCTACGCAATGTTCCCGCAGGTCGCTCCCAAGTTCTTCGATAAGCGCAATGCCAAAAAGCAGGGCGTGGACGGCGATCATGTGGACTACACCAACCAGTCTCATCCTGTCTGATAAATAAATCCCTTTCAAGGCTGCTGCACAAAATGCTGTGCAGCAGCCTTTTTTGCGTATCCGGCAAAGGCACAAGACGTACTCTGTCGGCCAATCCCGGAAAAACTTCTGCATACACATTGACTTGCCGCCCAATACCTTTTATAATGTTTGGTATAGCCGTACAATACAACAAATGATGTGGAGGAAAATGCTATGCGAAGCATCCCGGAGCAGCGCATTGCTGAGTTTCAGGAGCAGGACTATCAACTGTATTTTGGCATTTCAAAGCTGGAATTTGACCGGATGCTCAAGGCTCTGCATGAGGCTTACCGTCAGGAGCATAAGCGCAAGACCCGCTTTACCAAGATCTCCATGATGGATAAACTCATCCTGACCCTGATCTATCGCTACGAGTACCGCACGATGGAAAGCATTGCCAAGGAATACGAGGTCTCTCTGGATACCATTGCCGACAACATCCATTGGGTGGAGCGCACGCTGCTCAATGCAGATATCCTGCAAACCAGTGTGACCTGCGTTTATAAGACGAACTGATGTTATGACCCTGCGTGAAAACGCGGGGTTATATTTTTACAAGGAGAAAGCTTCTGGAAAAGCGGTAACTGCCGCAGCCATGTTGTTTTGGCTGTGCAGCAGTAAAAATGAAAACTGTGTTTTTTGCACGGATGCAGTCTGCACCTTGAATTTTTCAGAAAAGAATAGTAAAATGATGCTATATGTATCGTAACATGGGCTTGTGTGCCCAAAGCGGATACCTATACAGAAAAACCGAAGTTAAACCGCAAAAGAATAGGAGCTAGTATGATCTTAAGCATGACCGGTTTCGGCAGGGGGACTGCCGTGCTCAATGGCCGCGAGATCACTGTGGAACTGCGCAGCGTGAACTCCCGCTATTTCGAGTATTCCTCCCGCATCCCGCGCACCTGCAGTTCTCTGGACAGCCGCCTGAAAAAGCAGCTCAACCAGCGGATCTCCCGCGGCAAGGTAGAGCTTAGCATGACCGTCCAGAACGTGGACGCAGCGGATACCGTGGTCGCCGTCAACATGGAGCTTGCCCGCAGCTATCAGCAGGCCATGCGGGACCTGTCCGAGCAGCTGGGGGTCAAAAATGATGTGTCCACCGCCGTTCTGACCCGCTTCCCGGATGTGCTGACCACCCGCCACGCCGATGTGGACGAGGAGCAGCTGTGGCAGGATGTGTCTGCCGTCACCGCGCAGGCGCTGGATCGCTTTGTGGAGATGCGTGCCGCCGAGGGCGCCAAGATGAAGGCAGACGTGGAAAGCCGTCTTGTGTTTCTGGAGCAGTGCGTCGGCAAAGTGGAGAGCCTGAGTGCAGGCCGGGTGGAAAACTACACCAACCGCCTGTACGAGAAACTCAAGGTCATCCTGCAGGATCGCGACATCGATGACGCCCGTGTGCTGACCGAAGCCGCCATCTTTGGCGATAAGACTGCCGTGGATGAAGAAACTGTCCGTCTGCGCAGCCACATTGCACAGTACCGCGATATCCTGCAGCTGGACGAGCCCGTGGGCCGCAAGCTGGACTTCCTGACGCAAGAGCTGAACCGCGAGACCAATACCATCGGCTCCAAGTGTCAGGATCTGGATATCACCCGTATTGTGGTGGATATGAAGGCGGAGATCGAAAAAATCCGCGAGCAGATCCAGAATCTGGAATAATATGTTGTGGAGGAGCCTATGAAACTCATCAACATCGGCTTTGGCAATATGGTCAGTGCGGGGCGCGTGGTGGCAGTCGTCAGCCCGGACTCCGCACCGGTCAAACGTCTGGTGAAGGAAGCACGCGAGCGCGGGATGCTGATCGATGCCTCTTACGGCCGCAGCACCCGAGCTGTGCTTATCATGGACTCCGATCATGTCGTGCTGTCCGCCCTTCAGCCCGAAACGGTGGCAAGCCGCGCCGCCGGGCAGGAGGGTAGAGCATCAATGGAGGAAGAAACATCTCATGGCGAATGATAAATTTCTGTTTGTAGTTTCCGGCGCAGCCGGCACCGGCAAGGACAGCGTGGTCAAGGCACTGCGCGAGGCACACCCCGAGATCGAAAAGACCGTCTCTGCCACCACCCGCGCCCCGCGCCCCGGCGAGCAGGAGGGTGTGGACTACTACTACCGCACCCGCGAGCAGTTCCAGCAACTGCTGGAAAACGATCAGGTGGTGGAGCACAACTTCTATAACGGCAACTACTACGGCACCCTGAAGTCTGAGGTGGAAAAGCGGCTGGAGGCCGGTAAGGTGGTCGTGCTGGTCATTGACGTGCACGGCGCTGCCAATATCCGCCGGATGTTCCCGGGCGCTACCACCGTGTTCCTGCTGCCGCCCTCTGTGGAGGAGCTGGAGCACCGTCTGCGCGGCCGCGGTACCGAGACCGAGGAAAGCATTCAGGAGCGTCTCGCCACCGCCCGGCAGGAGCTGGCCGAGCAGGATAAGTTTACCGTAAAGCTGGTCAATAATCAAATCGAGCCTTGCGCCGCAGAGTTGTATCAGGTCATCTGTCAGCGCGCCGGACTGCAAGGCTAAAAATCAAGCGTTGAAGGAGTTGGACGAATGCCCAAGACGGTAGGCGTTGCCGTCAGCAATGCGACCTTCCATTTTGATAAGCTGTATACCTACGCCGTTCTGCCGGAGCACCAGAATGCGGTGCGCCTTGGCAGCATGGTACTGGTACCCTTCGGCAAAGGTAGCCGCGCCCGCATGGGTGTGGTACTGGCCTGCGATGCCGAGCCGGAGCACTCCAAGCTGAAATATCTGTTTGACGTAGCCCCGGCTTCGGCCTGCCTGACCCCGGAGCTGCTGCGGCTGGTGTATTTTTTAAAGGAACGCACCTTCTGCACCTACTACGAGGCCGTCAAGGCGGTCATTCCGTATGGTGCGCAGTATAAGCCCGCCGTGGCGGCAGACGGTGTGACCCCGGTGCTGCAAAAGCAGCTTACCCGTCACACCGAAAATGCCTATAAGCTTGTGGGCACACTGCCACAAAAGCCAAAGCCTACGGCAAAGCAGCTGGCGGCGGTGGCGCTGCTGAGCGGCGGTCCCCGCACCCTGAACGAACTGGAGGATAAGGGCATCAGCCGCGCCGTGCTGGATAACCTGTGCACCAAGGGCGTGCTGGAATGCAGCAAGGTGAATAAGTCCATCGACCTGTACGCCTCCATCCCGCTGCGCAACGACCCCATCACCCTCACAGGGCAGCAGCAGGCCGCTTACGACACGCTGCTGCCTAAGCTAGAAGATACCGCACCCCATTCGGCGCTGTTGTACGGTGTGACCGGCAGCGGCAAGACGCTGGTGTTTTTAAAGTTGATCTCCCGCTGTCTGGAACTTGGCCGCAAGGCGCTGGTGCTGGTGCCGGAGATCAGCCTGACCCCGCAGATGATCCTGCGGCTCAAAGGACAGTTCGGCCGCCGCGTGGCGGTGCAGCACTCTGCGCTCAACCATACCGAGCGTCTGCTGCAATGGCAGATGATCCAGGACGGCGGTGCAGATATCGTGGTCGGCACCCGCAGCGCTGTGTTTTCGCCGTTGGAAAACATCGGTCTTATCATCATTGACGAGGAGCAGGAGCACACCTACCGGTCGGAATCCGCACCGCGCTACTCCGCCCACGAGGTCGCCCGGCAGCGTGCCGCCGAAAACGGTGCCCTGCTGCTTCTGGCCAGCGCCACCCCCAGCACCGAGAGCTTCCACGCTGCACAGAACGGACGCACCCAGCTGGTGCGCCTGACCAAGCGCTACGGCGGCAACCCGCTGCCCAGCGTGCAGATCGTGGATATGCGGGCAGAGCTGGCAGCAGGCAACCCTCGGGAGATCAGCCTTGCGTTGGAGGACGCCATCCGCCGCAATCTGGAAGCGGAAAAGCAGACCATTCTTCTGCTCAACCGCCGGGGCTACCAGACCATTGCCCAGTGCGAGGACTGCCGCGAGGTGCTCAAGTGCCCCAAGTGCAGCGTGCCCATGGTGTACCACAAATCAGCGCATAAGGTGCTGTGCCACTACTGCGGCTCCCAGCAGGAGCCGCCGCCCACCCTTTGCCCGGCCTGCGGCGGCAAGCTGCAGTACCGGGGCTTTGGTACCCAGAAGGCCGAAGAGGAGCTGGCAAAGCTCTTCCCGGAGGCGCGGGTGCTGCGCATGGATCAGGACTCTACCGCCGCCAAGGACGCCCACGAAAAGCTGCTTGCCAAATTTGCAGCGCATGAATACGATATCATGGTAGGCACCCAGATGGTGGCAAAGGGTCTGGATTTTGAGGACGTGACCCTTGTGGGTGTTCTGGGCATTGATTCGCTGCTGTTTGCGCAGGGCTTCCGGGCATACGAGAACGTGTTCAGCCTGATCACACAGGTGGTGGGACGCAGCGGCCGCGCAAAAGAGCCCGGCTTTGCCATCATCCAGACCACCGACCCGGACAACCCGGTGCTCACCCTTGCCGCCGCGCAGGATTACGACGCCTTCTACGAGCAGGAGATCGCCTACCGCAAGCTTGGCTTGTATCCGCCCTTCTGCGGGCTGTGCATCATCGGCTTTGCCGGTGCAAAGGAGAACGAGGTGGCGCGTGCCGCTGCCCGTTTCTCGGCGCTTTTAGGGCAGCAGGCGGCCAAGCAGCCGGATCTGCCCCTGCGCATTCTGGGTCCTACGCCCGGCAGCATTGAAAAGATCAACGACACCTACCGCTATAAGCTTACCGTCAAGTGCCGCAACGACCGCCGTTTCCGCGACCTTGTGCGCAGCACGCTGGCACTGTATGAAAAAGAAAAACTGCCGTCTAAGGCATCGGTCGTGGTAGACCTGCACTCGGACGGAGACATCTGATAAAACTGGAGGTACCATTATGGCTATCCGTAACATTGTTAAAGAAGGCGACCCCATCCTGAACAAGGTCTGCCGCCCTGTGACCAATTTTGACGACCGTCTGGCCACCCTGCTGGACGATATGCGCGAGACTATGATCGCCGCCGACGGCGTAGGTCTGGCCGGTCCGCAGGTGGGCATGATGCGCCGCTTGTTCGTGGTGTGGGACACCACCGACGCCCCGGAGGAGATCCCCGAGGATTACGAGTACAAGTTCATTGATTTCGTCAACCCCGAGATCCTTGCTGTTTCTGAGGAGGAAGAGACGGCCTACGAGGGCTGCCTGTCCTTCCCGGGGCACAACGGCGCTGTGACCCGCCCCGTTGCCGTCAAGGTGCGTGCACAGGACCGCAACGGCGAATGGTTCGAGCTGGAAGCTGACGGCCTGCTGGGCCGCTGCATCCAGCACGAGAACGACCATCTGGACGGCATCACCATCATGGAATCCAGCGAGTACTTCTATGAGGATACCGAGGAAGGCAAAAAGGCCGCCCGCGAAGCGAAAGGAAACAACTGATGCGCATTTTGTTCATGGGCACGCCGGATATTGCTGCCGAGTGCCTGAAAGCCCTGTATGCTGCCGGGCACGACATCTGTGCCGTGTACACCCGGCGGGATAAGCCCGTCGGCCGCAAGCAGGTGCTCACCGCGCCGCCGGTCAAGGAGGTGGCTCTGGCGCACGGCACACCTGTGTTCCAGCCCCGCACCCTGCGGGACGGCAGCGAGGATGAAAACATCCGTGCCCTCGCCCCGGAGCTGATCGTGGTGGTGGCCTATGGCTGCATCCTGCCGAAGTCCGTGCTGGAAATGCCCCGCTATGGCTGCATCAACCTGCACGTTTCGCTGCTGCCGAAATATCGCGGCAGCGCCCCGGTGCAGTGGTCGGTGCTGAACGGTGACGCCGAGACCGGCGTTTCCATCATGCAGATGGACGAAGGGCTGGATACCGGCGATGTACTGTACTGTAAAAAAATCGCCATTGACCCCGAGGAGACCAGCGGCGAATTGTTTGACCGCGTTACCGCTGTGGGCGCCGAAGCTCTGTGTGAAACGATTCCTCAGATCGCTGCCGGTACTCTGACGGCTGTGCCGCAAGACCACGAAAACGCCACCCTTGCCCCCATGCTGAACAAGGAGATGGCAGAGTTCCACCTGACCGACACTGCCACCCATATCCATAACTGGGTGCGCGGCATGAACCCTTGGCCGGGCGCGTGGTTCAGCACCTCCGGCGGCAAAAAGCTTAAGGTGATGTCCTGCCGTGTGGCTACCGCTCATGGCGAAGCCCCCGGCACGGTGCTGGGCACAAAACCCCTGACCGTAGCCTGCAGCGAGGGTGCTATCCAGCTGCTGGAGGTCGTACCGGAGGGCAAAAAGCCCATGGACGGCACTGCCTTTGCAGCGGGTCGGCGCCTGAAAACGGGGGATAGCCTCTGATGGCCGCAAATCCGCGTGCGGCGGCAGTCGCCGCACTGGTACGGCAGGAGCAGGACGGTTTTTCCAATCTGGTGCTGGACGCAGAGCTCAAGCGCCAGAAGCTGGAAGGCCGGGATAAGGCTTTTGCAAGTGCCATTTTCTACACTGTGCTGGAGCATCGCGGCACGCTGGACTATATTCTGGAGCAGTTTCTGCCCAAGGGGCTGGCAAAGCTGGATGCCCCCGTGCGGGAGATTCTGCGCGCTGCACTGGCACAGGCACGCTATATGCAGGTGCCTGTCTCTGCTGCGGTGAACGAGGCGGTCAAGCTGACCCGCACCTTTAAAAAATCCAGCGCCTCCGGCCTTGTCAATGCCGTGCTGCGCAAGGCCTGCGGCTATGATCTGGACGCTGCCGTTTTTACGGGCGAGATCCAGCGCCTGATGGTGCTTGGCTCTGCCGGACTGGATGTGGCGAAATTTCTCCACAAAAATTACCCGGATGAAGCACTGGGCATCCTGACCTATCAGGCCGATGGCGGTTTGACCAGTCTGCGTGCAAACCCCCTCAAGGCCAGCGCTGCACAGCTGTGCGCGCTGCTTACAGAGCAGGGCGCAGCAGAGGTGCGGCAGGGTATTGTGCCCGGCAGCGTGCTGGCACGATTTGCCGGCAGTCCGGCAGACAACGAACTGTTCCGACAGGGCTACTACCATGTGGAGGGACAGGCCAGCCAGCTGGCAGCCCTTTGCGTGGGCGCAGCCCCCGGCGAGACGGTGCTGGATCTGTGCGCTGCCCCCGGCGGTAAGACCATTCTGCTGGCCGAGCAGATGCAGGGTACAGGAGAGCTGTACAGCTGCGATGCAGCAGAGAACCGTGTGGGGCTGATCCGCACCGCGGTAGACCGCATGGGCTTTACTGGGGTGCATACCCTTTGTAATGATGCCACCAAGCCGAACCCCGCACTGCCCATGGCAGACCGCATCCTGACGGATGTGCCTTGCAGCGGCTTGGGCATTCTGGCAAAAAAGCCAGATCTGCGCTATAAAAAGCTGGAAGCTGCCCGGCAGGCAGAACTGCTTGCCACACAGGCGGCAATTCTGGATACCGCTGCGGCGCTGCTCAAGGCGGGCGGACGGCTGGTCTATTCCACCTGCACCATCGACCCGGCAGAAAATCAGAAGCAGATCGCAGCCTTTTTACAGCGCCACCCGGAATTTGCGGTCTGCGCACCGGATGTACCGCTGCCCGCCGGAATGACGGCAGGGGAGTACGGTTGCCTTTCGGTGCCCACCCGTACCGGCATGGACGGCTTTTTCCTATGCGTGCTGCAAAAAGCCACCGGAACACAATAAGCACGACCTTTATGGGTCGTATCCTGTTATAGGAGAACAGAATGGAACAAAAACGCTGTATTTCTTCCCTGACGCTGGCAGAACTGACTGATGAACTAAAAGCGCTGGGACAGCCGGGCTTCCGGGCAAAGCAGATCTTCCACTGGGTACACCAGAAGCTGGTCACCGAGTTTTCTGCCATGACCGACCAGCCCAAGACCCTGCTGGCAAAGCTGGAAGAAACTTTTTATATCGCTGCACCGCAGATCGAGCGCCGTCAGGAGGCCAAGGACGGTACTGTGAAGTATCTGCTGCGCATGGCTGACGGCAACTGCATCGAGACCGTTGTCATGCGTTACCACTACGGCAATACCGTGTGCGTGTCCACACAGGTGGGCTGCCGCATGGGCTGCCGGTTCTGCGCCTCCACACAGGCGGGGCGTGTGCGCAACCTTGAAGCAGGCGAGATATGCTCCGAGATCTACACCGCCCAGAAGGATATCGGTGAGCGCATCTCCCATATCGTGCTCATGGGCATCGGCGAACCGCTGGATAACTTTGACGAGGTGATGCGCTTTTTGGAGAATATCACCTCGCCTGAGGGCGTCAATATCGGTATGCGCAACATCAGCCTTTCCACCTGCGGCCTTGTGCCCAAGATCGACCAGCTGGCGGAGAAAAAACTGCAGCTCACCCTTTCCATCTCGCTGCACGCACCCACCAACCAGATCCGCAGCAGTATGATGCCGGTCAACGATGCCTACCCGGTGGAGCAGCTGATCCAGACCGTGCGCCGGTATCAGGAGACCACCGGCCGCCGGGTCAGCTTTGAATATTCCATGGTGCGCGGTGTCAATGATTCTGATGTCTGCGCAAAGCAGCTGGCAGACCTGATCCGGGGCATGGGTGCGCATGTAAATCTGATCCCCATCAACCCAGTGGACGGCAGTCCGTACTCCGCTACGGATGCAGCCAATGTGCGCCGGTTCCAGCAAAAGCTTGAAAGTCTTGGCGTAAACGCTACGGTGCGCCGCCGCCTTGGCAGTGAGATCAGTGCCGCCTGCGGCCAGTTGCGCCGCGACGAAATGAACGGCAAGGCATAAATAGAGGGAGAAACCTATGAAACTTGCAGGAAAAACGGACGTGGGGCGCGTCCGGCAGGACAATCAGGATGATTACCGTGCCGGGGAACTGCCCGGCGATGCAGCATGGGCGCTGGTATGCGATGGCATGGGCGGCGCACGCGGCGGGCGGGAAGCCTCGCAGTGTGCGTGCAGCGTCATCGAGCGCTGCTTTCAGGAGCAGTACAACCAGTGCATCCCCGGCGAAGAGGAGACTTTTCTGAAAAAGGCGCTGCTCAGTGCCAACCGCTATGTGTTCCAGAAGGCACTGCGGGAGGAGTCTCTGGCCGGTATGGGCACCACCGCCGTCTGCGCTCTGGTGCGCGGCGGCAAGGCCTATCTGAGCCACGCGGGCGATTCCCGCGCCTACCTGTACCGGGACGGTAAGCTGGCGCAGCTGACCCACGACCACTCCTATGTGCAGGAGCTGGTGGACTGCGGCACCATCACGCAGGAGCAGGCAGAGCATCACCCGCAGAAAAACATCATCACCCGGGCGCTGGGCGTGGATTACCGGCTGGAGCCGGAGTTCACCACCGTAGCGCTGCAGGCAGGGGATGTTCTGCTGCTGTGCACGGACGGCCTGACCAATGCCGTACCCACAGAGCAGCTGGAGCAACTGCTGCGCAGCGGGTCTTTTTACGATCTGCCGGACGTTCTGATCCGTACCGCCAACGAAAACGGCGGCCCGGATAACATTACCGCCCTGCTGGTGGGAGTAGAGCCGATGGAGGTGCGCCATGGATAACCTGATCGGTAAAAGACTGGACGGTCTGTATGAGGTGCAGGAGCTGATCGGCTCCGGCGGCATGGCCAACGTGTATAAGGCAGTCATGCGGGGACAGAACGGCCCTGTGCCCGCCGGGACTGTGGTGGCCGTCAAGGTGCTGCGGCGGGAGTATATGCACGACCCGGATCTTGTGCGCCGCTTTAAAAACGAATCCAAGGCCATCTCACTGCTGAATCACCCCAATATCGTTAAGGTGTACGATGTCTCGGTCAACGACCATCTGCAGTATATTGTTATGGAATATGTGGACGGCATGACCCTGCGGGAGTACCTCAACGAGCGGGGCGGCAAGCTTTCCAGCCGGGAGACCGTGCACTTCATCTCCCAGATCCTCAAGGCGCTGGAGCATGCCCACGCCAACGGCGTCGTGCACCGGGATATCAAGCCCCAGAATATTATGCTGCTGGATAACGGCCAGCTGCGCATGATGGACTTCGGTATCGCCCGCATTTCCCGGGCAGATAACCAGATGCTGGCCGGCAAGGCAATGGGCAGCGTGCATTATATCAGCCCGGAGCAGGCAAAAGGAGACGAGACCGACCGCACCAGCGACATCTACTCTGTGGGCGTCATGATGTACGAGATGCTTTCCGGACATCTGCCCTTTGATGCCGATGACGTGGTTGAGGTTGCCATCAAGCAGATCTCGGACGAGCCCCGCTCGCTGCACGAACTGGCACCGGAAGTGCCCTATGCGCTGGTGGAGATCACCGAAAAGGCCATGGCAAAGCTCCCCCAGAACCGCTACCCCTCGGCACGGGCGATGCTGGAAGCACTGGACACCTATGTGCAGAACCCCTCCGTGCTGTTTGAATATCAGTATATTACAGAAGAAGCGCCCGAAAAGGTGGTGAAACGTACCATGAACCAGAACCGCGCGATCCGTCAGAACGAACAGCCCGCACCCCGCAAAAAAGGCAAGGGAAAACCGGGCAAAAAACGCCGCACTGTCTTTTTGCCGGCCTTGTTCGGCATCACCATTGCCTTTGCACTGGCCTGCATGGCACTGTGCTGGATGATCCTGAACGACTCCTCCAACCTGATGAACAACAAGGCCGATGTCACCCTTGGAGACTATATCGGCATGACCAAGGATCAGGCCATGGCCACGGATCAAATCGCATCCGGCCAGATCTCCCCGGAGTGGGAAGAAGAGTACAACAGCAACTACGCCGCCGGTTATATCTATAAGCAGTCGCCGGTATCCGGCCGCACCGTCCGCGAGGGACAAAGCGTGACTTTGACCGTTAGTCTGGGCACCCAGTATGTCACCGTGCCGGACCTGACCAACTATGTGCAGACCGATGCCGAACAGCAGCTCAAGGCACTGGGCGTTTCGGTGCTGGTCACGCAGGCTGTGGATACCTCGGTGGCTTCCGGTGCGGTCATCCGCACCGACCCTGCCGCCGGTACGCAGGTGGCGGCAGGCTCTACGGTCATCCTCTATATCAGTCGTCCGCAGGTGTCCACCACCACCAAGGTGCCCTCGCTTACCGGCATGAGCGTGGATGATGCCCGCACCCTGCTGGTGCAGAACCATCTGGGGCTTGGCAGCCAGAGTGAAGAATACAGCGACCAGCCCGCAGGTACGGTGCTCAGCCAGAACCCTGCGGCAGGTACTACCGCAAAACTGAACAGCCGCGTAAACGTTGTGGTCAGCGCGGGCGCTGCACCGGTACAGGAACCGGAGCAGCCGGGTGGCGATGGCACTACTTCCGGCACCACGGGCGAAGGTTCTACCGGCGGTGAGAGCACCGGCGGCAGCAGCGAGCCGAGCTCCAGCAGCAGCTCCACAGGCGGCGGTATTCTGGACTGGTGGTCCTCGCTGTTGGGCTGACGGAGGATATGCATGAACGGTTATATCGTAAAAGGCATTGGCGGCTTTTACTATGTAAAAACGCCGGATGGCATCGTGGAGTGCAAACCCCGCGGCATCTTCCGCAAACAGAAGATCACCCCCGTGGCAGGGGATGAGGTGACGCTGGAGACCGAGAATGACGCAGCGGTCATTGCGCAGATCGAGCCCCGCAAAAATGTTTTTGTGCGCCCGCCGGTGGCAAATCTGGATGTGCTGTTCCTTGTGGCCAGCACCACCCAGCCTACCCCCAGCACGCTGGTTCTGGATAAGCTTTCGGCCATTGCGGTGGATAAGGGCGTACAGCCGGTGGTGGTGTGTACCAAAAGCGACCTTGCCGAGGCGGATTTTCTGGCAAATGCCTATGCAAAGTCCACCCTGCCGTTTATCCGCATCGACTACGAAAGCGGTGCAGGTCTGGACGAAGTAAAGCAGTGGATCAACAGCAGATTGTGCGCTTTCTGCGGCAACTCCGGTGTGGGTAAATCCACCCTGTTGAACGCATTGCTGCCGGACGCCGCCCGCGAGACCAGCGCCATCAGCCAGAAGTTGGGACGCGGCCGCCACACAACCCGTGAGGTGACCATCTTTGAAGCCTACGGCGGACGCATTGCCGACACGCCGGGCTTTGCCAGTCTGGAGGCGAATCGTGCCGGGTTCATCCCCAAGGAGAATCTGGAGCACGCCTTCCCGGAGTTCGGGCCTTATTTGGGGCAGTGCCAGTTTACCGGCTGCTCCCACCGCAGCGAAAAAGGCTGTGCTGTGCGGGCTGCGCTGGCAGAGGGCAAACTTTCCCAGACCCGGTACGACAGCTACTGCGCCATGTACGACGAGGTAAAGGATGTCAAGGACTGGCAGCGCCCGAAAGTGTAATACGGAAGGAAGAATGAGATGTCCCGTTGTGTGATCCTTTCCGCCTGCCCGGTGCAGCCGGAATTTAAGCGCTTGCTGCGCAGCGATGATTTTATCATTGCCTGCGATGCGGGCTACCGCAACTGCGAACGGCTGGGCTGCAAGCCGGATATCATTGTAGGCGATTTTGATTCCGCTCCCTGTCCGCAGCAGAATGCGGACGATATCGTCGTTTTACCCCACGTCAAGGACGACACCGATACCGAGTATGCCGCAAAGCTCGCGGCGCAAAAGGGCTTTGACGAGGTGCTTTTGCTGGGCGCACTGGGCGGCAAGCGGGTGGAGCACACCCTTGCAAACCTGTGCACCGGCCTTGGGCTGGAGCAGCGCGGCATCCGCGCTGCCTTGCAGGACGAGCGCTCCCGCATCACCTTTGTGCTGCCGGGCGAGAGCCGCCGCTATCCCAAGGAGGAGTTCTTCTACTTCTCCGCCTTCCCCATGGAGGGACGCGCCGAGGGCGTGTATGAAAAAGGCTCCTTCTATGAGTTAGAGGATGCCGTGCTCACAGCAGGCTATCCGCTGGGCGTGAGCAACGAATATGCCGAAGGATCGGACTGCATCACCATCAGCACACGGCAGGGCGCGCTTGTGGTGGTGGAGACCATCGCAGATTAAACCTCTTCCCGGAACATTTTTGCCCGTCAGACGCTATAATGGGGTAAACATGAGCGAAAGGCGGGGTGGAGATGCAGGTAGTGGTCATTCGCAGCCCGAAAGCGCTGTGCGGCATTCTGCGCAAGCTGTTCGGCATCCGCAAAGAGAACTGAATCCAAAAAAGGCCGGTGTGTGGCAAAGCTGCTGCACACCGGCCTTTTACTGCCGGCATACCGTCGCCTGCTGCCGCATACACTCTTACGGAAACGGACAGGGAAAGGAGCACACTGCACATGGAACTGAAGATATTCCGGGACACGCTGCCGCAAGGCGGGGCAGGCTGTACCGTAAAAGCAGAACTTCCGCTGGAGACCGATATCCGTATCTCGGATGACCTGCCGCCGGTGGGTAAGCTGGTCAAGTGCTTTGTCCGCCCGGTTGTTCTGCAGCGGCAGTTGCAACCGGGCAGACTTACCTTAGAGGGCTATCTGCGCTGCACGGTGTTTTACCAGAGCGAAGCAGAAAAAGACCTGTGCCAGACCGAGCAAAAGCTGCCCTTCACCCGGCAGCTGGAACTGCCGGAGCTTACCTTTACGGCATGGACAGCCGTGGTGGAAGGGCAGACGGAGTACCTCAACACCCGCGCGGCAGACCCGCGCCGTATCGAGGTGCGGGGCGCCTATGGGCTGGTGGTCACGGTGCATACCCAGTGCAAGACCGAGGTGATCACCGCACTGGCAGATGGCGGCATCGAGCAGCAGCTGCGTACATTGCAAGGCGTGCGCAGTGTAGCTGTGCTGGATAAGCTTGTTACCTTAGAGGGAGAGCTTGTCTTTGCAAAGCCCCCCGCGGCTGTACTGGATATTACCGGCAACGCCTGTGTGGCAGAGGTAAAGCTGCTTGCCGGTAAAGCTGTTGTCAAGGGGGAACTGCGGGTGCAGTGTGCATGGCGGGCAGAAGGGGACACTGCCCTGCAAAGTCAGGCGGCGGCACTGCCCTTCCAGCAGGTAATAGATTTAGAGGGCATCACCGAGGACTGCCACTGCCTGTGTGTGGCAGAGCCGGTGGGCTTTACCCTGTCGCAGGCAGAAAGCGCCGCCGCCCAGCTGACGGCAAATGTCATGCTGCACCTGCGGGCATGGCGCAGCTATCAGCTGCAAGTGGCAGTGGATGCTTTTTCCACCCGGTTTGAAACGGAACTCACACCGCAGCCACTCGTCACAGAGCAGTTGCTCTGCACCCTGAACGATACCGCCACCGCCACAGGCTCCGGACCTCTTCCGGATGCAGGGGCGCAGCTGCGGGCCTGTTTTGTGCACTACGGCCCCCAACAGACCGTCCAAAAAGGGGAGGGCTGGGTGCTTGCCGCCAAAGCAGTGGTAACTGCCCTTGCAGAGAACACCCTCGGCGAGCTGGAAAGCTACGAAAAAACCTTGGAGGTCGCTGTCCCGCTGCCCATCACGTCGCCGGAGGGAACAGTGCTTGTGTCGGAATGCTGGTTGAGCACTGAGAACGTGCAATGTACCTGTGCGGGCGGTACGCTGGAGGCTACTATCACAGTGCGGGCAGAGGGCACGATTTTAGGCTGCACCACCAGCCCGGTCATCGGCAGCATCACCCTTGGCGACCCGCTGCCCGATACCGACCCCGAGATTGCTCTGCGTATCTACTACGCACAGGCCGGAGAGGAGGTGTTTGCAGTGGCCCGGCGGTTCCATGTAGCCCCGGCGCAGATTCTTGCGGCGAATCAGCTGGAGGAGGAACTTGCCTGTCTGCCGCAGGCACAGCGGTTGCTGATCCCGGTCACCTGAGCTGCAAACTTAACTGTACCCCTTTCCCGGATGGCACAAGCTGCCGCACCGGGGAGGGGCTTTTTTGTTCGTACTGCGTAGAAAACACAACGCAAAGAATTACTGATTAAGCCGGCAAAGGAAATTGAAAAACAGAACGAATCAACGTTATAAAATATAATGAGTATACGTTTAGTATCTTGCGCTAGTGATTAAAAATCAACATTTGATGTGTACTGATATCGATTTCAACGTACGAGAGCACTTTAAAAATACGATTTGTATTTAGCGCTTTGCAGACCATCCATGGATGTGGTATACTAAGGAAGATACAAATGCAAACGACTACCGCTCGGCTGCTGTGTCCGGTGTACAGCACTGTTTCTGCCGGGAAAGCAGCACGGCGGGCGGCAAAATGATATCGCGGGAGAGTGGAATATTTGGAACTGGAACAGGCAAAAAAGCGTGTGAAAGAACTGCGCGCAATTATTGAGAAAAACAACCGGCTTTACTACGATCAGGATGCGCCGGAGCTGGAGGATTTTGAATACGATGCCCTGACGCGGGAGTTGAAGGAACTGGAAGCACGATTTCCCCAGCTGGTCACAGCGACATCGCCCACCCAGAAGGTGGGTGGCACCGCCAGCAGCAAGCTGCCCAAGGTGACCCATGCCGTCAAGATGGAAAGTCTGCTGGATGCGTTTTCCTTTGACGAGCTGCGGGACTTTGACCGCCGCGTACGCGAGGCCGGAGTAGAGCCGGAGTATGTCGTGGAGATCAAGATCGATGGCCTTTCCTGCAGCTTGGAGTATGAGAATGGACAGCTTGTCCGCGCCTCCACCCGCGGTGACGGCGTGGTGGGTGAGGACGTCACCGCAAATGTGCGCGCCATCCGCAGCATCCCTAAGACCCTTAAAGATGCACCGGAGTTTCTGGAGGTGCGCGGCGAGGTGTATATGCCACACAAGGCCTTTCAGCACCTGTGCGCCGAGCAGGAATTGCAGGGTGCAGCACCCTTTAAAAACCCCCGCAACGCAGCAGCCGGTTCTTTGCGGCAGAAGGACGCCCGCATCACCGGCAGCCGGGGGCTTTCTATCTTTGTGTTCAATGTGCAGCAGATCCGGGGCAAGACCCTGACCAAGCACTCCGAAAGTCTGGATTACCTCAAGAGCCTTGGCCTGCCGGTATCGCCGCGCTACCATGTAGTGCGTGATATCGAGGACGCCATTGCCGAAATCGAGAACATCGGCCAGAACCGTGCAAAGCTGGATTTTGACATGGACGGTGCCGTTATCAAGGTGAACGATTTTGCGCAGCGGGAGCTGATGGGTTCCACCAACAAATTCCCGCGCTGGGCCATCGCCTTCAAATACCCGCCGGAGGTCAAGGAGACCACCCTGCGCAGCATCGAGGTGGCTGTGGGGCGCACCGGCGTGCTTACCCCCACCGCCTGCTTTGACCCGGTGTTTCTGGCAGGTACTACGGTAGCCCGCGCCACCCTCCACAACGAGGACTTCATCCGGCAGTTCGGGCTGTGCATCGGGGACACCATTCAGGTGCGCAAGGCGGGCGATATCATCCCGGAGGTCATCGGGGTCACCCATCATGCAGAGGGAGCTGAACCCTACACTATGCCCACGGTCTGTCCCTCCTGCGGTGCGCCGGTAGTGCATCTGGAGGACGAGGCTGCCCTGCGCTGCGTGAACCCGGAGTGTCCGGCACAAGCACTGCGCAATATCATCCATTTTGCCTCCCGGGATGCCATGGACATCGAAGGTCTGGGCGAGGCAGTAGCCACCCAATTGGTGGAAAAGGAACTGGTGCATTCCGCAGCAGATATCTACACGCTGACCCGGGAACAACTGCTGGAGCTGGACAAATTCAAGGAGAAAAGCGCGGACAATCTGCTGCAAGCTATTACCGCCTCCAAGCAGAACAATCTGGATAAACTTTTGTTCGGCTTTGGCATCCGCAACATCGGCGATAAGGCAGCCGCGCTGCTGGCAGAACATTTCGGCACACTGCAGGCCATCCGGGAAGCCACCGCTGAGCAGATCAGCGAAATCGACGGCTTTGGCGGCGTGATGGCGCAGAGTGTGGTGGAGTTCTTTGCCAAGGAAGGCACCACCGATCTGGTGCATCGCCTTGCAGATGCCGGGGTCAATATGCAGTGGAAGGGCGAGCCGAAGGGAGATAAACTGGCGGGCAAAACGCTGGTGGTCACCGGTACGCTGGAGACCCTCTCCCGCAACGAAGCCGAGGCGCTGATCGTGAAAAACGGCGGCAAAGCCAGTGGCTCGGTCTCCAAAAAAACGGCCTATGTGGTGGCCGGTGCAGCGGCTGGCTCCAAGCTGACCAAGGCACAGGCGCTGGGCGTGCCGGTGCTGACCGAGCAGGAATTTCTTGCTATGCTGCAGGATGCTCCGGCAGAACAGGAAACGACTTAAAGCGCCCTTTTAAATGCCGGAATACAAGTAATTTCAAAAGCTTCTGCAATGCTGTTGCAGAGGCTTTTTTGTTTGCCCGTTCCCGGTTCCCGGTTCTAATGACGCACAAAGCGCATACAATGCTAGCACAAAGCTTTCGTGGAAGGAGAAACCAAAGTGGACGAGTATTATCAGGCTGTCAGAGCCCTTCCCGCTTGGCTTGCATCGCTGCTGGCACAGCTGCCCGTACAAACGGCAGTGCGCATACAGGAGCTGCGGCTGCGCACTGGCTGTGCGGTCACATTTACCGTACAGGGGCGGCAATGCTCTGCTTCGGCACTGCCGGGCTGCCCTCCAAAGCTGGCTGCAATAAGGCTGAATGCACTGCAAATAGAAGAGATATTTCACACCCTTTGCAATGGCTCGGTGCACACCCACGAAAGGGAGCTTGCTGAGGGCTACCTGACCACTGCTGTCGGCAACCGCGTGGGCGTGGCGGGGCAGTTCGTACAGCGGGAAGGGCAGTGCATCGCTCTGCAAAAGGTCACTTCGCTCAACCTGCGGATCGCACGCAGTTGTGTTATCCCTTTGCCGCCCGCGCTGGACAAGCTGCTGGAACAGCACTTTACCGGGCTGCTGGTGGTGGGAGAGCCCGGCAGCGGCAAGACCACCCTGTTGCGCACTATCGCCCGGACGCTGGCCGAGAGGCAGCGTCTGGTGGCAGTGATAGACGAGCGGGGCGAGCTTTTCCCGCCGGAAGGGCCGCTTCCGCCGCTGGAGCGCATTGGCGGGGTGGATAAAGCCCGCGCCGTCCAGATGGCGTTGCGCACGCTGGCACCACAGGTGATCCTGCTGGACGAGTTGGGCAGTCTGGAGGAAACGATGGCACTGGAGCAGGGCTTTTTCAGCGGGGTGGATTTTATTGCCAGTATCCACGCGCCGGATGCTGCACAGGCGCAGTGCCGCCCGCAGGTGCAGGCTTTGTTGCAGCGCGGGATGCTGCGGCGGCTGGTCATCCTTGCCGGGCGGAAGACACCGGGTTGCATCCGGGAAGTGTGCGCCGTATGAGCAGCTTTCTGCACGGGCTTGGCCTGCTTTTGCTCCCGCTGTGCGGCTGGCTGGCGGGGGATGCGGTACAGGCTCAGACAACCCTGCATCTTGCTGCCTTGCAGGGCACCATCACGTTATTACAGCGCATCCGGCAGGAGATACAGTACCGCCGGGCAGACCTGCAAAGCCTCTACCGGCAGCTTTGCCGCGAGGGCCTTTTGCCACAAAATCCCGGCGGTACATTGCAGCAGTTGCCTGCACCGTGGCAGCTTTCAGCAGAGGAGCGTGCCTGCTTTGCAGAGTGCTTTAGCGGAATCGGCCGCGCAGAGACCGCACAGGAATGCGAGCGGCTGGGTTACTATACGGCGCGGTTTGAGGACTATTTACAGCAGGCACGCCGCACAGCACAGCGGCAGGCCGGTTTGCCGCACCGTCTGGGGTTGGCTGGCGGTATGATGCTGGCGCTGCTCTTTTGGTAAAAGCTGTACAGAACAAAGGAGAAACGGATGGATATCGAACTTGTGTTCAAAATTGCGGCCATCGGCATCATCGTGGCAGTACTCAATCAGCTGCTCATCCGCTCCGGGCGGGAGGATCAGGCCATGATGACCACATTGGCGGGGCTTGTGGTAGTGCTTTCCATTCTCGTCAAGCAGATCAGCACCCTGTTTGCCACCATCCGGTCTCTGTTCGCGCTATGAGCGCAGCAGTTCCGGTGCTGACTGCGCTGCTGCTGATGGCCTTTGCGGGAGTTCTATTGCAGCGGTATTCCCCGGCATTTGCGTTGCTGCTTTCGCTGGGTGCTGCGGTGTGGCTGCTGCTCCGTCTGGCACAGCCGCTGCGCGGGGTACTGCAAGCAATGGTACAGCTGGGGCAGCGCACCAATGCGCAAGCCTTTTCCTGCCTTTTGCGCAGCGCGGGCATCCTGTTGCTGGCAGATTACGTCCGCACCCTCTGCGAGGAAGCAGGAGCAGGTACTCTTGCATGGTGCGCCGGGCTGGCGGGGCGGTGTCTCGTACTGGCAGCAGTATGGCCGCTGCTGGAACAGATATTCCAGACGATCTGGGGGTTGGCAGGATGAAAAAATGCGGCCTTATCATTTGCATGGCAACGCTGGGTTTTCTGTGCAGCAAAACCGCTCTGAAAGCTGCGGCAGCAGAAGCCACACCGTGGCAAACCTATCTCGACAAGGCACCTGTACAGGCCGAGCAGTTTGCGGCAGACCCGCTTGGCACCCTTGTGCGTTTGTTTGCCGCCGAACCGGTGCAATTGCTGCGGGATACGATGCAACAATATGCCGATGTTCTGCTGTTTTTGTCGCTGGCAGCTGGACTTGCATTTCTCTTGCAGGACACTGCCGACAGAGCACTGCTGGAGCTGGCGGCTGCCGGCGGCTGCGGCGTTCTATTGTGGCAGGAGCTGGACAAGCTTGCCGCTGCCCTGTGCACCCGGATGGCCGGGTGGAAAAGTTATCTGCTGGGCTTTTTGCCGGTATACAGCGGCGTGTTGGCAGCTGGCGGTGAATGGAACGCCGGAGCGGCTGCAAACGGCTTTCTGCTCACGGTGCTGTGTTTTATCGCACAGGCGGTCACCCTCTGGCTGCAGCCGCTGCTGCGCAGCTACCTTGCCATCAGCATGGCCTGCGGCATCAGTTCCCGCAAAAGTCTGTTCGAGGGCTGCACTCTGACCGGGCGGCTGCTGCGGCAGGCCATCGGCTGGGCAGGCAAAGCGTTCGCCGCTCTGATGAGCATTCAGCGCGTAGTCACGGTGCAGCTGGATCGTTCAGCCTCCCGTCTGGGACAGCTGCTGACCGGCAGTGTGCCCATTGTAGGGCAGGCGCTGAGCAACGCGGCAGATGCAGTGCTGGCCGGGATGCAGTTGCTCAAAAGCACCCTTGGCATTGCCGCATTGCTCAGCATTGGAGCAGAATTTGCGCCCTTGTATCTCGGGCTGCTGATACATCTGCTTTTTCTGTCCTGCTGCGGCTGGCTTGCCGGGATCGGCGGGCTGGAGTATTGCCATAAGCTGCTGCAATGCTTTGCCGAAGCCGTGCGCTGCATGGCGGCTGTTACGGCCTTGTTTTTTATGTTGTTTGTGGTGGGCATCGCACTGCTGATGCTGACAGGGGGTGGTTAGATGCAGGCATTTCAGCGGGCCGCGGCAGTATTCTGCATGGCGTGCATCGGGGCGGAGCTGGTCAGTTTTTTTGCTGGGCAAAGCTGGGCAGGCCGGTGCATAAAAGCCGCAGCCGGGTTATATATTTTAGCAGTCCTTCTTGCGCAGCTGCCACGGCTGCCGGGCAAGGTTTTGACCGCTTTTTCAGGGAGCACAGCCCCGGCGGTCCTGTCTGCGATGCAGTCGGATACATTGGAAACGGATATCCTGACCGAGACAGAGACCCGGTTGGCGGAGTACTGTACCGCACAGTGCCGCCAGCAGTTCGGGCTTGATGCCAGCGTGACGGTCACGCTGGAAAAAGCCGGGCAGCAGGTCGTGGTAAAAAAGGTTGTTGCTGCCTTCCCGGCGGGCTGTACCGCCGCCCAAAAGCAGGCAGCGCTTAGCTTTTTGCAGCAGACACTGGGCACCGCTCCCACGGCAGCGGAGGGGAGCACACCGTGAAGAAGAATGAATTGCTTTCCGCTTTACGCTCTTTGCAAAACAACAAAAACCGCACCGCGCTGGCGGTGACGGTCGGCGTGATGGCAATGTTGCTGCTTTTGCTGTCGGAACTTTTACCCAGCGGCAACACGCAGAAAACCGCGGCATCTACTGTCCGGACTGCTGCCGTCAGCCAGTACCAGACCCAACTGGAGCAGCAGCTGGAAGAGCTTATCAGCCAATTGCAGGGGGCAGGACGCACCACGGTCATGGTCACCCTGACCACCGGAGAGGAGACTATCTATGCAGTAGATACCCAGACCGGAGATCTGCAACAGCAGGAGACGCACGTTCTTTTACAGGATGGGTCTGCGCTGGCCGAGACTACCTATCTGCCGCAGGTCTGCGGGGTCGCCGTGCTGTGTGAGGGCGGGGGAGATGTCCGGGTTGCAGCCCGCATTACTGAGCTGCTGCATTCGCTGTTGGATCTGCCCGCGAACCGCATCTGCGTGGAGCAACGCAAGTGCTGAGCTGCTGCTTTGATCGAGCACCAAAACTATTTACCCAAAAACAAAGGAGGAAGCGTTTTATGAGAGCACTTTCCAGAAACACCCGCAGGGTCACCGCCCTGACACTGGCGGCGGCGCTGGTCATTGCCGTCTACTTAAACTGGCAGTATGCCCGGGCAGACATTACTCCGCAGACAGAGGACGACACCCTCATGGTCTCGGCAGAGCCAGTGGAGGCAGAAGCGGAGACTGCCATCACGGATGCGCTGCCCACAGAGGCGGAGGCCGCCTCCGGTGTCAATAAAAATTATGGCGAAGCACAGCTTGTCAGCGTAGCAAACGACAGCGGCACCCGCTTTTTTGAACAGGCTCGGCTCAAGCGGGAAAAGGCACACGACGAAGCGATGGATACCCTGCAAAAGAGCCTGAAGTCCTCCTCCCTGACAGCGGAGGAGAAAAAGGAGTACACCGCACAAATGGCGGCAGGGCTGGAGGATCTGAACGTAGAAAACGAGATCGAAACGCTGGTGCGCGCCAAGGGCTTTGCGGATTGCCTGTGCTTTTTGCAAGCAGGGCGGGCAGACCTGACCGTGATGACAGCGGGTGAGCCGCTCACCGCGGCGCAGGTGGCACAGATCCGGGATGTGGTGATGAACAAAAGCAGCGTGACCGCCCAGAATATTACGGTGGTGGAGGTAAAGTAAGCACTCTTTATCTATGCGGATATCCCGGCGGCGCAGGCGCAGCTTTTCTTGCAGGCAGAAAGCCGTATGCGCTGCCGGGATGCCATTCTATGCTGATTTCCATCTTCTTTTCCAAACAAGTATTGAAATTACCCCTGCATTGATGGTATAATAACTCTATCAAAAATGAATGCTGCGCGCCTTTATGCACTGTACAAGGGCGCGTTTGAACACAAAAGGCAGGCACGGCAGACCGGTTTCAGGGTTTTGAAACCGCTGCAGGAGCAGCCTTTGGATGGAGGACAGCACAATGGATTTACAGAACATGGATCTTCAGGGCGGCAGCCTTCAGATTTCGACCGAGGTCGTGGGTAAGATTGCCCGCTGCGCCGCACTAGAAGTGGACGGCGTTGCCGAGGTGTCCTGCGGCGTGCAGAATAAAAAGCTGAAAAGCCTGCTGGAATCTGCCAGTATCCAGCCGCCTGTGGTGGTTGAGATGCGGGACGGCACGGCCAGCATCACTCTGCACCTGATGATGCAGTTCGGCGCACGGATTCCCTCTGTGGCTGAAAAAGTACAGGAGAACGTCAAGTCTGCCGTGCAGAACATGACCAATGTGACGGTTAGCCGCGTGGATCTGGTCATTGCAGGCCTTGCCGAAGCGCAGTAACAAATTCAGCAAAAAATCATATCAGAAACGATCCTCCTCCCGGTACGCCCGGCGGGGAGGGTTTGTATTGCGAAAGGAACATTATGGAAAACATTCTGCCCCGTAGAGAAGCCCGTGAAAACGCCTTTTTGCTGGCATTTTCGCAGACCTTTGGTGACATTCCTCTGGCCGAGGCACTGTCCAATCACGCCGAGAACGATGAAGAGCATCCTGTGGATGCGTTCAGCCGCCTGCTGCTGAACGCCTACTACGATCATTCCGCAGAGGTGGATGACGAGATCCGCGCCCATCTGCGCAACTGGACAATGGAGCGTCTGCCCCGCGTCAGCCTGACCGTGCTGCGTCTGGCCGTGGCCGAGATGCTGTTCGGCGGCGAGAACAAGCCCGGCGTTGCCATCAATGAGGCTGTGGAGCTGACCAAGAAGTACGGCGCGGGCGAGGACTACCAATTTGTGAATGGCCTGCTGGGTGCTGTGGCACGCGACCACGGCCTGAGTGATGAAGCCGTCGCGGAGTCGGCTGAACAGTGAGCCGTTATACGCTCGGGGTCGATACAAGCAACTATGCAACCTCTCTGGCAGTTTTTGATACAGCCGGGGAGGTTGTTTGTGCAAAAAAGCGCTTTTTGCCGGTAAAAGCCGGGCAGCTTGGTCTCCGGCAAAGCGATGCACTGTTCCATCATACAGCAGCTCTGCCGGAGATGCTGCAGGAGCTGGCGCAGGAATTCGACCTGACAAAAATAGATGCCGTAGGTGTTTCGCAAAAGCCGCGCCCGGTAGAGGGCAGCTATATGCCCTGTTTTCTGGCTGGTGTCAGTGCGGCGACCGCCTTTGCGGCGGCACGGGACATTCCGCTGATCCACACTACCCATCAGCAGGGTCACGCTGCTGCGGCGCTGTATGCCGCAAAGGGTGAGGCACTGTTCTCCCAGAAGGTGCTTTTGTTCCATATCTCCGGCGGCACCACGGATCTTTTACTGTGCGATCAGGTGCGTGCTATCACCACCCTTGGCACCAGTACCGATCTGTACGCCGGTCAGGCGGTGGACCGCGTGGGCGTGCGGCTGGGCTTTGGCTTCCCCGCAGGGGCAGAGGTCTCCCGCCTTGCTGCGCAGTGCGCCGAGGATATCCGGCCTAAGTCCAGCGTAAAGGGGCTGCAATGCAGCCTTTCTGGGCTGGAAAATCAGTGTAACGCCCTGCTTGCGGCCGGAAAAGCACCGGAATACGTTTGCAAGTACTGCTTGCTCTGCGTGGCAGATACCGTTGTCCGCATGACAAAGGCTGCACAGAAGGAATACCCCGGTCTGCCGGTGGTCTGCGCCGGTGGTGTGATGAGCAGCGATATCATCCGCACATGGGTGCAGCAGCGTTTGCCGCAGGTCTATTTTGTGCCAGGGCAGTATTCAAGTGATAATGCCATCGGCGTATCCATTCTTGCTGCGCGGGAGGCCGGTCTATGGCTGATGTGATCTCGGTATCCGATCTGAATCATTATGTCAAAACGCTGCTGGATGTCAACGATGGGTTGTTCGATCTGGCCCTGCGGGGTGAGATCGCAAATTTTGTGCAGAACGCCCGCAGCGGGCACTGCTACTTTTCTCTGCGGGACGATGCCTGCAGCGTAAAGGCGGTGATGTTCCGCACCGATGCCCGCCGTCTGGCGTTTCGCCCGGAGGAGGGGATGCGGGTCGTGGTACGCTGCCGCGCTACCCTCTACGAGTGGGACGGTGCGTTTCAGGTCTATGTAAACGAGATGTTTCCGGATGGTCTGGGCGCGGCACAGCTTGCGCTGGAGCAGCTGAAGGCCCGGTTGGAAAAGGAAGGCCTGTTTGACCCGGTATACAAAAAGCCGCTGCCTGCATACCCCGAATGTATTGGTGTCGTCACCAGCAAAACCGGAGCGGCGCTGCAGGATATCCGCAACGTGATCAGCCGCCGCTGGCCGTCCGTTCGGCTGCTGCTGTGCCCGGTAACGGTGCAGGGCTTTGAGGCTGCCCGGCAGATCGCCGCAGCCATCCGCACGCTGGATCAGAGCGGGAAGGTGGACGAGATTATCGTAGCCCGGGGCGGCGGCAGCAGGGAAGACCTGTGGGTGTTCAACGCTGAGGAGATCGCCCGGGCGGCATTTCGCTGCAAAACGCCACTGATCAGTGCCATCGGGCACGAGATCGACTACACCATTCTGGACTTTGTAGCCGACCAGCGTGCTCCCACACCGTCCGCTGCCGCAGAGCTTGCGGTGCCGGATCGGGAGGAACAGCAGCGCATTTTTGAAAATATTGAAGAAAATATTCACAAAAATATACAAAAACGGCTTGCGTTGTGCTATAATGGTCTAGAGCAATACAACTTTTTGTTGGAGCAGAGCGCGCCGAGCAAAATCTTACAGCAGTATTCAAGCCGCCTGCAACAGGTGCAGCAGGCCATTCAGGCACAACAAAAAACGCGTATGAATGACAAAAATATGCAGTTTCAACACGCAGCTGCACTGGCTGCATCGCTGGATCCATATCGTGTGCTGGCCCGTGGCTATGCCCTTGTGACCGATACAAAAGGGAAGGTCTGCACCGTGGAGCAGCTGCAGCCGGAGCAGCCCATCTGTGTGCGCAGTCGGCAATATCAGGCACGATGCCGTGTGGAAACGGTGGAGGAGATCAATGAGAGCACCCAAAAGCTTTGAAGAAGGAATGGATCGGCTGAACACGATCCTTGCACAGATGCAGCAGGAGGACACCTCGCTGGCAGATTCCGTCAAGCTGTATGCGGAAGCTGCCTCCCTGATGCAGTACTGCCATGCAACGTTGGAAAAGACGTCGTTGCAGATCGAGGAAATCAATGCAAAGATTGCCGAGACCGTGGACACCCCGCAGGAGCAGGAGGAAGAATAATGGAATATAAGGCGCAATATCAGGAATATCTGCTGCAGGCTACGGCTGCGCTGGATGCTGCCAGCGCCCGTTTTCTGCCCGAGGAATCGGAAGTATGCAGAGCTGCCCGTTACAGCTTGCTGGGCGGTGGAAAGCGCATCCGCGCGATTCTGACGCTCAGTGTCTGCGATATGCTGGGCGGCGAGATGCAGGTTGCCGCACAGTTCGCGGCAGCTGTGGAGATGCTGCATTGCTACTCGTTGATCCATGATGATCTGCCTTGCATGGACAACGATGATCTGCGCCGGGGACGTCCCTCTTGCCATAAGGCCTTCAGCGAGTCCACGGCAATGCTGGCCGGTGACGTGCTGCTGACCGAGGCTTTTGAGGTGATTGCAAACGCCTCCGCTACGCCGCAGATCTGCGTGGCAGCCGCCCGTGCGCTGGGCGCGGGTGCAGGCAGCCGCGGTATGGTCTACGGGCAGGAGCTGGATCTGAAATATGAAGCGCTAGCGGCCACCGAGGAGCAGCTGCGCCTCATTCACCGCAACAAGACTGGTGCACTGATCAATGCCGCCGTCCAGATGGGCGCTGCCGCAGCCGGTGCAACACCGCAGCAGTGCAAGATACTGGCCTCCTACGCATACGGGCTGGGGTTGGTGTTCCAGATCGTGGACGATGTGCTGGACGTTACCAGCACCCCGGAACAGCTGGGCAAACCCATCGGCAGCGACAGCGAAAACGGCAAGACCACTTTTGTTACCCTGTATGGAACCGACGGCGCAATGGTGCTGGCGCAAAAGCTGAACGAGCAGATCTGCAATGATCTGCAGCAGCATTTTGGTGCAAAGGCAGCTTTTTTGCAGCAGCTGGCTCAGCAGCTTCTGGTGCGCAAAAACTAAAGAAAAAGGAATACAGATATGCAGTTTATTCAAAATATCTTATCAGCCAATCAGATCTTGACCGCATCGCTTCTTAGCTGGTTCATTGCACAGGTGCTAAAGACCATCATCAACTTTATTCTGCTGGGTAAGTTCCAGTTAGAGCGGATGTGGGGCGATGGTGGTATGCCCAGCGCACACAGCGCGACCGTCTGCGCCATGGCTATTGTTACCGGACGCAGCGCCGGGGTCGCCTCGCCGATTTTTGCGGTGGCCTGTGTGGTGGCTATCATCACCATGCACGATGCCATGGGCGTCCGGCACGAGACTGGTGAACAGGCAAAGGTGCTGAACCAGATGATTGCCCAGTGGATCGATGTAAGCGAGAAAAACGCTCCCTTTTTGCAGAATATGCACCTGAAGGAAATGGTCGGCCACACGCCGCTGCAAGTCGTGGCGGGCGTACTGCTCGGCTCCCTGGTAGGCTTTCTGTTCCCGGTCGTGTAAAAGGCGGCAGAGACGCCCAAAGTACAAACACATAAAGGATGTGTGAATATGGAATCGTTGTTGCTGGATAAGATCGATCAGCCCAGCGATCTTAAAAAGCTGAATGCGCAGCAGGTGGAAAAACTTTGCGCAGAGATACGGCATTTTATGCTGGAAAATATCTCCAAGACAGGTGGCCATCTGGCCTCTAATCTTGGCACCGTAGAGCTGACCGTGGCGCTGCACCGTGTGCTGGAAACGCCCAAGGATAAGATCGTTTTTGATGTGGGGCATCAGTGCTACACCCACAAACTGCTTACCGGACGCCGGAAACAGTTTGACCATTTGCGGCAGCTGGATGGCATTTCCGGCTTTCCAAATCCTCACGAAAGTGTGCACGATGCCTTTATTGCCGGACACGGCAATACGGCGCTTTCACTCGCTATTGGTATGGCTTGGGCCAAAAAGATCAAGCATGAGCCCGGGCTTGTGGTGGCGGTGATCGGCGATGGCGCTTTTACCGGCGGCATGGTGTATGAGGGGATGAACAATATCGGCGGGCTGGACAACCTGCTCGTGATCTTGAACGATAACAAGATGTCCATCTCTAAAAATGTCGGTGCACTGGCACGATATCTGACCCATCTGCGCACAACTACGGCGTATTATGATGCCAAGGATAATGTACGCAGTTTTCTGGACGGTGTGCCATTGATTGGTACGCCGATGAAAAAATCGCTGATCGGCGCAAAAACGCTGGTACGCCGCGCTATGTACCACTCCACTATGTTTGAGGATATGGGCTTTGAATACATCGGCCCGGTGGATGGCCACAACGTGGAGGAGCTGGAACGCACCTTGCGCTCGATCTACCAGCGGCCGGGTCCCCATTTTTTGCATATTGTGACCAAAAAGGGTAAAGGTTATCAGCCGGCAGAGATGAACCCAGGAAACTATCACGGTGTATCTGCTTTTGACCCGGACGGAATGCCGGACCCGGAGGTTGCGCCGAAGGAATCCTTCTCCACTGTTTTCGGCAAACTGCTGGTGCAGGAGGGAACACAAAACCCGAAGCTCTGCGCAATCACCGCTGCCATGAAGTACGGTACCGGACTGCAATTCTTTGCCCATCGTCACCCGCAGCGCTTTTTTGATGTGGGCATGGCGGAGCAGCATGCTGTCACCTTTGCGGCCGGTCTTGCCAGTCAGGGAATGCTGCCGGTGGTGTGCATCTACTCCACCTTCCTGCAGCGCTCCTATGACCAGATCATCCACGATGTCAACCTGTTGAAGGAGAATGTGGTCTTTGCCATCGACCGCGCCGGCTTTGTCCCTGCAGACGGCGAGACCCATCAGGGCATCTATGATGCAGCCTTCCTCAGCCAGATCGGCATCCCGGTCTATGCACCCTCCAATTACGAGGAACTGCAATACTGGCTGCACTATTTGCTGCAGGACACGGTCTCCGGCCCTCGAGCCATCCGCTACCCCCGCGGCGGCGAGAGTGCAAAACTGGCGCAGTATCCCTGCACAAAGCGGGAATACGACTTTTTGTATGAAACGCCCGGGGCAGAGATTCTTCTGGTCAGCTATGCGGACGAACTGGAGGACATATTGGAGGCCGCCAATCAATTGAACGCTGCATCGCAGAATGCAGACGTTCTGAGGCTTGTAAAGCTATACCCCTTTACAGATAAACTTATCGATATTGTGTCGAAATATAAAATCGTACTGTTTGCAGAAGAATGTGTTGCAGCTGGTGGTATTGGTGAACATCTGGCATATGCTTTGCAGCAAAAAGGCTGGAACGGCCGCTTTTTACACTGCGCTGTCCACACGGCCTGCCTGCCGCACGCGACTGTTCCGCAGATCAAGCAGTGCACCGGTCTGGACGCTGCGGATCTTGTGCAGGCAGTCCGGTCTGCCCTCACGAAAGGAGAAAACGAGCTGTGAAAATTCGGTTGGATCAATATCTTGTGCAGAACGGCCTTGTGCAGAGCCGGGAGCGCGCCAAGGCTCTGATCATGGCCGGTGTGGTTTTTGTCAACCAGCAAAAGGTGGACAAGGCCGGCGAGATGATCAAGGAGGACGCTGTGGTCGAGGTTCGCGGCCACGATATCGGCTATGTCAGCCGCGGCGGCTTAAAGCTGGAAAAGGCCATGAAGTGCTTCCCGCTTACCCCCAACGGCAAGGTCTGCATGGACATCGGTGCATCTACCGGCGGCTTTACCGACTGTATGCTGCAAAATGGTGCCGTGAAGGTGTATGCCGTAGATGTTGGCTACGGTCAGCTGGCATGGAGCCTGCGGACGGATGCGCGCGTGGTGAATATGGAGCGCACGAACATCCGCTATGTCACGCCGGAGGATCTTGCAGAGCCCATTGAATTTTTCAGTGTGGATGTTTCCTTTATTTCTCTGCATCACATCTTCCCGGTGGCACAGCGCATCACCACCCCGGACGCCATGGGCGTCTGTCTGGTGAAGCCGCAGTTCGAGGCAGGCCGCGAGAAGGTAGGCAAAAACGGCGTGGTGCGTGACCCTGCCGTGCATCGTGAGGTGTTGCACAATGCCATGTCTTATGCTGCGGAAAACGGCTTTGTAGTGCGCGGGTTGGATTACAGCCCGGTCAAAGGGCCGGAAGGCAATATCGAGTACCTGATGTTTGTGCAGAAGAGCGACCAGCCCGCAGTGCTGGACGACGAAGCCGCCGCACAGGTGGTGGCAGCAAGCCACACCACGCTGGATCGCTGAGACTTCAACTGTCAGCAAAGGAGAAACCGGTATGACGATCTACATTTCGCCCAATCCGGGCAAGACCTCTGCCAGCGAAATCGCGCTGCGTGCGGCGCAGATCCTGCTGACCCACGGCGCAGCTGTACTGATGAGCGATGCTCTGCGGGAAAGCTGCAACACGGCAGGGGTCATTTACCTGCCGCTGGAGCGGTGTCTGAAGCGTGCTGACGTGATCCTGACCATTGGCGGGGACGGTACCATCTTGCACGAAGCGAATCTTTCGCTCCGGTACGCAAAGCCCATCCTCGGCATCAATCTGGGACGCTGCGGCTTTCTGGCTACCTGCGAGATCGGCGAAATGGAAACGAAGCTGGCCGCTGTGGCGCGGGGCGATTTCCAGCTGGACAACCGGATGCTTTTATACGCCCGGGTGCTTGGTCAGGACGGCTGGGAGGGGCACGCCCTCAATGATGTGGTCGTGACCAAGGGACGCCTGCAACAGGCCATCGACTTCAGCATTTACTGCGATGATATTCTGGTAGAGCACTACCGGGGCGATGGCGTTATCGTGGCGACCCCCACCGGCTCTACGGCCTACTCGCTGGCAGCCGGCGGCCCGATTCTGGATTCTCAGACCAAGGGCGTCGTGGTGACCCCCATCTGTCCCCACAGTCTGGCCAGTCCGGCCATGGTATTTGCGCAGGAGCGCAAGCTGAACGTCTGTGTGGGGCAGGTAGCAGACGATGAAGTATTTATCAGCTGTGACGGCGGTACGGGCTACCCCCTCAAGGCGGGTGCCACCGCAGAGATCCGCCTGTCCGATCAGAACGTCAAGCTTATTACCTTTGGGCGGGCAGACCAGTTTCAGGCCATTGACCAGAAACTGCGCAAAAGACAATAACACGGGAGGCGATTTTTAAGATGGCACGCAGCCGCAAAGAAGATACAAAAACAAAAGCGGAACGTTTGCAGACGATCCTACGTCTTGTGCAGGAGCATCCCATCAGCCGACAGGAGGTGCTGCTGGAGCACCTGCGGAACGAAGGCTTTGAGGTAACGCAGGCCACCGTTTCCCGCGATATCCGGGAGCTGTGCCTTGTAAAGGCAGCCACCACCGAGGGCTACCGCTATGTTTCCAGCCGGAACGAAAGCTTCAATCCCAAGACTCAAGGGCGCTTTGAGACCATCTTCCACGAGTCCGTTCTGGGGGTAGATTACGCCGGACATGTTGTGTTGGTAAAATGCTATTCCGGCATGGCCAATGCTGCCTGCGAGGTTTTTGACGCTTTACAGTGGAAAAACGTTGTCGGTACTCTTTCCGGTGATGACACCTTTTTAATTGTTGCGCGCTCGGAGCGCGATGCTAAAACCATTTGTTCGGAGCTGACCCGTTATGTGGGGCAGAGATGACGGTAGGAGAACGAAGCCATGCTGAGCAGCCTGCAAATTGAAAATGTTGCCGTGATCCAGAAGGCAGAGGTGCACTTTGAACCGGGGCTGAATGTGCTGACCGGCGAGACCGGTGCGGGCAAATCCATCTTGATCGACTCCATCAATGCGATCCTTGGCAACCGCACCTCTAAGGACTTGGTGCGTACCGGGGCTGCAAAGGCGGTGATCCGCGCCGCCTTTGAGCAGGTGCCGCCTGCTGTGCTGGATAAGCTGGAGCAGTCCGGCTACGAGCGCTCCGAAGCACTGCTGCTCAGCCGTGAGATCACCGCCGAGGGCAAGAGCAGCTGCCGCATCAACGGAATGCCGGCTACGGCAGCCGTTCTGCGGGAGCTGTGCGGCGGTCTGATCAACATCAACGGCCAGCACGATTCGGTGGGTCTGCTCAACCCGGCGCATCATCTGGGCATTTTGGACGATTATGCGCAAAACCGCACTGTTTTTCAGGAGTACTATGCCCTGTACCGGGAGCTGGTGCGGGTCAAGCGGGAGCTGGATGCCCTGATCACTGACGAGGCCGAAAAGCAGCGCAAGATCGACCTGTTGCAGTATCAGGTGCAGGAGATCGAGGATGCCGGGCTGACTGCCGGTGAGGAGCAGGCGCTGGAAAACCGCCGGAAAGTGCTGTCCAATGCGTCTGCCATCCGGGATCGTCTGGCGCAGAGCTATGCGCTACTTTCCGGCAGTGATGATGCCGCAGGCGCTGTGGATCTTCTGGGGGAAGCCTCCAACGCGGTGGATGCCGCTGCGCAGTTAGACCCTGCGCTTACAGCCGCCGCCGGGCAGCTGCTGGACTTATACTATAACGCCAAGGATGTGGCCGCAGATCTGATCGGGCGGCTGGACACCTACGACACCAACGATGCAGAACTGGACGAGGTGGAGCAGCGACTGGATCTTTTGTACCGACTGAAGCGCAAATACGGCAGCACAGTGGAGGACGTGATCGCTTTCGGGCAAAAGGCCCGGGAAGAGCTGGATAACATTCAGCATTCCCAGCAGCGCTATGATGCATTGCAGGCAGAAAAGCTGCGTCTTTACACAAAAGCGCGGGAAAAGGCAGAGGTTCTGACCCAGACCCGACTGAAGGCCTTTGAGGAACTGAACACCCGCATTTCCGGCACGCTGGACTTTTTGAATATGCCGGGTGTACGTATGACCTTGCGGCATACCCGCGGTCCGCTGGCCAGCCATGGACAGGACAGCGTTGAATTCTACATCTCAACAAACCCCGGTGAAGCACCCAAGCCGCTGGCCAAGATCGCATCCGGCGGCGAGCTGAGTCGCATCACCCTTGCAATCAAGAATGCAATGGCCGATAAGGACGCCGTGCCTACCGTGATCTACGATGAAATCGACAGCGGTGTGTCCGGCAAGGCTGCCGGACGCATCGGCGAGGTGCTGCGTCAGAGTGCGCAAGGGCATCAGATCCTGTGCATCACCCATACGGCGCAGATTGCAGCACTGGCTGATTGTCATCTGCTCATCCAGAAAAATGTGTCCAACGAGCGCACCTATACCGAGATCCATCCGTTGGATGAAAATGGCCGTGTAGAGGCCTTGGCGCGCCTCATCTCCGGCGACCACGTTACCGAGCTTTCCCGCGCCAATGCACGGGAAATGCTGCAGGAGCGCAAGCACGGCGGATGATGCAGCGGAATGCATTTTTGCAGAAAGGACAGCTCTTGACAAGGCGGCGGTCTTGTGATAGAGTAGACAATGTTAATGGCGATGAAGGGAACAAGTACCCTGAAGTGTTCTGTCCAGAGAAGTCCCGGTTGGTGCAAGGGATCACAGAACGGCAGGGGAAATACCTCCCGGAGCCGCAGGCTGAATGCGTAAGGCTAGTAGGCTGTGCCGCGTGCGAGCGTTAAAGACGCAGGAGTGTCGCTCTACTCTGGGGTGCGCACTCGTAAGGCCGTTTCCGTGAGGAAACGGCAAACAGAGGTGGTACCGCGAAGTTATATCGCCCTCTGCCAAATTCATTTTTGGCAGAGGGCGTTTTTTGTTTCCTCTGCCCCAAAAACAGGAGGTTTTTTCCATGACGCTGTACGAAGAACTGAAAGCCCGTGGTCTGGTAGCCCAGATCACCGATGAGGAGATCATTGACCTGATCAACAACGGCAAGGCTACTTTTTACATCGGCTTTGACTGCACTGCCGACAGCCTGACTGCCGGCCATTTTCTGGCGCTGACCCTGATGAAGCGCCTGCAGCTGGCTGGCAACAAGCCCATCGCCCTGATTGGCGGCGGCACTACCATGATCGGCGACCCCTCCGGCCGCACCGATATGCGCAAGATGCTGACCAAGGACGATATCGCCCATAATGCGGCTTGCTTTAAGAAGCAGATGGAGAAGTTCATCGATTTCTCCGAGGGCAAGGCTCTGATGCTGAACAACGCCGACTGGCTGTTGGACCTGAACTATGTTGAGCTGCTGCGCGAGGTGGGCGCCTGTTTCTCCGTGAACAATATGCTGCGCGCCGAGTGCTATAAGCAGCGCATGGAGAAGGGCCTGTCCTTCCTGGAATTCAACTACATGATCATGCAGAGCTACGACTTCTACTACATGTTCCAGCACTACGGCTGCAATATGCAGTTTGGCGGCGACGACCAGTGGAGCAATATGCTGGGTGGCACCGAGCTGATCCGCCGCAAGCTGGGTAAGGATGCCTACGCTATGACCGTGACCTTGCTGACCGACTCTCAGGGCAAGAAGATGGGCAAGACCGCCGGCAACGCTGTCTGGCTGGACCCCAACAAGACCAGTCCCTTCGAGTTCTACCAGTACTGGCGCAATGTGGGCGATGCCGATGTGATGAAGTGCATCCGTATGCTCACCTTCCTGCCGCTGGAGCAGATCGACGAGATGAGCACTTGGCAGGATCAGCGCCTGAACGAGGCCAAGGAGATTCTTGCCTACGAGATGACCAGCATGGTGCATGGCAAGGAAGAGGCCGAAAAGGCTCAGAATGCTGCCCGCGCACTGTTCAGTGGCAACGCAATGGATACCGAGCACATGCCCAGCACCCAGCTGACCGAGGCTGATCTGACGGACGGTGCCATCGGCATTCTGACCCTGATGGTCAAGGCCGGTCTGGCTGCTTCCAACGGCGAGGCTCGCCGTCTGGTAGTACAGGGCGGTGTGTTGGCAGACGGCGAAAAAGTCGCTGCTCCCACTGTCAGCTTTACCGCAGAACAGTTGGCCAAGGGCATCGTCATTAAGAAGGGCAAAAAGATCTACCACAAGGTAACGCTGTAAAAAGCATTATAAAATTTATGGGCCAGAAACGTCCGTAGGCGTTTCTGGCCCATTTTTTACATTTTAGCGCGCAACAGCTGCTGTCCGGCAGTCACCCGGCCGGAGAGCAAAGGCTCTATCCGTGCAAACCGGCTGCTGTTGGTCACGATCACGGGGGTGGTCAGCGTGTAGCCTGCCGCTGCAATGGCCTGCATATCGAACCGGAAGAGCAGCTGGCCCTTCTGCACATGGTCTCCAGTCTGTACAAATAGCTCATAGCCCTTACCCTTCAGCTCCACGGTGTCCATGCCAACATGAATGAGTACCTCCATGCCGTTGTCGCACAGCAAACTGATGGCATGATGGGTCTTGGCGATCTTTTTCACGATGCCGTCTGCGGGTGCTACCACCTCGCCGCAGCTGGGCTCAATAGCGCAGCCCTTGCCCAGCACCTCACTGGAGAACACAGGGTCCTTGATCCGGGTCAGTGCGCGGATACGTCCTGAGACCGGTGCATAGAGCAACTGCCCGCTGTCCGCAGGCGCAGCTTCCATTGCTGGGTCATCAGGGGCAAATAGCGCACTTTTCTCAAAATGTGCCAGCAGTCGCTGCCGGATGCTGTGCATAAGAGTAGCAGGTTCTTTCATTCCGTTTTTCCTTCTTTCGGCAGAGGAGCCGCCGTGGCGGTGTTTTTCTTGTCTCTACGCATTTCGCAAAAACAGGGCCGAAAGGGAAGCTGTCCCCTCGGCCCCGGCTTATGCTTTTACAGCTCGTATGCCTTTTTCAGTGCCTCATAGGCGGCGTCCTCGTTTTCCGCGTGGACGAGCAGAGAAATATCCAGATCGCTGGTGGTGATCAGCAGCACCTCAATACCGGCCATAGCCAGCGCATTCAGCGCCCGCGCAGCCACACCGCAGCTGGTGACCATATCCTCGCCGAACAGGTTCAGCTTGGAGTAACCCACACTGATCAGAGGAGAAGCCTTGGCGTCCTTATCCAGATTTGCTGCCGAGATTGCTTTCATCACCAGCGGCAAATCGCTGCTGGATGCGGTAAAGCTAAAATCAATGGTGGTGCCGTGGGGAGCGCTCTGGCTGATCATATCCACCACCACGCCGGTCTCTGCAAAGATATCCAGATACCGGGACAGACTGTTGCCCCGGAACACTACGTCCTGCACGCTGATCATCATCAGGTCGGTCTCGATATTGATCTTCGATACTCCGTACATAAAAAGTCCTCCGTTCTGCCCGGGTTGCCGGACAACGCTCAATCATTTCACATTTTTATGTAAGTGCTAAAAAGGATGCACTGATATTATTTTGCGCGATTTTTTGTATCCTGTCAAGGCTGAAATCAGAATAATTTGCCCGCACACCATGCGCTGCCGCCAATTCCTGCGTGTAATCGCGCAAAAGGTAGGTGCGCACATTGGTTTTTCCGGCATCATAATGGGTCACGGTGGGGTGCAGCTGCGGCGCAAGCACTTCACACTGCACCGAGCCGTTCGGCTGGGTGGTCTTTTGCAGCTGCAAGGTCAGGATCGCACCCACCAACTGATCCGGGTGGCTCTGGGTGCTGAGGAAATTGCCCAGCGAGAAGGCGACAAAACTTCTCCGCCCGTCCGCTGCGGTCAGCCACTGGGCATCCTGCAGCACATGCGGATGGGTGCCCACGATGACATCTGCGCCCCAGTCTGCCAGATTCTGCGCCAGTGTGCGCTGACTGTCCACGACGGCGTGGCTGTTCTCTACGCCCCAGTGCACTCCCACCACCACAAAATCTGCCTGCTGACGCGCCAAGCGCACCTGATGCTCGATCACATCGGTCTGGCTGGTGTAGATGACATTGGCTGTCATATTCTTGTTCTGGCGGATGCCGTTGGTGTGCTCAGTATAGGAGAGATAGGCGATGGTCACACCATTGACGGTTTGCAGCGGGATACGGTCGTAGTCCTCTTCGCCGCACCACAGACCGGTGGTGACTACATCCTCCGGCATGGACTCCCAGAATTGCAGAGTAGCCGCAATGCCGGACGCGCCCTTATCATAGGTGTGGTTATTGGACAGGCTGAACACCCGCACCCCGGCACGGTACAGCGCCCGCGCACAGTCGCCGGGGGTGGAAAAGCATGGGTAGGTGGAGGGTGCAAGGGTGTCGCTGCAAAGGGTCTCCTGATTGATCCAGTTCACATCCTGTTTCGCATAGAAAGGAGCGATGTGCTCATAGCAGTAATCAAAGCTGTACTTTCCGTCTTCGCCTGCCCGGCGGGCGGCCTGATTATAAATGGGTGAATGGATCAGGTTATCTCCTGTTGCGGAAAACCGGATGGTTTCCACCACAGGCTGCGGTTCAGGTTCCGGCTCGGGGGTCACAACAGATGAAGTAGGGGATAACACCTCCTCCGGCGGCTCGACGCCGCCCACCGGTACATCTTCTCCCGGCAGCCTTGTCCAGATCCCCAGACACAATGCTATCACGCTCACAGCCAGAACCGACAGCACCACCGCCTGGAGCGTTTGTTTTTGGCCGCGCTTACGGGCAGCCGGACGCCGCCGCTTTAAAGGCTCCTGCTTCATCGTTCACCTCTTCTCCCAGCGTATGCCGGGGCAGCTCGTTTTTCAGAAGGCGGCGATCAGGTCGCCCATATCGTACAGACCCGGCTCTTTTTTTGCCAGATAGACCGCAGCATTCACTGCACCGTTGGCAAAGATGCTGCGGGAATAGGCGGTATGCCGCAGGGTGATCACCTCGTCCGGGCCGCAGAACAGCACCTCGTGGTCGCCCACGATGCTACCGCCGCGCACAGAGCTGATGCCGATCTCCTTCGGGTCACGCTTCTGGCGCACGGAGGAACGGTCGTACACATAGTGGTACGCGCCGTTATTTTCCTCGTTGATGGCGTCGGCCAGCATCAGTGCCGTTCCGCTGGGGGCATCCAGTTTGTTGTGGTGATGCTGCTCCACGATCTCGATATCATAGTTGATACCCAGCACAGCAGAGGCGCGCTTGCACAGCTCTGCCAGTACATTAATGCCCATAGACATATTGGCGCTCTTGAATACCGGAACGCTGCGGGACAGCTGCACTACCTTCAGCTGCAGCTCTTCAGAAAGGCCGGTGGTGCACACCACGATGGGCAGCTTGTGGGTCTGGCAGTAGGGCAATGCCTTTTCCACTGCGGCAGGGGAACTGAAGTCGATGATCACATCGCCCTTGCCGTTCAGCTTTTCCAGACTGTCGTAGACCGGAATGCCGTTTTGCTCGCCGTCCTTCATATCAATACCGGCCACCACACAGCAGTCCTCCCGCTGTGCGATCATATCGCACAGCACATGGCCCATGCGGCCGCCAATACCCTGAATCACGATCTCTGTCATTGCTGTTTCCTCATTTCTATAATATGGCAGAATGCCCGGAAGCTGAAGATCCCGGGCATTCTGTACGCTGTTGTTATTCCTTGATCAGACCTGCAGCCAGCAGAGCCTGCTCGATCTTTGCCTTGTGGGCATCGCTGGGCTCTACCAGCGGCAGACGGCATTCGCCTGCGTTCCAGCCCAGCACGTTCATGGCATACTTGACCGGAATGGGGTTCACCTCGCAGAACAGAGCCTCCTCCAGCGGCAGCATTTCCAGCTGCAAAGCGCAGGCCTTGGCGGTATCTCTGTCAAAGAAAGCCTGACAGCAGTTATGCACCAGTTCCGGCGCAACATTGGACACCACGCTGATGACGCCCTTGCCGCCCAGTGCCAGCAGGGGAACCACCTGATCGTCGTTACCGGAGTAAATGTTCAGCGCATCACCGCACAGTGCAGCCACCTTGGCCACCTGAGAAATGTTGCCGGAGGCCTCCTTGATGCCGTTGATGAGCGGGTGCTTGCTCAGCTCCAGAGCAGTCTCGGGTGCAATGTTCAGACCCGTGCGGGAGGGTACATTGTACAGGATGACCGGGATGCCGCCGGCCTCAGCCATGGCGGTAAAGTGCGCCACCAGACCGGCCTGCGAGGTCTTGTTGTAGTAGGGGGTGACCATCAGCAGGGCATCGGCACCGCAGGCGGCAGACTTTGCTGCCAGTGCGCAGCCGTGGTCGGTATCGTTCGAACCGGCACCGGCAATGACCGGTACGCGGTGATTGACCGTATCCACGGTGAACTTGATGGCGGCCAGCTGCTCCTCGTCGGTCATGGTAGAACACTCGCCGGTGGTGCCGCAGATGATGATGGCATCGGTGTGGCGGGCGATCTGATCCTCGATAATGCGGCCCAACTCGTCAAAGTTGATGCTTCCGTCCTCGTACATCGGGGTGATGATAGCAACACCCGCACCGGTAAAGACAGGCTTCTTCATAGTAAAAAACTCCTTTGCTGCGTGTATCGCGCAAAAATTCAGGCATTAGTCCATATAGCCCTTTGCTGCCAGCAGCTCGGCCAGCAGCACAGCACCGCCGGCAGCACCGCGCAGGGTGTTGTGGCTCATGCAGGCAAACTTGTAATCAAACAGGGTGTCCTCCCGCAGACGGCCGATGCACACTGCCATACCGTTTTCGGTGTTGCGATCCAGCTTGGGCTGCGGACGATCCGGCTCAGTAAAGTAGTGCAGGAACTGCTTGGGAGCGCTGGGCAGGTTCAGTTCCTGTGCAGGGCCGCGGAAGTTCGCCCAAGCTTCCAACATCTGCTCCTTGGTGGGCTTTTTGTCAAAGCTTACGAACACGGCTGCGGTGTGGCCGTCCGAAACAGGCACACGGAAGCACTGTGCAGTGATGACCGGCTTCTCGGCATTGACGATCTGGTCGCCCTCAATGTGGCCCCACAGCTTCAGCGGCTCGCGCTCGCTCTTTTCCTCCTCGCCGCCGATGTAGGGGATCACGTTGTCCACGATCTCAGGCATCCGGTCAAAGGTCTTACCAGCGCCGGAAATGGCCTGATAGGTGCACACCAGCGCCTTGCTCACGCCAAAGTCCTTCATCAGGGGATGCAGGGCGGGCACATAGCTCTGCAGGCTGCAATTGGACTTGACCGCGATGAAGCCGCGCTTGGTGCCCAGACGCTTGCGCTGGGCAGGGATGATCTCGATATGGTCGGCATTGATCTCAGGTACCACCATGGGAACGTCCGGGGTGAAACGATGGGCACTGTTATTGGAGACCACCGGGCACTCTGCCTTGGCGTATGCTTCCTCCAGTGCTTTGATCTCGTCCTTGGGCATATTGACAGCGCAGAAAACAAAATCCACCTGCGAAGCAACTTCCTCTACCTTGGAAGCGTCCAGAACGGTCATCTTCTTCACGCTCTCCGGCATGGGAGTAGTCATGGCCCAGCGGGAGCCCACTGCATCCTCATAGCTTTTGCCCGCACTGCGGCCGGATGCAGCCAGCACGGTCAGTTTGAACCAGGGATGATTCTCCAGCAGAGTCACAAAACGCTGACCCACCATGCCAGTTGCGCCTACGATACCCACTTTATACTGTCTATCCATTTCCAGCACCTTTCCTTTCAAAAAAACAAACAGCAAATCTTATCATTGTGCACAACACGGCTTGCAAACCGGACAGCGATGCAATATAATAGATACTGTTTATACAGATTCTATAATATCATTGATACGTTGTCCGTGTCAATCATCGGAAAGGCAAATGCACAGTATGTTAAAAAAAGATTTTTGGTATGATTTACCCAAAGAGCTCATTGCACAGGAACCTGCGTCCCCGCGGGATGCGGCACGGCTGATGGTTCTGAGCCAAAAGGACGACAGCATCCAGCACAAGGTGTTCCGCGACCTGCCGGAATTTCTGGAGCCGGGGGATCTTTTGGTGGTGAATAATTCCAAGGTTCTGCCCGCCCGCATCGTGGGCGTCAAGCAGCCTACCGGTGCCGTATGCGAGTTGCTGCTGCTGCGGCAGGTGAAGGGCGACCAGTGGGAGTGCCTGGCAAAGCCCGGCAAGCGGATGCAGCCCGGCACAAAGGTAAGCTTTGGCGACGGCAGCCTGACCGCTGTGGTGGACGAGACCATGGAGGACGGCAACAAGTACGTTACATTCTATTATGATACCGAAACGCTTTATGAAAAGCTGGATGAATTTGGCAAGATGCCTCTGCCGCCCTACATCACAAAGCAGCTGGAGGATCAGAGCCAGTACCAGACCGTCTATGCCAAGGAGCTGGGCAGCGCAGCTGCTCCCACCGCCGGGCTGCACTTTACCCCGGAGCTGATGGACACCATCCGCGCCATGGGGGTCGGCATTGCCGAGGTCACCCTGCACGTTGGTCTGGGCACCTTCCGACCTGTGCAGGAGGACGAGATCTCCGACCATAAGATGCACAGCGAGTGGTACTCCATCAGCGAGGAGACCGCCCGGCGCATCCGCGAGACCAAGGCCGCAGGCCACCGGGTCATCGCTGTGGGCACTACCAGCTGCCGCACACTGGAGGCTGCCGCTGCCAAGTACGGCGAGATCAAGGCTTGCAGCGGCAACACCTCCATCTTCCTGTACCCGGGGGTGAAGTTCAACTGCATCGACGGTCTGATCACCAACTTCCATCTGCCGGAGAGCACCCTGATCATGTTGGTGTCCGCCCTGTACGGCTACGAAAAGACCATGCACGCCTATGAGGTAGCTGTGGCAGAGAAGTACCGTTTCTTCTCCTTTGGCGATGCTATGCTGATAGTCTGATACAAAATTCGCGCTTTTTGCGATATTTGTATGTGAAAGGTAAGGATGCGATCTGCATCCGCCGCTCCCTTTACAATTACGGCAGACCGCTGCTGTGATCATTCTGATAACTTGCAGGCTCGTGGCCTGCATCGAGGCTGCACGGCTGTTTTCCGTGCGCAGAAAGGAACGAATAATCATGCCTTCTTTGACGACCTACACCCTGCTCAAGCAGGAGCACAACGCCCGGCGGGGTGAGTTCAAAACCGTGCACGGCACGGTGCAGACCCCTGCCTTCCAGAACGTTGCTACCGCCGGTGCCATCAAGGGCGGCCTGTCGGCGCAGGATCTGAAGGATATCGGCGCGCAGGTCATGCTGTGCAATACCTACCATCTGCATCTGCGTCCCGGCGACAAGCTGGTAGCGGATATGGGCGGCCTGCACAGGTTTACCCGCTGGAACGGGCCTATCCTGACCGACAGCGGCGGATTTCAGGTATTCAGTCTGGCAAAGCTGCGCAAGATCACCGAGGAGGGCGTAACCTTCGCCTCCCATCTGGACGGGCACCGCATCTTTATGGGACCCGAGGAGAGCATGCAGATTCAGGCAAATCTGGGCTCTACCATCGCCATGGCCTTTGATGAGTGCGTAGAGAACCCCGCTCAGCATGATTACTCCAAGGACAGCTGCGAGCGCACTACCCGCTGGCTGAAGCGCTGCAAGGCTGAGATGGCACGGCTGAAGCACGAGGGTATCTCGGTCAACCCGGATCAGCTTCTGTTCGGCATCAATCAGGGCTGCACCTATGCGGACCTGCGTGTGGAGCACATGAAGCAGATCGCCGAGTTGGAATTGGACGGCTACGCCATCGGCGGTCTGGCTGTGGGCGAGCCCACCGAAGTGATGTATGAGATGATCAGTCAGGTGGAACCGCACATGCCCAAGGACAAGATCCGCTATCTGATGGGTGTCGGCACTCCCGGCAACATCATCGAGGCCGTAGCCCGTGGTGTGGATTTGTTTGACTGCGTTATGCCCAGCCGCAATGCCCGCCACGGCCATCTGAATACATGGAGCGGCATCATTAACATTAAAAATGCCAAGTATGAGCGGGACGAGCGTCCCATTGACCCCGCCTGCGGCTGCCCGGTGTGCCGCAACTATTCCCGCGCCTACATCCGGCACCTGCTCAAGGCAGATGAGATGTTGGGTATGCGCCTGACCGTGATGCACAATCTGTGGTTCTACAATCACCTGATGGAACGCATCCGGGATGAACTGGATGCCGGTACCTTTACCGCCTTCCATGACAGATACGTTAAACTTCTGGATACCCGAATTTAAACTTTAGCCTTGCAACAAGACTGATAAGAGGGTATAATAGCATTATCTGAATTTTTGAGAGGAGATTTTGCCCCATGCAATTTCTGACTACCACGTCCGAAGGCTACATCAGCCTGTTCTTCACGCTGGCACTGATGCTGGTTCTGCTGTACTTCATGATCTATCGTCCTCAGAAGAAGCAGGAAAAGAAGGATGCCGCTATGCGCAGCAGTCTGGAGATCGGCGATCAGGTCACCACCATCGGTGGTGTCATTGGCCGCGTTGTCGCCATCAAGGATGACACCTTTGTTCTGGAGACCGGCGCTGACCGCGTGAAGATCCGCTTCACCAAGTCTGCGATCTCTTCGGTCGAAAAGCTGAACATGGACAAGGCTCCTGCCGACAAGAAGTAAGCGTTTACACCGTGCATACATGAACCGCCTCCCTGCATAGACTATGTGCAGGGAGGCGGTTTTGTTATGTCTGAGTCTCGAGGTTTCCCGGCGGAGCTTCTTTCGTTTCTGCTTTTCGGGGTGCTGGGGGTAGCTGTAACGGCGGCAGCTTTGGCATGTTTTGCGCAGCTGATGGCCGGGCAGGGCTGCTCCGGCAGTGTAGTGCCGATACTTGCCACAACAGCCGTGTGCATGGGCAGCCTGCTGTGTGCACTGACGGCAGCGTTTCGTAAAAAGGCGCGCGGTCTGCTGACCGGACTGCTCCAAAGTACATTTCTGGCAGTGCTGCTGGCGCTTTCTGCTATATGGAACGGCACAGCCGCTGAGCCTGCTGTGGTATGCCGCCTTCTGGCGGTGCTACTCTGCGGTTGCATTGGTGGGCTTCTTGGAGTCACCCTGCGCAGTCGCAGACACACGCTTCGTTGATCGATCCGGCAAATCGAATCCATCAGAGGGAGAAAACAGCGTATGTGGATCTATGAACAGACAAAATCAGAAGAAAACTTTTCTTTGCTGCCGCAGACGGTCGGCCTACCGGTGCAAACAGCAGAGTCTGCCCTTCCGCCTGTACCGGCACAGGCAGCTGAACCGGCAGAGCAATTGACGCAAAAAGAGCCCTGCATCCCGGCAAAGCGCCACGCCACCCAGGATTGCTGGCTGCTAGCTGCGGCGTTTCTGGTGGGGTGTACGGCAGCCGGTGTATTGCAGGCCGTATGCGATGCCCGGCAGACAGAACTGCTGCAGTATTATCTGGAAGCGTGGCAAAGGCTGTTTGCGCCGGGCAGTATGCAAGGAGCGGTACAGCTTTTCGGCATGGAATACCTGACACTCGGCCTTGTGGTCAGCCTATTTCTGGTATTGGGGCTGTCTGCCCTTGGCCCTGTAATGATCTTTGGCAATATGATGTTGTACGGCTTGGGCAGCGGGCTGCTTATGGTACAGCTATGCACAGCTGGTGGGTGGAAAGCAATACTTCCGGCGCTGCTATGGACAGGCTTACCGGCGGCAGCAGCAAGCGGTTGTCTGTGCTTTTTCGGGGCCTGCGCTTTGCAGGTCAGCAGCCGAATCCACGCATATTCTTTCCGCAAGCATCCCGGCGGACAAGCCCGCCCCGGGGTGCAGGCACTGCTGGGGCAGTATCTGCTGACCATGGTGGTGCTGCTGCCGCTTTGCGGTGCAGCGGCAGGACTTTCGTATTTGGGCAGCCGCCTGTAAATGGCATCCTTTTCTTGCGGGTTTTGGCGCAGTGTGTTACAATAACAAAAGACCATAATAAATGAGGGACAGACATGAAACTAAAATCCGTCTATGTATGCTCCAATTGCGGAGAGACAAGCCCCCGCTGGATGGGGCGATGCCCCAGCTGCGGCAGCTGGAATACCATGAACGAGGATGTTGTTGCTGAAGCGCCAAAGGCGGGGACTCCTGCCGCCCGTCAGGCTGCCGCGGCTCGTCAGGAGGGCGTGACCACCCTGACCGCCCGGCGGCTGTCAGAGATCAGCACCACGGAGGAAAAAAGCCGCATCCTGACCGGTATCTCGGAGCTGGACCGCGTATTGGGCGGCGGTATCGTGCTGGGCGGTGTAGTTCTTTTGAGCGGTGAGCCTGGCGTGGGTAAATCCACTATGCTGTTACAGCTGTGCGGTGCCATCTCCAATCAGCACAGCGTGCTGTATATCACTGGCGAGGAGTCTGTCCGGCAGGTCAAGCTGCGGGCAGCGCGGCTGAAGGTACCGCAGGATAACATCTTTCTGGCGGCGGAAAATGACGTGGATGAGATCTGCGGTCTGATCGAAAAAGAAAAGCCGGACCTTGTGGTCATTGACTCCATCCAGACCATGCGCTGCATGGATATCTCGTCCTCGTCCGGCACGGTCAGTCAGGTGAAGGAGAGTGCCGCCCGGCTGCTGGCGGTAGCCAAAAAGCAGGAGATTCCCATGTTTATCGTGGGTCATGTGAACAAGGACGGCGCAATTGCAGGCCCCAAGGTCATGGAACATATCGTGGATACGGTGCTCTACTTTGAGGGCGACAAGATGCTGCCGTACCGCATTCTGCGGGCAGCCAAAAACCGCTATGGCTCCACCAATGAGCTGGGAATGTTCGATATGACCGGCACAGGGCTTGCCGAGATCGAAAATCCCTCCCAGATGCTGCTGGAAGGACGTCCGCTGGGGGTTTCCGGCAACTGCGTGGCCTGCACCATGGAGGGCAGTCGTCCCATCCTGAGCGAGATACAGGCACTTGCCACCAAGACGAATTTTCCGGCACCCCGTCGCGCCTGCAGCGGATACGACTATAACCGCATGAACCTTTTGATCGCCGTGCTGGAAAAGCGGGCAGGGTACTTCTTTGGCAATCTGGATGTCTATGTCAATATAGTGGGCGGCATTGCACTGCGGGATACCGCCTGCGACCTTGCAGTCTGCCTGAGCATGGTCTCCTCGCTGCTGGACCGCCCGGTCAGCGATAAGCTTATCGCCATTGGTGAGGTAGGTCTGGGCGGGGAAGTGCGCAGTGTGCCCAATCTGGAACAGCGCCTGCACGAGGCTGAGCGTATCGGCTTTGAGCGGGCTGTTATCCCAAAGCACAGCCTTGCACACCTGAATGCCGCAGATTATCCCGGCATGAAGCTGGTCGGTGCAGCGTATATCGCAGATGCCATCAATGCGCTAAAAAATGACCGCCTGTGATGAAACGAGGAACCTATGTCGATTTATCTGGACGAAAGAAACCCCGGCAAACACGCACCCTTTGAGGATGCCGCGCCGGATATTGTAGAATATGTGCGTTATCTTGAAGTGATCGCCGGCAAAAGTGCCAATACGGCGTTCAGTTATTACTGTGACCTGCGCTCCTTCAGCCGCTTTATGAAGCGCCGCCGCGGGCTTGTGGCCACGGATGCAGAATTCAAAGAGATCGATCCCAAGGGGCTGGATACGGCCTTCTGGGGCAGCATAACAAAAGAGGATATCTACGAATATCTGTATTTTCTGAACCGGGAGTGCGGCAACAAAAAATCCTCTACCGCCCGGCGGTTGGCCAGTCTGCACGGCTTTTATGATTATCTGGTCAATCAGGTCAACCGCTTATCCGAGGACCCTACGGCGGCCATCCGCCCGCCCAAACAGGATAAGGTCTTGCCCAAGTACCTGACGGCAGAGCAATCCATTTCGCTTTTGGAGAGCACCCAGACCCAGAGCGATTTCCCGGAGCGGGATTATTGCATGGTGGTGCTGTTCCTCAACTGCGGTATGCGTCTTGCAGAGCTGGTAGGCATGGACCTTGGAGACATCGATTTAGAGCAGCGTCAGATCCGCCTGTTCGGCAAAGGCCATAAAGAGCGTATGGTCTACCTGAATGATGCCTGCGTGGAGGCACTGCAACTATATCTGCGCAAGCGCAACACCATGGAGGGACTTTCACCCAAGGAAAAAGCGGTGTTTATTACCCGTATGCGCAAGGAACGTATTTCGAACCGCAGAGTAGAACAGCTGATCTCCGGTGCAATGAAGGCTGCGGGGCTGAAGGGCTTTTCCACCCATAAGCTGCGGCACACCGCCGCAACGCTGATGTATCAGACCGGCAATGTGGATATCCTTACCCTCAAGCAGCTTCTGGGGCACAGCAGTGTGGGAACAACACAAATTTATACGCACTTACAAGAATTTCAGGTGCGCTCTGCCATTGAGGAAAACCCGCTGGGCAAGGTACTACCCATCAATGCTGCAAAAGCAAGTTTGGATACAACAGATGCAGCAGGGGAGACATCTGTTGAAAATGACCCAGCGGGAGAGGACGCTTCTGAGCCGTCCGGCCCTATGGCGGCCTTTGAGGGCGCTGCACAGGATGGCTTCCGGGCAGATATCTCGGCAATGTCCAACGAAGAAACCAACGATTCATAGATCGATACTTAAACCTGCACAAAACGTCTGAGACGATTCAAAGACCTATGGCGCGATCCGGCTTGACCGGATAACGTCATGGGTCTTTATAATTTACATTATAAGCAGTCAGCAGCAATACATACAGGAGCATCCATAGAAACGCGCAACGTAATGTCTACACAAAAACAAATGTTATAAAGCAAGCACCTAGATGCTTACTGGATGCTTACTGGAATAAAATGAATTACAAATGAACCGATGCAGCAGCACATAACACAGGAAGCATCTGTAAGCATGAGACAAATAAAACCATAAAATATGATAAAAATTGCAGAATGTGCAGAACGGCTGAACTAAGCCCGAAAATGAGCCAGCTGAGGCTGGAACGCCAAAAATCCGGGAAATGGGCATTTTTCACTTCCCTAAGTTTCGCATAACGTGCATTATACGAAACGTGTACAATTAAAAAGAGAAGCTGCCCTTCTCTCTTTCTGTCAGATTTTCGGCAGCTTCTGTGGATGCTATTCAGTTTACACATGCCCGCTTCTGCGCCGCTGGACGTATTACCAGCATGTTCAAGCGTTCAACTTATGCCTGCAGTATCGTTTCTTTTCCTTTGGTGGTGCGATGTTCATTTCACCGGTAGCGGTTCTGTGCCGAAGTATGTACAGATGGCTTCGTAATAAATGCGTGCCACAGTCTTGCAGCCCTGTTCACTGCCAAAATGCTCCACATCCTCATCGTTCGTCACAAAACACTGCTCTGCCAACACTGCCGGACAATCCACATCCTCCAGCAGCGTAAAGCTGCGCTCAGGCCGAACCTGCGTGTAGGTATTCTCCACCAGCTGCTTCTGGTCGTTTTCCAGATAATAAATGTAACGCACTCCCCCTCGCCCGCGCAGCCTTGCGCCGATGCTCTGCATTCCACCGGCCAGCAGTTTTGCAAAATAAAAACTTTCCTGATGCCATGTACGCCCGGGCACTGCCGGATAGCATTCAAACCCGGCTGCCGTAGAGCCATTGGCTGCGGAGTTGCCGTGGATGGACAGCAGCAGCTGCGGGCTTTGAGCGCTGGCTACGGCTGCACGCTGGGCAGGCGTGGCGGTTGCATCAAAGCTTTCCCGGGTCTGCAGCGGAATGTAATTCGGGTCCTGCTCTAACCACTGAAGCAGCGCAGCAGCCGTTGCTGCTGTGACCTGTTTTTCCTCGACTACTCCCCTTGCGCCTGGGTCGTTGCCGCCATGTCCGGCGTCCACTGCCACACGGTACGGCGGGTCGCCCACCACAGGGCGAAAGTCCTCCGCTGAGACTGAGACTGCGGATTCTGCGGGTGCGTTCAGTTCCAGCGCCGCCTTCCATAAAAACAGGCCGAAACAGAGCATCAGTGCCGCAAAAACAAACAGCAAACCGTGTAAAAACCGGTTCCTCATTTTGCAGCGGTGCGTTTTACGTTTGCTATGTTTATTTACTGGTCTGCGCTGACTGGTTGGCATAAAGTTTTACTTCCTGTTCGTTTTACATTTATAATACGAGTATACTCGCCTTTTCCCTGCACTGCAACAAAAAAAGACTGCCAATTTTTCAAAAGGCAGTCCTTTGGGGTTATTTCAGTTCTACAACCGTCACGCCGCTTTCGCCTTCGCCGTAACGGCCAAGACGGAAGCTTTTTACCATGCGGTTGCCGCGCAGATGCTTATGGATGGCGGTGCGCAGTGCGCCGGTGCCGTTGCCATGGATCAGATAAACCACCGTCTGTCCGTTCAGGATGGCGCGGTCAATAAAGGAATCCACCTCCGACAGTGCCTCATCCACCGTAAGTCCCAGCAGATTGCACTCCATTTTGGCGGTGCGCTGTACGCGCTCTACCCTGCCGTTGGGACGGTTGGTATCGCCGGTCAGGCGGGAATACCGCTGCTGCGCCTTTGTCTTAGGCGCAGTGGATTCTTTTACCAGCTTTTCCGGCTGCTTCAGGCCCTTGAGGGGCACCTTAGTCTTGATGATACCGGCACGCACCAGAACATCGCCGTTTTTGTCTGGCAGCGCCAGAACGGTGGCCAGCTGGTTCAATTCTGCAATGCAGACCTCCTGTCCCACCTTTACATCCTTCAGCGGTACAAACTCCTTGACGGGGTTATGCACCACCTCCGTACCGGCAAACAGCTTTTCGGTCTCCTTTTTGGCAATTTCGCGGGCACGCTGCGCCTTCTGCTGGGCGCTCATGCGCTCGTCCTTTTGCAGCTGGCGCAGTTCATCGGTCAGTGCGTAGGCCTGCGTTTCCACCTGCTGTGCCAGCGTGCGCGCCTTGGCACGGGCAGCTTCCAATTCATTTTCGCCCTGCTGGATCAGTTCATCCCGCTTTTTGCGGGCTGCTTCCAGCTGATGGGAAGCTTCGTTGCGCAGCTGCTCCACTTCGTTCTGACTTTCCTTCAGCTGCAGCTTCAAGTCGTCCAGCTGACCCAGAACCGCATCCAGACGCTTATCCTCGGCAGACAGATGCTGCTGAGCCGCTTCAATGACGCGGCTGGGGATGCCCAGCTTTTCGCTGATCAGGAATGCGTTGGATTTGCCCGGTACGCCCACACTCAGCTTATAGGTGGGACGCAGGGTCTCCAGATCAAACTCGCAACTGGCGTTGACCACACCCTTAGTCTCCAGTGCAAAAACCTTCAGTTCCGCATAGTGGGTGGTCGCCATCAGCAGCACACCACGGCGGCGCAACTCCTCAATGATGGCAACTGCCAGCGCGGCGCCCTCGGCGGGATCGGTACCGGCACCCAGCTCGTCCAGCAGCACAAGGGTGTGCGGCATAGCCAGTTCCAGAATACCGGTGATTTTTTTCATGTGGCCGGAGAAGGTGGAAAGGCTCTGCTCAATGCTCTGTTCGTCGCCGATATCCACCAGAAATTCATCAAACACACAGATCTCGCTGCGCTCGTCAGCAGGAATCAAAAAACCGCACTGTGCCATGGCGCACAGCAGACCGGCGGTTTTCAGGGTGACCGTCTTACCGCCGGTGTTCGGGCCGGTGATGATAAGGGAATCGTATTCCCCGCCCAGTGCAATATCCACAGGAACACACTTTTGCGGATCGATCAGCGGGTGGCGGGCACGGATCAGATTAAAGGAAGAATCCGTCCGCACAGCGGGCTTGAAGGCCTTCAACTCCAGTGCAAGCCGCGCCTTTGCCAGCAGGATGTCGATTTCCAGCATGGCCTTGTAGCTGTACTGGAACTGCGGCTCAATGGCGGCCACCTGTGCGGTAAAGGCCACCAAAATGCGCTCGATCTCCTGTGCCTCCTGTGCGCGGTACTGCAGAATGCGGGCGTTTGCCTCCACCACAGCCTGCGGTTCCACGAACACCGTAGCGCCCGTAGAGGATACATCGTGGATGATACCGCTCACCTCGCCGCGGTATTCGCTCTTGACCGGCACAACATACCGGCCGTTGCGCATGGAAACCACACTCTCCTGCAGGTATTTGGAGGTGTCCATATTGCGCACCATGCTTTCCAGCCGGTCGCGGATGCTGTTTTCGGTGGCGCGGATCTTTTTGCGCAGCTCTGCCAGCGTGCGGGAGGCGGTATCCGCCATGGCATCCGGTGCCAGAATGGCGCTGGAGATCTGCTGCTCAAGGCCTGGCTCCGGTGCCAGCGCGTAAAACAGATCATCGGTCGGCAGCGCGTCATGCTCAGAGGAGCCGTACCAGCTGGTCAGGTGCTGAAAATTGCGCAGCGCACCGGCCACCATCAGCAGTTCGCCCATGGAAAGCACGCCGCCCTTTACGGCACGGGCGGCAAGCTGACTGACCCCCTCTACCCCGCCAAAGCGCGGCGAGCCGTTTTTAATCAGCAGGGTGTTGATGGCGTCCGTCTGCTCCAGTGCGTAGCGCACCTCGTCCGGGTCGCACTGCGGCTCAATGGCCAGCAGCATAGCACGGGCTTCCTTGCATACGCAGCCCTCCGCTGCACGCGCAATGATCTTATCCAGTTCTAATGTTTTTAAGTAGCTTGTTTCCATACTGTTCCTTTTTGGTCAGGGCAGCACGCTTTTCAAAAAGGCATAGCTTTTCAGCGGCTTATCCAGATGCGTCAGAGCATAGTTTTCAGCCACTGCGGAAAGCTTTTCCAGACTGCCCACAGAGATCTTGAATGCAAATATTTTTTTGTCCTCTACCAAGCAGATGTGGCGCAGTGCAAACAGCGCAGCCTTGTCCAGATTGCAGTTCTTGCCTGCCTTTGCCGCACAGGACGCACAGAGCAGATGCCCTTCCTGTGCGTCCAGATAAAAGGCATCTCCTTCATCGTAGGTGCCACAGTCCCGGCAGCAGACAATCTGCGGCATAAAGCCGCACTCACTCATGGTGCGCAGCTCAAATACTGCCTTGATCACCCGCAGGTCGGTGCGGTGCTCGTTGATCATATACAGACTGTTCAGCACCAGACGCAGCTCCCGGGCTGCTTCCTCTCCGGTAGGCGAAAGCGCAGCGGCCAATTCGGTAAGATACATGGCAAGGCTTACCCCTTCAATGGAGGAGGAAATGCCATGGAAGATGTTCTGCACATCGGCTTCCCGCACGGTATACATATTGCGTCCGGGCACCAGTGTAAACTCCGAATAGCAGAACAGCCCGCAGGCACTGAACAGCTTGCTTTTCAGCCGCAGGCTGTTTGCAGCCATTGCTGTGATCACGCCCAGTTTCGGGGTAAGGATCGTCAAAATGCGGTCTGCTTCTCTATAACGGGTCTCCTTCAGTACCAGACCCATGGTCACAAATGGTTCCATCGTCCGTTTCTCCTGCCGGATGCTCGGCGGGCAGCTGCACCAGTTGTTTGTAGTCGAGATAACGGAGAATGTTCCCCGTGCAGGCAAAGGCCTGCCAGCTTGCAGCAGCATCCATCTTCAGCACTCCTTCCCTTTTCTGTGCACAGGCTGCTTTTGTTATAGTGTCAGCCTGATTCTAGCACAGCATACAAGGGAAAACTGTCCTGCTTTGGCATCACTCAGCGGTTGGAGGAATTCTGCTTAAAGCCGAAGTTATTCAGCAAAAATTCGTTATCCCGCCAGTCGGATTTTACCTTGACCCAGCACTGCAGATTGACCCGGCAGCCCAAAAACTCCTCGCAGTCAGCACGGGCAGCGCTGGCGATTTTTTTGAGCATGGCACCACCCTTGCCGATGACCATGCCCTTGTGGCTCTCCCGCTCGCAGTAGATGTTCACATCAATGTCGATCAGGTCTGTGCCCGGGCGCTCCTTGAAGCGCTCCACCACTACCGCAATGCCGTGCGGAATCTCGTCCCGCATAAAGAGCAGTGCCTTTTCGCGGATGACCTCAGCCACCAATTCTTTTTCCGGCATATCGGTATAGGCGTCATCATCAAAGTAATGGGGGCCTTCCACGGCATAGCGGCTCAAGGCATCGAACAGTTCCTCACTGCCTTCCTTATTGCGCACACTGATGGTGTAAATCTCATCGAACACGCCCAGCGCCTTCAGCTCTGCCTTGCGGGTTTCCAAATCGGCAGGTTCTTTAACAAGGTCGGTCTTATTAATGACTGCAATGGCCGGGCCGCTGCGGTGCAGCGCCTCCACAAGTGCCATCTCAGATTCGTTCAGCGCGCCGTAAGGCTCGAACAGCATCATGGAAACATCCACATCCGCAATGGAATCGCTGGCGGTCTTATCCATGCGCTTGCCCAGCTTGTTGTGGGCTTTGTGCACACCGGGGGTGTCCAGCAGCACATATTGCAGCGGCCCCCGGGTGATCACGCCGGTAATGCGGGTGCGGGTAGTCTGGGGCTTAGAGGTGACGATAGCCACTTTCTCGCCGACCAAGAGGTTCGTCAGGCTGGATTTGCCCACGTTCGGCCGTCCGATGACAGCAACGAATACAGAGGAGGTGTCGTAATGCTCCTGAACGGGTGTTGTAGTACTCAAAGCGAACTCCTGTCTTGTTTTTATGTTCTGGGATATCATTCCGTATAGCTGACCGTGCGGGGCAGACCCAGCTGCAGCAGCACAGCCTCTTCTTTTTCGCGCATACGCATGGCCTCCAGACCGCCGTTTTCGTGGTCGTAGCCCAGCAGATGCAGCATGGAGTGAACGGTCAAAAAGGCTACCTCCCGCTGCAGCGGATGCCCATACAGATTGGCCTGCTCCATGGCGCGCTCCATGCTGATGACGATATCGCCCAGCATCATGCAGCCGTTATTCTCGTCGATATCGTACTTGCCGTTCTCGCCCAGAGGAAAGCTCAGCACATCGGTGGGCATGGGCTTATTGCGGTATTGGTTGTTCAGCTCGGCAATGGCAGCGTTGTCCACAAAGGTAACGCTGATCTCGGCGGGACGGTCGAAATGCTCATATTCCAGCACGGCATTGCAGGCACGGCGGATCAGAATGCGGAGCCCGGAGGGCACCTTAACAGCTTTCTGGGAGTTGGTGATCAAAACTTTATTGGACATATCGGTCCACTCCTTTCAGGGATTTATTTAAAATTCTTATTGTTTTCTTTATTTTCCGCATCGGCAGCCGGATGTGCGGCACGCTCGTAAGCCTTTACGATCTCCTGCACCAACCGGTGACGCACAACGTCTTTATCGGTAAAGTAGCATTGTGCAATGCCGTTCACATCCTTCAGCACCTTCAGCGCGTCCACCAGACCGCTGCGGGTGCTGCCCGGTAGATCGATCTGGGTCACATCGCCGGTAACGACCACCTTAGAGCCTACGCCCATACGGGTAAGGAACATTTTCATCTGCTCCGGGGTAGTGTTCTGCGCCTCGTCCAGAATGATAAAGGAATCATCCAGTGTGCGCCCGCGCATATAAGCCAGCGGGGCGACCTCAATGATCTGCTTTTCCACCAGACGCTCGTAGGTCTCTGCGCCCAGCATATCAAACAGGCCGTCGTACAGCGGCCGCAGATAGGGGTCTACCTTCTGCTGCAGGTCACCGGGCAGAAAGCCCAGCTTCTCCCCTGCCTCCACCGCCGGGCGGGTCAAGATGATGCGGGATACCTCCTTGGCCTTGAAGGCTTTCACCGCCATGGCAACGGCCAGATAGGTCTTGCCGGTACCCGCCGGGCCGACACCGAAGGTAATGGCATTGGAGCGGATGGCGCTCAGGTATTCCTTCTGTCCCAGCGTTTTGGGGCGGATCGGGCGTCCCTTGACCGTGACGGTAACAAAGTCCTCGGTCAGCTCCTTTACCCGCTTCTCTGCGCCATCATGCGCCAGACTGATGCAGTAGTGCACAGTCTGATCTTCCAGCGGGGTGCGGTTCTCGATCAGAAGAAGCATTCCCTCCACGGCGCGGTTCGCTGCCGCCACATTGGCAGGCTCGCCGGAAATGCGAAGCTGTGTGCCGCGGCAGACAGCGGTAACAGAAAACTCTTTTTCCAACAAGCGAATATTCCGGTCACAGTTGCCAAAAACAGCCGCTGCGATCTCTACACTATCCAGTTCAATACACTTTTCCGCCATGGAGCTCCTCCCGAATTGCAGAATTTGATAACTATATTGTACCACCAAAATCTTCAGAAGAAAACTATGAAAAGTGCACAAAATATTTTCCTGCATTCCATCGGTTTTTCCATACGAACTGCGTTTTAAAGCTTTTTGATGGCCTTTTTCTGAAAACGCTTGACAAAGTATATCGGGAGACGATATACTTTAAACGCAATATATCGGCTGACGATATAAAGACGTCCGATAGAATCCATGGAGTATTTCAGTATGGAAAACCTTGCATTGACCGAATCGACCTATTATATCCTGTTGTCTCTTTACCATCCGCAGCACGGCTATGGCATCATGCAGCAGACGGAGCAGCTTTCCGGTGGCAGAGTCCATCTTGCCGCCGGGACACTGTACGGAGCATTGACCTCCCTGTGTGAAAAAGGCTGGATCCGTCCCCTGCCCGCTGAGAGCGGCAGCCGCAAAAAGGAATATCAGCTTACCGCAGAGGGCGTACAGGTCTTAAAGCACGAGCTTGCCCGTTTGCAGCAGCTTGTGGCAAATGGTGAGAGCATCCTGAAGGAGGAAACCTTATGAGGGAAAAGAAAACCGTTTTCAAGCTTTTCTTTGTGTGGGATTTTGAAAAAGAAGAGCGCTGGCTGAACGAGATGGCGCAGGAGGGCTGGGTACTGGACAATACCGGTTTTTCCTTTTACACCTTTGTGCGCTGCGAACCGGGCGAATATATCATCCGCTTGGAGATGAACCCCAGCAGCGATTACCGCGCCTTTGTAAAGGAACTGGGTGCAGAATATATCGGCGGCTGTGTCAACTGGGTGTACTTCCGTCGGAAAGCGGAGCTTGGCAGCTTTGAGCTGCTCTCGGATATTGACTCCCGTCTGACGCATCTGAGCCGCATCGACCGGATGCTTTCCCTGATCTGTCTGGCAAACCTGATCCTTGGCATAACGAACTCTTTGAATCAGGCTCGCTACGGCTGGCTGAACCTGTTGTGCGCAGCAATGCTCTCCTATGCACTGGGGCGTATCCACGGCATGAAAGCAGCGCTGGAAAAGCAACGCAGTTTGCACGAATGATTTGTCAATCCCTTCTTCGCCACAACTGCAGAGAAAAAAGAGGCGTATCTTTGGATAAAAAGACCATAGCAAACCGTTCTCCATCGTGATACAATAGCAAGCGTTGTGTGCCGCCGCCCGGCGGCCGTTTGGACTGCTTGAACACAAAGGAGAAGGAACCATGGAACAGCTTTTTTTGATGCCCGGTGAAGAACGATACGAGCGCTTCAAGGATGGCAATGGTGTTCCTAAGGTGCACTACTCCTACTGCTCTATGCGCGGTGCCTTCTTTGACTGCGAGAGCCGCAGCTTAGAGGAAGCCCAGCGTCTGTGCGAAAACTGGCTTGTAGGACAGGATCGCTGCTACCGCAACTAACATAGAACCTTAAAACCCCTGCCGTATTTGCAGACCTTTCCGCAAAACGGCAGGGGTTATTTTTATATAGGTTTTACTGCCACACCTGCGCACAGACAAGTTCCAGTACACTGCCGGCAATACAGCGAGATTTATCTGAGATCAGGAAACAGTTGGAAAGCTCCTCCCGCCGGGGGTCGATATCCGCAATCTTAAAGCCCGGCGTAACCGGATAGCCGCTGCGCAGCAATCCGCGCAGAATGCCGGGAATCTGTGCTGTGACCGGGATTTCTGCCCCCTCCGGGGTGCGGATGGTGGCAATAGTCTCACCCTTCTCTACTAAATCGCCGATTTTACGCACATTCATAAAAACACCGGCGGCCTGTGCATGGATCACCCGCTCTGCACCGTACCCGCCAATGACGCCGGGAATGCCGGTATTGGGGATAGCGCTCCCCTCCCGGATGATCCGGCCAAGCCGGTGGCCGCGCTTGGTTTCTACCACGGCATCTACGTCCTGCCCGGCTACAAAGCCGGGGCCAAGGGCAATAGTCAACGGTGCCATATCCCGGCTGGTGCCAAGGTTGCGCTTGGCCAGAATGGCATCCACTACGACCTCCGGCTTTGCCCGGGCAATACAGGCCCCCTCTGGGTCAACGAGCACCGGAACAGCGCCCTGCGCCCAGACGGACTGTGCCTGCTCAAACGCTTCAATGCGGACGGCGCGCAGACCCTCAACAGTGGCTTCGCCTTCATACACTGCTTCACACAGGGCCACCTGACGGCGGATGGCTGCGGGCTGTGTCGTTTCCAATACCAGCACTCGCAGCCCGGCGCTACACAACCGGTGGATGGTACCGGTGGCAAGGTCGCCGCCGCCGCGCACGATAATTAGGGCGTCCTTTTTCATTTTATTTCCTCCCCGGAGAAAAGTGTCTGCAATAGCACCTCCATGGAGCCGCCACAGGCAGCAATGGCTGTGTCCTCGTTTTTGCCGTCAGCCGAAAGCTGTAAGCATTGCAAGGCGGGCACAGCCTGTGCCAACAGCTTTAATGCCGCCTGTACCGTGTAATGCTCCATAATGCCGCCGCCCACACTGCCCACTATACTTCCATCGGGCAGAACGAGCATTTTTGCGCCCACATTCCGCGGGGTGGAGCCGTGCCGCGCAATAATAGTAGCCAGTACCGCCGGGGTATGGGCTTTTTCTGCCTGCACCATCGCATCCAGCAATGCGACGGGATAGCCCTCGGTCTGGGGGCGGGCATTCTTGACCTGCACGATCTGCGCCAGAATGGAAAGCGCGATCTCCGCAGCCGTCTGTGCGCCAATGGCAAGGCCGATGGGTGCGCAGAGTGCATCGATCCGCTGGCTGTCCAGACCGTTCTCCAACAGCTGACGGCGCACCAATGCGGCACGGCCTCGGCTGCCCATCATGCCCACATAGGCCGCAGGCTTTTGCAGAATCCGGGTAAGGCAGTCCAGATCAAAGACGTGGGAGCGGGTCAGCACCGCAAAATAGGTCTCCGCCCCGCCGGGCACACCCTGAAGCGCCTGCGCAAAGGGAGCGCAGAGCACGGTATCCGCTCCGGCGGCGCGCAGCTGCTGAGCAAATTCCTCCCGATCATCTATGGCAAGCACTGGTATGCCGAGAAGCTTTGCCTGCTTTACAAGGGCAGCAGCAACATGACCGCCGCCGCAGACCACCAGCTGCGGCACCGCACCAAAGCGCTCAGCAAATACCCGCTGACCTTCCAGTGTAAGAAAGCCCGTAGCGGTACAGGCCTGCAGGACGGCAAGCTGACGCTGCAAAAGTTCGGCACTCTGGGTCTGCCACAGGGCGTCTCCGTCCCGCAGCAGCAGCTGACTGCCAGCCTCTGCGCCTTCCAGCACGGTAGCCAGCGTATAGCTGCCGGTCTGGTTTGTACTTTGCAGAACGTCTGCAAGCGTTTGTCTGTTCATTGGTGTTTCTCTCCCTTAATTATTGCTCCACAGGTGTTACCTTATCAAACTGTGTCTGATCCAGTTCTGCCTGCCAGCTTTGCCAGTCCTCCGGCAGCATACGCCATGCAAGCCCGCACCCTGCCGAGATCTCACGCGGCAGCGGGATCAGCCGCCCGGGCACCTGCCGGGCATTGCATTGCTTTTCCCACTCCATAGCTTCTAAAGTAGTGCGGAAGGAAAGCACGATATAGCTTCGTTTTACTCGCATAAAATCTCCCGCGCAAGTGCGCAAACTGCCTGCGCTGCCTGCTGTACCTCCTGCTCCGTATTGAAATGGGAAAAGCTGAACCGTACCACGCCCTGCTCGGCCGTGCCAAGGGCCTTGTGCATCAGCGGAGCACAGTGCGCTCCGGCACGCACGCAGATGCCATAGTCCTCCCACAAAATATCTGCCACCCGGGCAGAATCCTCCTGTCCGATGTTCAGCGCTACAATGGGCGCACGAGGCCGCATGGTCATATCACCATACACCGTTACGCCCGGCGCAGTACGCACCTGCTCATAAAACAGGTGGGCAAGGGCGTTTTCCCGGTCGGCAAGGCTTTCTACGCCCTGCTCCAGCAGCCAGCGCACCCCGGCGCAAAGCCCCGCAAGGCCGTGCACGTTCAGTGTGCCAGCCTCCAGTGCGGTGGGCATCTGCAAAGGGTGCGTTTCATCAAAGCTGTGCACGCCGCTGCCACCAACAAGGAGCGGCGCAACGCGCAGGCCGGGGCGCACGTAAGCTCCGCCGGTGCCCTGCGGCCCCAGAAGTGCCTTGTGGCCGGTAAAGCAGAGGGCATCTATACCCAGCCGCTGCACATCAATGGGCTGTGCTCCGGCAGTCTGGGCAGCATCTACGATGAACAGCAGACCGTGCCGGTGGGCAAAGTCCGCTGCGCGGGCAAGGTCGGTTCCGTTGCCGGTCACATTGGAAGCCCCTGTCACCACCAGTGCCCGGGTCGTGGGACGTAGCAGCGCTTCCCACTGGTCGTAGCAAAGCCGTGCAGCGTTATCCACCCCGGTAAAGGAAACCCCTACTCCCTGCGCCCGCAGCCGGTACAGCGGACGCAGAACAGAATTATGCTCGCATACCGTTGTGATGACATGGTCGCCCGGATGCAGCACGCCGTTCAGTACTGTGTTCAGCGCCATGGTTGCATTGGCGGCAAAAACAATGCAGGAAGGGTCTGGCGCATGGAAAAGTTCTGCCAGCGCCAGACGGGTGTCCAGTACGATCCGTGCGGCGTGAAGAGTAGGCTCATGGGCACCGCGCCCGGGGTTGCCTGCCGTGTGCAGCGCCTCCAGAATAGCCTGTTCCACCTGCGGTGGTTTATGCAGAGTGGTGGCCGCGTTATCCAGATAGATCACGGTTTTACCACGTTTCCGGCCTGCGTCAGCTTTTCGGCAATGGTGTACATATTGGTCACGCTGCCCACAGCCAGCTTCTCGGTAAGGCCGTAAAAGTTCAGACAGGTACCGCAGGTCAGGATCTCTACGCCCTGTGCTTCCAGCGCCTTGAGATCTTCCAGCATGGCAGAGCCTTCACAGGTTAGCGCTGCGCCGCCGTTATAGAACAGAATGGTCTTAGGCAGCTTATCCTGCTGGGTCAGCGCAAATACAAAGGCCTTGAGCAGGGTCTTGCCCAGTTCCTCGCTGCCATCGCCCATAACGGCAGCGGAAATAGCCACCACCGTATCAGTGCGGGCATCGGGGGTGCAGACAGGAGCATCTTCTGCTGGGGCGCTTACTGCTTCGCCCAGCGTGAACAGCACACGGTATTTGCGCTCTTCCAGCTTTTCAGCGCTGTACTGATAACCCTTTTGCTGTGCCATCTTGGTCAGGTTTTGCACAGCGATCTCGTTGTCCACCAGTACCTCCACCTGTCCCGCGCCCTGCAGCTCGGAAATGGCCTTTTTCGCTTTGACGACAGGCAGCGGGCAGGCATCGCCCAGTGCATCCACTTTGATAAATTCAGCCATGCTGATTACTCCTCTCATTTGTCTGTTACGGTGATCTCAATTTCCTGCTTGGGCAGGATCTCTCCCACGATGCTCGCGGGCAGACCTGCGGCGCGCAGTTCCTGTTCCAATGTTGCTGCATCTGCCGGGTCTACTGCAAATAGCAGCCCGCCGGAGGTCTGCGGGTCGAACAGGACTTCCTCCATGGCGAAGCTTACGTTTTTAAACCGGACGAACGGCCCGGTATGGTTGCGGTTGCGCTGCCCGGCGGCGGTGTACAAAAACGCATCAGCTGCCTTTTCTGCGCCCGGCAGCACTGGCACGGCATTTGCATGGATGACGCAGGAAAGTTTGCCGCCCATCATTTCATGCAGATGGCCGAGAAAGCTGAAGCCGGTCACATCCGTAGCGGCATGGACGCGGTATTTGCGGCTGATCTCTGCCGCCGTTTTGTTCAGAGTGGTCATGGAGCGAATGGCGGCTTCCATCTCCTCCGGGGCGGCTTCGCCCACACGGTTTGCCGTGCACAGCAGCCCCACACCCAAAGCCTTGGTCAATACCAGCTTGTCGCCGGGAATACCGGTGTCGTTCGTATACATCCGGTGCGGGTCAACAAGGCCGGTCACGGAAAGGCCGTATTTCACCCCGCTGTCTGCAATGGAGTGTCCGCCTGCAAGGCTGCCGCCGGCTTCTGCCACCTTTTCAGCACCGCCGCGCAAAATCTCGCCCAGCACATTCAAGTCCATATCCTCCGGAAAACAGACCAGATTTAAGGCAGTTTTTACCTCGCCGCCCATGGCGTAGACATCGCTCAGGGCGTTTGTGGCTGCAATCTGCCCAAAGGTATAGGGGTCGTCCACCATCGGCGGAAAAAAGTCCACAGTCTGCACCAGTGCAATGTTGTCCGTAATGCGGTAGACTGCGGCATCATCCCGGCTGTCATAGCCGACCAGAAGATCCGGGTCTTTTTCGCCCCGGGGCAGCTTTTCCAGAATACGGCTCAGCACCCCGGCACCCAGCTTTGCGGTGCAGCCGCCGCCGGTACAGAACACGATCTTATCTTCCTTGCTCATGCACGTTCTTCCTCTTCAAAATGCGTCAGCACGCACAGTATGCCCTGCTGACGCAAAAGCTGTTGTATCTGTATGCCCTGCTGATGCAATTCCGGCGTATCGGCCTGATTGAGCACGGCGTAAAACTGCCGGTCACCCACCGCCTTGCGGCCGCCCTGCGCGCTTGCAAACAGCTGTGCCAGCACAGACGGTGTAAGAGGTGCATCCGGCGCAGCCGCTAAAAACTGCGGACGGATGGTATCGTAGCGGAAGCAGACCTCCCGCAAGGGCCTATCCAGCGCCGAAAGCCCTGCCAGTGCCAAAACGATATCGCTTTGGGGCAGCAGCACCGGCTCGTGCGCCGCCGGGACCTTGCAGGGGTAGTGCTTTGCCCCGTCTGCCTCAATGAATACCGCATCTGCCTGTGCCATCCGGCGCAAAAGCTGCGGCGGCGGCAAAGTCAGCTTTCCGTTTTCTGCCGGGGTTCCGATTACTGCATAGTGACCCGCTTGCCATAAGGCGGTAAGCGCTGCGTCATCCGGTGCATAGCAGGCTGCCGGTTGCCGGATGTGGGTGGTCGTAGCCACAAGCACCTGCCATCCCTTGCGGGCACAGTGGTCTGCCATGGCATACAGCAGGGTCGTTTTTCCCCCGCCGCCTACCAGAGAAACGATATGCCCTTTCTCTGCCAGAAACGGAAGCTCTTTTTCGTTCAGCATCTGCTATTACTGCTTGGCTGCAACTGCCATTGCGATCTGCTCCGGGGTAATGGGCAGCTCGTAGAAGCGGGTGCCGATGGCGTTGTAGATGGCGTCCGAGATTGCGGGCAGCGGCGTATTGATGACCACCTCACCGATGGACTTTGCGCCAAAGGGGCCGTTGGGCTCATAGCTATTCTCAAACTCCACATGGATATGCCCGATATCGTTGCGGGCAGGGATCTTGTACTGGAACAGAGAGTTCTCCTCCGGGTATCCGTTTCTGTCGTAGGTGATGTTCTCGGTCAGGGTCATACCGATGCCCTGCAAAATACCGCCCTCTGCCTGCACACGGGTCAGGTTGGGGTTGATGGGGGTGCCGCAGTCCACGCAGGCGTCAAATTCCAGCACCTTCACCTCGCCGGTCTCGGTATCCACCTCTACCTCGGCAGCGCCCACCATATACGGAGGCGGCGACAAAGGCGAGGTATGGGTCTCGGTAAATTCCAGCGGGATCTTATGGCCAAACTGAGAAGCAAAGGCGATCTCGGACAGGGTCTTTTGGCGGGTGGGGTCAGCGCTTTTAAACACGACTTTGCCGTCAAACTCCACAGCATCCGCCGGGCATTCCAGCAGCTCTGCGCCCAACTTGCAGATCTGTTCCCGCAGCTTCATGGCGCACTTTTCGGTAGCCTTACCGGTGACATAGGTGGTGCTGGAGGCGTAGGAGCCGGAATCGTAAGGGGAAGAATCCGTATCCGCACCAAAGACGGTAATATTATCCAGCGGGCAGTCCAGAACCTCGGCAGCGATCTGCGCCAGCGTAGTATCGCAGCCGGTGCCCATATCGGCAGCACCAATCATAAGGGTATAAAAGCCGTCATCGTTCAGTTTGAGGGTAGCACTGCCCACGTCCATGCCGGAAATGCCGGAGCCCTGCATGGCCATACCCATGCCTACGGCACGGATCTTGCCGTTGCCCATATCCCGGGAGGGGTACTTGTGCTCCCAGTCGATCATCTCGCGCACCTTAAGCACACACCGGTCCAGCGCACAGCTGGTATTTACTGCGCCGTAGTAGGCGGGCATCACATCACCCTCCTGTACAGTGTTCTTCAGGCGCAGTGCAATGGGGTCCATGTTCAGCTTGTGTGCCAGCTCGTTCACCGCAGATTCCACCGCAAACAGACCCTGTGTAGCACCATAGCCGCGGTATGCACCGGCAGACATGTGGTTGGTATATACCACATCACTGACAAAGCGGAAGGCTTCGGCCTTGCCGTACAGCGGGATGGACTTATGACCGGACAGGCCCACGGTAGTGGGGCCGTGCTCGCCGTAAGCGCCGGTGTTGGACAGGGTGTACAGGTCGATACCCTTCACAATGCCATCCTTGGTAGCGCCCAGACGGACGTGCATCTCCATCTCGTGGCGCGGCGAAGAAGCCGTCTGACTTTCCACACGGCTGAAGATGAGCTTGGAAGGCTTTTTGGTCATCCAAGTCACAAAGGCCGGGTAAACCTCGCTGACAGCGGTCTGCTTTGCACCAAAGCCGCCGCCGATGCGGGGCTTGGAGACACGCACCATGGACTTAGGAATGTGCAGTGCATTGGCGATGTTGCGGCGGGCATGGAACACGATCTGGGTAGAGCTGAGCACATTCAGCCGCCCGTAAGTATCAATGGAGCAATAGGTGCGGAAGGTCTCCATCATGGCCTGCTGGCAGGCCTTGGTGTGGTACACATGGTCGATGACCACATCGCACCCGGCCAGCACAGCGTCGATATCACCATTGCCGCATTCATCATGAGCGCAGAGGTTGCGCTTGTTGTCGGCGCCCACGGGGGCAAGGCTTTCCCAGTTATCCTCCGGATGCACAAGGATAGGATTATCCTTTGCGGTGTGGAAATCCAGCACGGCTTCCAGCACCTCATAATCCACTTTAATGAGCTTGAGTGCCTTGTCCACGCACTTTTCATCCTTACCGGCTACGATGGCCACCACGTCTCCCACAAAGCGGACGTGGCGATCGATCAGCAGACGGTCGTAGGGGCTGGCCTCCGGGTAAGTCTGGCCGGCCTGCGTGTAGCGGCGGGCATCCTGCGGCACATCCTCCCAAGTGAAGATAGCCTCGATGCCGGGCACTTTTTTGGCAACAGCGGTGTTGATGCTGCGGACGATGGCGTTTGCATGGGGCGAGCGCAGCAGCTTGACGATTAGGCAGTCCTGCGGGATGATGTCATCCATATAGACAGGCTGGCCGGTGACCAGCTGCATCGCATCTTTTTTGCGGAACGGTTTGTTGACGGTTTTCACTGTACGCCCTCCTTCTGCTTTTTCCATGCCAGAAAGCTCATAATGCCGCGCAGCTGGCCTTCGTAGCCGGAGCAGCGGCACAGGTTTCCGGCAAGGTATTCCTTCACCTGCTCTTCGGTGGGGTACGGCTGCTCCCGGAATAAAGCCAGCGCATTCATAATAAAGCCCGGGTTGCAGAAGCCGCACTGCTCTGCACCCTGATCTGCGATAAAGGCACCGAACTCGGCAGCCTCCTCCTGCAAGCCCTCCAGCGTAGTGATCTTATGTCCATCGGCGCGGGCTGCCAGCACCGAGCAGGACAGCACGGGCTTATCGTCCATGAACACCGTGCACAGACCGCAGTTGGAGGTCTCGCAGCCGCGCTTAACGCTCTTGCAGCCGTGTGCGCGGACAAAATCGATCAAAAGCATATCCGGGGCAATCTCCTCGGATACCCGGATGCCGTTCAAGGTAAGTGTGATCTGCATTTACTTTTCCTCCTGCATTTTACGCTGTTCCAACTCCAGCACCGCGCGCTTTGTCAGCACGCCAGCCAGATGTCTGCGGTATTCGGCGCTGCCGCGCATATTGGAGCCGGTAACGATCTGCGCCTTTACGTTTTCCGCAAACTGTGCGGCAAGCTGTTCTGGTGCAAGGGCAGGCTCTGCCGGGAGTTCGAACCGCACGGCGCGCAGCGGACGCGCACCAATGGCGATGCGGTAATCTCCGGTCTCCATCCGGGCGGCGGCACAGGTCAGCACCGGGATATCGGTCTGGCTGTTGCGCACCGACTGGTAATAAAGCTGCATCGGCGTCTTTTTTACGATCAGCCGCACCAGAACATCCCGGTCGTAGGGACGCTGGGCATATTCCTGCAAAGGCAGAATGCCGCCTTTGTACAGTTCCACATCACAATCCATGGCAAGGAACATGGTCAGCACATCCGAAAAGCCGAACCGGCTGTAAATGCTGCCGCCCACAGTTGCCAGATTGCGCAGCTGCACGCCCACGATATGGCGCACAGCCTCCCGCATAGCGCCGTGGGTGTAGGCGGCAAGCCCCGGGTGCTGTTCCAGCTGGCGCAGGGTGACCATAGCGCCGATGGAAAAGCCCTCCTCGTTCTCCTCAATGGTATCCAGTCCCAGACCGGAAAGGTCGATGGCGGTGCCGACATTGATGGTTTCCATCTTCAGCCAGATCATGCCGCCCAAAATGCGGTTTGGTTTTTTCTGGTTCAGCTGCCACGCTTCCTCCAGACTTTCTGCCCGCTTGTATTCTCGGATCGTCATCATGTGCAGTACCTCTCTTTTCTATCGCTGCGATATCTCTGCTTTTATTTTAGCACAGCTTTCGGTATAATACTATTATAAAATGCTGCTGAAGGGGTGTATTTGTATGAAAAAGTCGCTTACAGTCGGCTGTGTGATCATGGCTTCCGGGCTGAGCCGCCGGTTTGGTGCAAACAAGCTGCTGGCAGATTTTTGCGGGCAGCCCATGCTCTGCCGGGCCTTTGCCGCTACCGCTGCACCTAGTATCTCCGCCCGCATCGTGGTGACCCGCTCGGAGGAGGTGCAGGCGTTGTGCAGGGCGCAGGGCGTCCCGGTGCTGCTGCACAGTCTGCCCGGCCGCAATGATACCGTTCGGCTGGGGCTTTCAGCGCTGCTGGAGCAGCTGCCGGAGCTTAGCGGCTGTATGTTTCTGCCCGGGGATCAGCCACTGCTGCGCCGGGAGACGGTAGAAGCCATGACCGCTCTTTTCTGCCGTGAGCAGCCCTCCCCGGCAGAATGGCAAAAAGGAACAGAACGGGAGATCTTCCGTCTGGGAGCCGTGGCCGAAAACGGCCCGGCGCCTCTTGTCGGAAGTCCCGTTCTGTTTGGAAGCAGTTTCTTTCCGGAACTGCTCACCCTGCCGGAAAATAAAGGCGGCAACATACTGCTTAAAAAGTACCCTGCGCAGGTGCGCACGGTCTGCATTGCGGACAGCGCAGAGCTGCTGGATGCAGACACCCCGGAGGTGTTGCAGCAGCTGGAAGCCCTTGCCCGGCAAAAAAATTAAAATTTATTCTGCCATATCGTTCTTAGGCAGCAGCACGTTCAGCAGAATTGCCACAAAGGCGGCCGGAACAATGCCGGACTCGCCGCAGATCAGCTGGAGGGCCTGCGGAGCCTGTGCCAGAATGCCGCTGTTGGCACCCATGCCGTAGCCCACGCCCAGTGCCACGGACACGATGGTCAGGTGGCGCGGGGTCATCTTTTCCTTGGTGATCAGCTGGATGCCGCTGACCACGATGGAAGAGAACATCATAACGGCAGCACCGCCCAGAACGGCCTGCGGCATGATGGAAATCAGCGCGCCCAGCTTGGGGATCAGGCCGCAGAGGATCAGGAACACGGCACCGGAGGCCAGTGCCATACGGTTGACCACCTTGGTCATGGCCACCAGACCCACGTTCTGGCTGAAGGAGGTATTGGGCAGCACGCCGAACAGTGCGGCAAAGGTGGAGCCGAGGCCATCGCAGATGACGCCGCCGGACAGCTCCTTATCAGAGGGCTCACGGTTCATGCCGCCCTCCATCACGCCGGAGATATCGCCCACAGTCTCCACTGCGGTAACGATGAACATGATCAGCACCGGCAGGATTGCACGGGCATCGAATACCACCTTGACCGGCATCAGCTTGGGTACTGCGAACCAGGAGGCCTGTGCCACCTTGTTCCAGTTGAGCACCCATGCCTTGGTGAACTCTACACCATCAGCAGTCACGCCGGTGGTGGGCAGCACCAGACCCATAATGAAAGCAACCACATAACCGGCCAGAATGCCGATGAGGATGGCGGAGGAGCTGAGAAAACCGGTAGTCCAATGCTTGAAGAACAGGATGACCACCAGCACGAACAGTGCCAGAAGCAGGTTCTCCACAGAGCCGAAGTCCTTGGCCTTGTTGCCGCCGCCGAAGGAGTTGATACCCACCGAGATCAGCGAAAGACCGATGGAAAGCACCACCGTGCCGGTGACCACCGGCGGGAAGAACCTGCGCAGCGGCTTCAGGAAGAAGCCCAGCACGCTTTCAAAAATACCGCCGATGATGGATGCGCCCATGATCGCGCCATAGGCCAGCACACCGCCGCCCATCGTGCCAACAACGCTGTTGAACACGCCGATAAAGCCGGAACTGGTACCCATGATGATAGGCACTGCACCGCCCACGGGTCCGATGGTGAACAGCTGCACCAGCGTGACGATACCTGCCACGAACATGGCACTCTGCAGCAGGGTGACCTGCAGGTCTGCAAACTCGCCGCCTGCAATGCCACAGGCGCTGGTGATGATCAGCAGCGGGGTCAGGTTGCCCACGAACATGGCGCAGACGTGCTGCAAGCCCAGCGGGATCGCCTGCCGCAGAGACATTTTGGCTTCAAACTGATAAGCCGCTTCTTCAAGCTTGACTTCCTTCAAAAAATCCACTCTCCTCAAGGTTTTAAAGGTTTATGCGGTTCGGATGCTTTGCAAAAAAAGCGAAAATATTATAGCAAAATGCAGATAAGATGTAAAATAAGTATGACTTTTGTATGAAAAATTGCTGCATCCCACAAGTGAACTTTTCTCCGGCAGACAAGCAAAAAAGCAGGACTTCCGCATGATTTGTCCAGCCTGATTCGGCTGGCATCATACAGAATCCCCTGCTTTTTTCGTGCTTTTCTCTGTTTTTTGTGCGATACGGAAAAATTTTTGTTTCTGCGGTCAGAGCAGTCCATAATCCCGCAAACAGCGCGTCAGCCCTGCCTGTGTAGTGTCAAATACGATGCCATGCGCCTGCAGCTTGCTGCAATCCATCGCAAGATTCCGTGCCCAGTCAGCTTCCTGAATATCGACCGTGATCCCCAGTGTCTCAGCAAACTGCCGGGCGGTCAGTACCATGTTTTCAGCGTTTTCACTGCCAAAGTTATAGACCCCGCCGGGCAGGGTCAGGGCAGCTTCCAGCAGTGCTACCGCCTGCCGGACATAGGTGATGCCCCGGAAGTCCCAGACAGAAAAGCGGACAGATTCTCCCCGCTGCGCCGCACGCAGAAGGTTCAGCGGCAGGTTGCCCCGGATGGGCAGCCGGTAGCCCGGCAGGTCGTACATCCATGTGGCGCGCAGCAATACGGCACCCGGGCAGAGCGCCTGCACCCGCTGCTCCATTTCCAGCTTGCCCTGCCCGTACACATTGGCAGGCTTTAACGGAATTGTTTCCGGCAGCGGGCCGGACTGCTCCACACCGGCATAGACCTGATCCGAGCTGAAAGCCACCAGCTTTGCGCCGATCTCAGCTGCCGCCCGGGCAAGCCAGACCGACAGTTCCACATTGGCGCGGTAAGCCTGCTCCGGGTGGCCGGCGCAGTAGCCGGTATCCGAAATGGCGGCAGTGTGCAGAATGACATCCGGGCGCTGCTGCAAAACAGCCTGCCGCACGGCGTCCTCCCCTGCTGTTGCCAGAAAGCCTTTAGGAAAGGTGCACAGTTCGTAATGCCCCGCCCATTGCTGCATCACGCGGGAACCTACAAAGCCGCCTGCACCGGTTACAAGGATCTTCTTCATTTTGTTCTCCCGCAATAAGGCATCAGATAAAAAATTCCAGCACGAACACCACGGCACAGCAGCCTGCAGCCACCTGAAACAGGCTTGCGCCAAACCATGCGGCAGCAATGCCGACTACCAGTGCAGCAGCACCTGCTGCCGGGCTCTGCGTTGCCTGAATGATGGCCGGAAAGGTCATCACAGCCAGCGTTACATAGGGCACATAGTACAAAAACGACTGGATGAAGCGGTTTTTGATCGGTTTGCGGATCAGCGTCAGCGGCAGGATGCGGATGGCATAGGACACCAGCGCCATGACCGCAATATAGATATAATTGTTATGCGTCATCTTCGTTTTCCTCCTGCCTGACCGGGAACAGCACCGCTGCTGCACCGGAGATCGCCACTGTCAAAAGGATGGTGCGGGTGCCTTCGGAGAGTGCCGAGATGCCCGGCAGATAGCTGCACAGAAAACTCAGCGCAAAGCTGATGACGACCAGCACCGCAACGATCCGATCCTTGCGGGCCGGCGGGATGATGATGGCCAGAAACATTCCGTAAAGTGCCACGCTCAGGGCGCTGACTACCCGCAGCGGCAGCAGGTTGCCCGCTATAATGCCCAGCGCCGTACCACAAGCCCAAGCCGGCGCTGCCAGCAGGATAGCGCCATAGGTATAGTACGGGTTCAGGTTGCCCGGGCGGGCGATAGTAATGCCGAACAGTTCGTCCGTGACATCATAGCCGATGAGCAGCCGATGCCAGAAGGGCGTTTCCGGAGCAAAGCGCTGTGCCAGTGCACAGCTCATCAGCAGATACCGCGCATTGGCGATTAAAGTAATGACCGCCACCTCAAAATAGGTGGCGTTTGCCATGATCAACGCAAATGCGGCATATTCTCCTGCGGAGGCATTGTTCAGCAGGCTGACAAGAAACCCCTGAAACGGCGTAAAACCCGCCTTGCGCGCCGCGATGCCCAACGAAAACGATACCGCAAAATAGCCCAGTGCAATGGGCACACCGTCCCGCATTCCGTCACAGAACACCTTACGGCTGAACTGATCTGCCCTTCCTGTTTGGACGAGCTGCGGCTCCAAAAGCCTCTGCTTCGATTCCATAGTTGATACTTCCCCTTTCCTATTTTGCAAACAACAGAATCTATTATACTCCCCTGCAGGCAGAGAAGAAAGAGGTTTCGGACTTTTTGTGTAAAATACTGCGTTCAAAAGACTTCGGGGGAGCGCTGATATAGGAGACGCTTTGAACGTTATGGCTTGTTTGATCGTGCCGAAAGATAAAAACACCCCGGAGGTTCCGTTTTCACGGACCCCTCCGGGGTGATGGCGCTATTGGAAATTACTCGAGCTCGGTAAGTCCGGATTCTTACTAAACAAATCTGTTTAGTGAATTTATCCTTGGATGTTCACTTTTCCATGAGATTGCCGTGGTAGATGTGGCTTGCCGATTTTTTAGTATCAGGATAGTATCACACAACCAGCGGGATCTCTGTGAATATTATAGCAGATATTTTTCCTAATATCAAATATTATTTGTTATCTTCCGCTGTCATCGAACTTCCGCCAATCCCAAAGAACTTATCAAAGAAGCTCTTCAGCTTATCAATCACACCCTGTTTTTTCTGCGCACGGCCACCGCCGCCAAAGCGAGAAACAGGCGGCATCAGCTTGTCAATATCGGTGCCCACAGTTTTGATTTCACCATCACGGAACGCATTGGCCAGATATTTGCGTGTCTCCGGCTCCTTCAGTTTTTCCTCTTGGATGATCTTTGCAAGCTCTTTCTCCCGCTGTTCGGACACAAAGGTGTTCCACTCTGCCATCACGTCATCCACATCGTTGACCCCTGCAATAAAGGTTTCAATTAACTGCTTTTTGCTGCGCAGTTCCGGGCTGGCATCAATCGCCTTGCGAATCGTGATGAGCACTTCCTTATCATCGCAATGGGTGTCATGGTACTTTTTGACCAGCATCAGAATGTAGTCAATGTTAATTTCGACCTGCCGAATCAGCTCCACCTCGAACACCACATCATCCGTGATATCCTCTTTGGTTTCATCGTGCTTCTTGTTACGCCATTCATCCCGCAAATCCTGATAGCGGCCCAAATAGTCCTGTAAATCCCGTTCAGAGATCAGTTCGTTGCCCTTGAAATCATCAAAGGAGGACAGCAGGTTCCGCATCCGCAGCAGTGCACCAAACAGCACGATAAAGTCTTTCTGGTTCTGCTCCCCGATGATTTGCGGCTCTGTCAGCGGGAACTTCTGCGTCAGGTCATCGATCATGTCTGTATAACCCTGATGGTATTTTCCCTGCTCGTCCATATAACCGTGGTAGTAGTCCGCATATTTGCGCAACAGAACGATGCCGCCCGCATTTTTATCTCCAAACAGCGAAATAGCCGCATCCACCCGCTTCTGCAGATTGCGGAAGCAGACGATATTGCCAAAGGTCTTGATGCTGTTCAAGATACGGTTCGTCCGGCTGAACGCCTGAATCAGACCGTGCATCTTCAGGTTTTTGTCCACCCAAAGAGTATTCAGGGCCGTGGCATCGAAGCCCGTCAGGAACATATTGACCACGATCAGCAGGTCAAGCTCTTTATTTTTCATGCGGAGCGATACATCTTTATAGTAATTCTGGAACCGTTCGCCATCGGTCGAGTAGTTCGTGTGGAACATCTCGTTGTAATCCTGAATGGCTGCGTCCAGAAAATCCCGGCTGCTCTGGTCGAGGTTGGAGGTATCTTCCGGGTTTTCCTCGTCCAGAATCCCGTCTGTTTCTGCTTCATTGGCTCCATAGCTGTAAATGGTAGCAATCCGCAGCCGCTTGGTTGGGTCTGCCGCCATCTGTTTTTTGAACTCCTGATAATACAGCTTTGCCATCGGCACAGAAGCCACGCAAAAAATCGAATTAAAACCGCTGACGCGCTGTTTTTGCTTGATTTCCTCCACCGCACCACGCTGGGCAGAGGCTACCTCTGCCACATTCGTCAGCAGATTAAACTCATACGATTTGTCTCCCCGATAGGTTTTCTGGTCGAAGTGGTCGAGGATGTACTTTGTCACCAGAGAAATACGCTTGGGTGCCATGAACGCCTTTTCCCGGTCGATATCCCAAACTTGTTTATCGTCCATGTCTGGCTCTGCATCCATCGTCTTGATGTAATCTACACGGAATGGCAGCACATTCTTGTCATTGATGGCATCAACGATGGTGTAGGTGTGCAGTTGGTCGCCGAACGTCTGCGCCGTGGTGAAATAGCGTGGATCAGTGGAGCTTCCTGCGTTGACTGCAAAAATCGGCGTTCCTGTAAAGCCGAACAGGTGGTACTTTTTGAAATTGTGGACAATGGCTTTATGCATATCACCGAACTGGCTGCGGTGGCACTCGTCAAAGATGATCACAACGTGCTTCTGGTAGACTTCATGCCCCGGATTTTTCTTGATGAAGGTCGCCAGCTTCTGGATCGTGGTAATGATGATATGTGCTTCCGGGTTTTCCAACTGGCGTTTCAGAATCGTGGTGCTGGTGTTGGAGTTTGCCGCTCCCTTCTCGAAGCGGTCATACTCCTTCATAGTCTGATAGTCCAAGTCCTTGCGGTCTACCACAAACAGCACCTTGTCGATGTAGGGCAGCTGCGATGCCAACCGTGCCGTTTTGAAGGAGGTCAGCGTCTTGCCGGAACCAGTGGTGTGCCAGATGTAGCCGCCGCCCTCGATGCTGCCATACTTTTTGTAGTTGTTGGCGATCTCGATGCGGTTCAATATCCGCTCGGTCGCCGTGATCTGGTACGGGCGCATCACCATCAGCATCTTTTCTGAGGTAAAGATGCAGTACCGGGTCAGTACGCTCAGGATCGTGTGCTTTGCAAAGAATGTCCGGGTAAAGTCGATCAGATCCGTCAGCACGCGGTTGTTCGCATCAGCCCAGTAGGAGGTAAATTCAAAGCTGTTGCTGGTCTTTTCCTTCTTGATCTTGCCGTGTTTGGCGTCCTTGATGGCATTGTAGCGGGTGCTGTTGGAGTAGTACTTGGTATTTGTGCCATTGGAGATCACAAAAATCTGCACATACTCGTACAAGCCGCAGCCCGCCCAGAACGAATCCCGCTGGTAGCGGTTGATCTGGTTGAATGCCTCCCGGATGGCCACCCCGCGCCGCTTCAGTTCCACATGAACCAACGGAAAGCCGTTGACCAGAATCGTCACATCGTAGCGGTTATCATGCCGTGCGCCGTCTGCTTGTTTTACCTCATACTGGTTGATGACCTGCAGGCGGTTGTTGTGGATGTTCTTCTTGTCGATCAGCGTGATATTTTTGGAACTGCCATCATCCCGGTGCAGCACCTGCACATTATCTTCCTGAATCTTCCGGGTCTTTTCGGGAATATGCTCGTTGGGGTTGGCAATTACATCACTGAAAAACTGCTGCCACTCCGTATCGGAAAACTGGTAGTGGTTCAGCTCTTCCAGTTGGCTGCGGAGGTTAGCAATCAGTTCATCCTCGGTATGCAGCGGCAGATAGGTGTAGCCCTGCTCGCACAACAGCCGGATAAACTCTTTTTCCAGTTCCGCCTCGCTCTGGTAGCTGTCAGAGCGCACCTTGGAGGGTTCATAGGTAGCAACAACGGTATCCTCATTGGTAGCCGCAACGATATTGAAAAAGGACATTTCTATCACCTTATACTTTCAAGAACTCCATTTACCGCCTTAAAAAGTTCATATTGATCGTCCAACTGCTCAACAATTTTCAAGCCGTGCATCATATTACAACGAATTCTGTAAATTGACATTAGGCAACCAAGAACTATATACTCTTCTTTTTGAGCTAAAAAACCTTCCATCGCTTTTCTCTCTTCCGGCTCTGTTTTCGGTCTTTTAGCGTTATCCGGATATAATGCTGTCCTTACATATTCTTCAATCATCTGTTCAAACAAGAACCTTCTTTGCTCAAATACTTCTGCCAAATCTTTTTGACTCTGAAAATCAATTTTCACATACGGGGCAACCTTTTTAAGTTCTTTATAATTACATTCATTATGGCAAAATTCTTTTTCAAACCAGTTCCATAAAATCGCGAATTTTCCAATTTCCAAAACCGTTTGGTCTTTTAATTCAAAATCTCTAATTTTCATAATCTCTCCTTAAAGCTCAACAACTTATCTCTGTAATATTCATACTGCTTTTGTCTTGCTTCAATCTCTGCAGGCAGGCCGCTGGTCAAATCATTGCAGATAGCATCAAAACGGTCAAGAATATCCACAATATATTTTTGCCGTTCCTGACTCGGAAGCGGAATTTCGATTCGGTTCAAATTCTTCTGGTTCAATTTAGGCTGTGCACCGCCAGAAATATACGGAGCCAGATCAATCGAGTTCAAATAAAACTCTACAAACCGTCTGGTTTCGTAGCAATCAAACTTCAAAACGTGCGCATGATTATTGACCCAGTTTTTCCCCGAAATTGAAAACGCAATCGGCGTACTTCTTGCCAAAAGATTTGCGCCATCTTCTGACACAAGCAGGTAATCCCCGTCAAAGATATAACCCTTTACATAATCCACGATGCCAGAAGCCCCATAATACGGGTACTCTCCCGCTTCACGTTTGCCACTTGTAACAGGCTTTCGCATACTGTCGCAGTTTTCAGCAATATCTTCAAGCGTAACAACCGCATAGCCAAACACATACTGCAAGAGCTTAATTAGTGCTCTGCTCTGCTCTGCTCTGCTCTGCTCTGCTCTGCTCTGCTCTGCTCTGCTCAAAATTGTGTTACCAGTTTCTGCAAATGTCAAGAGTTTATCACGGTAATACTCGTACTGCTTCTGCCGGGCTTCAATTTCAGCAGGCAAACCAATGTTGAGGTCGGAACAGATTTTCTCAAAGTTGTCCAGCACATTTACAATGCGGTTCTGGACATCAAAGGGTGGAACAATAATTTCAAATTTTCGAATTTTTTCCATTGGAATATTTTGCATAGAAGACGACTGAAGTAATCGCCGAATCTGTTTATCCCAAAACTGTGTTGTCTGAAAGTAGTATTTCATATATTGCGGAAGCAATATTTTCTTATCGAACCGAATCAGAGCCACATTTGGTGCCAAATAATATTTATCTTCTTCATCAACTATAGCAACCTGTCCAACTGTTCCAACATAGGTGAAAAGCATATCTCCAATATGTAGCTTGCTTCTTTCCAATTTCGAGAAATCGCTTTTATCTATATACTTTACATCACTCAAATCCAGTTTTCCATTTTTTACATTTAGACCTCGTAATGCAATTATATTCCCTCTTTCTGAGTATGTTACATAATTGGTAAACTCAAAACCAGCAAGTTTCGTTACCGTTGCGATTTCTCCTAATGTGTATTTATGAATATCTGTTTCAACTTCAAGTAATTTATCTCGATAGTAACCATATTGTGTCTTTCTAGCTGTAAGTTCCGCTGTAAGTTCCGCTGTAAGATTTGTGAAATTGTCTAAGATACTGACAATTTCACGCTGAATTTCAAGCGGCGGAAGCGCAATTTTCAGTGACCGGAAATCCCTACCCGTAAGTTTAGGGATATTTCCATGAATTAATGAAGTAACATCAATTGTTTGAATATAAAAATAGAGGTACCGAAGCATTGTCCCCGACTTTTCTTCTATAACATGTGCGTGATTATTAACCCAAATTTTTCCTTCTGCCCATGTCACAACAGGTGTGCCAGATTTTGTTATTACACTACCATCTTCTCCAACTAAGACAAACTTTCCATTAAAAATATAATCAGAAACGTAATCCTGTACTCCATTAGCTCCATAATAGGGATATTCTCCTTTTTCGCGAGAGTTTTTTGTTACAGGCTTACGTTTTTTATCAAGAATATTACAGCACTCTTCCAATGGAAATGTTTCCACACCATCCGGGCAAAGTTCCTGAATCAGTTCATCTATTTTTGTCATATATTTTCCTTCTTCACCTGTTGCTTAGATATTGCATTGTTTTGTATACATCTTGTGTAACTAAGCACTCTTTTTTATCTACTATACATATACTAGCTTTTATACAAGCCATACAAATTCTTTTCCAACCCAGCCGATTTCCTTTTATTGAATCTTTTTGGCAGGATATTTTAGTCAAAAGATTTTCATTTTCCTCCAACTTGCACTCAGCGTCTATTATAGGTTTTGAGTTTGTAAACGCTTTCTCTTCTGCATCACTACCACAATATTGATATATCTTTATGCTTTGTCTTTCCAAATTTTTTCTCATTCCTTTTGTAGGAACTACTATCACATCATGTATTCCTGTTTCTAATGTTTCTGATAAATAAAATACTAGAAAATTCACTTTACTTGTATCAATACTATCTTCTAATATTTGTACAACATCTTCAAGCATCGGCATCAGACCATTTGGCTTTTTCTTCACTCGTTTCTTTTGAATTGCCCACAATGGTTCAAATTCGCTATGAACTTCAATTAAAAAGCCTAATTTTAAGTTGTACTTTCCCCTGCTCTTCTTGTTGAGTTCATCGTAGTAATCATCTATGCTCTTTCTATGTTTATCAAGTGTATATCTAAATGATTCGATAAAATTGTTATACGTTGCACTCCAGTGGTTTTCTACATATCCTTTTACCACCTTGCCCATCTCAACAGAGAAAGTTTCTGGGGCATCCTCATGCATTTGGATCGCTTTATTATAAAAATCCGATACATTTTTTTGATCTACTACACCTATGGACGCCACTTGCCTTTCTGAATCTTCCGTTTTTCGCTTTTTCTGTATTACTCGATGATCCACACGAAAGTGCTCGATTCCCAAAAGCGTTCTCTTACCATTTTGCTCTTGCGGAGTTAATATCACAAAATCAGGTCGTTCACCATTAAGTATCGATTCTTTGTCTTTTAACCCTGCTTCTACAGCCTTAAAAAACGTTTTTGTTCGTCCTCTTTTCCGAAGCCCCAATGTTACCGCTTGTCGCAAACAATCCAGCTCCTTGCTTTTCTTTTCCATTGTGGCCTCCCTCCTATGGACATCTTACAAATTTTCTTCCAAGTACCTGTCAAAATCGCTCTGGTACAGCCGATCCTGCACCACACGGTACTTTTCAAACTCCGTTTCGGCGTGCATCTTTGCAAGCTGTGCCGAGATTTTGCCTGCGTCCTTCAGCACTTCCAAATCATCTGCCTGCAAATAGATGTCCAGCCGCTTGGCCCAGTCCTCCATGGTCATAGGGATATGACGGCGGGCACGGTTCTCGGCAAGGTCGAGGTATGCCGAAACGATCAGCTCCATGGACTTCATTTCCTCTTCGGTCAGGTAGTTTTTCGCCACCGAAACATCGCTCTTTTTGATTTTGCCGTTGGGAGCGTCCTTCCATGTGTGAGGCCCCATGTGCGGCTTTTCGGCATCGGCACGTTCATAGATCAGTTCTGCCGCCGTATGGCGATGCACGGCATAGTGCATCTTATTCTGCACCTTCGCAAAGAACTCTTTTGTGGTCAGCGCGTTGCGGTCATAATCCAGCGAAGTAGCATAAATGTCAGTGAGTTTCTGGTAGAAGTTGCGTTCCGAAATGCGAATCTCCCGGATACGCTCCAACTGCTCTTCAAAGTATTTCTTGGTCAGGACTGTGCCGCCGTTTTTCAGGCGTTCTTCGTCCATTGCCCATCCCTTGATGGTGTACTGCTCCACGATCTGGTTCGCCCAGACACGGAACCGCACCGCCCGCTGGTTGTTCACCTTGAAGCCGACCGCAATAATCATTTGCAGATCATAGTGGTTCACGCTGCGAGTAACCTGTCGGCCACCCTCATTTTGAACTATTCGGAATTTCCGAATAGTTGCCGCCTCGTCCTGCTCATGGTCAGCATAAATCTTTTTGATATGCTCATTGATGGTCGGAAGCCCCACATCGTAAAGGGTCGCCATCATCTTTTGCGTCAGCCAGATGTTTTCATCCTCGTAGCGCATCTCAATGCTGTCCTTGTCCTCGCCCGTAGAGGCAACAAAGGTCAGGTATTCCGCCGCAGAAGAACGTACCAATGCCGAATCTTTCTTTTTGCTTTCCATCTCAGCCCTCGATTTCTGCCACGATCTGGTCAATGGCGGCCCGCAGTTCGTTTTCTCGTGCTACGATTTGTGCAATTTTAGCGTTCAGCTTCACAATGTCGATCTTCTCGCGGGTATCCTTGGCTTCCACATAAGTGGAAACGGACAGATTGTAGTCATTTTCCTGCACCTCAGAATACTCCGCCAGATGGGAGAAGTGCGCTTTTTCTGCCCGCTGTGCAAAAATATCCACAATCTTATTGATGTTTTCCGGCGTGAGTTTGTTGTTATTGGTCACCTTGACGCACTCGGAAGAAGCATCAATGAACAGCACCTTATTATCCGTTTTACCCTTTTTCAGCACCATGATGCAGGTGGCAATACTGGTACCAAAGAACAGGTTGCTCGGCAACTGGATGATACAGTCAATGAAGTTGTTGTCCACCAGATATTTACGGATTTTCTGTTCTGCACCGCCACGGTACATAATGCCGGGGAAACAGACGATTGCTGCCGTGCCGTTGGAAGCCAGCCATGCCAGCGAGTGCATAATAAAGGCCAAGTCTGCCTTGCTCTTCGGAGCCAGCACACCAGCCGGAGCAAAACGCGGGTCATTGATGAGCAGCGGATTCTCGTCACCGGCCCACTTGATGGAGTACGGCGGATTCGATACGATCAGCTCAAAAGGTTCATCATCCCAGTGCTGCGGATTGGTCAGCGTGTCCTCACAGGCAATGTCGAATTTGTCAAATTCGATGTCGTGCAGAAACATATTGATGCGGCACAGGTTGTACGTTGTGATGTTGATTTCCTGTCCAAAGAAGCCGTTGCGGACAGCGTCCCGTCCCAGCACCTTTTCTGCCTTCAGCAGCAACGAACCAGAGCCGCAGGCCGGATCATAGACCTTGTTGATTTCCTTCTTGCCTACCGTACCCAGCCGGGTCAGCAGTTCCGACACATCAGCAGGCGTAAAGAACTCGCCGCCGGACTTGCCCGCATTGCTGGCGTACATGGTCATCAGGTATTCATAGGCATCGCCAAAGGCATCAATGTCATGCTCTTTCACATCGCCAAGGTTCATATCTGCCACGCCGTTCAGCAGTTTCACGAGCTTCTCATTGCGCTTGGCAACAGTCGCACCCAGCTTATTGCTGTTGACATCGTAATCATCGAACAACCCTGCAAACTGCCCCTCGGAGGAGCTGCCCTTTGCGGATTCCTCAATGTGCCGGAAGACTGTTTCCAGCGTTTCGTTGAGGTTTTCGTCGCTGGCCGCTTTTGCCCGTACATTGCAGAACAGCTCACTGGGCAGGATGAAGAACCCTTTTTCCTGTACCAGCCCTTCCCGTGCCTGCTCTGCCTCTGCATCAGACATATCCTCATAGCGGAAGTCCGGGTTGCCTGCATCAATTTCGCCCTGATTGATATAGCTGGCAATGTTCTCCGAAATATAACGGTAGAACATCGTACCGAGAACGTAGCTCTTGAAATCCCATCCGTCCACTGCGCCGCGCAGATCATCCGCAATCGCCCAGATTGCACGGTGCAGTTCTTCGCGTTCCTGCTCTTTTTTGGTGTCTACCATTTTTATTTCCTCCATCAAATGCGGATTTCCGCATTGTTTTCTTTCATTTTAACATAGTAAATGTACCACTATTGGTACACCATGGTGTTTTTCCCAAAAAGGATATACTTTCCCTTTATACTATCCTAGTAAAGCGTACCACAGCTTTTCCGTGATTGCAAGCCGATAAAAATTTCTATTGCATTTTTCGGGGTCGAATTATCACTTATATGTACAGACCCCCGCCAACATCCGCTAGCGGGGGTCTACTACGCTTACAGTTCTACGCTGTTCTGCCTGTTCTTCTTCTGGCTTCTATCCGCGGTCTGCTCCTGCCCCCTCATAAGTCCAATGACCTGCTGCATCTTTTCGGCACCGAAATAGTTCCAGACTCGCCTGAAATCACGTTTCATCGCATAGAGCTGAGAGTTTTCAGCCTCCACCTCTTTCAGTTGCTGGCTCAGATGGCGGGTAGCCTTCTTCTCGTCCTGATAGAAATTCTGGTACTTATCCCGCTCGTCCTTGACCTCCCAGTACTTCCGATGGAGGGCAAAAAGTACCTTCACCAGCTTCTGGATCAGCGGTATGGCCTTTTTCTCCCGGTAACTCTTGGCGGTCTCAAACGTGGCTGCTTCCGGCACCCATTCCTCCGGCCGCTGGGAGTACTGCGCTGACAGGTTTTCCAGCCCCTCCATGATGGGAGCCAGCTTGTTCAGTTCCTTGCTCTGCTTCTGGTAGGTCAGCTCTGCTTTCTGTACCCGCTGTTCAGCGGCTTCTACGGCTGTCTGTGCTGTTTCCAGCTGTTCCTGCATCTCGGTCAGGTCGGTCTGGCACTCCTGCTTGGCAGCTTCCAGAGCCACTACCTCTTTGCTACGCTCCTGCTTTTTGAAGTCCAGCACAGACAGGTGCTCTTCGTGGGTGCCTTTCTGTTCCCACTCGATGCCATGCCTCTCCATCACGGCAGCAAGCTGCTCTTTCTCGGCGTTGATCCACTGGTTCAGCTCGGATTCCCGTTTAGAACCGCCTGCAAAGCCCAAGGCTTTCAGCGCCTGCTTCAGGGACACCTTGGTGTCCAGTCCTTTGCCCTTCCAGCCGGACACATACGGCACGAAGTCGATGTGCAGATGGGGCGTAGCTTCATCCATGTGGAGGAATGCTCCGAACACCCGCAGTGTCGGGTTACGTTCTTGGAACCCCTGCATATACTCGTCAAGCAGTTCCTTTGCCAGTGCGCCGTTCTCGGTCAGGACGCCCATATCATCTTTGTTGCCGATCTGGACGATCAACTCATGGAAGAGCTTTTCCTGCTTGCCTGTCCGCAGGTGCTCATAGTAGTCGTTGATACAGCGGTCTTTGCGCTTCTGCTTGGCATTGTAACGGTCCACCGCCTTGTCAAACAGTTCGTGGTACACTTTCTGAATCGGTTCATCCCGGTATATGACATTCAGGCTGCTGCGCTCCGGGGCTACGTTTTCAGCGGTAAAACTTCTCCTGTTATGGTTGAGGGAGCCGGAACCCCGCATTGCGGAAATAGTTCTTTTCAATCGCACGTCCTTTCTCTGTGGAAGTAACTGGTACCGGACACGGCAAAGGCTTTGTTACTTTCGTCGAAAGTAACGCAAAAGCACTTTTGACAGACGTTCCGTCCATCAAAAGATGCCTTTGCGCCCTGCCGGGGGCCTCCGTCTGCGGACGAGGTTTCGCTGCACCCAACAGACCGTTGGTGCCGGAGATCATATCAAAGCTGTCCTCGGCTTCCATCTTCCGGGTGTGATGAACCACCAGCAGGCAGATGCCGTACCTGTCGCTGAAAGTTTTCAGTTTGGTCACGATCTCGTAGTCGCTGGCGTAGCTGTATCGGTCACCGCCGATCTCCCGCACCTTCTGCAGGGTGTCGATGATGATGAGCCGTACATCCGGGTGCTCCCGGATGAATCCTTCCAACTGCTGGTCAAGTCCCTCGCTCACGGACTTAGCTTGCGTTGCGAAGTAGAGATTGTTGGTCTCCTCTACCCCGAACATCCGGAAGAGTCGCCGCTGCAGCCGGGCGTAATCGTCCTCCAATGCCAGGTAGAGGACGGTGCCCTGATGCACCTCGTACTCCCACAGTGGAAGCCCCATCGCCACATGGTAGGCAAGCTGCCCCATGAAGAAGGACTTACCCACCTTGGGCGCACCTACAAAGAGGTAGGTGCCGCTGTACAGCAGGTCGTTCACGATGGGTCTCCGGGGTGGATACACCGTGTCGTACAGTTCGGTCATTGATACCGTGTTCAGCCCGAAATTGTTTGACTTTTTCGCGGCTTGCAGATTGATTTGTTTGTCAGAATTTGTTATAATATTGGTGTTGATTTTTGAGGACGGCTGTACCGCATCTGCGCCAACAGATGCACCCGGTACGGTCGTTTTTCTATTGTCCGTCATTCGCATTCCTCCTTAAGTCCGTTCAACGTCAGGGCTACCATTTGCAGGGTCTCCAGCAAGTCCGGCGGGACTTCTTCATCCACGGCCAGCCGCTGCAATTCCTGATAGATCAGCTCCATCTGGCCTCGTAGGGCTTTGTAGACCCTTGGGTTGCCTACCACGGTGATTTCCCGGTCAGTCAGGCGGCGGATGATATACTCCTGTTTGGTCAGGCCGGAGAGCTTTACCTTGGCTTCCAGAACCTCGTCCTCTTCCGGGGACATTCGGAAGGCTACCACCTTGTTCCGCCAGCGGCCTTGCTGGTCGAGTACTCGTTCCATCTTCATCCCTCCTTTCGCTCCATGTCCAGCTTCTGCGCCATCTCCTGCTGCTTTGAGGGGAAGAGATGGGCGTACTTATAGGTGATGTCCACGCTCTCATGCCCCACCCGGTCTGCGATTGCCAGCGCCGAGAAGCCCATCTCGATCAACAGTGATACATGGGAATGCCGCAGGTCGTGGATTCGGATCCGCTTCACCCCGGCTTCCTTGGCTCCCCTGTCCATCTCGTGGTGCAGGTAGCTATTGGTCACCTCAAAGATCCGTTGGTCTGGCTGGACTTTGTAGAGGGATTTCAGATAGTCTCTGATCTCGTCCGTCAGAAACTGCGGCATCTGGATGACCCGAACGCTCTTGGGTGTTTTCGGGTCGGTGATCACATCCCGGCCTTTCAGCCTTTGATAGGATTTGGTGATGGAGCGCAGCCCCTTGTCCAAGTCGAAGTCTGCCGGAGTCAGAGCCAGCAGCTCGCCCTCCCGGATGCCACACCAGTAGAGCACTTCAAACGCATAGTAGGATTGCGGCTTGTCCATCATCGCTTCCGCGAACTTGAGGTACTCCTCCTTCGTCCAGAAGAGCATCTCCTTGTGCTTTTCTGACCCCATGCACCCGGCTGTGGCTGCTGCGTTTGATTTCAGCCTGTAGAACCGGACGGCGTGATTCAGAATGGCACTGAGTTGTCCATGCAGCGTCTTGAGGTAGGTCGGCGAGTAGGCCTTGCCGTTTTTGTCCCGGTAGTTCAGCATCTCGTTCTGCCATGCGATCACATCCCGTGGCTTTATCTCGCTGAGCCGTTTTTCTTTGAAATACGGTAAGATTTTCGTTCGGATGATGTGCTCTTTGGTAGACCAGGTGTTTTCCCGGAGCCGCTTTTTCTTGTCCGTGATATAAATTTCCACAAAGGCTTCAAAGGTCATGGTCAGGTCTGCTGCCTGCTGAAGAAGAAACTCCCGCTCCCACGCCAGAGCGTCTTTCTTGGTGGCAAACCCCCGTTTCAGCTTCTTCTGCTTCACACCTTGCCAGTTCTCGAAGTAGAAGGAAGCGTACCATGTGCCCTGTTTGCTGTCCTTGTAGGCTGGCATCCTATCACTCCTCCCCTGCCCCGTAGATTTTCTCCTGATAGTACCTCCTGCTTACCCGGCCTCCTACGGTCGTGTAGCCTTTGGCCTTCACACCGACCCGGACCTCCCGGAAAAGCATATGGCAGTCAGCTTCCGCTATCGCCTGCTGGATGATTTCCTGAAGGAGTGGCAGCTCCGTAAGAAGCAGCTCCGGGAGGGCGAGATCACCAAGGAAGAGTATCTGGAATGGAAGCTCAACTGGCCACAGACCGCCGACGGCTGCGGCCGGTACGAGCCGAAGAAAAAGTGGCGTAAAGAATAAAAGACACAAAAATGCCCTCTGAAAAACTTACCGTTTCTCAGAGGGCATTTTCATGTCTCTCTTTATGAATAATCGTCTGATAGTATCAAAGCAGTATCAGAGCACCTTTTGGTTCTCAAAATATCGCATTGTATCAATACTTTTCAGGTTTTGCAGATTACTCGAGCTCAATGGTTGCAGGCGGCTTACCGGTGCAATCGTAGAACACGCGATTGACGTGCTTGACTTCGTTGACGATGCGGCTGGTAACAGTGCCCAGAACATCCCACGGCATATCGTAGCTTTCTGCGGTCATGAAGTCGGTGGTGGTCACGGCGCGCAGCGCAACGGCGTAGTCGTAGGTGCGCTCGTCGCCCATAACGCCAACGCTGTGCATATTGGTCAGTGCAGCGTAATACTGGCTGATTTCCTTATCGAGACCGGCCTTGGCGATTTCTTCGCGCCAGATGGCGTCAGCGTCCTGCACGATAGTGACCTTCTCGGGGGTCACCTCGCCGATGATGCGGATGCCCAGACCGGGGCCGGGGAACGGCTGACGGCTGACCAGATACTCAGGCAGACCCAGCTCACGGCCGGCCTGACGAACCTCGTCCTTGAACAGGTTACGCAGAGGCTCCACCAGTTCCTTGAAGTCCACAGTATCGGGCAGACCGCCCACGTTGTGGTGACTCTTGATGACGGTGGACTCGCCGCCCAGACCGCTCTCCACCACGTCGGGGTAAATAGTGCCCTGTGCAAGGAAGTCTACCTTGCCGATTTTTTTGGCCTCTTCCTCAAACACGCGGATGAACTCTTCGCCGATGATCTTGCGCTTGCGCTCCGGCTCGGTGACGCCCTTCAGCTTGCTGAAGTAGCGGTCGCGGGCATCCACACAGATGAAGTTGATGTCAAAGCCGTTGGCATTGCCCGGGCCAAAGACAGAGCAGACCTCTTCCTTTTCGTTCTTGCGCAGCAGACCGTGATCCACGAACACGCAGGTCAGCTGCTTACCGATGGCCTTTGCCAGCATAGCGGCCAGCACGGAGGAATCCACGCCGCCGGACAGGGCGCACAGCACCTTGCCCTCGCCGATGCGCTCCCGCAGAGCCTTGATGTTGTTCTCTACGAAGGAATCCATCTTCCAGTCGCCGGAGCAGCCGCAGACATTGTACACGAAGTTGCGCAGCATCTTCTTGCCCTCGGCGGTGTGCAGCACCTCCGGGTGGAACTGCACCGCATACAGACCCTTTTCGGCATTTTCAACGGCTGCCACAGGGCAGTTTGCGGTGTGGGCAGTGATCTGGAAGCCGGGAGCCGCCTGCTCGATGTAGTCGTTGTGGCTCATCCAGCAGATGGTAGAGGGCTGCACATCGGTGAACAGCTTGCTCTCGGTGTTCACGAACACCTCGGTCTTACCGTACTCACGCTCGGGAGCGCGGCAGACATGACCGCCCAGCAGGTGCATCATCAGCTGGCTGCCGTAGCAGATGCCCAGCACAGGCACGCCCCAGCTGAAGATTTCGGGGTCGATGGTGGGAGAATCCTCCAGATAAACGCTGTTGGGGCCGCCGGTGAAGATGATGCCCTTGGGATTCTTGGCCTTGATGACCGAAAGATCGGTTTTATAGGAATAGATCTCGCAGTAGACATTATTTTCTCGGACGCGGCGGGCAATCAGCTGATTGTACTGTCCGCCAAAGTCCAGCACGATGACAGTTTCATGCTGCATGATGTTTTCCTCCATTTTTAAGTGTGTTTCTACAGATAATTTTAGTATAGCACATCTCACAACAAAAAGCGACAGTTTTTGTGAAGTTTTCTGTCATTTCATTCTGCGGATCGGATGTCGCAGCACGGTTTTCAGCTTCTCCGGTGCGGTGCGGCGCGGGTCGCCCAGATAGATCTCGTGATGGAAGCGTGTGTCTGAAAAATCCGAGCAATATCCCTGTTCCGCTGCAAACGCATCCAGCTGCCGCAGGGTCCCCGGCTCGGTGTCATAGGAGCCGATGTGCATACACTGCACGCACAGGCCTTCATCATAGGTAAAAAATTCCACCTTAGAAAAGTCTTTTTTCTTTTTGGTAGTGGCCTCCTGCACTGCCCAGTCAAATTCGGCACGGGTGACAAATTCCGGCAGACGGATCATAGAGGTCCAGATAAAGGTCTCCTTGTTGGAAAAATCCACACCCTCTGCCCCGGGCTGATGCCACAGTCCCTCCAGCGGCGGAACAACATATTCGAAATAGCCGTCTATCTTATGGCTGCCCTTATAGCTCATTTTGATAGTAAATGCAATGCCGTACAGCAACTCCAGCGCTGCTTTGTATTCCCCTGCCGGGTCGTTGGGGTCGCCCTTGCCATGTACCGCCACAAAATTCATCGCAGGAACGGTGATGATTTGCGGTTTCTTCGGCGGGAGGTAAAATTCTTTATATTCCTTCTTATAGTCAAATGGCATCCTTCTTTTCTCCTTCCAACAGCTCACGCTGTTTCTTTTTGCTAAAGCCGCCCAGCACAAGCCGATAAGATTTTTCCAGCATCTCCCGCAGCAATGCATCCGGCACATTTCCCTCTGCTTTTACGGAGTTCCAATGCACCTTATTCATATAGTAGCCCGGAATGATATCTTCATACTGTCGGCGCAGAAAATCGCCCTCGGCGGGGTCCAGCTTGCAGGTGATATACACCGGCTTTCCCGTGGCATCATCCAGACAGACGGCTGCAAACATTTTACCGCCGATGTGGTATCTTATCCAGTTCCACTCTGCCTGTAAGTCCTTGGTAACGCCAGGCTTTTGCAGAAGTTCCGTGTCGATCCAGCTGTATTTCATGGCAGCACCTCCGTTTTTCTCAGTATAACTGATTTGGAGGCACTTGTAAACAAAAAGTTGTTGGTTTTTACTTATAATACGTCAATTCTGAAAAATCGGCAGCAAAAAGAGCCATCCGCTCAGAAAACCTGAGAGGATGGCTCTTGCGTTTGATGTTATGATCAGATGGAAATAGTGTTGCACACGTCCACCAGCACGGGGTCAAGGCTCTTGGTCATCTCCAAAGCCTCGTCCACGGGGTAGTCCACCAGCTTCTCACCCTTCATGCCGACGATGCGGTTATACTTGCCCTGCTCCAGCAGGCAGACAGCCTGATAACCCATGGCAGAAGCATTCACGCGGTCGCGCAGGGTGGGAGAACCGCCACGCTGCACATGACCCAGAATGGTTGCGCGGGAATCGATACCGGTACGTGCCTGGATCTCGTTGGCGATCTCCTGTGCATGACCCACGCCCTCGGCCACAATGATGATAAAGTGACGCTTGCCGGTCTTCTGGGTCTCGGCGATCTTATCCAGAATGTCGCGCTGCATATCGAATTCCTTCTCGGGCAGCAGCACAGCCATAGCGCCGGAGGCGATGGCCACATTCAGAGCGATGTAACCGGCGTTGCGGCCCATGACCTCGACCACACTGCAGCGGTCGTGGCTCTGGGTGGTGTCGCGCAGCTTGTCGATCATTTCCAGCGCGGTGTTCATGGCGGTATCGTAGCCGATGGTGTAATCGGTGCAGCCGATATCGTTATCAATGGTGCCGGGCAGGCCGATCATGGGGATGCCGCGGTGTGCCAGTGCGCGGGCACCGCGGTAGGAGCCGTCGCCGCCGATAACGACCAGCGCATCAATGCCCAGCTCGCGGCACTTTTCAGCGCCCTTATCCTGACCTTCCTTGGTCTTGAACTCCAAGCAGCGTGCCGTATACAGAATGGTGCCGCCAGCAGAGATGATATTAGAAACGCTGCGCAGGTTCATTTCAAAGCACTCGCCGTTCAGCAGGCCGTTGTAGCCGCGCTGAATGCCGATCATACGGAAGCCCTTGTGCAGGCCGGTGCGTACCACAGCGCGCACAGCAGCGTTCATGCCGGGAGCATCACCACCGCTTGTAAGCACGCCAATCGTTTTGATTTGCTTTTCCATACGAGAGATTCCCTCCAATTTACAGTTCAGTTCTTCATTTACCCTTTTGCCTGTACCCTCTTCTTCCAGAAACAGGCCAGTTGCTTTGCAACAGCTTTGATTCGCCTTTAATGATTATAGCACACCATCCAGACAAATTTCAATAGGGTTTTGAGACTTTATACAATTCCATGCAGTGCAAAATAATAGCGATACACCGCGCTATTTTGTGATTCGTGCCACTTGGAAAATTTAAAATCGTCCCATGCTGTGCCATTCGTGCACAAATATGTCATTTTGTTGCAACGTTTTCCGCGCCCAGCAACCGCTCCAGCTCTTTGAAGAAGAGCGGATGCCCGGAAGTGTACAGCCGGCGCGGTGCGGCCAGCTTCTGCTTGGTATCCTCCAGATACAGGATCACCGGGATATCGCCATCAAAGATCTCCAGCAGGTTCACCACTTTATCGTACTGGGGGCAGCTGCGGGACGGCAGACGGATGAATACCCGCCGGGCAGCTGTTTTGACAGGGTCCGGGCGGCCTTTATCCAAGCGGGTCGGGTCGTAGCTGTCGATGGGCAGAATGCTGTCTGCCAGCAGTTTGGAGGCTTCATCCTCCCGCACGGAAAGCCGACCATCGATGACCACAACAGCGTTTTCCTGAATGGCATCCCGGAACCTGTCCAGCACCTTGGGGAACACGATTACCTCCATGGTGCCGGTCAGATCCTCCACACTGGTAAAGGCCATCATGCTGTTTGATTTTGTCGTCATCATGCGGTTTTTTACTACTGCACACACAATGCGCACCTTTTCGCCGTCCTGCACATGGGCATCCTCGCCAGTGAGGTCTTTGATGGTGTGGGAGCCGATGCGGGCAGATTTTTCCCGGTAAGCGTCCAGCGGATGGCCGGACAGGTACAGGCCGCTGACCTCTTTTTCTTGTTGCAGCAGCTCGGCAGGGGTGTACTCTGCCAAGGGGCGGATCTCGTAGACGTCCTCCTGCGGACTTTGCTGCACTTCCCCGCTCATCACGGAGAACAGATCCAACTGTCCTTCCAGATTGCGGCGAGAGTCGGTCTCGATGCTCTTGAGGATGCCCTCTACTGCCTCTACCATGCTGTGGCGGTTGGAGCCAAAACAATCAAAGGCACCGGCTTTGATCAGGCTTTCCACTGAGCGGCGGTTTAGCTCGCTGCCGTGCATCCGCTTGCAGAAATCGTAAAGGCTGGTATAGGGCTTTCCCTTACGCTCGGCGACTGCGTTTTCGATGAGGTTGCGGCCTACGTTTTTCACGGCGTTCAGCCCAAAACGGATCTGTCCGTTATCATCGGCGGTAAAGCCGCCGTTGGAGATGTTCACATCCGGCGGCAGGACTTTAATGCCCAGACGGGCGCACTCGCCGGAATACTCAATGACCTTATCCGTATTATCCAGCACACTGGTCAGCAATGCTGCCATGAACTGGCTGGGGTAATGGCACTTGAGGTAAGCGGTCTGGAAAGCCACATAGGCGTAGCAGGCAGCATGGCTCTTGTTGAAGGCGTAGGACGCAAAGCTGGACATCTCGTCGTAGATCTGGTTTGCCACCTGCTCCGGGATACCGTTGGCAACGCAGCCGGGGCATTCGTGGCCGGGCTCGGTGCAGCCATGCACAAAATGCTCCCGCTCTGCCTCCATGACGGCATGCTTCTTTTTGCTCATGGCGCGGCGGACGTTATCTGCCTGCCCGAAGGAGAAGCCTGCCAGCTCCCGGAAGATCTGCATGACCTGCTCCTGATAGACGATGCAGCCGTTGGTCACATCCAGAATGTGCGCCAGCTGCGGGGTCTTGTAGCTGATCTTGTCCGGCTCGTGCCGGTTGCGCAGATAGGTGGGAATGGAGTCCATGGGGCCCGGGCGGTACAGACTGATCAGAGCGATGACATCTTCAAGGTTCTGAGGCTGCAACCCCACAAGCACCTGCTTCATGCCAGAGGATTCCAGCTGGAACACGCCCTCAGTATCGCCCTGTCCCAGCATTTTATAGGTATCCGGGTCGTCATAATCCAGCTTGCGGATGGAGAACTCCGGGTGCTGCTTTTGCACCGCAACCTCCGCATCTCGGATGACAGTCAGGGTGCGCAGACCCAGAAAGTCCATCTTCAAAAGACCCAGCTCTTCGATCTCGGTCATGTTGAACTGGGTCACCGGCAGGCCGTCGTTGGTGGCAAGCGGCAGATAATAATCCGTCGGCTCCGGCGTAATGACCACACCCGCCGCGTGGGTGGAGGCGTGCCGGGGCATGCCCTCCACCTTCAGTGCGGTGTCGATGAGTTCGGTCACCTGCGGGTCGGTATCGTAGAGCTTTTTCAGCTCGCTGGAAACCTCCAATGCCCGCTTGAGGGTCATTTTCAGCTCCATGGGCACAAGCTTTGCTACCACGTCCACCTGCTGGTATGGAATACCCATCACGCGGCCCACATCCCGGATGGCGTTGCGGGCTGCCATGGTACCAAAGGTGACGATCTGCGCCACATGATCCGCACCGTATTTGCGGTTGACGTAGTCGATGACCTCCTGTCGGCGCTCGTAGCAGAAGTCCACATCGAAATCCGGCATACTGACGCGTTCGGGGTTCAAAAAGCGCTCGAAGATCAGGTTATAGCGGATGGGGTCGATATCCGTAATGCCCACGCAGTAAGCGGCAATACTACCCGCGCCGGAGCCGCGTCCCGGCCCCACCGGGATGCCCTGACTTTTTGCAAAATTGATGTAGTCCCATACGATGAGGTAATAGTTGGTGTACCCCATGGTCTTGACCACGCCGATCTCGTATTTCAGGCGGTCGATGTTGGCCTGCGGCACGTCCGGGCCGTAGCGGCGTTCCAAGCCGTCCCAGCAGAGTTTTTCAAAGTAGGCCTGATTGTCCATGCCGTCCGGGGCTTTGTAGTAAGGGATCTTGGTGTGACCGAATTCAAAGTCAAAATTGCACTGCTCGGCAATCTTTGCCGTATTGGCGCAGGCTTCCGGCACCATGGAGAACAGCTCGTACATCTCGTCTGTGGTCTTGACGTAGAATTCATCAGTCTGGAACTCCATGCGGTCGGCATCCTGAATGGTCTTGCCGGTCTGGATGCACAGCAGGATGCTCTGCATCTTGGCGTCCTCTTTGCGTAGATAATGGGCATCGTTGGTGGCTGCCATGGGGATGCCGGTCTCGCGCGAAAGTTTGATGAGTTGCGGCAGAACGGTGGAATCCTCTTTCAGGCCGTGATCCTGCAATTCGATGTAGTAATTCTCTGCACCGAATAGATCCCGGTACCACAGCGCAGTCGCCTTTGCGCGCTCGTAGTCCCCTGCCAGAATGGCCTGCGGGATCTCGCCTGCAAGACAGGCCGAAAGGCAGATCAGTCCCTCATGGTATTGCTCCAAAAGCTGCTTATCCACACGGGGCTTGGAGTAAAAGCCCTCCACAAAACCGGCAGAGACCATTTTGATCAGGTTCTTATAGCCGGTCTCGTTTTTGCACAGTAAAATCAGGTGGTTATTGCCGTCTATTTTATTTACCTTATCAAAGCGGGTGCGAGTGGCAACATACACTTCGCACCCGATGATGGGCTTGATACCCGCCTTTTTGGCGGCCTTATAAAACTGCACACAGCCGTACATTACGCCGTGGTCGGTGCAGGCAATGGCGGTCTGTCCGCACTCCTTCACCCGCTCCATCAGCTGGTCGATGCGGCAGGCACCGTCCAGAAGGCTGTATTCCGTATGGATATGCAAATGGGCAAAGGGACGGGTATTTGCGGTAGGTTCACTCATTGTACTGCCTCCTGTCCCTCCTGCTGACGCTGGCGCAGATTTTCCGCCAGCGCCTCCAGCTTTTTCATCCGGTGTGATAAGCCGGATTTGCTCACAGCCGGATCAAAGCAGCCGCACAGCGCGGTAAGCGAAAGATCCGGGTATTGCAGCCGCTTGGCTGCTGCCTGCTGCAGCACCTCCGGCAAGGTCTCCAGTGCGTGCTGTTCCTGCAAATAGCGGATGGCTTTCAGGGTCTGGGCATTCGCCCGCGCCGTTTTGCCAAGGTTTGCGGTATCGCAGTTGGTCTGCCGGTTGGTCTGATTGCGTACCTGCTTGAACGCCTTGAGTACGCTGATCTGGGTCGCGGCATCCGCAGCACCCATAAAGCGGAGTAAGCGCTCCACATTGGCACCGGTCTTGACGTAGATCAGGTTCACGCCGTTGCGGCGGGTGCGGTGGGGCGCAAACTCGTGCTCGGCCAGCAGCGCTTCAAAATCCCGGGCGAGGTTCGTCCGGGAGGTGAGAAATTCCAGGTTATATTCCTTTTGCGGGTCGGTGACCGTGCCACTGCACAAAAAGGCCATGGCGATATAGGCGCTGACGCAGGTCTGACAACGGATGAGCCCGGGGTCGATCTGCAAGCTGGTCTCCCTGCCGGTGGTGCCGAACAGTTCATGCAGGCGGGTGACCTGCTCCGCATCGCGGATGTTGAACTCGTACAGCACACCGCTGACGCGGGGCTTTTCCAGGATCTCGCCCCGGATGCCGCAGCGGGCAAACAGCTGCTGCGCCAGCTGCACCGTATGGGGTTGCTCGGTTTGCAGCACAAGGCCGCGGGCATCAAAGTATTTGGCAAAGCAGGCAATGCCATAGGCAGCTGCACGCACACAGCATTCCTTGGTGGGGCTGCGCTGCGCGATTTCCTCCCGCGCACTGGATGCAAAACTCATAGTATTTCCTCTGTTTTCAGCGCACGGCATCCCGGTGCTGCACCCCGGGCTCGTAGCCCAGAGAGGTGCAGTATTCCGCAAGCTTGCGTGCGAATGTGATGGAGCGGTGCTTGCCGCCTGTGCAGCCCACCGCAATGGTCAGCTGGCTTTTGCCTTCCTTGACATAGAGCGGCAGGGCGTACTGCAAAAAGTTCTCGTACCGGCGCAGCAGCTCCTGTGCTTCGGGGTAGCCCATGACAAAATCTACCACTTCCTGATCCAGTCCGGTCTTGTGCTTCAGTTCCGGCACATAGAAGGGGTTTGGCAGGCAGCGCACATCCAGCACAAGGTCGGCCTCCGGCGGCAAACCAAACTTGAACCCGAAGGACATAATGGTGAGACGCATGGCATTTTTTGCCCCGCCGTTTTTCATGAACAAATCGCAGATACGCTCTTTATTCTGAGAGGTAGAAAGCAGACCGGTATTGATGGTATAGTTTGCGCGTTCCTTTAAGGGCTGTAAGATCTGCCGCTCCTTCAAAAAGGCATCCCGGGTAGAGATGCCCTCTGCAATGCTGATGGGGTGGCGGCGGCGGGTCTCGCTGTAACGGCGCATCAGCACATCGTCCGGCGCATCCAGAAACAGGATCTTATAGGGTGTTTTCTGCTCGTCCAGCTGCTGCAGGGCAGTCTCGATCTGTTCCCTGCTGCGGCAGCCGCGCACATCCATGGAAAGCGCCACCCGCTCCAGCTGGTTGTCGCCCGCCTTGGAAAACGCCGTAATGCTGGGCAGCAGCCCCGCCGGGACGTTATCGATGCAGAAAAAACCGATATCCTCCAGCGCATTCATAGCCACAGACTTTCCTGCGCCGGAAAGTCCGCTGACGATCAACAGCTCCATCTGTGTTCCACACTCCCTCTATTTGCGCAGTTCAGCGGACTACGCGGATCTCTTTTTCCAGATCATAACCGGTCTTTTCCTTTACGATGGTGCGTACTTCTTCGCACAGCGCCAGCACGTCTGCGCAGGTGGCGCCGCCAAGGTTCACCACAAAGCCGCAGTGCTTCTCGCTGACGGCGGCACCGCCGTGTCGGTAGCCCCGCAGACCGCACTGGTCAATGAGGGCTGCGGCAAAAGCGCCCACCGGGCGCTTGAAGGTACTGCCTGCGCTGGGCTTATCCAGCGGCTGCTTATCCAGCCGCTTTGCCATCAGCTCGTCCATCTTTGCGCGAATAGCCTCCGGTTCGCCCGGAGTCAGGGCAAACTGCGCTGAGAGGATACAGCCGCCGTTTTCTTCAAAAATGCTGTGGCGGTAGCGCAGGTCAAGCTCCGCTGCCGCAGCCTCCTTCACCTCGCCCTCGGCGGTGAGGTACTGCACCGTGGTCAGCACATCCTTCATCTCGCCGCCGTAGGCTCCGGCGTTCATGTAGACTGCGCCGCCCACCGTACCGGGGATGCCGTAGGCAAATTCCAGCCCGGTCAGGCTATGCTCCAGCGCCGTTTTGCACAGCGCCGAGAGCCGCACGCCCGCCCCGGCGGTGAGCTGTGTTCCGTGCACCTCCACAGCGTCCTGCATGGAGGAGATATCCAATACCGCGCCATCGTAGCCCTCGTCGGCAAACAGGATATTGCTGCCGTTGCCCAGCAGATAGTGCCGGACGCTTTGCGCCTTGCACAGGGCAACGGTGCGGCAAAGCTGTGCATGATCTACCGGTTGCACGAACAGCCGCGCCGGGCCGCCGATCTTAAAAGTACAGTGCGCTGCCAGCGGCTCGTTTTCTTTATAAGCAATGCCTGCTGCGGTGAGCAGCTGCTTGAGTTGTTCCATAGGGTCAGGCTCCTTTTTATAGAGAGGTTCAGTCCATTTTGTCATCCAGTCCCAGCCGGATCAGCAGCTCCTTGGCTGCGTTGTAGCCCATCTTCTTCTGGCGGTTATTGATGGCTGCGGTCTCCAACACCACAGCCAGATTGCGGCCGGGAGAGACCGGGATGCTTGTGCTGGGAATGCTCACGCCCAGAATGTCGTAGTATTCACTTTCCAGACCGGTGCGCTGGTAGTTCTTGGTGGGGTCCCACGCTTCCAGCTGCACCACCAGATCCAGACTTTCGCTCAGTTTGACGGCACCCACGCCGTACACGCGGGCCACATTGACGATGCCGATGCCGCGCAGCTCGATAAAGTGGCGGATATTTTCCGGGGCAGTGCCCATGATCTGACGGTTGGACACCTTGCGCAGCTCCACGGCGTCATCTGCCACCAGACGGTGGCCGCGCTTGACCAGCTCAATGGCCAGCTCGCTTTTGCCGATGCCGCTGTCGCCAAGGATCAGGATGCCTTCGCCGTACACCTCCACCAGCACGCCGTGCCGGGTGATGCGGGGCGCAAGCTCCAGATTCAGCACGCTGATCAGGCTGCCCATCAAAGTGCAGGTGGTCTCGTTGGAGCGCAGCAGGGCAACCGCGTGCTTCTGCGCCAGTTCCTGCATCTCCGGGAAGGGCGCCAGCTCCTCGCTGCGGCAGACGATGACCGCCGGGGGCTGCTGCCGGAACAGCTGCTCCAGTGCCTCGTAGCGTTTTTCTGCCGTCAGGCCGGACAGAAAGTTCATCTCTGCCAGACCCATGATCTGCAAGCGGAGCTTATCAAAGTAATCATAATAGCCCGCCAGAAACAGACCCGGGCGGTTGACCTCGGCGATCTCTACGCTGATTTCATCCAGCGCCCGGGGGGTGTATACCACTTCCATGCTGACGCGGTCGGTCAGCGTTTTAAGCGAAACATTGAACGTACCCATCCTGGTTCCTCCTGTATCCTTTTGCCGCGCTGTGCTGCGGGCACTCTTATTCATATTATAATAAAATTCGGCGGCAAATACAACGCCCGGGGCGCTGTTTTTGTACCCACGGCGGGAAACCGACGCTGCATCGCAGCGTGTGCACAGGATTTTTACATTTTTCTTACTTTACATGGGTTTTACATTTCGGCGATTTCAGATTTTACATTGTTTTTCTATACTTAAAGCACAGGAGAAAAACACGTCAAGAAAAGTGAGGAAAACACTTATGACCATTTTTAATGTCTTTTCGCTGCTGGGAGGTCTGGCCCTGTTTTTGTTCGGTATGGACATCATGGGCAAGGCACTGGAAAAGCAGGCCGGCGGTCAGCTGCAGAAAATTCTCAGCAAGCTGACCGATAATCCCCTCAAGGGCTTTTTTCTGGGTCTGTGCGTAACCGCCGTGATCCAGAGCTCCAGCGCTACCACCGTTATGGTGGTGGGCTTTGTCAACAGCGGCATCATGGAGCTGCATCAGGCCATTGGCGTGATCATGGGCAGCAACGTGGGCACTACCGTGACCAGCTGGATTTTGAGCCTTTCCGGTTTGCAGGGCGACAGCCTGCTCGTCCAGCTGCTCAAGCCCACTTCTTTTAGCCCGGTGCTTGCATTTATCGGCATTTTGCTGTATATGTGTAAGAGTGAGAAGAAAAAGGGCGTGGGCACCATCCTCATCGGCTTTGCTGTGCTGATGACCGGCATGACCACCATGTCCAACGCGGTGCTGCCCCTGCAAAACGAGGCATGGTTCACCAGCCTGTTCACCCGCTTCTCCAACCCCCTGCTGGGCGTTCTGGTGGGCGCACTGGTCACCGGCATCATCCAGAGCTCCAGCGCCAGCGTGGGCATCCTGCAGGCGCTGAGCGCCACCGGCGTCATCACCTACGGCAGTGCCATCCCCATCATCATGGGTCAGAACATCGGTACCTGTGTGACCGCACTGCTGTCCTCGGTGGGTGCGAATAAGAACGCCCGCCGGGCTGCCATGGTGCACCTGTACTTCAACATTATCGGTGTGACCATCTTTCTGTTCGGGTTCTACGGACTCAACGCCGTCTGCCACTTTGCCTTTGTGAATACCACCATCGAGGCTTGGGGCATTGCAATCGTGCACTCGGTGTTCAACATTCTGGCCACCGTCATTCTGCTGCCCTTTGCCACCGGGCTGGAAAAGCTGGCCATCCTGACCATTCCCGATTCCCCGGAAAAAGAGGAGTTTGCGCTGCTGGATGACCGTCTGCTGAACACCCCCGCCGTGGCTGTGGAGCGTGCTCGCGCCGCTACCGCTGAAATGGCCGAGCTTGCCCGGGTGGGCGTGGTGCAGGCCATGAGCCTGACCCACGAATGGAACGACGAACTTGCCCAGAAGGTGCGGGACGAGGAGTGCCGGGTGGACCGGTACGAGGACGCACTGGGCACTTATCTGGTCAAGCTGTCCGGCCGGGAACTGAACCACACCGACAGCCAGAGCGTGAACACCCTGCTGCACACCATCAGTGATTTTGAGCGTATCAGCGACCATTCCGTCAACCTGCTGGAATCTGCCGAGGAGATGCACCAGAAGGAGATTCACTTCTCCAAGGATGCACAGGAGGAGCTGCAGGTTCTGGAGGATGCGGTGCAGGACACCCTGAGCCGCACCACCGATGCTTTCCGCAAGGGAGATCTGCACCTTGCCTCCAAGGTGGAGCCGCTGGAGGCCGTGGTCAACGAGCTGGTGCGTGCCATTAAGGCGCGACACGTTGCCCGCCTGCAGGCCGGCAGCTGCTCTATTGAGTACGGCTTTGTGCTGGACGATCTGCTGACCAACTACGAGCGTGTGTGCGACCATTGCAGCAACGTGGCAGTTGCGCAGATCGAGGTTGCACAGGACAGCTTTGATACCCACGCTTATCTGAACGATCTGCGCCACGGCAACGACACCAAGGAAAGTGAAGAATTCCACCGCCGTCTGGGCCGCTACCGTGAGCGGTATCTGTTCCCGGACGGACAGACTGCTGAGGAGAACTGAGTTATGATCTATATCGTAGAGGACGATGCTTCTATCCGGGAGCTGGAGCAGTATGCCCTGCAATCCAACGGCTACGAGGTGCAGGGCTTTGAAAGCGCCGAGCCCTTCTGGCAGGCCATGCGCACTGCCGAGCCGGAGCTGGTGATCTTAGACGTGATGCTGCCCGGCGAGGACGGCTTTTCCATCCTGAAAAAGCTGCGCAACACCCCTTCCCTGCGTAGGCTGCCAATCATTATGGTCACTGCAAAATCCAGCGAGCTGGACACCGTGCGCGGGCTGGACTGCGGCGCGGATGACTACATTGCAAAGCCTTTCGGCATTATGGAATTTCTCAGCCGGGTGCGTGTGGCGCTGCGGCGCTCTGCCCCGGAGGTAAGACCGGACGTGCTGGCCTTTCATGAAATTCAGCTGGATAACGCCCGCCACAGCGTTACGGTAAACAGCACCCCTGTGGAGCTGACCTACAAGGAATACTGCCTGCTGCGTCTGCTGCTGGAAAACACCAGTCTGGTGGTGACCCGCGAGACCATTTTGCAGGTAGTGTGGGGCACCGACATCTCGGTGGAAAGCCGTACCGTGGATATGCACATCCGCACCCTGCGCAAAAAGCTGGGCGATGCGGGGCGTTACATCTGCACTGTGCGCAAGGTGGGCTACAAGCTGACCGATGAGGAGGCCGAAGAAGAATGAAGCTGCGCAGCATGGAAGAAAAGATCAGCTACCGGTTGTTCCTGATGGGCTTTCTGGGGCTTATATTCACCGCAGTGCTGTGCATTTTTGTGTTCCATAAGGCCTTTACGGCGCAGGCATGGTCGGCTTTGGAGCGCGAGACCGACCTTGTGCGCGCCGGGTACGAGCAGACCGGAGACCCCACACAGCTGAGTGCCTTTGTGACCGATGATCTGCGCGTGACGCTGATCAGTCAGGACGGCAGCGTGCTGTTTGAATCTGCCACCGACCAGCCCATGGAGAACCATCTGACCCGCCCGGAGATCCGCGATGCCATTGCAAACGGCGAGGGTCGGGACATTCGCGATTCCCAGACCATGGGCTACGAGACCTATTACTATGCGCTCCGGCTTTCCGGCGGGGATGTGCTGCGCGTGGCACAGGACGCCGAGACCGTGTGGTCCATCTATGATGCCACTATCCCGGCCATCGTGCTGAGCTGCGTGGCGCTGATGCTGGCTGCTGCGGTGCTGGCCGCCCTGCTGACCAAAGCACTGGTACAGCCGGTGCTGAACATGACTGAGGATCTGGATCACATTCAGGAAAATGTGCCCTACCGGGAACTGATCCCCTTTGCAGAGAGCATCCACTCCGACCGCATTCTGCGAGAAAACAACGAGAAAATGCGGCAGGAGTTTACTGCCAATGTCAGCCATGAGCTCAAGACCCCGCTGACCAGCATTTCCGGCTATGCAGAGTTGATTGAGACCGGCATTGCAAAGCCGGAGGATGTGCCGGATTTCGGCCGCAAGATCCACAGCGAGGCCACCCGCATGATCCAGCTGGTCAACGATATTTTGCAGCTTTCCAAGTTGGACACTGTAAGCGAGACCGGGGACACCCCCGTAATGGAAACGGTAGACCTTTTGGAGGTTGCCAAGGAGTGTGTGGAGCGCCAGAAACTGAACGCCCGCCGCGCCTATATCTCCCTGACTTATCTGGGCGAGAGCGCCCCGGTGCTTGGCAGCCGCGCGCTGCTGGATGAACTGTGCCAGAATCTGTGCGACAACGCCATCCGCTACAACCGCCCGGGCGGTAAGGTACAAATCATCACCACCTGCAACCGGGACGGACACTGCTCCCTGACCGTGGCCGACAACGGCATCGGCATCCCGCGGGAAGCTCAGGCCAGCGTGTTCGAGCGCTTCTACCGGGTGGACAAGAGCCGTAGCAAGGCCACCGGCGGCACCGGGCTTGGGCTTGCCATCGTCAAGCACATTGCCCGCATCCACAACGCCCGCATCAAACTGGAAAGTCAGGTGGACGTTGGCACCACCATTACCGTCACCTTTCCTACTGCCTCTTAATACAGCATGAAATGCACGTCTGTCCGCCATTGCGGGCAGGCGTTTTTTGTTGGGTCAAAGCTTGCGCCGCTGCCGCTCCGCAGCGCTGCCCGGGCTTGCAGGTGCAGCACATCCACGCCCTGCTGCCAGCAGCTTTGCAAAAGTGCGGTGCACTGCGCCGCAAGCTGTTGCCGCTGCGCCTGCGTGGGCAATGGGCTGTGGGCAGCGCGTTGACAGTCCAGCCGCACAAGCACCTGCGCCTTTTGCAAGGTGACTGAAACGATGCAGCGCCGGATGCCGATGCGCTCCCCTTCCAGCCAGAGCTGCCGGGTGCCGCCCTGCCCGGTAAGCAGCCGGTAGACCTCGGCCTGCTCCGAGGACAAGGGCGTATCGCCCGCTACGGTGTGCAGAACACCGCCCTCCTGTATCGTTATCTCTTCCGCGTTCCACCGGAGAATGGGCAGAAGCCCCGGCTCTGTATGCTGATACAGCCGGGGTGCGGTGGGTGCTGCGGCCTTTATTTGTGCCATCAGAGCATCCGGCAGGGCGGCCCGTGTGGCAAGGTGGCCTGTCTCTCCTTCTGCGCAAAGCAGCCTTGCCGCCGTGCGTCCGCAGCCGCGCCGCAGCACCAGCTGCTCGTACTCTGTTAGTAATGGCTCTTCCGCTTTTGGCAGCAGCAGATAATCACACAGGCGGTAGCTTGCGGTTTGGGGCAGTGCCTGCTCTGCCGCAGCCAGCGCCTGTTCCATCGTTTGCCCCTCTGCCTGCACAAACTGTAACGCGGCAGAGGCTTCGGCGGCATCGGCGGCGGCCTGCGGTGCCTGATAGAGCAGCCCTGCCTGATACCCCTGCCCTGTCTGTGAAAGATACACCGCCCGCACCATGCTTTTCTCGGTGCTTTCGCAGCGCAGGAATAAAAGGCACCATCCTGTTAGAAGCAAATACAGCATCGGTTTGCAAGATTTCTGTTTTCTCATGGTTGCACCTCGGCTTCCGGCTGCTGCCAGAGCAAGCGGATAGCGGCACACAGCATGGCTGCCCGGTAGACAGCGCACAGCAGCCACAGCAGCAAAAGCAGCGCATCCATGCGGGAAAAGCTGCCGCTACTCCACGCCCGCAGCAACTCCAGCCGGGGGTAGGTTTCGCTGCCAAACAGCAAAGCACTGCCCAGCAAAGCCGCAGCCTGCACCGCAAAGCCCCATACCGGCAGCCAGACCGTGCGGCGGGCAGACCGTGCACTGCACAGAAGGGCTCCTGCAAAATATTCAGCGTAGACCGGTATGTCCCAGTTTGCTGCAGTCGGCTGTGCCGGGGTAAACAGCCGGTACCAGTGCAGCTGCCCTGCAAGCCCCAACAGGCAGACCACGCCGCCCACAGCGGCAAACCACCACAGCACCCGCGCCGAAGCGTTCCAGCTTGCAGGAGGGACAGCCCACCCCGCCCAGAGCAGCAGCGGCAGAAAGCCCAGCAGCGCCATGGAGGAAAACTCTGCCGTGCACAGCCCTTGTGCCTGCACGAGGGTGTGCATCAGTTCCATAAAAAGCCCAGCTGTCAGTGCCAGCCGCACCGCAAGGGAGGGCGCTTTGTTCTGCAACATTGCCACTGCCAGCGCCGAAAGGATGCACAGGCACACCGCGCTGACCACGCCCAGCCACAGCGCCCGGCGCACCGGAACGCTTTGCGGGATGCCGTCTGCCAGCGCTGCAGTTACCAAACTGAGGGTCAACGCCGCCGGGGTAAAACGTTCTGTTTGCTGCTTCATGACCGCCGTTTCCCCCTCTCCCGCTTTTGCCAGATATTGAACCCCTGCCGGGACAGCTGCCGGTAGTTGCGGCGCAGAACGCCGTCCTCGGAAAGCGGCTGCTGCGGGAAGGGGTGCGGCGCAAGATACGGCACACCCAATGCTTCGGTGCTGACGAGGCTGAGCAAAAAGCCGAAAAACGCTGCTGCCAGTCCCACTGGTCCGGCAAGCCCTGCCAACAGCACCGTGCCGATGCGCAGCAGGGTGGCAGGCTCGTACAGACCCGGGGTGACAAAGACTGCAATGGCCGTGATGCTGGCCACAAAGATGACCGGGGTGCTCATAAGCCCGGTGGCAATGGCGGCATCGCCAATGATGAGCGCCGACACCAGACTGACCGAGTGCCCCAGCGACTGCGGCATCCGCAGCCCGGCCTCCCGGATAATCTCTAAGAGTAGGATCACCAGCAGCATCTCGGCAAACAGGGGCAGCGGGGTGGCCTTTTCGGCTGCTTCGATCTTATACAGCAGCTGCGGGGGCAGCAGCTCCGGCAGATGCACCGCCACGCACACAAAGACCCCCGGCAAAAACACCGTAAGGTAGAAAGAAAAGTACTTCAGCACCCGCAGAAAAGAGGAAAACATCGCTGTGGAAGCGTAGTCGTCCAGACACTCGAACTGCTCGCTGAACAAAGCGGGCAGCACCAGCGCCGAGGGGCTGCCGTTGACTAAAATTACCAGCTTGCCCTCGCAGAGCTTGGCGGCAGCGACCGCCGGGCGCTCGGTGTAGTGCACCGGGGTAAACAGCCGCGCCTTGCCGGGCAGCAGCCACGGTACAAAATAGCTGGAATCCAGCAGCAGCTCCGGCCGTGCGCTTTGCAAAATGGTGCGCACCCGGCGCACCATGGCGGGGTCGGCACGGTCCTTGCAGTAGCAAAGAGCATACTCTGTATTGCAGCAGGTGTGCGCCTGTGCGGCCTCCTGCATAAGGGTATCGGTACGGACAAGGCGGCGCAGAAGGCTCAGATTCACCCGCAGAAGGTCGGTAAAGCCTTCCCTGCTGCCGCGCAGATTGCCCTCGGCGGATGGCTCTTCCACGGAGCGGAATTTGAGCCCCTGCACTGAAAAAACAATACCACTGCTGCAGCCCTCTAAAAGCAGCACCGCCATGCCCGCCGTCAGCCGCGCTACGAGCTGCGACATATCCTGCACCGGAGTGCTCTCGGCCGGAAACGCCGAGCCGTGCAGGATATGCGCATAAGCTTGCGTACCAGTAAGCCGGACAGAAGCAGACTGCCGCCCGGCGGCGTCCAGCAAGAGTTCCCAGAGTGAATCGAGACTTGCCATGCCGTCAAACATTACGATGCACCCTGGGCAGCCATACAAAACGATCTTCTTCGCATAATAGTCCGCCGACTGACCAAACCTAGCATCAAGCGCGGACAGGTTTTCCGCAAGGCTTTGCGAAAGCTGCTGCACATCCATCACTCCTTTGTGTGTGCAGTATGCCCGCTTTGCCGCAGCGGAATACGCCGCGCACACCACCATGGAGGGTTTGTGCATGAAACTGCTGCTTTGCCGCACTATTATTTTGTATCTCTGCGTTTTGTTTGCCATGCGGCTGATGGGCAAGCGTCAGCTGGGAGAGCTGCAGCCGGAGGAGCTGGTATCCACCATCCTGATCTCTAATCTGGCGTCCATCTCCATTGAATCGGAGGATGTCCCCATCACCGCCAGCCTCATCCCGCTGTTCCTCATTGCGGCACTGGAGCTGCTGGGGTCGGTGGTGAGTTTCCGCAGCCAGAAGTTCTTCAATTTTCTCTCCGGGCGTCCCAAAACGGTCATTCTGGACGGAAAGATCGACCAGAACGCTTTGCGGATGCTGCGGCTGACCACCGCCGACCTGATGGAGGCGCTGCGCGGCAAGGATATCTTTGACCCGCGCAAGGTGTCCTATGCCGTAATTGAAACAAACGGCACACTGTCGGCGGCGCTGCGCCCGGAGCAGGAAGCAGCCACCCTCTCCGATTTACAGTTGAAAGTACAGCAGACACAGGCCACCATCCCCTTTGTGCTGGACGGGCAGGTACTGGAGGATAATCTGCGCTGGTGCGGCAAGGACCGTGCGTGGCTGGAACGCACCGCCACGGCAAACACGGTGCTGCCACAGGAGATCTTACTGCTTATCGGCAACGAGACCGAGGACTATTTTCTGCTGAAGAAGGAAGGCCGCCAGCCGGGAGGAAAGCGATGAAGCGGATCTATGCGTGTATCCTGATTGTGGCGGCGCTGCTGGCAGTATCCCTTTACAGCAGCGGACGGGTGCAGGGCTTTGCACAGGATATTTCAGCCGATTTGGACTGTGCCCTTGAGGCCGTACGGCAGAAGGACTTCCCCACCGCGCGGCAGGCGCTTGCCGAGGGTGCAGAACTGTGCGATACCATGCGGGAAACTATGAGCCATCTGCTGCGCACGGCCGACTACACGGAGCTGGAAGCTGCACTGCGGGCGGCAGACGGATACCTTGAGCAGCAAGCCACAGAGGATGCGCTGGGTGAGTTGCGCCGTGCACAGGTGGAGGTGGAGCGGCTGGAATGGCTTGCCCGGCGGCTGGTATAAGATGAGCAAAAAAGGACACTGCACAGTGTTTCGTGCAGTGTCCTTTTTTTCATGATAGTTTACTGATTTTCCTTGCGGTCGCCCACAAGCTTTTTCAGTTCGTCAAGGAAGCTTTCCACGTCCGCAAACTGGCGGTAGACCGAGGCAAAGCGGATATAGGCCACCTCATCGATCTTTTTCAGTTCCTCCATGGTCAGCTCGCCGATGCGCACACTGGGGATCTCGCGGTCGTAGGAGCTGAACAAAGCCTGCTCAATGCTGCTGACAGCACGTTCCAGCGTTTCGTAGCTGACAGGACGCTTGGCACAGGCGCGCAGCATGGCGTTGAACAGCTTCTGCCGGTCAAAGGGTTCGCGGGAGTTATCCTTTTTGATGACCACCAGCGGCACCGTTTCCACTACCTCGTAGGTGGTAAAGCGCATATGGCAGTTCAGGCACTCGCGGCGGCGGCGGATGCGCTCGTTATCTTCCGTGGGGCGGGAGTCGATCACCTTGGATTCCTCCGCGCCGCAATAAGGGCACTTCATCTCTTGTTCCTCCGCCTCAGTTTTTCTTTTTGCTGCGTTCGCTCCACAGCACCCATGCCGAGGTGGAAACGCACAGAGAGGTGTACACACCGCTGATCATACCCATCATCAGCGGGAATGCAAAGGTAAAGATGCTGTCCAGACCGTAGAGCTTTGCCACGATGCACATCACACCCAGTGCCATCACGGTGGTGATGGTGGTGATCAGGGTACGGCGGGCAGACTGATTGACCGACTGGTTGACCAGCTCCTCAAAGCTGCCCTTTTTGCCCATGAGAGCGCGGTTCTCACGGATACGGTCGTACACCACAACGGTATCGTTGATGGAGTAGCCGAGGATGGTGAGCATGGCGGCGATAAAGTTGCCGTCCAGTGCGGTGCGCAGCAGCACAAAGGTGCCAAACACCACCATCAGGTCGTTGACCAGCGCCAGCACTGCCATCATACCGCCGGTCAGACCGCCGATGTTCTTGAAACGCAGGGCGATATACAGCAGAATGAGCACCAGTGCAAACACCACAGCCACCAGACTCTTCTGCAGGAACTTGGTGCCCATGGCTGCGCTGACGTTGCTCAGAGACAGCTGGGCAAACTGGTTGTCCGGGTAGTTCTCATTCAAGGAATCCAGCAGGTTCTCCACCTGCTCGGTGGTCACGGTCTCGGTGCCGGGCATGGAGATCTTCAGGGTCTGGTCGCCGGTGGCCACATTCTCGCCGGTCTGCAGGGTCAGGCCGGTGTTTTCCAGCGCCGCAGCAGCGGTCTTTTGCACAGCGGCTTGGTCAAAGCCGCCCTCGTAGGACAGGGTGATCATAGCACCGCCGGTAAACTCGGTATCCAGATGCACACCGAACACCGCGGCGCACAGCAGGATAACTGCCATCAGGCAGGCAGAGAAGGTCAGGAACTTTTTGCGCAGGGATACGAAATCCACCGGCTTCTTTTCGGCCTTCTCCTGCCCGGGCTTTGCAGCGCCGTACAGCCACGGATTGCGCAGTGCCTTGATGGCGGCTGCGCCGCGGATCATAACACGGGTAGCGAACACACCGAACACAAAGTTCAGCAGCACGCCGGTGAGCAGCGTATAGCCGAAGGCGTAGATGGTGCCTGCGGTAGAGGGGCCGAAGGCAAAGAATACAAAATGCAGCGCCTTAGCAAACAGGCCATCCGAGGGGCCGAAGGCACCCATGAGCACGATGGCCACGATGACGATGGTCACGTTGCCGTCAATGATGGGGGTCAGGCCGCGGGCAAAGCCGCTTTTCAGTGCGCCGTCCAGAGATTTACCGTTTTTCAGCTCCTCCTTGATGCGCTCGGCGGTGATGACGTTGGCATCCACGCCCATGCCAATGGCCAGAATGATACCTGCGATACCGGGTAGGGTCAGGGTAAAGCTTTCAAACACCGGGAAATAGCCGGATACAAAGGCCAGCGTAGCCGCCACCTGACCGGCCAGCGCGATGCAGGCCAGAAAGCCCGGCAGACGGTACAGCACCGTCATGAACACCACGATGAGGGCAAAGGCGATCAGGCCCGCCAGCACCATGGCGCCAAGGCTGTTTTCGCCCAGACTGGGGCTCACGGTGGAGTAGCTGTCTACGCTCAGGGCAAAGGGCAGCGCACCGGAGTTGATCTGGCGTGCCATCTTGACCACGGCATCCTGCGTAAAGGGATTGGAGGCAGAGCTGGTGATGATAGCCTGTCCATCGGTAATGGCGGTGTTGACGGTGGCGGTGCTCACGTTCTCGTCGTCCAGCCAGATGCTGATGCTGCCCTTATCGGCGGCCAGCTTGGTGGTGGCATCGCCAAAGGCCTTGGCACCCTCGGTGGTGAACTTGAGGGCAACGTAATACTCAGAGCTGCCGCCGTTGCTCACAGCACCGTACTGTGCCGAAGCGCTTTCGACCATGGAGCCGTCCAAAATCAGCTCGCCGTCCTTGCTGGCTCCCTCGCGGAAGGTCAGGTAGGCGGTGGTGCCGATCTCCTGAATGGCAGACTCGGGGTCAAAATCCGTCTCGCCGGACTGCCACGGGAACTCCAGGATCAGGCTGTCGGAGTTGTTGTCCACATACAGCTCGTAGTCGGTCACGTTCAACGCGACCAGACGGTTCTCGATGACCAGACGGGCGGCATCCAGCTGCTCGTCCGTGGCATCATAGCCATCCGAGGGCACAAAGGTGACGTTGACGCCGCCCTTGATATCCACACCAAAGCGGATATCCTTTGCACCCTTGATGTAGGTGGTGGTCACATCGCCGTATTTTGCCGCCACGCCAAAAAAGGCGGTGTAAACAAACACAACGATCAGCAGCGCGGTAACGACCAGCTGCCATGCTTTGCCTTTTGTTTTCATAAGTCGGGAACCTCCAAAAGCGGCGGCTGTGCAGCCGCAGCCGTTTTTGTTGTGAACCGCAAGTTTTGCCGACGGTTCCTCTCCTCACAGAGCAGCCGTCGTGCCGACCTTTCTGTGATAAAACTCCCCTGCCAGCCCTGCAAAGAGCCCCGCAGAGGAGAATATACAAATTATTTTAAGCCTTAGGCCATATCAGCCAGCAGCTTTTCCACAACAGCCAGACGCACGCAGACGCACAGCAGTTCGGAAGCGGTCTCCACCTCGTCCAGACTGGGATAAGTGGGAGCGATGCGCAGATGAGAATCCTGCGGGTCCTTGTGGTACGGATAAGCAGAGCCTGCACCGGTCAGCACCAGACCTGCGTTCTTGCACAGTTCCGCCACGCGCTTAGCGCAGCCGGGCATGACATACAGGCTGATAAAGTAGCCGCCCTTGGGGTTGGTCCAGTGGGCAATATCGCCGCAGGGTGTGAGGTTGGCGGCAAAAGCGGTCTTGACGGCATCGAAGCAGGGCACCAGACGGCGGCGGTGCTTTGCCATGTGTGCCAGAACGCCCTCCTTGTTCTTCAGGAAGCGGACGTGGCGCAGCTGGTTCATCTTATCGTAGCTGATGATCATCACTGAAAAGCGCTTGCACATATACTTCATGCTGTTGTCGCTGCAGGCAATGGCAGAAACACCGGCGCCCGGGAAGGTGATCTTGCTGGTGGAAGTGAACATAAACACGCGGTCCTGCGTGCCGTACTTCTTGCTCACGTTCAGCAGCACGGGGGTCTCGATGATCTCCTCGGTCAAGTGGTGGACGATGTAGGCCTCATCCCAGAAGATCTTGAAATCCGGGGCGGCGGTCTTCATCTTTGCAAAGCGCTCGATGGTCTCATCGCTGTAAGTGTAGCCATCGGGGTTGGAGTACTGCGGCACGCACCAGATGCCCTTGATGGTATCATCCTCTGCTACCAGCTTTTCCACAACGTCCATATCGGGGCCGTTGGGGGTCATGGGCACGCTGATGAGCTCAAAGCCGAACTCCTCGGTAATGGCAAAGTGACGGTCATAGCCGGGCACCGGGCAGAGGAACTTGCGCTTCTCCACCTGAGACCAAGGGCAGGGAGACTCCGGGAAGCCGAACACATAGCCGATGTTGATGAGGTTGTACATCAGCTGCAGGCTGGAGTTGCCGCCCACGAACACCTCGTTGGGCTTTACGCCGAACACATCTGCAAACAGGGCGCGGGCCTCGCTCAGACCCTCCAGTTCGCCGTAGTTGCGGGCATCGGTGCCTGCATCCGTGGTGTAGTCGGTCATCTTCAGCAGGTCCATTGCCAGATCCATCTGGTGGGGGCCGGGCTTGCCGCGTGCCATGTTCAGCTTCAGACCCTTTGCCTGAAACTCTTTATAAGCCTGTTCCAGCGCTGCCTTTTCAGCGGTCAGCGCATCGCGATCCATCTCGTGATAATTTGCCATTAAAAACACACTCCTTTATAGTACTCTTCCTGTTACCCAATACTATGGCTCGTCTTTTGCGGTATGCCCCTGCCAGAGAGCACATGCCGCACGATCCATACTTTACTATTATAGTACATTTTCCTGTCAGAAACAAGAATTTGAAAGCAAAAAGCCCTGCCAAAAGCAAAAAGCTTTCGAAACAGGGCTTTTAGGCAGGAACACTCCCCTGCTGTGCGGCGATACCGTCAGCTGAGAGCGGCCTGATTTTTATAGCGTTTGCGCACGGCACCGTATTCCAGATGTGCCTCGCCGCCCTCCACGGTGTCCTCATCCACGGTCACGCGGATGATGGTGGCATCGCTGGGCACCTCGTACATGATAGGCAGCAGGATGCTTTCCATCACGCTGCGCAGACCACGGGCACCGGTCTTGCGCTCGATGGTCTTGCGGGCAATGGCGTGCAAAGCTTCGTCCGTGAAGGTAAGCTCCACGTTATCCATGCCCAGCAGCTCTTTATACTGCTTGACCAGACTGTTGCGGGGCTCCTTGAGCACGCGCACCAGTGCATCCTCGTCCAGATCGTCCAGCACGGTGATGACCGGCAGACGGCCGATCAGCTCCGGGATCAGGCCGAACTTGACCAGATCGTGGGGCTCTACCTTGCGCAGCAATGCACGCTCAGCCTCGGTGGAGTTATCCTTCAGCGCACTGCCGAAGCCCAGCGCGGACTTATCGGTGCGGCGCAGGATATACTTGTCCAGACCGTCAAAGGCACCGCCGCAGATGAACAGGATGTTGGTGGTGTCGATCTGGATGAACTCCTGCTGCGGGTGCTTGCGGCCGCCCTGCGGCGGCACGTTGCTGACAGTACCCTCCAAGATCTTCAGCAGTGCCTGCTGTACGCCCTCGCCGCCCACATCGCGGGTGATGGAGGGGTTTTCGCTCTTGCGGGTGATCTTGTCGATCTCATCAATGTAGATGATGCCGATCTGTGCCTTCTGCACATCAAAATCTGCCGCCTGGATCAGCTTGAGCAGAATGTTCTCCACGTCCTCGCCCACATAACCGGCCTCGGTAAGGGTGGTGGCATCCGCAATGGCGAAGGGCACGCCCAGCATCTTGGCCAGCGTCTGGGCCAGCAGGGTCTTGCCCACGCCGGAGGGACCCAGCAGCAGCACGTTGGACTTTTGCAGCTCCACATCGCCGCCCTTGCCGCTGAGGATACGCTTATAGTGGTTGTAGACCGAAACGGACAGCACACGCTTTGCCTCGTCCTGACCGATGACATACTGATCCAGGCCTTCCTTGATCTCGGCCGGGGTCATGATGTTGATATCCAGATCTGCAGCAGCGGGCTGGACATGGGCGCGGCTTGCGCTGCCGCGAGCCGGACGGGCGCTTTTGGGCTGATCCGGCTTGTCAGAGAGCAGATCGTGGCACAGGCCGATGCACTCGCTGCAGATATTGACCCCGGGGCCAATGATCATGCGCTCCACTTCGTCCTGATGCTTGCCGCAAAAGCTGCAAACCAGATCCTTTTCGTTTTTGCCGGAATTGTTATTTGCCATAGCTGTTTTTCCTTATCCTGGATAGATTATAGCGGTTTACCGATGGGCAATGACCTCATCGATCAGGCCGTATTCCTTTGCCTGCTGCGCGGTAAGGTAGTTGTCGCGCTCGGTGTCCTGCTGGATCTTTTCCAGCGGCTGGCCGGTGTACTCGCTGAGCATCCGGTTCATCTTATCGCGGATATAGACCATGTGCTCGGCATGGATCTTGATATCCGTGGTCTGGCCGGAAAGGCCGCCGCCCTGACCGCCGATCAGCGGCTGGTGGATCATGATCTCGGCGTTGGGCAGCGCAAAGCGCTTGCCCTTGGTGCCGCTTGCCAGCAGAAATGCGCCCATAGAGGCAGCCATGCCCATGCAGATGGTGGAAACATCGCACTTGATATACTGCATGGTGTCATGGATGGCCATACCGGCACTGATGGAGCCGCCGGGGCTGTTGATATACAGGCTGATGTCCTTATCCGGGTCCTGCCCTTCCAGATACAGCAGCTGCGCCACCACAAGGCTTGCGGTGGTATCGTTGACATCCTCGCTCAGCACGATGATGCGATCGTTCAGCAGACGAGAGAAAATATCGTAAGAACGCTCTCCGTGCGCCGACTGCTCGACAACGTAAGGAACAAAACTCATAAAGTTCGCCTCCTGAAAATGGTTTAAGTTTATTGGCAAAATTGACCGATACGGGTCCCCTGTAAAGTTCAGCCGTACCGGTCAATTTTAACAACCTTTGATAAAACGCCTGCGGCGCTTTACAGGGCCCGGCACTGATTACTCAGCGTCAGCAGCCTTCTCAGCCTCTGCGGGCTTCTCCACGATATTGGCGTGGCTCTTGATGAAGTCGATGGCCTTGGTGCGAGCCAGATCCTGCTTCAGATCCTCGAGGTTGATCAGCTCACGCACCTTGTCCTCTTCCATCTTGTACTGGTCAGCAATGCGCTTGATCTCGGCATTGATCTCGTCCTCGGAAGCCTCGATGTGCTCAGCAGCAGCAACAGCCTCCAGAGCCAGACCGATCTTGACCTGCTTCTCAGCCTGCGGCATGAAAGCGGCGCGGAACTGCTCCATGGACTGACCCATATACTTCAGGTAGTCCTCCAGACGCAGACCCTGCTGCTCCACACGGAAAGCAAAGTCGTTGACCATCTCGTCCATGCGGACATCGTACATAGCCTGAGGGATCTCGCCCTCCATGCTCTCGATGACCTGATCGACCAGAGCATTCTCGACAGCCAGATCGTCCTGCTTGTCCAGCTGCTCCTGGTTGTTCTTGCGGATGGAAGCCTTGAACTCGTCCAGAGTGTCGTACTCGGAGCAGTCCTTTGCCAGCTCGTCATCCAGAGCGGGCAGCTCCTTGTACTTGACCTCGTGCAGCTTGATCTTGAAGACAGCAGCCTTGCCAGCCAGCTCGGCAGCCTGATACTCGGTGGGGAAGGTGACGTTCACGTCGAACTCCTCGCCGGCAGAGTGACCAACGACCTGCTCCTCGAAGCCGGGGATGAAGCTGCCGCTGCCCAGAGTCAGGTTGTAGTGCTCAGCCTTGCCGCCCTCGAATGCAACACCGTCCACAAAGCCCTCGAAGTCGATATCAGCGATATCGCCATTCTGAGCAGCGCCCTCACGGGTCAGCTCACGGGCGTTGCGCTCCTGCACACGCTTCAGCTCAGCGTCCACAGCCTCGTCGGTAACAGTATGGACAGTCTTTTCCACGGTCAGACCGTTGTAGCTGCCAACCTTGACCTCGGGCTTCACGGCGACCTTCACGGTCAGGGTAGCGCCCTCTGCCTCGCTGGCAGAATCCACGCTGACCTCAGGACGGCCCACGGGCTCCACACCGGCTTCCTTAGCGGCAGCCTCAAAAGCCTCCGGGAACAGCTCGTTGATGGCGTCGTAGGTAAAGACGTCTGCGCCGTACATCTTCTCGATCAGAGCCTTGGGAGCCTTGCCCTTGCGGAAGCCCTGCACAGGGTACTTCTTGCCCTCTTTTTTGAAAACATCGGCAACAGCCTTCTTGAAGGCCTCTGCATCGATGGAGAACTGCAGTTCTGCCATGCTCTTCTCGAGCTTTTCACACTTGATGAGATTCATTTGTTTATCCTCCACTCAAATATTCTATTGCTCAGGGCAGGAAGTTTTTGCCCGGGGCAACCGCGCACCACGTCCTTGCTGTATGCACACGGAATGCGGGGACGCGCGCGCTCAATTGGGTGCAACAATCGCGTCAAAACTTATTATAGCACGCTCTGGACACAATTGCCATACCAAATTTTTAAATTTTGTCATTTTTGCCCTTTTATACCGCCGTTAATTGATGCGGTAGGGGCAGAAACGCAGGCCGTCGGCACTTACCAGCTTGTACCGGATGCCGTCCACCTCGCCCTGTACGGCGAACCGGATGGCGTTGCCGTGCAGATGCCCGTAGAAGCAGGTCTTGATGCCGAACTCCTTCAGGGTGGCCACGATCTCCGGGGCGCTGGTGCCGGTGTAGACCGGCGGATAGTGCAGGAACACCAGCTTTTCCAGCCCGGGCTCCGCAGCCTGCAAACTCATGCGCAGGCGGCCGATCTCGCGGTTCATCACCTTTTCATCATGGGGTTCCCCCACATCGAACAGCCAGCCACGGGTGCCGCAGATGGCGTACCCTTCCACGCTGTAAGAATTGTTATGCAGGATATGCAGGGTATCGAAGCCCTCGGCCTTGAGGTAGGCGTTCATCTTGTTGGCGGTGGACCACCAGTAATCGTGGTTGCCCTTCATGATGATCTTCTGTCCGGGCAGCTGCTGCAAAAAGGCGAAATCCTTGCGGGTATCGGTCAGGCGCATGGCCCAGCTGATATCCCCCGCCAGCACGATGGTGTCCTGCGGGGTGATGAGCTTGCGCCAGTTTTTCTCCAGCCTGTCCACATAATCGTTCCAGCCGGGAAAGATGTCCATCGGCTTGGATGCGCCCAGAGAAAGATGGGGGTCGCCAAGCACAAAAAGTGCCATAGTCTGTTTACTCCTGTTCTGTCTGTCCGCAGAAGCTTATGCCTGATAGCCCAGCGCCACCTCAGCGATCTGTGCCGGGGCAATGACGGTATCAAAGCGCTCCGGCTTGCTGCGCAGGGCGGCAAGGCTTGCCGGTGCAGCGTGACCGGTAGCAGCTTCCAGCTGCTGCATGGCTTCAGAATCGTTTTCCGGGGCAGCTTTGCCCAGTGCGCTCAGCACACTGCGGGGGAACTTGAAGGGCGATGCGGTGGAAAGCACCACCATGGGCACGCCCTGCCGCTTTTTCTGTGCAGCCACATGGAAGGCCACGGCGGTGTGGGTATCGCACAGGTAGCCGTCCTTTTCGTAGCGGGAACGGATCTCCCCTGCCACCTCGGCCTCGCTGCTCCAGCCGCAGGAGAAGGTCTCCTGAATAGCTGCCAGCGTCTCGGGACGGACGGTATAGCTGCCGGTTGCAGCCAGCTGCTGCATAAAGCCCGCCACCTCGGCATCGCTGCCGGTCACATGGTACAGCAGGCGCTCCAGATTGGAGGACACCAGAATGTCCATGCTGGGCGAGGTGGTCTTGAAGAACTCCCGCTTTGCAGTGTAAGTACCGGTGGTGAGGAAATCGGTCAGCACGTTGTTCTCGTTGGAAGCGCAGACCAGCTTGCCCACAGGCAGACCCATCTGCTTTGCGTAATAACCGGCGAGGATATCGCCGAAGTTGCCGGTGGGCACGCAGAAGTCCACCTCGTCACCGAAGGTGATCTTGCCGGCATTGAGCAGCTGGGCGTAGGCGGCAAAGTAGTAGACGATCTGCGGCACAAGACGGCCCCAGTTGATGGAGTTGGCGCTGGAAAGACGGATGTTGCGCTTTTCCAGTTCGGCAGCAATGGCCTTATCGCCGAACACCTTCTTTACGCCGGTCTGGGCATCGTCGAAGTTGCCGCGCACAGCGTATACCGCCACATTAGCGCCCTCCTGCGTTGCCATCTGCAAACGCTGGATCTCGCTGGTGCCGCCGGTGGGGTAGAACACGGCGATCTCCACACCGGGGATATCATGGTAGCCGTCCAGCGCAGCCTTGCCAGTGTCGCCGCTGGTGGCCACAAGGATCAGGGTCTTTTCAGTGCGACCCAGATTCTTTTTGGCCTCCACCAGCAGCTTGGGCATCAGCTGCAGGGCGTAATCCTTAAAGGCGCAGGTCGGGCCGTGCCACAGCTCCAGGGCATAGGTGTCCCCTTCCACCGGGGCAAGATAGCCTGCCTTGCCGCCAAAAGCAGCCCCGTAGGTGCTGCGGGTGGCCTCGGTCAGGAAGGCGGGGTCGTAATCGGTCAGGTACTCCCGCACAACGGCGGCTGCCAGCGCGGGGTAATCCAGCCCGCACAGGGCTTTTACATCCACCTGCGGAAAACTTTCCGGCACAAACAGACCGCCCTCATCGGACAGCCCCTGTGCAATTGCCTGAGAAGAAGTTACTTTGCGGTTCTGATCTCTGGTACTGAAAAACTGCATGGTCATCGCTCCTTTTCGCCACGGAACGTGCCGGGCACGTTCCCGGTTGTACGGCAAAATCCTCGTTTTGTCGCATACTTCCCACCGGTGCCACGGTTCCTGCCTTAGGTCTCGCAGAGAAAGGCACCCTTTATAATATGTACCATCCAGCGCCCGCTGTCAAGAGGAACTACCTCTGCAACGTCAAAACGCACCGGTTCTTCGCTTTGGCCGGTCTGCTGCAAATACCCTTGTGCAGCGCAGATCAGCCGGTGCTGCTTGGCCGGGTCTACGGCGGCAGCGGGGCGCTGCAGCATCCCTTGGCTGCGGGTCTTTACCTCGCAGATGACGATGGTGCCGTCCGGCTCCCGCAGCACAAGATCCAGCTCTCCCATGCGGGTATGATAGTTATGCGCCAGCAGCTGTGCGCCCTGCTTCTGATACCAGCGGGCAGCGGCAGCTTCTCCCCTGCGGCCGGTCTCGGCGCGGTTCATTTGCCGCTCTCCGGCCAGTAGCCCTGCTTTTTAAGGAAGCTGCGGCGGTAGAACAGCTGGATGCCGTACTGCGCAATCAGCTCGTAATGCAGCTTTGTGGGGTAGCCCTTGTGCTTTGCCAGCTGATACTGCGGATACTGCTTGTCCAGCTCCAGCATATAGCGGTCTCGGCTGACCTTGGCCAGTACCGAGGCTGCGCCGATGCTGGCGCTGGTGGCATCGCCCTTGACCACCGGCTGTGCCGGGATCTGCAAGCCTGCGGGGGTACGGTTGCCGTCCACCAGCACCAGATTGGGCACAATGTCCAGCTCTTCCACCGCCTGCTGCATCCCGCCCATGGTGGCTTGCAGGATGTTTTCCCGGTCGATGACCTCCGGTCCCACAAAGACGATGCGGTAGGCCAGCGCTTTTTCGCAGATCTCGTCAAATAGCGCCTCGCGCTTTTTTTCGGTCAGCTTTTTAGAATCGTTGATGCCGTACACCGGATTTTCCGGGTCCAGAATACAGGCCGCCACGCACACAGGGCCGCAAAGCGGGCCGCGCCCGGCCTCGTCCACACCGGCAAAGCAGCCGTACTGGCTGCGCACCTCGGCATCAAAGGCGTACAGCGGGGCGGAGATTTCCTCGTCCGAGCGGCGTTTCATTCCTCGTCCTCCTCAGCAAAGTCGGCCAGATCATCCCGCTGCGGCGGGCGTTCCAAAGAGATGCGCCCCCACTTGCAGGCGCGGAACTCGTCCACCAGCATGATGGCGCAGCGCTCGGTATTCACCTCGCCGCCGCGCACCAGCAGCCCGCGCTTGCGGCCAATGGCCTCCAGCAGCTCATAGGGCGGAAGTGCCAGTGTTTCGGCATCCAGCTTGTAGCGCTGTGCCACAAGGTCGGGATAGTTGCGGCGCACCTCGTCCAGCAGGTTCATGGCCAGTTCTTCCACATCCAGAATATCGTCCTTGATGGAGCCGATGAAGGCCAGATTGGAGGCAATGGTCTTGGAATCGAACTTTTTCCACAGCACGCCGGGCATATCCAGCAGGTCAAACTTTTCGGTGCTGACCCACTGCTTGCCCTTGGTCACGCCGGGGCGGTCTGCCGCCTTGGCGCGGGCAGAGCCTGCAAAGGTGTTGATAAAGGTGGATTTTCCCACGTTGGGGATACCGCACAGCATTACCTGCGTTTTGGCACCGCCCATGCCGCGGTTCTGACGGCGCTCCAGCAGACCGGAAAGCTCCTTTTCAATGGCCACCTTCACGGCATTTGCGCCGCCCTTCTGCTTGGCGCTGATGGCCACGCAGCCGGCATCTGCGGCGTGGAAGTAGCGGATCCACTCCTCGGTCACAACCGGGTCGGCAAGGTCGGCCTTGTTCAGCGCGTAGAGCTTGGGCTTGCGGTCGGTGATGCGCTCGATCTCCGGGTTCAGGCTGGAAAGCGGGATGCGCGCGTCCAGCAGCACAAGGCTGGCATCAACGTGCTGGATCTCCTGCTCCATCATGCGCAAAGTCTTGGTCATGTGGCCCGGGAACCACTGAATATTGTACTGGTTTGCAAACCGGGTATCCATTTCGTTCATTTTACCACCCCAAAATCTGTAAAGGGCATAAAGCACAGCAGTACCTTGCCCAGAATATCACGCTCGTCAATGCAGCCGACATAGGAGGAGCGGCTGTCCAGCGATTCATTGCGGTTATCCCCCATCACAAACAGGGTGCCCTCCGGCACCGTGAACGGGAACTGCACATCGTAGCCCAGATAGGTAGGGGCTGCAACGTAGTCCTCCTGCAAAAGCTCGCCGTTCACCGTGACCGTACCGGCGTCATAGTCGATGCTGATGGTGTCGCCGCCCTTGGCGATGATCCGCTTGACCAGCGGCTTACCGTAGACGGTGTAGCTGTCCACGATGACCACATCGCCCCGCTGTGGGGTGTAGCCTGCCGCCCAGACGATAAGCTTATCGCCGTGGGTCAGGGTGGGCACCATAGAGCGTCCATCCACCTGAATGATGCGGAAGAAAAACGAAAAGATCAGTACCAGCACCAGCGCTGCGGAGATAAGCGCTTCGTACCATTCCAGCATGCCCTGCCCACGTACGGCGGAGGGAGACTGCTGCTGTTTTTCCATAGCTTTGCCACCAGCCTTTCTTGATTTTATGATACACCCGGGCTTTGAAAAAGAAAAAAGGGACAACAAGTTGTCCCTTTTCTCCCGGTTTCAAATCGGGGATGATCAAATATCGCTCTTGACCTTGGCAGCCTTGCCCGTACGGCCACGCAGATAGAACAGCTTTGCGCGGCGAACCTTGCCCTTGCGGACAACAGTGACCTTCTCAACGAAGGGGCTGTTGACGGGGAAGACACGCTCGATGCCGACACCGTAAGCCACGCGGCGAACGGTGAAGGTCTCTGCAACGCCGCCGTGCTTCTTGGCGATGACAGTACCCTCAAAGGCCTGAATGCGCTCACGGTCGCCGTCCTTGATACGAACATCAACGCGGACGGTATCGCCAACGTTGAACTGGGGCTTTTCAGCCTTGATGCTGCCTTCAGAAATAATCTTCAGTGCGTCCATTTTTGAATCCTCCATTTGTTTTTAGACGTTCATGCACGGCATAGCCGTCAGAGGACCGCCCGTTTAATGATAAATACTTGTCATTAACCCCGCTGTGGTCTCAGCGGACACTAACGCCCTAATAGGATAGCACAAAACCGGCTTGAATGCAAGCAATTTAGCGAAAAATCTTACAAAAATTTTCTGTTTTGCCTGATAGACGGACTTTTGCGCAGCTTTAGACAAACAGCTGTCGGTCTGCCGTTAAAAATTTGGTGCGCAGAATGTTGGCACTTGCGGCGGGCAGGCCGAACTTTTCTTCCAGAAAACCGGTGAGCAACGAGGGGTTCAGGTTCAGCTCCTGCGCAGCGGGCAGGCACAGCTCCAGCTGCACGGTGTCCCCCAGTACAGTATAACTAAGCTGCGGGATATGCTCTTTAAGGTTCACGATCTTTTTGCCGCGCTTGCTGTGCTTTTCCACGGGGGCTGTCTCCAGCGCATTATACTGCTCCAGCACCGCAGCGGCAGCCGCCGGGTAGCTGATGCGGTAGCAGGCAAAGGCGATGCTGTCCGCCTTCATTTCCACCGGAGCCACCCGGATAACATGGATACCGGCGGGCATAATGGCGTTGAGGGCGGTCCGCCACTGGGCAAAATCCGGGGCTTCCGCCTCGGTCTTAACGTCCACGCACTCGCACTCGCTCTCCTGTCCCAGCGAGAGCGGGCAGGCAAAGGTCATGTAGATATGGGGGTTGAAACCCAGCGTATGCCACACCGGCAGACCGCTGCGCTTAAGCACCCGCTGCATCACCCGCTGCAGGTCCAGCAGGGAGATATAGGAGGCTTCATTTTTCTTTTCAAACGAGATTCTGACTGTAATCAAAGCAGGGACCTCCTAACAGATGGTTGGCACCGCATGCGTTGCAGGCACGGTTGCAGGGCGGGGTGGTCTGGGCGGCCAGAGCCTTGTTGTACTCCCGCACCAGATACTCGTGGGTGATGCCGTAGTCCATGTGAGACCACGGGGTCACCTCGTCCAGCGCGATGGGGCGCTGGCAGTAGAAGGCGGGGTCGATGCCCAGGTCTGCAAAGGTCTGCATCCAGGTATCGTACTTGAAGCACTCTTCCCAGCCGTCGAAGTAGCAGCCGCGCTTATAAGCCTCCACGATGACCGGGGCAAGGCGGCGGTCACCCTTGGCGAACACACCCTCTAAGAAGCTGGTGGTGCTGTCGTGATAGTTCACCTTGATCTTGCGGCTGTGCACGCTTTCCAGCAGGTGCTTCTGCTTGGCCTGCAGGGTCTCGGCGGTATCCATGGGCACGAACTGGAAGGGGGTGTGGGGCTTGGGCACAAAGCAGGCGCAGCTGATGGTCACCTGCACGCCGCGTCCCTTGGCGTGGTTCGTATTCTTGTAGTAGAGGTCTACCACCTTCTGAGCAGTCTCGGCAATACCCTCGATATCCTCCATGGTCTCGGTGGGCAGACCCATCATGAAGTAAAGTTTGACCGAGGTGTAGCCTGCATTGAAAGCGATGGTGCAGGTTTTTTCGATCTCGTCCCAAGTGACGTTTTTGTTGATGACATTGCGCAGGCGCTGGGTACCGGCCTCTGCAGCAAAGGTCAGGCCGCTCTTGCGCACCTTGGTGGTCTTTTCAATGAGGCTCTGGGAGAAGTTGTCCACACGCAGGGAGGGCAGCGACAGGCTGACGTGCTCCTTGGGTGCCCACTCATTCAGATCATCCAGCAGTTCTTCCAGCTGACCGTGGTCAGAGGTGGAAAGGCTGGAAAGGCTCAGTTCTTCGTAGCCGGTGTTTGCACACAGATCCTGTGCTGCCTTGTTCAGCAAACTGGCATCGCGCTGGCGCATGGGGCGGTACAAGAAGCCTGCCTGACAAAACCGGCAGCCGCGCACGCAGCCGCGCAGCACCTCGATGCTGGCACGATCCTGAATGGCGCCCACCATGGGCACCACAAAGTTTGTGGGCGGGGCAAACTGGTTCAGATCCTTGATGATGGCTTTGGTGATGCGTGCGGGGATGCCCGGCTCGTTGGGGGTGATGGCCTTCACTCTGCCATCCTCGTGGTAGGTGACATCGTAGAAAGCCGGGATGTACACGCCCGGGATCTTTGCAATGTTGAGCAGCAGCTGCTTTTTGGAGATGCCCTCTTTTTTGGCCTTTTCGATCTCGGCGCAGATGGCGGGCAGCTGGTTCTCGCCCTCACCCAGCTGGATGACATCAAAGAAATCCGCAATAGGCTCGGCGTTGCAGGCGCAGGGGCCGCCCGCTACGATCAGCGGCCAGCGGTCATCGCGGTCTTTGGCGTAGAACGGGATGCCCGCCAAGTCCAGCATGGCAAGGATATTGGTGTAGGAAAGCTCGTACTGCAAGGTAAAGCCCACAGCATCAAAGGCCGTGAGAGGGTCCTTGCTCTCCATGGTGTACAGCGGCAGCTGCAGGCGCTCCATCTCTGCCTTCATATCCAGCCAGGGCATAAAGGCGCGCTCGCACCACCAGTTTTCGTGGCTGTTGAGCAGCTCGTACAGGATCTTTTCGCCCAGAAAGGACATTCCCACCTCGTAGGTATCCGGGAAGCAGAAGGCAAAGCGCACATCCACCTTATCCTTTTCTTTATAGATACTGCCGGGCTCGCCGCCGGTATAGCGGCCGGGCTTCTGCACCCGTCCCAGCGCTTCTTTCAGTTTGGGATCAAACATCGGGTCCTCCATAAACAATCCGTTTTTTGCGTTCTTTTTATTTTACCCCAAATGTGCCGGTTTTGCAATCGTTTCCGGCGGTTTGTGCATACTTTCCGTGTTTTTGCTGCCACAGCGCCCCTGCATACGCTGCCATCTGTGCACCATCCAGCGGCGGGATTGGCAAAAGGTTGAACAGCCCCGTCAGCAGATTTGCCGCCCAGAACGCGCTGCCGCGGATGGTAGCAGCTTGCGCAAGACGCACCGCCCATACCCCGGCAAGGGCAAAATTGACCGCAGGCCCGGCGACGGCCAGCACAAGCCGCTGGCGCGGAGAAAGCCTCTCCCCTGCCGTGCGCATACAAAAGCCGGTCATGGTCACCTCAATGACCGGCAGATGCCTTTGCTGGATGCAGTAGACAAAAATGTGCCCCAGCTCGTGCAGAATAGCCGCCAGCAGCCCCAGACGCAGAAAACCGCTGGCATCAAAGTAGAGCAGCAGGTACACCGCGCCGCACAGCAGCACCGGATCCCGGAATACCAGCTTCCCCGCCCGCACCCGGCTCAAGGGGCATTCTCCAGCAGAGCGGCGGGGTCGCAGGCAGCGCCCTGCTGCCACAGTTCCAGATGCAAGTGTGCACCGGTGGCGCGCCCTGTCTGCCCCACTGTGCCCAGCGTCTGCCCGGCCTGTACCACCTCTCCCGGGCGGACATAGAGGTATTGCAGGTGCGCGTAGCGGGTCTCGCAGCCATCCGGGTGCAGGATACGCAGATGGTTGCCGTAGCTTGGGCTGTATGCCGCCGCAGTCACCACACCATCCTGCACTGCCCGCACCGCTGTACCCGCCGCACAGGCAAGGTCGAGCCCCTGATGAAACGCAGCTTTGCCGGTAAAGGGGTCGATCCGCTTGCCATAGACATCCGAGATGCGCCACACCGCAGTATCCAGCGGAAAACAGTACTTTTTCGTATTCCGCGCGGCCTGCACCGGTAGTGCAGCCAGCAGGCAGAGTGCCAGTCCTGCCAGCACCAGCGCCACAACGCCCCACCGCCGTCTGCGTATTTTTGCTGCCTGTCCGCCCCGTTTTGCCCGCATACGCTGTCCCCCTATCCTGAAAAGTGTATGCACAAGCGGCAGGCAGGAGAACACAAACAAAAAAGAGCCGCCGCACAAATTTCTGCGCAGCAGCTCTGGCTTTGGTTTACATGATTTTACAGATCAGCGCCGGAAAAAGCTCCCGATGCGTTCCAGCAGGCTCTTTTTCTTGGGTGCGATGACAACAGGCTTTACAGCCGGGCGGGGTGCAGCCGGAGCTTTGGAGGCGGGCTGCGCAGCGCGGGGCTTATTGTTCAGCATCTGCTCCAGCGCCTCGTAGTGGTCGGGCTGCTGCGCCGTGGCGGCCTTTTCGGCCTTTTCCGGTGCAGGCTGGAACACATGGGGCAGCTCCTGCTTCAGCTGCTCCACGGTAACTTCCTGACAGACTGCCGCCGGTTTTTCTGCTTCCGGGGCAGGGGTGGTGCACTTCCACGGCTCGGGGCGCTGCCAGTCGTTGCGCAGCAGCTCGTACATGCCCATCTGGCTGTTGACCAGCGGCTCGCCCTCGGCGGGCTTCACCTTCTGGTAGCTGCCGCTGGCATCCATGACCCGGGCGTTGACATTATCCCGCAGCTGCAGCTGAAGGATATCCGTGAGTTTTTGCACCAGAGCGGGATCCTCCACCCGCACGCCCACCTCTACGCGGCACTCGGTATTGCGGGTGAGGAAGTCACCAGAGGCAATATAAATGCGGGTATGGGTGCCATCGAAGAAGCTATAAATGCGGCCATGCTCCAGATACCGTCCCACCAGACTGCGGATGTGCAGATTCTCGGTCTTGCCGGGCACCTCTGCGCGCACGCAGCAAATGCCGCGCACGATCATATCAATGCGCACCCCGGCGCAGCTGGCTTCCTGCAATTTCAGGATGATGTCCCGGTCGCTGATGGAGTTGTTTTTCAGGATCATGGAAGCCGGACGACCCATGCGGGCGGCAGCGATGACGTGATCCATCTCATCCAACAGCACGCTCTTGAAGCGCAGTGGGGCCACCAGCATCTTGTCGCTTTCTTCGGTAAGCTGCTGCACGGCCAGATTGCGGAACACCTTGGAGGCTTCCTCGCCGATGCGCTCGTCTGCGGTGATGAAGGAATAATCGGTATACAGCTCGCTGGTTTTTTCGTTGTAGTTGCCGGTACCGATCTGGGTGATGTAGGAGTAGCCCTCTGCGCCCTTGCGGGTGATGAGGGTCAGCTTGGAGTGCACCTTGTAATCCTCGAAGCCGTAGATGACGGTGCAGCCGGCGCTTTCCAGCTGCTTGGACCAGTCGATGTTATTCTGCTCGTCAAAGCGGGCGCGCAGCTCCACCAGCGCTACCACTTCCTTGCCGTTTTCGGCAGCCTCCATCAATGCCTGCACGATCTGGGACTCCCGCGCCATGCGGTAGAGGGTCATCTTGATAGAGATGACGTCCGGGTCCTGTGCGGCTTTTTTGAGCATGGCGATAAAGGGGCGAATGGACTGGTACGGGTAGCTGAGCAGCACGTCATGCTTCCGTACCTCGGCAGCCAGATCATAATCCGGCGGCGGCAGCATGGGGCGCGCGGGGGTGTAGAACAGTGCCGGGTGACCCTCGGCCTCCATGCGGCCGGAAAGCTTGAAGAAGAAGCTCAGATCCAGCGGGCTCTTTTGCAAGAACACCCGCTTGCGGGTCAGTTCCAGACGGCTGCACAGGAGCCGCTCCACCTCCGGTGCGGGGGCGGGAGTGATCTGCAAACGGACAGCGGCCAGCTTGCGGCGGCGCCGGAGCAGCTCGGTCATGATCTCACGATAGTCGATATCGTGATCCATCATGCCCTCTTTTACGTCGATATCTGCGTTGCGGGTGACCCTGAACAGGCATTTTTCCTGCATGGAATCCTTGCCGAAGATGCTGGACGCATAGTGCAGCACCAGCTCCTCGGTGAGGGCAAACTGCACAGCGCCGTCCTTTTTGATGAAGTGCAGCCGTTCCATCTGGCTGGAGATGGGCACGATGCCAAGGCTCTGCTCCTGCGTGTGCTTTTCCTTGAGCAGCACGCCAAGGTAGATTTCCTTGTTGCGCAAAAACGGGAACGGGTGGCGGTTATCCACGATCTGCGGGCTGAGGATGGGGAACAGCTCGGACTGGAAGTATTTTTTCCAGAGATGCTCCTCTTCCTTGGTCAGGTGGTCGAAATCCACCTTATGATAGCCGTTCTCTGCCAAATTTTCCAGCGCTTTTGCGTAGAATTTATCGCATTCTTCCTGCAGCTGCGCCGTTTTGGGCATAATGGCGGCAAGCTGCTCGGCGGCGGTCATGTTGGTCTTGTTTTCCCGCTTTTCCTTTTTGGTCTTGCTCTGCTCAAGGTTTGCGCGCTCCTGCAAGGAGCCCACGCGCACCATGAAAAACTCGTCCAGATTGGAGCCGTAAATTGCCAGAAACTTGATCCGTTCGCCCAGCGGGACATTCTTGTCCTTGCCCAGCGCCAGAACGCGGCGGTTGAAATCCAGCCAGCTCAGTTCGCGGTTGATAAAGATCGATTCGTCACTCATAACAATAAATCTCCGTATTTCCTCTTTGACCAAGGCAGCAAGCGGGCTGTGCCCTTTTTCAGATACACCCTAGCGGACATACGCTTGCCCTGCCCATGAATCCACCATTGCTTGGGTAATGCCCGGCACCTGTGCCGCATCCTCCACCTGTGCAAACGGGCCGTACTGCGCCCGGTAGTCCAGAATGGCCTGTGCATTGTGGGGGCCGACACCGGGCAGGGTGCACAAAGCGTCTGCATCGGCTGTGTTCAGTTCCACCTGCGTATACGCTGCCAGCTCCTTTGTGTCCGGCAGTGTCTGCGGCGTTTGCGCTTGCAGCGGCACTGCAAACCGGAACGCCAGCACAGCACAGACCCCTGCGGCGGCAAGACACAGCAGCAGGAACAGCTCCTCGCGGCGTTTTTTGTTTTGCATAGGCTTCTTCTCCCATTCTACCTGATTTTTTGCTAAAAAGAAAGCCCTCTGCAGAAAAATTGCAGAGGACCTTGCATAAGTTTTACACAGATTTTTCAGCGGCACGCACCATGCGGTACAAAACCTCCACGGCAGCGCCACCGGCGGCATCCGTCAGGGTGACCTGCCCGGCGGCAAGGCGCAGTTCTGCCGGGGCATCGGCGGCCACTGCGCTGTGCTCCACAGCCTGCACCAGTTCCAGCATGGGCTGACCGCCCGCCAGCGCCAGAACCTGCTCTGCACCCACCTGCGCCATGGTGCAGACGGTGTCCAGCATTTCCCGTCCGGAGATCCGCTTGGGGGTGAGGACAAGGGTGTCCGGGGCGATGCGCTCACCCAGCAGGGCAACACGATCCCCGATGGCCTTTTCTGCCAACGAGATCAGGGGCACAGACTTGCTGTCCTGATACAGCAGCACCCGCAGCACCTGCTCGGGGTGGATATCGGCGGCGTTCGCCAGCAGATACGGAGTCCACTCCCGCCGCAGATGGCGCTCCAGTGCATTGCTCATGCGCAGCACCCGGGTGGTGCCGTCCTGCATCTGCACGGCAACGCCCACACCGGGGGTATCCGGCAGGCAGGCAAAAAGCTCCTGCTGCTGGGCAAAGCTGCACAGAGGCACCCGGTTGCCGTCGGCATAGTGGTAGGCCATGGTGCCGCCGCACACCAGCGCAGGCGCAGCCAGACGCACGCTGCCCAGAATAGAGCGCACGGCACGCGGAGAGCGCTGCGAAAAAACGGTCAGTCTGCCGCCGCGGCTGCTGAACAGCTGTAAAACGTCCCGCACCACTTGGGTCAGATTGCCATCCTCGCCCAGCAGCAGGTTATCCAGATCACAGAGCACCAGAGTGGATGCCAGAGAATCGTTCATGTGTTTTTCCTCCTGAGTGTTGCGAGAAAATGGGTAAAATAGTCCGGCAGCTCGGAATCAAACCGCAGCTGCTCCCCGGTGATGGGGTGGACAAAACCCAGCGTTTTGGCGTGCAGACACTGCCCGTGCAGGCTGGTGATGCAGTTGTGGGGGCCGTACACCGGGTCCCCTGCCACCGGGTGGTGAATGGAGGCCATGTGTACACGGATCTGATGGGTGCGGCCGGTCTTTAGGCGACATTCCAGCAGGGTGAACTCCCCCAGCCGCTCCAGCACCTTATAGCCGGTGTAGGCATACTTGGTGTGGGGCTCATTTGCCGGGTAGACCGCCATTTTTTTGCGGTCGGTCTTGCTGCGGCCGAGGTTTGCTTCCACAAAGCCCTCGTCCTGCGCAAAGCCGCCGTAAACTACCGTCTGGTAGGCGCGCTCCACGCTGTGCACTGCCATCTGCTGGGAAAGGCCGATGTGGGTGGCGTCGTCCTTTGCCACCACCAGCAGGCCGCTGGTGTCTTTATCAATGCGGTGGACGATGCCGGGACGGATCTCACCGCCAATGCCGGAAAGGCTGCCCTTGCAGTGCCACAGCAGGGCGTTGACCAGCGTGCCGTCCTGGTTGCCGGGTGCGGGGTGCACCACCATGCCCTTGGGCTTGTTGACCACCAGCAGATGGGAGTCCTCGTAGACGATCTCCAGCGGAATATCCTGCGGCACGGCCTCGATGGGCTTTGCGTCCGGGATCTCCAGCAGCACGGTGTCCCCTGCCTTGAGCTTCAGGCTTTTGGCCACAGTCTTGCCGTTGCACTGCACATGCCCCTCGGCCACCAGCGCCTGCAGCGCCGAGCGGGACAGGCCGGTGTCCTCGCCGCTGAGAAAGCGGTCGATACGCTGACCGGCAGTCTCCTGCTCTACGATAAATTCACGCTGTTCCATAATTTACTGCTCCTTGGAAGCGGCGTCATCGGCGTGCACTTCGTCCAAAAAGATCACCAGCACCCACAGTGCCACGCCCACGCAAACGCAGATATCTGCAAAATTGAACACGGCAAAGCGCATGAACAGCAGGTTGATGTAATCCACCACCTCGCCGTTGAGCACACGGTCGATCAGGTTGCCGATGCCGCCGCCCAGCACCAGCACCAGCGCTGCCTGCTGCAGGCGCTTGCCGCGGCTGCGGAAAAACAGGCCATAGGCGACCGCCAGCAGCGCCGCGCTTGTGGCGATGATCAGGAACAGCTGCTTGCCGCTGAGCAGGCTGAAGGCCATGCCCTGATTGAGCACAAACCGCAGCTCCACCACATGGGGGATGAGCGGCATAGCGCCTACCGGCTGCAAAACCTGCACCGCCCACAGTTTGATCAGCTGGTCGATGCCGACCAGTGCCGCCACAGCCGCCAGATTGAAGAGTACAAATGCCATTAGCTACCTCGTTTCTGTTATAAAAAACGGCGCTCCCCGTTCAAGGGAGCGCCGCCCTTTTTACAAAACAGATTTGTATTGATGCGGGACGCTTATGCTTCCACAACGCTGGCGCAGCGTGCGCACAGGGTGGGGTGTGCGGGGTGGCTGCCGATGGAAGCAGAGTACTTCCAGCAGCGCTCGCACTTGTCGCCGGTGGCGTGTGCAGCTGCAACGCCCAAGCCCTCGACAGCGCTGGCAGCGCCGCCCTCGCCCTTGACCAGTTCCACATGGGAGACGATCATCAGGTCGGCCAGCTCGTCCATGGGGATGCTGTTCAGCAGGTCATAGACGGCATCGCTGCAGTACAGGGTGACGGAGGCCTCCAGAGAAGCACCAATGAGCTTTTCAGCACGGGCCTGCTCCAGCACCTTCTTGACCTCGTCGCGCACAGCGATCAGCTGTGCCCACTTTGCCTTGAAGGCATCGTCGGCGGCGTACTGGCCAGCCTTGGGCATCTGCTCGAACACCACATACTTGTTCATGCCCTCGGTCTTGGGCATGAAGTCCCAGATCTCCTGACTGGTGAAGCACAGGATGGGGGCAATGATCTTGTCCAGCGCAACAAGGATCTTGTACATAGTGGTCTGGGCGGCCTTGCGGGCGGTGCCGTTGGTGCAGTACAGACGATCCTTGGTGACGTCCAGATAGAAGTTGGACATGGCCACCACGCAGAAGTTGTACACAGCGTGGTAGACCTTATTGAAGTCGTACACAGCGTAGCCTGCGTTGGTGTTGACGATCAGGTCATCCAGCGCAGCCAGTGCCCAGCGGTCGATATCCTGCAGCTGGTCGTCTGCCACACAATCGGTGTTGGGGTCAAAGCCGTCCAGATTGCCCAGAATAAAGCGGGCGGTGTTGCGGATCTTACGGTAAGCCTCGCTGAGCTGCTTGAAGATGTTCTTACCGGCGCGCACGTCCACGGTGTAGTCGGAAGAAGCCACCCACAGACGGATGATGTCTGCGCCGTAGTCCTTGATGATCTCGCTGGGCTCCACGCCGTTACCGGCGCTCTTGTGCATCTGCTTGCCCTGCTCGTCCACCACCCAGCCGTGGCACAGCACGGACTTATAGGGTGCGCAGCCCTTGCTTGCAACGCTGGTCAGCAGGCTGGACTGGAACCAGCCGCGGAACTGGTCGCCGCCTTCCATATACATATCGGCGGGGAAACGCAGCTCGGGACGCTCATCCAGCACGGCAGCATGGGTGGAGCCGGAGTCAAACCAGACGTCCATGATGTCGGTGTCCTTCTCCCACTCGGAAGCGCCGCACTTCTCGCACACTTCGCCTGCGGGGATGATCTGCTCGGCATCGTACTTATACCATGCGTCAGAGCCTTCCTTGCGGAACAGGGCGCTGACAGCCTTGATGGTAGCATCGGTGATGTGGTAGGTGCCGCACTTCTTGCAGTAGAAGGCGGGGATAGGCACGCCCCAAGTGCGCTGGCGGCTGATGCACCAGTCGTTACGGTCGCGCACCATGCCGGTCATGCGGTCATGGCCCCAATCCGGCATCCAGGTGACGGTATCAATTGCCTTGTACACGTCCTCGCGGAACTTGGCAATGGAGCAGAACCACTGCTCGGTAGCGCGGAAGATGATGGGATGATGGCAGCGCCAGCAGTGGGGGTACTGGTGCTTGATGTGCACCTGACCCATCACAGCGCCGGAAGCAGTCAGGTCGGCCAGAATGGTCTTGTTGGCTGCCCACACGCGCTGACCAGCGTACTTGCCGGCCAGCTCGGTCAGATAACCGCCGTCATCCACGGGCACCGTGATGGGCACCTGCGGATACTTCTGGCAGACGTTGAAGTCGTCCACGCCGTGACCGCCTGCGGTATGAACGCAGCCGGAACCGCTTTCCAGCGTAACGTGGTCGCCCAGAATGACCCAGCCCTCCTTGGGCAGGTAGACGTGGTTATAGCGCATCAGCTCGAACTCAGCGCCGGAAACGGGCTCGCCCACGATCTCATAGTTCTCGATGTGGCAGGCGTCCATGACGCTCTTGACCAGATCGGTCGCCATGATGTGGTACTCCTCGCCGATCTTGACGAAGGAGTACTCGAACTGACCGTTCAGGCAGATGGCCTCGTTGGCGGGCAGGGTCCAAGTGGTGGTGGTCCAGATGACGAAGTAGGTCTTATCCATGGGGATGCCGTACTTTGCCAGCACACCGTTGGGATCCTGCGAGACGTGGAAACGCACAAAGATGGAATCGCAGTCGTCCTCGCCGTACTCGATCTCGGCCTCAGCCAGCGCGGTGCGGCAGTCCGGGCACCAGTACACGGGCTTCAGACCCTTGTAGATGTAGCCCTTCTTGGCCATCTCGCCGAAGATCTCGATCTGACGTGCCTCAAACTCCGGCTTCAGGGTCAGGTAGGGGTGCTCAAAGTCACCGATGACGCCCAGACGCTTGAACTGGTCGCTCATGATGTCGATGTGCTCGGTGGCAAACTTTTCACAGATCTGGCGCAGCTCCAGCTTGGAGATGTCCTTCTTCTTGTCACCCACCGAGGACAGGGCCTTCAGCTCAATGGGCAGGCCGTGGGTATCAAAGCCGGGCACATAGGGAGCCTGATAGCCCTCCATGTTCTTTTCGCGGATGATGATATCCTTGATGATCTTGTTCAGGGCGGTGCCCATGTGGATGTTGCCGTTTGCATACGGAGGGCCGTCGTGCAGAATGAACTGGGGCTTGCCCTCGTTGTGCTTCATGAGCTGGTTGTACAGGTCGTTGTCGTCCCAGTCTTTGAGCATGACCGGTTCCTTTTTGGGCAGACCGGCGCGCATCTCAAACAGGGTCTTGGGCAGATTCAACGTGCTGTCGTACTGCGATTTGTTCTTAGCCAATGGTTTACACTCTCCTCTATTTTTGCGTTGGGTGCCTTACTCGCTGAACTTTACGCCCTGAAAAGCGTCGTAGTCCGGCTCGTCCGGCTTCATATCAGCAGGAGGCGGGTCCAGCTTGAGCTGGCTTTCGTCCTTTGCCCAGAAATCCTCGCTGCTGTCAGCCGCCTTGTCGTCATCGGCAGGGGCGGCAGGTTCGGTGGTTTCGGTCATTTCGGCAGGTTGCTCGGCCGGGGCTGCTGCGGCATCGGCTGCGGGGGCAGTCTCGGGCTGTGCGGCGGGCTGCTCTGCGGCAGCTTCCTGCACAGGCTCGGCATCCTGTACGGGGGCGTCCTTTTCGGCTTCCTTAGCGTCCTTCTGGAACTCCGGCAGACGGCTCAAAGACTCCACATGGCTGCGGTACAAATTGAGCACATCCGCCTTGAAGCGGGTGACCTCCAGACGGACGCGGTCGTACTCCCGCTCTTCAGCCAGACGCTTCTCGTTGGCTTCGTTCTCGATCTCGTCTGCGCGGTCGCTTGCCTTTTGCAGCAGCTCGTTGGCGTCGCGGATGATATCATCGCCCCGCAGATTTGCGCGGTGAATGATCTCCTCAGCCTTCTGGTTTGCTTCACGGATCACGTTTTCGCCCATGCGCTGGGCGTTGATCAGCGCGCTCTTGAGCATATCGCCGTCGGCCTCAAAGCTTTGCAGCTCACCCTTGAGCTTCTGGTTCTCTGCGGTCAGATCAGCGATCTGCTTGCGCAGCTGCTCTGCCTGCGCATCGTTCTGCTGCAGCTGCTCCTCGACCTTGTCCAGAAAACGATCCACGTCCTCTGTACGGTAGCCGCGGAGATTTTTTTCAAATTGTACAGAGCGGACATCCTGCGGGGTCAGCATAGTCATTTCCTCCCATAGCTTTTAATATTGAAAGAACTCAATGATAGAACGATCTTTTTTACTTTTCCCGGGCAATGCAGTCAGCCGGAAGCGGCCCTTGCCGCGCACGGTGAACACATCCTGCTCGTATACGGGAGCATGGGGCTTTTCTACCGGCAGATGGTTGATCTCTACCCTGCCCGCCTCGATCAGTTCCGCAGCGGTGCCGCGGCTGACGTGCAGCATGGCAGAGAGTACCGCGTCCAGCCGCAGGGAGGACACGGTGGCGGTGAGCAGCTGCCGCTCCGGTGCCGAGAAAGCCGGGATCTCTTCCGGCTCCAGCAGGCGGGTGGACACCTCTGTGCGTCCCGCCTGACACAGCTCCCGGCAGATAAGCTTTGCCGCCGGTTCCAGCGCGAACACATAGGCCGTGCCCGGCGCATCGGCAGGCAGCAGGATATCGCCCAGCGCCTCGCGCTTGAGGGCAAGCCCCATCAGGCTGCCCAGATAATCCTTGTGCGCGGGGAGCGCCGCACCGGGCAGTGCCCGGCATTGCAGCTGTACGCAGCGCACCGGACACTCGCCGTAGCTGTACTCCGGCTCCAGACAGAGCACCCGGCGCTCGGCCTCGGGCCAGCCGCCGTCAAAACGCCAGCCGTCCCGCACACCGGCACGCCCCAGTGCCGCCCGGGCAAGATCCTGTTCCCGGTCGCTGAGGAATGCAGAGTACCGGGCTATGCCGCGGGAAAAAGCCGCATCGGCAAGATCCTCGATATGCCGCATAAGGTAGCGTTCCTCATCGTTGCGGGCGGGCACAAAACCCCGCACCGCACCGGCTGCCGGATCAATAGAATGCGCCATTGTTCTCCAGCTCGTCCAGCAAGTCGCCCATGATATCCACGTTGTACGGGGTAATGATAAAGGTACTGTTGGCTACGCGCTTGATCTGGCCGTTGTTGGCGTAGGCCACGCCGGACAAAAAGTCTACCAGACGGCGGGAGACCTCCTTGTTGGTGGACTCCAGGTTCAGCACCACGGTACGCTTGTTGTTCAGATGGTCGGCAATGGTGCTGGCATCCTCGAACCGCTCGGGCTTGACCAGAACCACCTTGAGCTGAGTGGTGGCATGGATGTTGACCACCTTGTTCTTCTTGCTGGTGCCCTCGGCAGGCTCCTCGGTCTCTTCGTCCATCCCGATGCCAACGCCGCTGTTGTTGTTCACCATCTGGGGGCCGTCATCGATGTACTGGTCCTCGTACTCGTCCCCTTCGCCCATCAGGCCCTTCTTAATGCTATCCAGCAAAGACATAATTATCTGCTCCTTTCATTCGGGCAGCGCCCGGCTGCCTGGCGTTCTTTGCAAAAAGAATGCAAATAGCTTTTACTATTATCTGATTTTTTGCAGCAGATGTCAATAACTACAAAAGTTTTCCGTCATATAAATTTTGTCCGGAGACGATTATTTCGTCATAAAGCCTTACCTGACTGACAGAACCGTCCGTTCCCTTGGGCAAAACAAGGATGTAATCGTCTTCCGAGATCAGCGGATGGTCGGCATCCACCGGGTCGATCTTGCAGAAACGGGCGATGTTGCCGTACTTGACGTACACGCCGGGAATATAGTTTTCGCCCTGCGTCTCGGCCTCGGTGCCGTCCTCCTTGAGGTAGTGCACCGCTGCGGCGGGAACCCGCAGGCCGGTGCTCTCGCCGGTGCTGATGCGGGCGCGGGCATGGTTGAGGCACAGCACATCGCCGTTGATGGAGTTGCATTGCAGCACAAAGCGGGCAATATCCTGCTCTGCATCAATGGTCACCTCGGCGACAGTGGCGCGCAAGGCAGCATCGCTCTGGCCGGGGAAGCTGATCTCCACCGCCGTGCGCAGGGGCTTACCGTCCGCGCCCAGCAGCTTTTCGGCCTGCTTTGCGGAGCACACCCCGGCGTACTGCCAGCTGAACCCGGCCACCAGCTTGCCTACGCAGCCATCCAGCGGCATCTCGGGGTCAGAGTCCAGATAGGCTTTAAGCTGCTCCGGGCTCTGCGCCAGAATGTCCGCAGCACCGGCATTCAGCCGTCCGCTGCTGGCAGCTCGGACAAAGTAGCCGGTAGTGGGGGCGGCGATCTGGGTGGGGTTGCCCAGCTGTGCCTGCACGGTCTGTGCCTGCTGGGCAAGCAGCGCAATCTGATCCGCAAAGCCGGCGGTATCGCCGGTGGTGATCCACAGCTTGTTCTGCGCCAGCAAATAGGCATCGGTGCTTTCGTCCACATCGCTGTATTGGGCGGTATCCAGTGCGTCCAGCAGGTCATACAGCGCACCGGAGCGCTCCTTGAGCAAGCCGTCCAGCTGGGTGGCTGCGGTGTTCTGGGAGCGCTGCAAAAGGTCGATCTGGCTGGTGAGCTGGGTCAGCTGCTGGCGCAGCACCGCCTGATTGGCATCGGTATACAGCTCTGCAACGGCAGTGCCTGCCGACACCCGCTCGCCGTCCGCAACAAGGTAACCCAGATTGCCGCTGCCGGAAATGCAGGTCTCGTCAAACAGCAGCACGCCGTCCGCTTCAATGGTATCGGAGATGGTGATGGGCAGCGCCGTTTCGTAGACGTTCTGGGGGAAAAGGATGTGCGCCGCCTGCCAGCAGACATACGCTGCCGCCGCCAGCAAAAAGGTGGCCAGCACAGCCGCCAGCGTGGTGAGCGCAGAAAACTTGTGGCGCGGTTCCTGAGGGGTTTCCGGCATAAGGATCATCCTTTCAATAAAAAGTCTTGGGTCAGGCGCAAAGCGGTCTGTCGCACGTCCGCCGCCCCGGCGTCCAGCCATGTAACCCCGTCCATGTGGCGGAACCATGTCAGCTGGCGCTTGGCGTAGTTGCGGGAGGCCTGTTTGAGCTTTTCAGTGCAGACCTCAAGCGTGGCGGTCTGCTGGAAATACGGAAAAAATTCTTTATAGCCGATGGCCTGTGCGGCGGTGCGGAAGGCTTCGCGGTTATGCCAGACGTATTCTGCCTCGGCCAAAAGTCCGGCCTCCAGCATTTTGTCCACCCGCAGGTCGATGCGGCGGTACAGCGCTGCGCGGTCCGGGAAATCCAGCCCCAGCACAAGGCTGCGGTAGGGGCGCTCCGGCGGCAGCGAATCGGCCTTTTGTTCGCTGAGACGCTTGCCAGTGGCGCGGTAGTGTTCCAGCGCCCGCAGCACCCGTACCTTATTATTGGGGTGGATGACAGCGGCGGCTTCCGGGTCCACGGCTTGCAGTTTTGCGTACATGGCTTCCGGGCCGTTGGCTTCCAGTTCAGCGGTCAGCTGCTCGCGCAGACCATCCGGGGCTTTTTCGGCGGTGAAGCGCACCCCGTACAAAAGGCTCTGCACATACAGTCCGGTGCCGCCTACCAGCAGCGGCAGATGCCCCCGGGCAGTGATATCCCGAATGTACTCCCCTGCCAGCGCGGTGAAATCCGCCACGCTGAAGGTCTTTTCCGGGGTGAGGATGTCCACGCCGTGGTGCGGGATGCCGCAGGTCTCCTGCGGGGTGACCTTAGCGGTGCCCACATCCAGACCTTTGTAGATCTGCATAGAGTCGGCACTGATGACCTCGCCGGAGAACTGCTGCGCCAGCGCAACGCCCAGCGCGGTCTTGCCGGTGGCGGTGGGACCTACCACAGCCACCACGGCGGGTTTTGCATTACACGATGCGTCCAAACTGCTTTTCCAACTCCTTTCGGGTAAGCTTGAGCACGCAGGGACGGCCATGGGGGCAGAAGGGCGGCACCTCGCCGGAGAGAATCTTCTCGGCCAGTGCCATAAGCTCCTGCGGGGAGGACTTATCCCCCGCCTTGATGGCGGCGCGGCAGGAGATGGAGTGCAGCACCCACTCGGTGTGCTCGTTCAGCGCGTCCCGGCTGCCCTTGAGCAGGCGGTCGGCGATTTCCACCAGCAGGTCCTCGGCGTTCTGCGGCTCTACGTCCGCAGGCACAGCGCGCAATAGCACGGTGCTGCCGCCAAAGTCGGCCACATCCAACCCGGCGTTTTCCAGCAGGGGCTGATTTTCCAGCAGCGCCTGCTTTTCCTCTGCAGAGAGGTCGATGGCGGCGGGCTGCAGCAGCAGCTGGCTGGGCACGTTGCCGTAGTTCGCGGCCAGCTTTTCGTACAGCTGACGCTCATGGGCGGCGTGCTTATCGATCAGACACAGCTCGTCTCCCCGCTCCGCCAGAATATAGGTGCGGAAAACCTCGCCCACATACCGCAGCGGCTCTTCCCCCTGCGGTACATCAAAGCCAAGCTGTTCCGGCTGCTCGGACTGCACCGGCTCCTCCGGCTGATAGGGCACCGTTGCGGCTTCGATCTCCGGGGCGGCGGGCATGGTGTTCCATGCTGCCATATGATCCAGTAGCGGGTCGGCTGCGGCGTCCGTCTCCGGGTGCACATCCAGCTGTGCCTCAGCAGCGGCTGCCCGGAAGGGCTGCGGTGTGGGCTGGACTTTGGTTGCATCCGCTTTTTCCGGGCTGTGAAGGGTGACCACCGGGTCCAGAATATCCTCTGCGGGGGCAGACTGCCGCCACGAAGGCACAGCCGCCGCGCGGGCAGGCGGTGCGGGCTGTACCGGCGGGGTGTCTGCCGTAAAAGACGGGGTTTTCACCGGTGCAGCGGCAGGGCGCGGCGGCTGCGGGGCTTCCCAGCGCTGCGCGGGCAGCGTGCCGGGGTCTGCCTGACTCGGAATGACGGCGGAAAGTCCTGTAAAGCAATTATTCTTTACAGAATTTTCATCCTTAATATCGTTTTCTTTTTCAGTCTTCTCTTTTTCGTCTGCTTCAAAGGTAAAGCGGCGCTCCCCGGTGCCGGGCTGTGCCAGCGCCAGCTTGACCGCATGGTAAACGACATCGAACACATCGTTTTCCCGGGCAAAGCGGGCTTCGATCTTTGCAGGGTGGACATTGACGTCCACAAGGTCGGTGGGCATTTCCAGCAGCAAGATGCCGCCCGGGAACTTGCCCTGCATGGTCGTGCCCTTAAAGGCCATTTCCATGCCCGCCATGATGGTGCGGTTGCGCACATAGCGGCCATTGATGTAGAAATGCTGCATACTGCGGCTGGCGCGGCAGCTCTTGGGTGGGGTGATCAGACCACTGACCCGGTACAACCCTTCCTCGGAGTACACCTCGATGAGGTCGCGGCTGAACTCCCGGCCAAGCACCGCATAGGCGGCGCTGCGCAGCTGACCATCGCCAGGGGTGACATATTGCAGCTTGCCTTCCCGGATGAATTTGACGCTGACCTCCGGGTGGCTGAGTGCCACATGACCTACGTTATCTGCCACAAAGGTGCCCTCGCTGGAGTCCTTTTTGAGGAACTTCATGCGGGCGGGGGTGTTGTAGAACAGGTCCTGCACCCGGATGGTGGTGCCCACGGCGCGGGCGGCAGGCTCCCTGCCCTGCTCCTCGCCGCCGGCGATGCGGTAGCAGGTGGCAAACTCGTCCACCTCGGTGCGGGTGAGCAGCTCTACCCGCGCCACGCTGGCAATGGAAGCCAATGCCTCACCCCGGAACCCCAGCGTATGGATGCTGTTCAGGTCATCCGGCTTTTCAATTTTGCTGGTGGCGTGGCGGATGAAAGCCGTTGGGATATACTCGGCATCAATACCGGTGCCGTTATCGCTGATCTCGATCAGCTTTACGCCGCCGGACTCGATGCTTACGGTGACCTGCGTTGCACCGGCGTCGATGGAGTTTTCCAAAAGCTCCTTAACCACCGATGCGGGGCGCTCTACCACCTCACCGGCGGCGATCAGCTCCGCAGTATGCTTATCCAGAACATGGATGACTGCCATGGTCTTTTCCCTCCCCTGTGGTTGATTTTTACGGTCAGCCGTTCAGGCTGCCCTTGAGGGTCTTTTTCAGCTCGTACAAAAAGTTCAGTGCTTCAATGGGAGTAAGCGTTTCCACATCCACAGCTTCCAGCTTTTCCATCATCTCGCTGGGCACTGCCGGGGAATTGTACTCCTGCAAGGCGTCAAAATCCATCTGCTCCACCTTGTTTTTGGGAGCAGAGGCTTCCAGCGTGCGCAGCACCTCGTGGGCACGGCGGGTCACGCTGCCGGGCAGACCGGCCAGCTTTGCCACCTCGATGCCGTAGCTGTCGTCGGCGGGGCCGCGCACGATGCGCCGCAGGAAAGTGATATCCTCACCGCGCTTTTTGACCGCGATGTTGTAGTTTTTTACGCCCTCCACGGTGCCTTCCAGCTCGGTCAGCTCGTGGTAGTGGGTGGCGAACAGGGTCTTGCAGCCCAGCCCCTTGGCGGGGTCTGCGATATGCTCCACCACGGCGCGGGCGATGCTCATGCCGTCAAAGGTGGAGGTGCCGCGGCCGATCTCGTCCAGCACCACAAGACTTTTGGCGGTGGCGTTTTTCAGAATTTCGGCTACCTCGGTCATCTCCACCATAAAGGTGGACTGGCCTGCAGCAAGGTCGTCCGAGGCGCCGATGCGGGTGAAGATGGCGTCCACCACGCCCACATGGCAGCTGGCAGCCGGTACAAAGGAACCGATCTGCGCCATTAGCGCAATGAGGGCATTCTGACGCATATAAGTGGATTTACCCGCCATATTGGGGCCGGTGATGATGAGGCAGCGGTCAGTGGTGCAGTTGAGGGTGGTATCGTTGGGCACGAACATACTGCCCTTGAGCACCTGTTCCACCACCGGGTGACGCCCCTCGGTGATGGTCAGCACATCGCTGTCGTCCACCACGGGGCGGCAGTAGTTGTTTTCCGCAGCGACCTGCGCCAGCGCAGCCAGCACATCCAGCTGTGCAATGGCGTTAGCGGTGCGCTGGATGCGGTCCAGCTGGGCTCCGATGCTCTCCAGCAGTTCGTCAAACAGGCGGCGCTCCAGCGAGATGAGCCGCTCGTGCGCGCCAAGAATCTTGCTTTCCAGCTCCTTCAGCTCCTGCGTGATGTAACGCTCGCCGGAGGTGAGGGTCTGCTTGCGGATGTAGGTCTCCGGCACAAGGTTTTTGTAGGAGTTGCTCACCTCGATGAAGTAGCCGAACACATGGTTATAGCCAATTTTCAGCTTGGGGATGCCGGTCTCCTGCCGCAGACGGGCTTCCAGCTGCGCCAGCACGCCCTTGGTGTTATCGCGGATGGAGCGCAGCTCGTCCACCTCGGCATGGTAGCCCTTGGCGATGACACCGCCATCCTTGAGGGTGGAGGGGGCATCCGGGTCTACTGCGGCATAAATGCGCGCCTTGATATCCTCCAGCGGGTCGATACTTGCGGCCAGCTCGGCAAGCTCCGGGCAGTTGCAGCCCTCTGCCTGCTTGCGCAGACCGGGCAGACGGTCACAGGTCTGGGCAAGGGTGTAGATCTCCTTGGGGGTTGCAGAGCCGTACACCGTGCGGGTCATCAGGCGCTCCAGATCCGCAATGTAGTGCAGTTCTTCGGTCAGGTCGCCGCGCACCATGGTCTGGCGCACCAGCGCCTCCACAGCGTTCAGGCGGTGGTTGATGAGCTGACTGGAAATGAGCGGCTGCTCGATCCAGCTGCGCAACATCCGCTTGCCCATGGCGGTGCTGGTCTTATCCAGCACCCACAGCAGGGTGCCGCGCTTTTCGCGGCCGCGCAGAGTCTCGGTCAGCTCAAGATTTGCCCGGGTAACCGGCGAAAGCCGCATGAACTGGGCTTCGTTGTAAGTAATGACCGTCTTTAACCGCTCCACACCCTTGATCTGGGTATCGTGCAGGTATTCCAGTAGCGCAGCCATGGCAAAGCGCACAAGGCCCTCGGCGACCATGCCGGTGGTCTGCGGCCAGTCGCGGCCAAACTGCTCCTCCAGCGCAGACGCCACCAGCCCCGGCGCATAGCGCTCGTCCTCGACCAGCTCCACCGAGCAGCTCATGTTCTTTTTGATGTAGGCGGTCACCTCGCGGCAGTCCAGCAGGCCGGGGTTCAGCAGCACCTCGCTGGGGTGGTAGCGGCACAGCTCGGTAATGACCGCCGGGGCGATCTTATCCGCCGTCAGTTCGGTGATATGTGCCGTACCGGTGGAAACGTCCGCAAAGCACAGGCCCGCCTTTTTGCCCTTGAGGTACAGGCTGGCAATGTAGTTGTTGCGGTCGTCCTGCAGCATACTGCTTTCAATGACCGTACCGGGGGTGACCACCCGGATGATGTCCCGCTTGACAAGGCCTTTCGCCTTGGCGGGGTCCTCTACCTGCTCACAGATGGCCACCTTATAGCCCTTAGCGATCAGGCGCGCCACATAGCCCTCGTAGCTGTGGAAGGGCACGCCGCACATAGGGGCGCGCTCCGCAAGGCCGCACTGCTTGCCGGTAAGGGTAAGATCCAGCTCCCGGGACGCCGTGACGGCATCGTCGAAGAACATCTCGTAAAAATCGCCGATGCGGTAAAAAAGAATTTCGTCCTTGTGTTGATTTTTGATCTCAAGATACTGCTGCATCATGGGCGAAAGCTCTGCCATGGTTTTTCCTCTTTCCCTTGTATGGTTCCGTCAGCCGGTTTGCGGGCTGTAACCGCCGGTGCAAACAAAACGCGGTCTGTGTTGCACAGCCGCGTTCCGGTCAAAAAAGTTTGCTCAGTGGCAGCCGCCGCAGGTGGAACAGCTGCCGGTGCAGGAGGCAGAAGGCTCCTGCACGGTCATGGGGTCGCCGCCGTTCATGGCGGTGTTGATGATGGCGTCGATATAGTTGACCAGGTTCTCGCACTCGCGCTTGGCCTCGTTGTATGCCACCATGCCCTCGTTGCCCATGATCTGGCCGTAGAGGCTGTTCACCTTCTCGTTCAGTTCAGCGATGCGGGCGTCATCGCGCTCGTTCTTGCCGATCTCGTTGTTCAGGTCCATGCGGGCCAGATTGAACTCGCCGATCAGGTTCTGCAGTTCCTCATCCTTGTCGTTTGCCTTGCGGGCCTGATCCAGAATGACGTAGCGGGGGTCGGTCTGCAGTGCCATAGCGGCACGCTTGAAAAGATCAATGCAATCCATGATTGGGTTCTCCTTGTTGTTTTTATTCTTTCTGGGGCAGTTTGCCCCGGAATCACTTTTTTATGCTTCCAGCTCGCCCAGCAGCACGGTGGCGCGGGCACCGGTAAGATGTACAGTCGCGTAGCTGCCCAGCAGTGCCGGGTCGGCGGCAAACTCCACGGTCAGGTTATTGTCCAACCGGCCGGAAAGGGTGCCTTCATTACGCCCGAAGCCTTCCACCAATACCCGGACGGTCTGCCCCACCTGCGCCTTGACCAGCGCCATGGCGATCTCGTCCTGCGTAGCCAGCAGGCGGGTCATGCGGTCGGTCTTTTCCTTGCGGGGGGTGGGGTCCGGCATTTCGGCAGCCTTAGTGCCGGTGCGCTTGGAATAGATAAAGGTGAACAGCTGCATATAGCCCACCTTGCGCACCAGCTCCAGCGTTTTTACAAAGTCCTCCTCGGTCTCGCCGGGGAAACCCACGATGATATCGCTGGAGAAGGTGATGCCGGGCACGGTCTTGCGGGCGTAGTCGATGAGCTCCAGATACTGTTCCACCGTATAGTGGCGGTTCATCTGCTGCAAAAGCCGGTCGGAGCCACACTGCACCGGCAGATGCAGGTGCTTGCACAGCTTCGGCTGGGCGGCGATGGTATCAATGAGCTTATGGCTGGCGTCCTTGGGGTGGCTGGTCATAAAGCGGATGTGGTAATCGCCGGGCACGGTGCACAGCAGGTTGAGCAGGTCGGAGAAATCGATCTGCTCCTCCAGCCCCTTACCGTAGCTGTTCACGTTCTGCCCCAGCAGGGTGATCTCCTTATAGCCCGCTTCCACAAGGTCGCGGAACTCGGCAAGGATATCGCCGGGCTTGCGGCTCTTCTCGCGGCCGCGGACGTAGGGCACGATGCAGTAGGTGCAGAAGTTATCGCAGCCGTACATGATGGGCAGCCATGCGCGGAACTCGCTCTCGCGCCGGATGGGGATGTTCTCCACGATGACCGGACGCTGTGCGGGGTCCAGCAGCACCCTCTTATGCTTTTGCAGTTTCTGGGCGATCAGCTGCGGCAGGGTGTCGATGCCGTCCACGCCGAACACCAGATCCACATAGGGGTAGCTCTTGCGCAGCTTTTCCACAACGTGTTTCTGGTTGGCCATGCAGCCGCACAGTCCGATGATGAGGCCGGGCTTTTTTTCCTTAAGGCCCTTCAGCGCGCCCACGTTGCCGAACACCCGCTGCTCGGCGTGCTCACGCACGGCGCAGGTGTTGAACAAGATCAGGTCGGCATCCTCGGGCTTATCGCACAGGCCGTAGCCGATATCTACCAGCACGCCCTTGATGCGCTCGCCGTCGTTGACGTTCTGCTGGCAGCCGTAGCTATGCACAAAGGCCAGCGGCGGGGTGTCGTAGGTCTGCCGCACCAGCTCGGCGGCAACGGTATTATGTTCAAAGTTAATGTATTCCAAAAAAACCATCCTTCTCCGCCGGGCAGGGTAGCCCCATGCGGCGAAACTCTATTTTCTGCCATTCTATAAAAGACACTCTTTAGTATACCCTGTTTGGCCGCTGCGGGCAAGAGGAAACACGCAAATTTTATGCCTGTTTAGCCGCTGCTGCCTCTGCATCCTGCCTGCGGCAGCACTCTTCGCACACGCCCAGCAGCACCACGGCGCAGTCCTGCACCCTGCCCTTCTGGTTTTTGACCAGCTCCATCACCTGTTTTCCGTCTACCTCTGCATCGGTGACGCCGCCGCAGACGGTGCAGTACAAATGGCTGTGCCACGGCAGGGTGTGGTCAAAGCGGTCCGCCTTGCCGGGGATGGACACCCGGCGCACCCGCCCGGCTTCCACCAGACTGTTCAGGTTACGGTATACGGTGCCAAGGCTCAGATTCGGGCACTCCTGCGCGGCTTTATCGTAGATTTCTTCCGCAGTCGGGTGGTCGCACAGCTGCTGCACCGTCTGCATGACAAGCTCCCGCTGTTTTGAGTAACGCATATCCATCCTCCTTTTTCACACGGTTCAGACGTTTTCTTCCCCTTTGATCTTTGCCCAGTACGCCCGGGCGGCCTGTTCGGTCTTGTTGTCGCCAAAGGTGTAGTACTTGGTATCCTTCAGTACATCCGGCAGATACTGCTGCTGTACCCAGTGGTTGGCGTAGCTGTGGGCGTATTTGTAGTTCTGCCCCTTTATCAGCGCATCCTCGCCGTCAAAGTGTTTGTTTTGCAGCTGGCGCGGAATGGGCCCGGTGCGCCCGGCCTGCACATCCGCAATGGCTGCGTTGATGGCGTCGTGGGCGCTGTTGGATTTGGGGCTGGTGGCCACCAGAATGACCGCGTCCGCAAGCGGCAGACGCGCCTCCGGCAGACCCACCATGTTGGCGGCATCCACCGCCGCCTTGACGATGGGGATGATTTGCGGATAGGCAAGCCCCACATCCTCGCAGGCGCACACCATCAGGCGGCGGCAGGCAGAGGGCAGGTCTCCCGCCTCCAGCAGGCGTGCCAGATAGTGCAGCGCCGCGTCCGGGTCGGACCCGCGCATGGACTTCTGGTAGGCGGACACGATGTCGTAGTGGTCGTCGCCCTCCCGGTCGTAGCGCATGGCAGTGCGGCGGGTGACCTGCCGGATCATATCTAAGGTAATGCGTTTTTCTCCGTTTTCCACCGGCGCTGCCGTGACCGCAAAGTCCAGACAGCCCAGCGCCTTGCGTAGATCGCCCCCGGCGCTTTCGGCCAGATAGGCGCAGGCATCCTCGTCCATGCATACCGGCACCTGTTCCCCTTCGGAAAGGCGCTGCACGGCGTTGCGCACTCCGCGCTCCACGTCCGCTGCGGCAAGGGGCTTGAACTCAAACACCGTGCAGCGGGAAAGCAGCGCGTTATAGATGTAGAAATAGGGGTTCTCGGTGGTGGAGGCGATCAGGGTGACGCTGCCGTCCTCGATACATTCCAACAGGCTCTGCTGCTGCTTTTTGTTCAGGTACTGGATCTCGTCCAGATACAGCAGAATGCCGCCCGCCGCTGCCAGCGTGCCGATATCCTTGAGCACTGCCTTGATATCCCCGGTGCCGCAGGAGGTGCCGTTGAGCTTGTGCAGGGTCATGCCGCTGTTCTCGGCAATAATGCGTGCCACCGTGGTCTTTCCGGTGCCGGAGGGGCCGTAAAAGATCATGTTGGGGATGCGCCCGCTCTCGATGGTGCGGCGGAACACCCGCCCCGGAGCCAGCAGATGCTGCTGCCCGCACACATCCGCCAGCGTTTTGGGACGCAGGCGCTGCGCAAGTGGTTCATTCATGGTGGGTTCCCCTTTCCTGCCCGCAAGGCACTTTTTATATAGTATAGCGCATTTAGAAAAGGAGAACAAGAGCTTTTCTGAAAATCATTCTCAGATAATGCCCTGCAAACATTTACAAATCCTGTCAAACATGGTATGATTCAGGTATTCCCTTTTAAAGGAGGTTTGTCCCATGCCGGTACGAAAAAAAGCCCCGGAGGATCTTACCGCAAAAAAAACGCTGGCGCTGGAGGTCATCCGGCGTCTCAAGGCCGAATACCCGGATGCTGGTTGCACCTTGGACTACGACCACGCATGGCAGCTGCTGGTCAGCGTGCGGCTGGCAGCTCAGTGCACGGATGCCCGGGTGAACATTGTGGTGGAGGAGTTGTTTGCAAAATACCCAAGCGTAGCGGCGCTGGCTGCCGCCGAGCCGGAGGACATTGAAGCCATCGTCAAGCCCTGCGGGCTGGGACACTCCAAGGCGCGGGATATCTCGGCCTGTATGCGGATGCTGCGGGACAAGTACGACTGCCGGGTGCCCGACACCTTTGACGAATTGCTTGCCCTGCCCGGCGTAGGGCGCAAGAGCGCAAACCTCATTATGGGGGACGTGTTCGGCAAGCCCGCCATCGTTACCGACACCCACTGCATCCGGCTGTGCAATAAAATTGGCCTTGTGGGCGGCATTAAGGAACCGCAAAAGGTGGAGATGGCGCTGTGGAAGATCATCCCGCCGGAGGAAGGCAGCGACCTTTGCCACCGCTTTGTGATGCATGGCCGCGCGGTGTGCAACGCACGCAAGCCGGAATGCGAAAAATGCTGTTTGAAAGACATCTGCCGCACCGCCCGCGAAGCCGCCGGGCAGCAGGCAGAGCCATAATTTTTAAGGAGGTATAACCTATGATCACTTTAACGATTTTGCTCATCATTGCCCTGCTATGTGTGCTGGTGGGCTGCCTGACCGGCCTGCTGACGCTGGTAGGTGTGCTGGCTTCCCTTTTTGTGGGCGTGCTGGTGGGTGCGCTGGCCGGATATCTGGCCGGGCGCTTTATGGGCACGGAAACTTCCCTTGGCCGCAACATCCTGATGGGCGTGCTGGGCAGCTTTGTGGGCGAGTTTTTGTTCGGCCTGCTGGGCATCCACGCCTCCGGCAGCTTTTCTTCCTTTGCCATTTCGGTAATCGGTGCCTGCATCTGCATCTGGGTCGGCCAGAAGATCTCCAAGTAAGTTTTTTGGATCAATACGCCGCCGCATTCTGCTGCCGGAGCTTCCGGGCAGAGTGCGGCGGCTTTGCTTTTCCGTACAAACAAAACCCCCGAAAACCGACTTCACAAGCCAACTTTCGGGGGTTTCTCTTTGGAGCTACTGACCTGATTCGAACAGGCGACCTGCTCATTACGAGTGAGCTGCTCTACCAGCTGAGCCACAGTAGCACATTGCACATCTGCTGCAACAGGCAATATTTTACCATATTTCTACGGTGCTGTCAAGGCCGGATTTCCTGTAAGCGGGGCAGCTTTTGCAGAGTGTTTCACAAAAAGTTATTGCATTTTAGCCCGGCGGCTTTATAATAGAATTGATTGCGCAAAAGGCCGCGCCTTTTGCCGGAAAGGACGAGCTGCACCATGATTTTTGTTCCCCTGCTGCACTACTTTTTGTGCAAGAATGATTACAGCGGCAACGAGGCCGGGCTGCGCTACCGGCTTACCCCGGGCAAGCGCACCGTGCCGGACCCGGACGGCGGCGCGGATGCCACCAAGGAGGAAAAGATCCTCACAGTGGACTACTGGCCCGCGCCCTGGACGATCGACAAGACCGACCCCGCCCTGCGCCGCCGGGAGGTATTCCCGCTTACAGACGAAGGGCGTGCCGCCGCCGCGCAGTATCTGAAGGACGCCTACGAGGCCGAGCCGGAGCGCTGGAACAACTGCCCGGACATGATGGACTGCGACCCCTGGGAGCCGCCTGCCGAGTCGGATACTGCCAACGAATAAACCGAACGAGGAAACCATGATCTACCGTTTGAAAGAACTGAAGGGCGATACCATCGCCGTGCCGCAGCTGGTGTTCTCCAAGCTGGGCATTGCCGAAGAATACAATGTGCGGGTGGCGTTGTATGTGCTGGCCACCGGCGTGACCGACCCGGACAAGATCTGCGCCGACCTCAAGCTGCGCAGCCGCATCAGCGCAGAGAGCGCGCTGGCGTTCTGGGCAGGTGCGGGGCTTTTGGAGCGCTACGAAGAAAACGCCGCACCGGGCGCAGAGCCCAGCGCCCCTGCCCCTATGCGCTGGGCGGAGATCGCCGCCGCCAGCCGCACCGACCCTATGATCTCCAGCCTGATCGACTGCGGACAGACCAGCTTTGCCCGTCCACTGACTCACACCGAGATGGAAAAGCTGGTGAACCTGTATGTGCAGGAGGGCTTTGCGCCCGAGACCGTGATGCTGTGCGTAGCTTATGTGGCCAGCCGGGGCAAGCGCACCATGGCCGCTGTGACCCATGAGCTGAAGGTCTGGCGCGCTGAGGGCGTGGAGACCGGCGAGCAGGCCGATGCCCACTTAAAGCTGCTGGCGCTGCGCCAGAGCCGCGAGGAATACGTCAGCAGCCTGCTGCAGATCACCCCCGAGGAGCTGACGCTGGGCGGGCGCAAGGCCATTGCGCGCTGGTACGAGGTGTACGGCTACGATGACGCCATGGTGCAGGAAGCCGCCGTACAGGCCGGCCCCAAGCGGGATCTGTGGTACTGGAACAGCATTCTGAAAACATGGAACGCCAAGGGTCTGCGCAGCATCCACGATGTGCGTGGCCCAGTGGCTGCAGCCGGAGCAAGCCGAAATATCCGGGTGGACCGCGCTGCACCCAGCGGAAACGATATCCTGAAAAACGCCACCCGCCGCCGTTCTCTTATCAAGAAACCGGAGTAAGGAGCCTTTATGCGTACCAAAAACGAATTGTATCAGCAGGCACTGCGCACCGTAGCCATGCGGCGTCAGACCGCCCGCGCCTTAGCGCAGGATGCACAGGCCGAGGCCGAAGCTGCCATCCCCGGGCTGCGCCACGCCGAGGAGGAAGTGCGTGTGCGGGGCATCCGCTGCGCCATTGCCGGAGCCTCCGGCAAGGACCGCACCGAGACTGCTGCTGCCCTTGCGGCGGCAAAGCAGAAGCTGACTGCCCTGTTGGCCGCAAGCGGACGCCCTGCGGATGCACTGGAGCCAAAGTTTACCTGCAAGCGGTGTGAGGACACCGGCGCGGTGGACGGCCGCACCTGCGATTGTGTGCGCCGGGTAATGCAGCAGCTGCGCCGGAAGGAGATCGAGGAGCTGTCCAGCCTGTCCATCTCCAGCTTTGACACCATGCAGCTGGACTACTACCCCAACACGGTGGACAAAGCGCTGGGCGAGAGCGTGCGCAGCTATATGGCCAGAGTTTTGGCTGACCTGCGGGATTACGCCGCGGACTTCTCCCCTGCCACCCGCGAAAGCCTGCTGCTGGTGGGCAATGCAGGGCTGGGCAAGACTCATGCCGCCCTTGCCATTGCCGGTGAGGTGCTGCGGCAGAACTATGATGTGATCTATGTCTCCTGCCCGGACTTTTTCGGCAAGCTGGAAGCGCTACATTTCGGCACCGACCCCGGCGGCGAGGAGGAGACCTTGTTCCAGATTGCCTGCAACGCTGACCTGCTGATTTTGGACGATCTGGGCACCGAGTTCAATTCCAGCTTTTTCCTGACGAATCTGTACAGCCTGCTGAATAACCGCTTGGGCGCAAAGCTGCCTACCATCGTCACCACCAATATCACGGACGGTGCGCTGCTGGAAAAGCTGTATACGGAGAAGATCTCCAGCCGTCTTGCAGCCTTTGTGCAGATCCAGTTTCTGGGCAGTGATATCCGGGTACAGAAAGCCGCAGAATAAGTCGTTTTATTCCTGTCGGAGTTGTACATCTCTTGAGAGAAACCATTGCAAAATAAATGCGCAGCACTGCGCAAAGAAAAAGCCATCTGCCGCAGCATGTCGAGGTTCGAAGCCCTCGGAATCAGCTGTTGCAGATGGCTTTATTTTGTGACAAATCAGAACTCTAATGCAGGGCTTACCTCGTTGCGGCGCTGTGCCTGCACGATGCAGTCTTTTTCCGGCACGACACCGGCTGCACCCAAGGTGGTGAACACGGTCTGCAAGGCAAGGCTGGGCGTGTTATTCTCCTGCGAGAGATGGCACAGGGCGAACTTTTTACAGCCGCTCTGGATCAGTTCCAGAAGCTTTGCGGAGCACTCGTCGTTGGAAAGGTGTCCCCGCACGCTCTCGATGCGGGCGCGCAGATAGTAGGGGTAGGGCCCGCTGCGCAGCATGTGCAGGTCGTAGTTGCTTTCCAGCGCCACAAGGTCGCAGCCGGAAAGCGCCTCGTGCACCGGCGGGGTCAGGGTGCCAAGGTCGGTGGCGATGGTCATGGTCTTATCGTCCGGGGTATGAATGCGGTAGCCTACGCAGGGTACATCGTGGCTGGTGGGGAAGGACTGTACCCCGAAGCAGCCGATGTCCTCTTCCCTGCCCTCCAGCGTGTTCAGCTCACAGTTGGCGGGCACGATATCGTTGGCGTCCAGAAAATCCAGCGTAGCCGCTGCGCCGTACACCGGCATCGGGTTCTTTTTCAGGAAAGTGGAAAGCCCCTTGACGTGGTCGCTGTGCTCGTGGGTGACAAGGATGCCCGCGCAATCGCTGACGGCAAGCCCCAGCGATTTGAGCGCTGCCGTGGTGGTGCGTACGCCCTTGCCCATATCCACGATGAGGTACTGCGCACCGCAGCGCACCACGCTGCTGTTGCCGGAGGAGCCGGAATACAATGAAATGAACTCTGCCATGAAAACCTCTTATGTTACCACCTGAAAACAGCCCGCCGCACAGAACTTACGGCAGGCTGTTTGTTTTGTTGTTTGTGTTACAGGGCCTGTTCCAGCGCAGCGGGCATCCGCTCCACCTTGCTGATATCAGCGCCCAGACCGCGCAGCTTTTCCACGATATTCTCGTAGCCGCGCTCGATATGGCCGATTTCCTCGATCTCACTGGTGCCGTCAGCCATCAAAGCGGCCACCACCATGGCGGCACCGGCACGCAGGTCGGAAGCGCGCAGCGGTGCGGGACTGAGCTTTTCTACGCCCTCAAACACGGCCACCTGACCGTCCACCTGCACGCTGGCACCCATCTTGCGCAGCTCGTCCACATAGCGGAAACGGTTGTCCCACACGCTCTCGGTGATGGTGCTGGTGCCCTTGGCCACGCTCAGCAGCACACCCATCAGGGGCTGCATATCGGTGGGGAAGCCGGGGTGCGGCATGGTGTTGATCTTCAGCGGCAGAATATCGCCGGTACGGGATACCCGCACAGCATCGTCAAATTCCTCCACAGTGATCCCTGCACGGCGCAGCTTGGCCGTGATGGGCTCCAGGTGCTTGGGGGTAACATTCTTGATGAGCACATCGCCGCCGGTGGCCGCGGCAGCGACCATATAGCTGCCGGCTTCGATCTGATCCGGGATGATGCTGTAAGTGCAGCCGTGCATCTTTTCCACACCGCGCACCTTGATAACATCGGTACCGGCACCGCGCACATCTGCGCCACACATATTCAAAAAGTTTGCCAGATCCACCACATGGGGCTCCTTGGCGCAGTTTTCCAGAATGGTCTGCCCCTTGGCCATGACCGCAGAGAGCATACCGTTCATGGTAGCGCCCACGCTGACCTTATCAAAGAAGATATGGGCACCGGTCAGCTCCTGCTTGGTGCGCACGGTGATCATGCCGTAATCCACGCTGTCCTCTGCGCCCAGTGCACTGAACACCTTCAGGTGCTGGTCGATGGGGCGGGGGCCCAGATTGCAGCCGCCGGGCATGGCCACCTGTGCCTTGCCGAAGCGGGAGAGCAGTGCGCCAAGGAAGTAGTAGCTGGCGCGCATCTGGCGGGACAGATCGTCCGGCACATTGGTAGTGACCAGATGCCGCGTATCGATCTCGTAGGTGTTGCGGTTGAGCATCTTCACCTGTGCACCAAGGGTGCTCAGAATCTTGAGGCTGACCGACACATCGCTGATATCGGGCAGATTTTCGATCACGCAGACATCCGCTGCCAGAATGGTGGCAGGCAGAATGCCCACAGCCGCATTTTTTGCGCCGGAAATGGTCACTTCTCCGTGCAGGGGCTTACCGCCGGTAATAACAAATTTCTCCACTTTTATGATCTCCTTGTCAAAGGCCTGTGCCACAGGCCTGTTAAGGCTACTGAAAGCATTCCATCTCGTTACTTGTACTGCCGGGGTGTACAGATTCACCAACACCGGGGCAGATTTATAACTATCCTATTATACACTACTTCCACAAAAAAGCAAAGCCCGATTTGTATCTGTTTCATTATTTTCTGTTTTGCCCAGATTACACGCGGATATTCCAATAATTTATTGAATTTTTCATCAATTTTGACGAATACCGACCCCAATTTCACCCTTTGGCGATATCACCAAACGTGATCCTCGCACCGTGCCTCCGGGATCCAGCCCAGCTGATAGGCTGTTACCAGCTGCTTGAGGTCATGCACACGTTCCCGCAGCACCTCGCCCTCGTCCGTATCTTCCACGAGGATGCGATGATTTTCAGTCTCCAGAATGTTCTTCTGGGACAGGATATCCAAGTTCTCCCGCACCGCCTTTTCTGCGCTTTCAAAGGGCTGATGGGTGCGCAGGGACATGGTGCGGCTGGAATATACCAGCGTGTAGCCCGCAATGCCGGTCTTTTCGTGGTAGGCGCGGCAGAACCCGCCGTCGATGACCACCAGCCGTCCCCCGCCCTTGATGGGGCTCTCGCCGTTTTTCTCCTGCACCGGCACATGGCCGTTGACGATATGGCTCGTGCCCGGCAGACCGAACTCTGCCAAAATGCGGCGGCAGGCGGCTTCGTCGTTGTACCAGCTATAATAGGGGTCCTTGACCTCCGTATGGGTGGCGGAGTCTGCGATATACAGCCGCTCAAAGGTGGTCATGGCGCTGCGGCCAAACAGCGGCGAAAGCTTGCCGCACCACAGATACCACAGAAAATCCTGTCCGCTCTGGCGGGCAGCGCTGCCCTCTGCCCCGTAGTAGCCACGGCGGGCGCGGGCGTCGCAGTAATCCATCAGGGCACGGCCGGAGTAGCGGCGCCCCTCAAAGTGCTCCACTGCAAAACCGCCCTTCGTATTCATGGGCACAGCGCCGTGGTAGAGCAGGTTTCCGTTTTCAATGTGGTACACGCTGCCCTTGGCGTACAAAAATTCAATGTGCTGCTGTAATCTTTCGCTCTGCCGGAAAGACTGTACCAGCTTGTGCAGCACCAGCTGCTCGTCCGGGTTCAGCTTTGCGGGGTCTGCCGGGTCTACCGTGGGGAAAGAGGTGTCCCGCAAAGGATAGCTCTTCTCCCCCACCTGCACGGTGTGGGCGTCCCAGTCGATGCGGCGCAGATAGTCCCGCCCCTGCATCTGGAAATCCGGGTTGCGGTCGATGACCTGACATTCCAACTTGAACATGAGGATGGAGATGGCCTTGTGCATCACGGCGCAGCGGTGGAGCATTCCCTCCGTATAGGGGCCGCGGGCGGCATCCGTGTGGGGCATCCAGATGGAAAGGTCGTCCTCGCCGTAGAACTGCTCCGCCATGCGCTGCAAGTGCCGCAGATTGATGCCGTAGCAGTCCTCCAGCATCCCGTGGTTGTGGTAAGCAAGCGTAGTCTTAAGTACGGTGCAGATGCAGATGGGACTGCCGGCGGCAGCACCCATCCACACCACGTCATGGTTGCCCCACTGGATATCTACATTGTGATGACGCATCAACAGATCCAGAATAATGTCCGGGCGGGGGCCGCGGTCAAACAGGTCGCCCACGATATGCAGCTTATCCACCGCCAAATGCTTGATGAGCTCGCACAGCCGCACGATAAAGCGGTCGGCGCGGCCGTTCTCGATGATGCTGCCCACGATCTGGCCGTAGTACAGGTCTTTATCGTGATCCTCAAAGTGGGCATGGAGCAGCTCGTCCAGAATATAGCCGCAGCTGGAGGGCAGACAGCCGCGCACATGGTCGCGGGTGTGCTTGGAGGACACCAGACGGCAGATATCGATCAGCTGGAGAAGGGTTTGGGTATACCACTGCTCCAGTGCATCCTCGGTAGTGCAGCGTGCTTTAAGCTGAGGCAGCTTTTCGGTGGGATAATAGATCAGGGTGGCAAGCTCGGCACGGGCTGCTTCCGGCATGGTGTCACCCAGCACGGCATCCACCTTTTCCCGGATGACACCGGAGGCAGAGTTCAGGATGTGCACAAAGGCCTCGTTCTCGCCGTGCAGGTCGCTCATAAAGTGCTCGGTGCCCTTGGGCAGCTTGAGCAGCGCCTGTGTGCTGATAATCTCGCTGGCAGCTGCCGCCTGCGAGGGGTAATCTCTGGCCAGCAGGGTCAGATATTTCAGATTATCGCGAATCTCATCGGTTTCGGTGCGCATGGTCTCCTCCATCATAACGCATTCCTTGCCCTGCAAAGATGTTGCGTTTTTTGTATTATCGTTTCTCTATATTTCAGTATAGCACGAATGGCACCAAAAGTGGTATACTGAATACGAAAATTTTAAGCAAAGGACTTTGGATATTATGCCGAAAACCATTTCCATCCCCTCCCGCTGCACCCTCTGCCCCCGCCGCTGCGGTGCTGACCGTGCCGCCGGGCGCACCGGCTTCTGCGGGGCGGGCGCTACGCTAAAAGCTGCCCGCGCTGCCCTGCACCACTGGGAGGAGCCCTGCATCAGCGGCACAAGGGGCAGCGGCACGGTGTTCTTTTCCGGCTGCACCCTCAAGTGCTGCTTCTGCCAGAACTACCCCATCAGTGCCGAGGGGCTGGGGAAAGAGATCACCGTGGAGCACTTGGCCGAGATCTTTTTGAATTTACAGGCGCAGGGCGCGCACAACATCAATCTGGTCACCCCCGGGCAGTGGCAGCCGTGGATCATTGCCGCGCTGGACATTGCCCGCACCAAAGGGCTGCGTCTGCCCATCGTGTGCAACACCGGCGGCTACGAGACCGTGGAAAGCGTAAAGGCTTGGCGCGGGTACATCGACATCTGGCTGGCTGATTTAAAATATGTGTCCTCTGCCCTTTCCGCAGAGCTTTCCGCCGCGCCGGACTATTTTGCCGAGGCAAAGCCCGCCATCGAGGCCATGATGGCGCAGGCCGGACATCCGGTATTCGATGCGGACGGCATCCTGCAAAAGGGGGTCATTTTGCGTCATCTGGCGCTGCCGGGTCATGTGAAGGACAGCTTTGCCGTGCTAGACCAGATGGCTGCATGGAACGATGCCGACCCCGGGTGCTTTCTGCCCAGCGTCATGAGCCAGTACACTCCCTTCTACAAGGCCGCAGAGCACGGCATCGGGCGGCGCATCACCACCTACGAATACCGCCGAGTGGTGAACTACGCCATGGACAAGGGACTTGTGCAGGGCTATATGCAGCAGAAGAGCAGCGCCAAGGAGGAATACACCCCCAGCTTTGACCTGACCGGAGTGTAATTCTGCGGCAGAGCAGCCTTTTCAGCAACTTTACCAAATTTTCGGTCTTATTTTCTCTTGCTTGCGCGTGCAAACGCTTGCATTCTGTCCGGGAACGCACTATAATGGATACAACGATGTGTTAATAGTTGCGGGTTTCCGCAATGTCATCAGGAGGAGCTTTATGGAACATTTCAATCCGATCCTTGGCAGCGAGCCCAATGGCCAGAAGTTCATCACCTGTGGTGAGATCATGCTGCGCCTGACCCCGCCGAACTACGAAAAGATCCGCATGGCATCGGCCTTTGAGGCCAGTTACGGCGGCAGCGAGGCCAACATTGCGCTGGCGCTGGCAAACCTTGGCGTGGACAGCACCTTTTTCAGCGTAGTACCCAACAACAGTCTGGGCAAGAGCGCTGTGCGCTGGCTGCGCTCCAACGATGTGCACTGCACCCCCATGATCCTGACCGAGCCGGACGAGACCCCTTCTAACCGTCTGGGTACTTATTATCTGGAGACCGGCTACGGCATCCGCGCATCCAAGGTCATCTACGACCGCAAGCACAGTGCCATTACCGAGTACGATTTCTCTCAGGTGGATCTGGACGCCTTGCTGGAGGGCTACGACTGGCTGCACCTCAGCGGCATTACCCCGGCACTGGCACCCAACTGCCGCAGCCTGATCCTTGATATGCTGAAGGTTGCCAAGAAGAAGGGCCTGACCGTGAGCTTTGACGGCAACTTCCGCTCCACCCTGTGGACTTGGGAGGAGGCACGGGACTTCTGCACCGAGTGCCTGCCCTACGTGGATGTGCTGCTGGGCATTGAGCCCTACCACCTGTGGAAGGACGAAAACGACCACAGCAAGGGCGACTGGAAGGACGGTGTGCCCCTGCAGCCCAGCTACGAGCAGCAGGACGAGATCTTCCAGCGGTTTATCGAGCGCTACCCCAACCTGAAGTGCATTGCCCGCCATGTGCGCTACGCCCACAGCGGCAGCGAGAACAGCCTGAAGGCCTTTATGTGGTACGAGGGTCACACCTTCGAGAGCAAGCTGTACACCTTTAACATTCTGGACCGCGTGGGCGGCGGCGACGCCTTTGCCAGCGGCCTGATCTACGCCATGCTGCACAACTACAAAGCCATGGATATGATCAACTTTGCAGTGGCCAGCAGCGCCATCAAACACACCATCCACGGCGATGCCAACATCACCGATGATGTGAGCACCATCCGCAACCTGATGAACATGAATTACGATATCAAGCGGTAAGCCGCATACAGCAACAGGCTCCCTGCCATTTGGCGGGGAGCCTGTTTTTTTGCATTGCAATCGCGGGATAAAAAAGGGCGCTCCAACCGTAAGCGGACGGAACGTCCTTCTGTTCTTGCTTAGTTGGACAAGATCATGCGGTCATTTGCAAACTCGCCGCCGCTGGCGATCTGGAACTTGGCCAGCAGGTCGGAGACGTGCAGCTTCTGCTTCTCCTCCCCTGCCACGTCGTAGATGATGTGACCCTCGTGCATCATGATGAGGCGGTTGCCGTATTTGATGGCATCCTTCATGTTGTGGGTGATCATCATGGTGGTCAGATGGTTCTCCTCCACGATGCGTGCCGAGAGGGTGAGCACCTTCAGAGCCGTTTTGGGGTCCAGTGCAGCGGTGTGCTCATCGAGCAGCAGAAGCTTCGGCTTGTTCATGGTAGCCATCAGCAGGGTCAGCGCCTGCCGCTGACCGCCGGAAAGCAGTCCCACGCGGGCAGTCAGTCGATCCTCAAGACCCAGATCAAGGGTCTTGAGCAGTTCACGGTACTGCTCCCGCTCGGCCTTGGTGATGCCGATGCGCAGGGTGCGGCGCTTGCCGCGCCGAGCTGCCAGCGCCAGATTCTCCTCGATCTGCATGGTGGCGGCAGTGCCGGTCATGGGGTCTTGGAACACGCGGCCAATGTAAGCGGCGCGCTGATGCTCGCTCAGGCGGGTGACGTCCACGCCGTCAATGAGGATCTTGCCCTCGTCCACCGGCCACACACCGGCAACGGCATTCAGCATGGTGGATTTGCCTGCGCCGTTGCCGCCGATGACGGTAACGAAATCGCCCTCGTTCAGCTTTAGGCTCAGGCCGTTCAGGGCGATCTTCTGGTTCACCGTGCCTGCATTGAAGGTTTTGGAAACATTTTGGATCTCAAGCATTTTTTGCGTCCTCCTTTGCCTTTTTGACCGGCTTCGAGAAGTATTTGCCCTTCCAATACGGCACGGCAAGGAACACTGCCACCACGGAGGCACTGAGCAGCTTGAGTAGGTTTGCGTCAAAGCCCAGCGTCAGCACCAGCTGAATGACGATATAGTAGATGATCGCGCCGATGGAAACAGAGGCCAGCTTGAGGGCAAAGTTGTGGAAAATGCGGCTAAAAACGGCCTCGCCGATGATGACAGCAGCCAGACCGATGACGATGGCACCGCGTCCCATGCCGACATCTGCAAAGCCCTGATACTGGCTGAGCAGCGCACCGGACAAAGCCACCAGCGCATTGGAGACGGCCAGACCCAGCACGATATTGAAGTTGGTGTTGATGCCCTGTGCGCGGGACATGGCAGGGTTAGAGCCGGTAGCGCGGATGCCGCAGCCCAGCTCCGTACCGAAGAACCAGTACAGCACCCCGATAACAACCACCGTAACAAGGATGACCATGATGATGGGGTTATGCAGGGCAAATTCCTTGACCCAGCGCAGGGAGATGAGCAGGCCGTACTTGTCCACGTTGATGGACTGGTTGGCCTTGCCCATGATCTTCAGGTTGATGGAATACAGTGCCAGCTGGGTCAGAATACCGGCCAGAATGGCGGGAATGCCCATAAAGGTGTGCAGCAGGCCGGTGACAAGGCCGGTAGCAAGGCCGGCCAGCACAGCCACCAGCAATGCTGCCCAGACGTTCATGCCGGAAAGCAGGCACATGACGCACACCGCGCCGCCGGTACCAAAGCTGCCGTCCACGGTCAGGTCGGCAACATCCAAAATACGGTAGGTCAGGTACACGCCAATGGCCATGATACCCCAGATAAGCCCCTGCGCACAGGCACCCGGTAAAGCGCCCGGCAGGTTTGCAAGTCTTGCAATGATCTCCAAAACAATTTCCTCCTAAACGTTACACTTTTTTATCTCCCGCTTTGATACGGGAAAGCGGAGAAGAGCAAGAATTCACTCTTCTCCGCTATTTTTATATTGTTCCGGTTTTGCTGTTATCAGGCTTCGATCTCTACATAGCCTTCCGGTACGGTCAGGCCAAGGTCATCGCAGACAGCCTTGTTGTACTTTTTGGTCACATCGGTGTACTCGATGGGCATGGTGGAGATATCACTCTCACCGTTCAGGATCTTGACTGCCATCTCACCGGTGGTGTATCCCAAGTCGTAGTAGCTGATAGACAGGGTGGCCACGCCGCAGCCGGAGCAGATACCCTCCTCACCAGCGAACACAGGCTTTTTAGCCGGGCGGCAGATGCCGTCCACGATGCCGGTATTGGCGGCAACGGTGTTATCGGTGGGCACATACAGTGCATCGTTCTCGTCTGCAGCCTTCTGGCAGACGGAGGACAGGTCGTTGGAATCCGAGAAAGCGTACTGGGTAGCAGTCACGCCCTTGGCCTCCAGGTACTTCTGTACTTCGTCTACCTGATACTGGCTGTTGGCCTCGGCAGAGCAGTACAGCAGGCCGACCTTCTTGACCTCGGGCATCCACTCCACGATCATGTCTGCCTGCTGATCCAGCGGTGCCAGATCGGAGGTGCCGGAGACGTTGCCGCCCACAGTGCCGGAGAAGTTATCCAGACCCAGCGCCACGCCGTACTCGGTAACGGAGGTACCCAGAATGGGGATAGTGTTGGTAGCAGCCTGTGCAGCCTGCAGAGCAGGGGTGGCGTTTGCCATGATCAGGGCCACGCCGGAGGAAACAAAACCGTTGGCAATGGTGGCGCAGGTAGCGGAATCGCCCTGTGCATTCTGGAAGTCGAAGGTGACATTCTCGCCAAAGGAAGCGGTCAGCGCATCCTCAAAGCCCTGCGTAGCGGCATCCAGTGCAGCGTGCTGCACCAGCTGGCAGATACCAACGGTGAACTTTTCGCCGTTGGAAGCGGCAGCGACCGATGCAGAAGCAGCCGTGGAGGATGCTGCCGCAGAAGATGCGGAGGAAGAACCGCCGCAGGCAGAAAGAGCAGCTGCTGCGCCGCAGGCAGCGGCAGCAGTCAGAAAGGAACGACGAGTGATTTTACGCATATTGATGATCTCCTCTATCTTCAGCCCTTGCAGCCAACAGGACGCCGCACTCCGGGCCGATATTGTAAGCGGATCAAATAAGGTTCGCTTTACACTCGTGAAGTATATCACAGAATCACTGGCAAAACAATCCACTTTTCCCTGAAAACGGCCTTTATTATCGATTCAAGTAAAGCCATCCATCAATTATTTTGAACGATCATTCCGCTTTTTCTGATACTCCGTCAGTTTACGCAGCTTCGTGTCCAGTGTCTGCAGGTTTGCTTCCAGCTGCGGCAGATAGTCCTGCGCATAATCGTAACCAAAATACAGTGCCTGCCAGAGCTTTGCCTGCATCCGGCGCACCAGTACCGGACTGAGTACCTCTTCTAACCGCTCCACGGTATCTTCCAGCGCCATGCAGGTCTGCGCCCAGCGCACATCAATGGCTTCCCGGGCAGGCACATCGTAGCGGGCAAGATAATCCTGCACCCTTGCTTCGATCACCTGCCCGCCGCAGCCGGTGGGCTGTAAAAAATAGTGTACCTCCCCTGCCCGGCTGATCTCCTGCGCCAGCGGATACAGCGCACATACCAGCGGCTCTGCCTCATGGATGGCGCAGTGGTTTTCGGTCAGAAAGGGGCAATTGTTGCGGTTTTCCTTCACCGGAGCAAGCCGCAGCACCGGTAAATGGCTCACTCTGCCTATGCTGCTGCGGCAGTAGCCCCGTGCCACGATCTGCGGCGGCAGACGCAGCCGAGCAGCAATACGCCACAAATCATAGCCGGACAGCACGATATCCTCCCGCCCGCGGCAGCAGTTGCCGCAGCCCGCACAGGTAAAACGGAACTGTGCATCCCGTTCCAGCAGCGGCATGGCATCGGTACGGGTAAAATTTATCTGTCCGCACAGGTCAATGGCTTCGTCTCGCATAGTCAAACATCCTTTTCCGTGATAGAATGCCCCTATTGTACCGCCGAAATATCCAGTTTGCAAGGCAGTCTCTATACTGTGCAGTTATTTTTTATCTGCAAGCTTTTGGTACACCTGCACTGCATCGCGGATGTTATATTGTTCCGTTCCATGGTCTCCGGGTGCGGCAAGTGTAACAAGGATGTACTCTTTTCCGTTCACGGTGGCAAGGCTGGCCAGACACAGCCCTGCGGCGGCGGTATACCCTGTTTTGCCGCCCTCGATCTGTGTTCCCGCCGGAAGCTCTGTTCCGTCCAGCTTGCCCAAGAGCGTGCTGGTCAGCGAAACGCCCTCCGGGTGCTGCGCAGTCGCTGTGGTGGTGTAGTGCTCCGCAGTAAAAATGGTGCGAAAGGTCGCATTGTGTAATGCTGCCTGCAAGAGCTTTGCCATATCTGCCGCGCTGGAATAGTGCTCGGTGTCGGTCAGGCCGGTGGGATTGGTAAAATGGGTATTCTTCATACCGAGCGCTGCAGCCTTTTGGTTCATCAGTGCGGCAAAATTATCCTCACTGCCGCTCACCAGCTGCGCCAGCGTCTCACAGCATTCTGCACCGGAAGGCAGCATCGCACCATAGAGCAAGTCCCGCACCGTGACCGTCTCCCCGGGCGCAAAGCCTGCCATAGATGCTTTTTCGGTCTGTAAGGCTGGAAAAATATCCTCCGGCAGTGTTACCTGTTTATCCAGATCGGGCTCTGTCTCAATTGCCAGCAGTATGGTCATCATTTTGGTCAGCGAAGCCGGTGCAGTGCGCTCGTCAGCACGTTTCTGCGCCAGTACCTGCCCGCTTTGGGCGTCCAGCAAGATCGCGTGTCGACTGGCTGTATCCAGCAGAACATTCTGCCGCAGAAATAACACCAGCAGCACAAGCAGCGCTGCCAGAATACATAGCCGCCGACAGCGGCGGTGGAATCGTTTCATGTTTAGTCGCATCCTTTTTGCAAAATTGTAAAGCGCTTTCATCTCTTAACACGAGACAAAAGCGCTTTTTCCTGCAACTTTGCGGCTATGTATTTTTATGTTAACGCAACAAAAAACGCCCTGAGACTTTCATCTCAGGGCGTTTATCGCAAGTCAAGAAATTAGTGCAGCATTCAAACAGCATATTTGCGATATGCAATTCAACGGTGTTGCTGTTGCATTAAAAAGTTGAATTGCTATAAGCGACTACCTAATAAGGTATGCGGCTCCGTCGCACTGTTATGCATAGTACAGCGGAACCATTTTTTGCTTTATATGCTATTTTATTTCCAGAGCTTAACGTCCCACAGGATGATACCACCTGTGCTGTACCTTACTCCTCCAAGATAATCAGCCGATTCTCTTACATAGGGTTCAATTTTAATGTATTTTGCTCCAGTAATATCGACATTAAATTCAATTGCCTTATCCGTTTTCTGTTTGATTACATCTGAAGTTGCTGTCAGTTTGTCATCCACATAGACTTTAACTAACCCCCAACTCAGGCTATCCGTGTCTTTATAGGGGTTTAATTTCATTGTCAATTTTCTATATTTCTGGTCAACATAATACTCTACCACCGTATTCAGATCCGGCCAGCTTTCCCGCGTATTCCCCCAGCCACTTCCGTATGTGAATATTGCATAGTTTGCTCCTCTTGTGTAAACATTTCCAAAAGGATCCTCAGGTAACCATCTTCCATTCCACGGCACACTACCGTTGAATGGTTTCAAGCTTGACAGTGAAACCGAGCCATCCCCCGCAGGAAAACTGGGAGTTCCTTCTTCATCACAACCAGTCAAAGCCGTCATAGCACAAGCCGCACCCGCAATACCTAGCACTTTCAAAAAACTGCGGCGGTCAATTTTATTTGACATAAAACATCCTCCTTCTTGTGTTCACACCATGCACAAACGATAGTTTGCGTATCTTGTTGGTTTCATTATACCCCCATGTATATTTTTGTCAATTTGTTATATTCACCAAACTATTCGTCGTAATTTTTATATACAGACATTCAAACGCAATAAAAAAAGCCCTGAGACTTTCATCTCAGAGCTTTCCGTTAAGTCGGCGACTACCTATTTTCACAAGCCGTTTCCAGCTAACTATCTTCGGCACAAGTAAGCTTAACTTCTGTGTTCGGAATGGGAACAGGTGGAACCTTACCGTCATCGACACCGACCAATTTGACTGAATCAGTATAGCACATTTCTGCGCTCCTGTCCAGTATTTTTACTGCAATCCAGCTTTTCGAATCGTTGGCAACAACAGCTGGATTGCGTTTCGCAACAGATGCTGTTTTCCAAGACTCTCAATCCTGTCTTGCGATTGAAGGACGTGCCTTCAAAACTGAATAATCACTGCTAACATTTTTTCGTTGACTTAAAAGTCTCAAGCGAATTGTGGTCAAGCCCTCGACCTATTAGTACACGCTTGCTGAATGGATCGCTCCACTTACACATCGTGCCTATCAACCTTGTAGTCTTCAAGGGGTCTTACCTGTTTGAAACAATGGGATATCTTATCTTTGGGTCGGCTTCACGCTTAGATGCTTTCAGCGTTTATCCGATCCGTACATAGTTGCCCAGCTATGCCCTTGGCAGAACAACTGGTGCGCCAGAGG